>Ga0268263_1000453_pt1 | contig 67517 bp, 49 predicted proteins | sample Biomet5_FD_190358 | JGI IMG/M metagenome (GOLD analysis project Ga0268263, IMG submission 190358) | Microbial communities from bioreactor (seeded with sewage sludge) at LBNL, California, USA - Biofuel metagenome 5 (SPAdes) (version 4) | ecosystem: Engineered > Bioreactor > Anaerobic >... | reverse complement strand
TTTCCCGATGGCTTCTTTTAGCCCGCCCAGATCTTCATACATAACAGTAGGAATATTCTGTTCAGGGGTTACTTCGGTCGCTTCAGGCAAAAGCTCAACCTGCGTTAAGTCTGTAATCTTTACTATTCCCGACGGAGAAGTAGAAACTACCTGCAATTTTATTTCTCCAAGCCCGAAAGATGGCCCGAAGCCCTGGCCGAAAAAGTCCTGGAAGAAATCTTCGAACATAACTCCTTTGCCGAAAGTCTCACTTTCCCTCGATTTTTTTAAACTTGTGGTAGAAATAAAATCCCCTTTTGAAACCGTACGGTTCATGAATACGGCTTTAAGAGTTGCACTTGGAGCATAGATCTGCATGCCCCTGGATACAGGCGCAAGAGTTACACTTTTTGCTTCTTTCCAGTCGGCTTTGCGGATATCCACATATTCCCCTATACTAGTTTTTGCATTAGTACGGATAAGCCCATCCATACGTATAATCTCAAGTCCTGAATCACTCGGGTAAGGGCGCCCTATAAGGGCTGAAGTCGATTTCCCCCCTTTGATTTCCACAACGTCGAAAGGCTTAAGACCCAGTTTTTCCCGGAAACTTTCGCCTATTCGGACAATGCCTTTTCCAACATCCCGTTGATCGGCTTCTGCAACTTTCAATTTTATCGTTGTCTTACTATCAGTCAAATAATACCCCCCATTTCCAGCAGTAAAAGTGTTCAGGACTTTGTGAAAAGATCAGCAGCTCTCAGAGAGGTCAGCGTCAGTCGCTTACCTTTTTTGCCTCCTCATCAAGTTTCTTTAAATTGGTAGGGATAGGGTTTTCTTTGAGCAGCTTTGCAAAATATGCCAGATTGTATGCCATATATCTGGCTGTCCGATTTGTATAGAGATGCCTATCTCCTCCAGCTTCTATGTAACTTGGACCCGGCCCTGCATCACCAACCCAGTAACAGTCTGCATTTGGAGGAATAGTGCAGCCCAGATGAATAAGGCTAAAGAGTATAGTTGAACAGACATCATGTGCCCCATCCTCGTTTCCGGTAACTATGACTCCTGCAGCCTTTCCATAAAGAGGATACTGACCGGTTTCGGGATCCTCTTCCGTATAAGTACCATCCAGCCTCTCAATTATCATCTTTGCCACAGATGAGAGAACTCCAAACCAGATGGGAGTTGCTATAACAAGAATATCACAGGCTTTTATCTTCTCAAGGATCAAAGGCCATTCATCTCCTCCCCCCTCATCTGAGGAAATCCCAAAAGCCACGTTATGATCTACAACCCTTATCACTTCACTTTCAACACCAAGTTCATCAAAGATAGCTACTGCCTTGTCAACAAGAGCGCGAGTATTTGATACTCGAGGAGATTTTTTCAGAGTGCAGTTTAAAAAAAGTGCCTTAATCACCATAGTATATATGTTTCCAAACTTCTTTTATTTATACGGGGGCGCATTATAATTTAGAAATGTTATTTCTGAATTACTCACCAGGCGCTTTATCCTCACCTGATCTTTGGTCTGAGTTTTACATAAGAGTAACTCAAGAAAAAGGATGGACACGGAAAAAGTCGATTTCAAGTATTATTTTAGGATAGTGAAACTGGAAAATCGAAAATAAGAAAAAGATGGGAAAATTTAATAAAAATTAAAAAAACAGAAATTGATTAGAGCTTGAGTTCCTTAGCCATTTCCTGAAAGACTTTTCCTTTATCAGTAGTGATGAAAAGCCCATTTTCATGTCTGATAAGCTCTTTTTCTTTCAACATTTCAAGATATTTCTGGGCGATATTAAAGTTCAAATTTACCTCATATACAATGTGAGTTTTCTTTGCCCCGTTCATTGCTACTCTTAAAATATCGACTGCAATATCAGTCCTGCTCCTTCTCTTAATACTGACTCCTCCCCCACGGTAGTTTTTAAATAATCTTTGTATGTAGTTACGCCTTAAAAATATTAAAGCATATCTTTTTGTAGGTAACAAAGATTCTAAATCTTTATCGTTCCCCTTTCTATATAACAATTTCAGTACTATATATAATGTCAAGTTATAAAGAAAAAAGATTTAAACGGACAAGTTCCCTTTTGCGGCTAGAGAAAAAGGGAAATTGCCAGAAAAAAATCGGAAATAGCTTTCAGTTAATCTTTTTAAATAAAATAAGAGTTAGTAAAGAGTATATCAGACACTAAAATCGTAGAAAACAAAACTGAGAAGTTGCGTAAAATAATGCACTCATACTCTTCAAAATACTGAAGCAACTAGCGCTTTAATTCCAAAATAAATTCCTTGTTTATTGGAAAATCCATGATCAGTGAATATATTCAAAAGTTTCGAAATTCAATTGGATGCAAACAATAACCAAACGGAGTGAACTAGAGAATACTTTGGTTGGTATGATAATATATCATGCAAAAATTAATGAGACGGGCGATGTAAAAGTCAAAGCTATTATGGGACAGAACCTGGGTGGGAATGATTCTACTTCTTAATACAGCAGTCAATATTTTTTAGATTATTATGGAAATGAAACATCTGAAAATGTAATGAAACCCCCAGCTACACAGAAGTTGCATGAAATATTTAAATCGGTCCCAGGTTTCTATGAAGTTTTTACCTTGGTCATTTTAGTTGTTTCACTTTACTGCATTGATCAAACTGAAGGCAATGAAAACATTATAAATATATTTTTAGAAAATTAAAACCCACGAATTCAGGCTAAAACCAGAGATACAATATACTTCAGTAAGACTTCCACAATCGGGAGTGAGCATTGCCAGAGAAACTGCTCATATTTTCAAAACAGAATATAACGGTAAACTTTCGTATGTAATTTCCCTTGAAGAAAAGCTTAAATGTGAACTTAAAGTACACAACAAGAAGTAAAATCTGAACTTGAAGCAAGAGCTGAAAGATTAGAAAATAAAAATCTATAAAACATCTAAATAAAAAAGAAGATAATAAAAAGAATGGGCCCGCTGAGATTCGAACTCAGGATCCCCGCCGTGTAAAGGCTTCTTTTACCAAACAGAACTTTATTATGCCTTTAATTTCTAATGAGATAAGCCTGTTAAATTGCAACCAGATAAATACTTTTTTTCCATCAAACTCTTTAAAAGAAAGCAATTGTAAAAGCTTCATGCTCAATGAGATATGGATTGAACATAAAATTTCTTTTGAAAAATGGCTCCATTATAAAAACATATCGGAATCTACAAAAAAAAGCTATTTTAGCGCTTTATCGAGGTTTTTTGAAAGTAGAACTGTAAGTAAACCTATAGAATTCAGAGATATTTCATTGAAGGACAAAGAAGAAAGAGGACTACGTAACTTATTTAATTACTTTGAAGATAAAGAGATTGATAAAATATGTGGTTATAGTCTTGAGAAATGGAGACGTTTTGTAAAGATCAAAAAATCAGGTGTTGTTGAAATCTATGTAAATGATGAGGAAATCAAGAAAGGATATGAAGAATGCCCTCAACAAATGAAACCTATATATAGTTTATTGGTTTATTCAGGAAACCGCTTAACCCATATTCATCAAATGCTTGAAAACTTCGATAAACGCAACATAATCATTGAAGGTGACGTTGCCCACTATCCAACCTCTTATTTATCAAGTGGTACAAAAAAGACTTTTCATGTATTCTTCCCTGCTTCATATGTTCCTGAATTAAAGAAACTATGCAGTCTCAAGTCATACTGTAGCGTCATGAAAGAAATAAGAAGTGGGCGTGTGACTGCAAAAACAATTAGAAAATGGCACTTAAACACCATGATTAAAGAAGGAATAACAGAAAGCGTAGCTGATTTTATTCAAGGTAGAGCATCTGCTACTGTGGGAAGTGCACATTATTTAAACAAAGTACAGCAAGCAACAGATCAGTATAGTAGAATCATAGGAAAGTTTCCAATATAATGAATTTATTCATCTGATCTGAATTGTCCAGCCAGGTCAAAGGTGCCAGGTTCAGAGCCCTAATCGTGAGATCACTTAATTGGATTTGTCAAAAGTATAAATGTATTTTACCTAAAGAGTCACCTGCAAAAATAGTAAAGGCACCAACTGTATTTATTATCCATCGTTATTCCATGATCTCAGCTATTTTATCTATAGTATCATCATCAGCAAGGATAGCACCACAGACATCCATGGTCATTACAAGTGTAGCACACTTTGCTGCAAGACCGATAGCTTTTGCATCTTCCTTATCCATCCCAAGATTCTTACAAATAGTAGTAGCTACGCGCCCAACAAGCATACTTTGACCAAACATCTTAATCCCACACTAGATTACTCATTAAAATATTTCAATGTCTTGTTTTCGGATAAGAAACCAAGCTTTATGGCATATAACAATAATGAAAACGCCAATTAACAATAAATAGCTTTTGTAACCTGCCTAAGTATAACAAGACTTTAAGTCACATTAATTAAATATTAATATAAAGATTTTTAACTTTTCACAATATAGGGGGTAACTTATTAAAGAATATACAAAACATACTTGTATCTCTTTACTTAATAGGAATAATTTATTCAATAATCAGTAGGTATGAATACGGGACAGCACTTTTCCTTAATTTCCATTGAAGTAAGGTTTGCAAGATCTTTTGTATTCTCTTCATACATCAACGGAGAAAATTTCTTTATGATATAATTGTTGTTCTCCAGAACCTGTTTGAGTGATTCATCATCACAATCTTTTATTTTCTGCAAAATTTCAATTAATTTATGTGCTTCGTCTTTTATTTTATTCTTTTCTTTCTCTAAGGAAACCTGTTGTTCTTTTGGTTCATCACCATAAAGCTCCTTTATCAACGAAGCTTTTTTATCAAACAAGAATCTTGCTCTCTCAAATATTTCATTTTCCTCTATAATTGTTGTCCACTTCGCGCCTATTGCTACTTGGCCCTGAGATATATCTCTAGCGGGGTTAAACTTAGTATTTATTGAAGCCATTAAAATAAATTGTTCATAAATTCCATCAATTGGCTTTTTTATATTTCTTTCAATTTGTTCTTTATGCAAGTTTTTATCAAGAGTCAAAAGCAAGCCAGAACAACCACCTATCATTTTACCTTCAAAGGGGAATATCCCATTTGCCATTATGTATGCCTTATTACCTGGAGACGGAGGATTATTTAGATCTTCTAGGGCCACTTGATAAAAACGTTCAGTATTTGGGTTGGCTTGTGGAACAAGTAGAACATCACAAGTTTCAATAAAGCGCATCCTTAATTTGTCAAGGTATTCAAAACAAATAAGTACTCCAACATTTAAATTGTTATTGATATTGAATATACACTTTAGATCTCCATGAATCATGCCTTCTGAGCTCAAAAATTTACGCTCTACTGCTGCAGGCAATATTTTTTCCGTATGCACTATTTTAGAAAAAGGTATTACTATTGGACAGATATTTTTACGCAAGTCTTTACTCTGAATGTCTGATATAAACAAATTTTCATATTTATTAAGATTTCTTTCTGTAACATAGTGAGATCCTGCGACTACGATTATCCTATTTTCGTCAGCATATTTTTGGATCTCAGGAAGAAGTTCAAATGGAATTGAGAATTCTGGAAACACCACTATTTTTGCCTTTTCTTTTACAGCTTCAAGGATATATCTAATCTTTTTCCAGTATGCTTCTTTCTCTTTCCTGAAATTGTTAGCATTTTCTTCATCCCAGACTTTGGACAACTTTTCCTCAATTGACTCATCAATTGTAAGCTTAATTACTCTACTATCTTTGATTATATTGTATTTCAATTGGATAACTGCAATATTTAACATATTGCTATTAATTAAAATATTCTCCTTACAGTTGTGTTCTAAAATGCAAACTTTAAGATTAGGGCCCACATATTCTGAAAATTCAAATGATCTAATAACTGGCTTTTTTTGACATGTAACTTTAAAAATTATCTTTTCTTCTTTTTTCATTGGGGTATAGGTAATAATTATCTCATTTTTACCATGAAGAGGGTCGTCAAATATTTTCCTTTCACCAACTACAATAGTTAACACACCTTTTACTTTTTCTGGATCGGTAAATTTAATAATTAATTTACCACTTCTATACTCTATGCTAGGGCTAAAAGGTTCTTTTTGATATTCAGCAAGTCTACACAAAAATTTGTTTCCAGTATGGTCAAATATATTTCTTACGGCAAAAGAATCAATTTTAATTATGTGGCTGTTGAGTTTGTTTCTCACTTCTTCTTTACCTTTACTTTTTTTATTTTCCAACAACAAAATGATATCTTCAAATGCCATGATTACTTTTGAAATAACAGAAGTTGGTGCTTCCTTTTTTAGTTCTTCAATAACTTTTCGAATTGATTTTATTTTAAGGTCACTTTCTTTTTCGATATCTTCAATGCTCTCTAGCTCAAGTATACCTGTATAAATACAGTAGCAAATAGATGCCTTCCCATAGGTTTCCTTTGCTAGTTTAAACTGCTCCCTCGCTTCTTTAATCAGTCCCATGTCTGGACTTTCAAATCGAAGCGATTCGTTTATAAGCTGTCTTCCAAGAAGATAGTGCAAAGCAGATTCCAACAGCACTCTATTAGATTCCTCAGTTTCAATATCCTCTAATTCTTTTACTGTTTTAATTGATTTTTCATATACTTTTACGAGCTTATCTGGATTTCTCTCTCTTCCAATATCTAGCATCAAATAGTCTAAATATGCTCTTAATCCAGCCTCTAAGATAAGGTTGCCTTCATGCTTCAAATCATTTTTTCTAAAAAAATCTCTGTTCTGTTTGCAAACATTAACTCCCATTTTCAGGAGGCTCATCTTTTGATATGAATATTCTTCAATCTCGGCTAGCTCAAGTAGTGAGCGTATAACTCCTACAATCGCCTGTGCTTTCTTACCTACAATAAGAAATTGAGAATCACTACAAATTTTTAATGCTTGTTCATATCTTTTCTTAGCTTCTTTGATATTATCCATATCAAAAAGTAAAGTTCCAAGATTGTTGAGAGTTTCTCCAACTTCTGATATATATATCAAATTACGGGAATCTTTTTTGAGGAGGTCTTCACGAATTCTTAATGCTTTTTTATATTTATCTTCTGATTCCTTAAATTGACCCAATTTATAGAGAGAATTGCCAAGATCGTTAAGCGTTTCTCCCAGATTAGATAGATTTACTATTTTTTTGGAATTAGATTCCAAAAGTTTTTCTCGAATTGCCAATGCATGCTCATGCCTTTTTTTTGCGTCCTCAACTTTTCCCATAATTTTAAGCAAATTTCCAAAACCATTAAGTGTTTCTGCAACGTATGATTGATATGCAAGATTTTCTGGATCTACTTGATAAAGATTTTCTCTTATTTTGAGTGCTTTTTCGTACATTTCTTTCGCTTCATTGTTTCGCCCCATATCAGAATACAAGGTTCCCAAATTATTGAGTGGCATTGATAAACCTGATTGGTATGAGACATTTTCGGGATCTATTTTAAGTAGATCTTCGTAAATATCGAGTGCTTCTTCATACCTTTTTTTAGCCTCCTCAATATACCCCATATTACGGAGCGAGATACCTAAATTGTTGAGTGTCATTGATACATTTGATTTGTACACTAGATTTTCAGGATCCCCATGTAGGAGATTTTCATAGATATCTAGTGCATTTTTACACTTCTGTTTCGCTTCTTCAAAGCGTCCCATATCAGAAAACAAGGTGCCTAAATTACTGAACGTTACTGATATCTCTGATTGATAAGTAACATTATCAGGATCTATATTGAGAAGAATTCGTCTCACTTCTAGTGCCTTTTCATAACTTTTTTTCGCCTTTTCGAAGCATCCCATATCAGAAAGTAAATTACCTAAGTTGTTAAGTATCCCTCCTATATCTGATTGGTACGAGATATTATTGGGATTAATTTTAAGGAGATTCTCATAAATCTCTAGAGACTTTTCGTACTTTTCTTTCGCTTGATCAACAAGCCACATCTTCCAAAGTAAATTACCTAAATTGTTTAATGTCATTGATACATCTGATTGATAAGTAACATTTTCAGGCTCTGCATTGAGAAGTTTTTCTCTGATCTCTAATGCTTTTTCGTACCTTTCTTTAGCCTCATCAATATGTCCTAGATAAGAAAGCAAGTTTCCTAAATTATTTAGTATCCCTCCTACATCTGATTGGTACGAAATATTCTCGGAATCTTCTTTGAGAAGGTCTTCGTAAATATCGAGTGATTTTTCGTAATTGTCCTTTGCCTCCTCAATATGTCCCATATTGTATAGTAAATTCCCTAAATTGTTAAGTATCAGTGATAAATCTGACAGATATGTGACATTCTTAGAATCTACTTTGATGAGATTTTGTTTTATTTCTATTGCCTTTTCGTACTTGTCTTTAGCCTCATCAATACGTCCCATATCTGAAAGCAGAACACCTAAACTGTTGAGTGTCAGTGCTAAACTTGATTGATAAGCTACATTTCTGGGATCTTTTTTGAGAATTTTTCTAGAGATAAAAAGGTTTATTTCGAAACAATTTTCGGCTTGAAGAAAACATCCCATATTATAGAAAATACATCCAAGATTGAAGACATCATCAAGGTTCATCTGAAGAATTGATCGATAAATTTCGTCTCCAAGAAATTTAAAAAAGGTGTCATCATCAATTTTTAAATAAATTTTATAAATATTCAGGGCCTCTTCATGCGCACCTAAAACCACCATTAGATCAGCTTTTATAGCTAAAACAAAGAGTAAAATGTCACCTGTTTTTGCTTTCCATGCTATGTCTTCAACGATTTCAAGCTCTTTTAAAGCTTCATTTTGTTTACCGTCTTCAAGTAATTCAAATACTTTGCTTATGTGATTTTTTGCTAATTGTTTCAATTCTGGAGAGGAAGCTTCAGACATGACAAAAAAATAGTTTATGATCCTATATAAATTATATTTTTTTAACTAATTAGTACTATCTTTTCATAAAAATTGAGCCCTCAGAACTAATTTCGAAGAGATAAACTCAAAAGAAGGATAGAAAAAATTGCAGGATTCGCCCAGCTAGATCAAAGGATATAGGTTTAAGACCTATTCTTATAGGAGTCTGCTCGAATAGGCCCGTGTAATCTAAAAATAAACGTAACCCTTAAAGTTTTGAAGTTCAATTGTATTTGTTTTTACTCTTTCTCAAATCCGTGATTAGTAAATTTTAGTGTCCGACTGTTTTCAGTAACTACTCTGATAACATGTTCTGGAGCTCCCGACGGAATATCAACCTCAATCTCTAGTGTTACAGTTACTTTTGAACCTATCAACCCAGCAAGATGCGAGATTACTTCATCAGCTATTCTTCCAGCATCACGGCCTACACGGGTTGGATCAAGAGTTACGCTCCCGTAGAAACGTTTTGGAGGCTGTTCTACTGGTTGTACGGTTATATTTCCAATTACATTTCCGATTACCACGTCTGTTCCTGTATCTGTAGTTACATCTCCACCTAATGATCCATACGTACCTCTGTCTTCTGCACTTTGTGAAGGTTTGGTCACTGGAGTTTGAGTAGGAGGCACCTCTGCCTTCTGCTGGTTTACAGCTATATCTGACTTCACCAGCAAACCTGAAAGATTATCTTCCGAAAGAATTATTGGCTGCCCACAGCGAAGTCCACGGTAACGTTTTGCTTCTTCATCAAAGCTGTCAGCATAAGAAAACGAATCATCCATCCACGTAATCAGTGTGAGGCCATCTCGAATCGCACCTATTAGCACTGAAGGCCTTACCAGCCTAGGAAGATAGATATAGGATGCAAAATCCTCCGCTAGCTGCTTGATTGAAACACTATCCCAACGCCAGAGAGGAATTTTATCAAGTTCCATGCGAAGGCGTGTACCTGCAAGACCTGTTACAAGCAATTCTTCAGTCTTTAGCTTCTTACTGGCTCGAACTGCGAGAGGATCTTGACCTGTGAGACGAATAGCTTGCCACTCTACAGATGACTGGGGATTTGCCTGTATAGGCACAAGCAACCACTGGTAGGTTTCTGGAATCCTTGCTGACACAGTGGTATTTGCAGCATCCCTCTGAGTCTGGGCTTGTTTTACTTGGTGAGGGGAAAGGTCAAGGATCTCTTTTTCTCCGAGAATTGACTCCCAGGCAAGGTATTTGCGAACTGCTTCATCAAGATCCTGCAAGCGTGTCTTATCAGCTGCAAGGAAGACAAGGGTATTGCGATAAACACGAGGGTTGATTCCGCGGGTTTCCAGAATTGCTTTTGAAGCTTTCTCAGCTCCGTTTCCTGCTTCTTTAGTATAAGTATGGTCAATTCCGAGCACTACAAGGCGTGCATCAAGGTCATCAGGTACATCGGCACTTGATGTTGGAAGTGGGTGTACACGATTGAAGTCCCCTTGATAGCGCAGATCTGCACGCAGGCGTTTGTCAAGCTCTTTTGCTACCTTGTCAGTATCTCGCTTGAGCTGCTCTGCACGGTCTTCAGCCAGTTTGGTGACTGTTGGTTGAGTAGAGTACCAGTAGCGAGGGCCGTCTTGGTAGAGGTATGTTGCTGACGAAGATAGCCTTCTGAGCGCGTCTCCAAAGACTGCAGGAGACTCGCCAGGCATTACGCATCCAAGCTTTACTCTCCTATCCTCAAGCCCCCGGTTTGCAGCTGTCAAAGTAGGAGCAGAGCCGAGATATATAGTACGGGCTACACGGCGGCAAGCAGAGAATTTGCCCAAGTTAGGCACATCTGAGTCAATACGCAGAGGCAGGGAGCTGGGGCCATCCACATCTTTTTCGATAATAGGAGCCCAGTTGTCTGAGAGGTAACGGGTAAGCTCGGTCTGCACACGAGGATCTTCTATGGGAATGTTTGCCGGAAGGATGAGCGGATTTTTGTCCCCTTTCTCCCAGAGGCTGTAGATGACTGCAGCCATAAGGCGCAGTACGCCTCTTGTGCGCTGGAACTTTACTAGAGTAGACCAATCAGTATAGAGCCTATCAAAAATCTCAGGATGAATCGGATAAGCTGCTTTTATGCGTTTTTCGTAATCAGAATCCCGGCACTCGGGAGGAAACTCCTGGCTCTGGGAGCGGTAGAGCTCAACAAACTCGCGAGCTACAACATCCCTGTCTTTATACTGGGAAGGATCAGTAACTGGTTCAAATAATCGCCTGCGCACGATTTCAAACCCTTCTTCTGCACTTGCAGGCCTCCAGGAAGATTCCAGTCGCCCTACAACATTTCGGAGCCTTTCAAGGGCTTCTCGACCACGCTGACCTCCAACCTCTACGTCGTCAACCTGAGAGTTAAGAGAAGTAGCAGTGTCTGAAGCTGGAAGACTGATTACAAGCAGACAGTTTCGGGCAAGTTTTGCAGATTCAGTAAGAGCTTGGGCAAAGGTAAATTGAGTTTCAAAACTGCCTGCTGGCAGGTCGCTCTGGTCATGAAGCTGGCGTGCATAAGCTACCCATTCGTCAATGAGAATTACACAGGGCCCATATGTGTTGAAAAGTTCACGTAATACATCGCCAGGGCTTGTTGCTTTTTCATCATCTGCCCTTACACGCTCATATGCTTCTTTTCCGCCAAGCTGCCAGGCAAGTTCACCCCAGAGAGTATGTATGACTGTCCCATCAGGTTTTGTTGCAGGATTTCCGGGGGAGATTTTGTTTCCCACAAGAACTACACGCCTTGCATGTGGGATCTTGGGAATTCCAGCTTCCATTAATACGCTTTCAATTCCAGGAAGCTCATTTCCGCTAACGTTTTTTGAGAAGAGGTGGTAAAGTGCCAGCATCGAGTGAGTTTTTCCTCCCCCGAAGTTGGTCTGAAGTTGAACAACAGGATCTCCTCCAAGCCCTGCAATGCGCTGCAATGAGCTTACAAGGAGACCTTTGAGGCTTTCAGTAAGGTATGTACGTCTGAAAAACTCAACTGGGTCTCTATATTCTTCCGTCCCTTCTCCAAGGTGAACCTGCCAGAGGTCAGCTGCAAACTCAGCCTGCTGGAAGCGTCCGCTTGCAACATCATGGTGAGGAATGACAACTTCTCTCCAGGGTTTGAGGCTGCTGGAAACACTTTCAATACCTGTTCCTGAGCTTTTGCGCCTTTCGTTCCTCACCTGTTCGTCAAATATTACCCTGCGAAGCTCCATCTTCATTTTGTGGACTTCATCGGCCTTCGGAGAAGAAATTGCTGCCAGTAATCTTTCTGTTGAGTCTAAAGCTCTGTCTGCATCGTCGCTTGAGAAAGGCTGCTGATGTGCCCATTTATTTCTCACATCCCTGAGCTCACTTACCAGAGTTCGTTCGGAAAAGCCCAGAGTGTTGCGGAACACTTCATTCCAGGTATCCCACATGAGCTTGAAAAGTCCTGCTGCATCAAGGTCAGAAATGGGCTTTCCTGCAAAGATCGCGCCTTCGCCCAGGACTTGAGCCACCTTTTCCCGCGCTTCTCCCTGATAGACATTTTCCACCTCTCTCTCAACATAAGGCCCAAGATCCCCTTTTAGCAGTTCCAGCGCCTTTCCAACACGTTCGCTATTACTCATTGACATCTTTATTCCTCCTCAACAAGATGCGTTTGTCCTTTCAGCAGGGCTTTTTCCTCTCTTGAAAGCCTCATAATTTCAGGCCAGCTCTGCACCAGTGAATTGTAAGTAAGTGCTTCTTGAGCCCGCTTTTTGCGCTCGCAAAGAGTGTATAACAGGTAAGCGAGTTCCCTCGCATCATTAGCTTTGCTCCCGAGTTTTATCACCATTTTAGCAGCAGCTTTCTCCCCGCCAGCTTCCAGCACGCGGATCAGGTGATGTACCATTTCCCATACAGTTAGACGCTCATCATTTTCTGGATCCCAATCTTCTGGAAGCTCTTCAGGTTTCAAAAGGCGTACTTTGCCTCCTTTTGAAGTTAAAATCCCAGCTTCAACCATTCCAGAAACGCTGGTATTCTTTGCTTTGGAGAGCGTTTCAGCAACACCGTACTCTCCTTCATCAAAACCAACTTGCTCGAACCATGCTAGAGCCCAGCGGCTGTCGGCATCGAAATCTCCTTCTTGTTCGGCAAGCATTTCGTCAAGGATCTGGTTGATAAGTGTAAGAGCTTCATGCACAGAAAGAGCGTTACCTTGAGCGTCAAGTATCTTAGAATAGCGAGTATATATTGCCATTCCGGGGCCAATAGCTGCTTGTGCTAGATCTACAGGAGCGATATTTCCACGTTGTAAGTGTTTCAGGGAGTTAGGAAGCTCAAATTTGAGAGCATTTAGGAATTCTCTTCGGGTAGCTATGGGAGCATTTGGATCGCGTATGCGGCAGACAAGGACGATGCTGGAAGCAAGAATATTAGCTTTGATTCCAAGTAATTTATTTGCCATCTCAGTACGTATGGGCCATGTACCACTAATTGCTAACCCTGCTCGAATCACTGCATCAAGAAATATCTCCCAGCCAGTGGAAACAGTGCGATCTTTCTCGATTTCAGATTGCTTGAAAGCATAGTAAATAGTTATCGGTAATATAGGGTGTGCTTGTTTTGTAAGTTGATGTATTGCTTTTGTCATTCCTTCAAGAAAGAAGGATTCGGCTTCTTCCTTACTACCGTGACGGTGAAGCGTGGCTACAAGCTCTTCGTCCTTAGGAACTGCAATTCCGGCAAATAACTCAGGAAAGATTTGTTTCAATGAATTTCTCATCCAGATATAAAAAAAATCAGATAAGTCGGCATATCCAATGTTATCATAGTAGGGAGGATCAGTAGATATTATTTTCATATTGCTAAGAGTTTGTTTTTGCGCATCACTTTGAAATGCAAATCCCTCCGAAGTGTTGTAAAGTTCTTTAACGACTCTTCTAACTTGTTCGCAACAACTTAAATAGCTCCCAGTTGACTCTGAAAGGACATTCGCTTCAGCAAAATCCCAAACCATTGGAATAGCTTGTCTACCAAAAGTATTTCTCATTGTTTGGCCACCTGAGATCCATGAACAGATAACAGAACTGTAATCCGAAAGTTTGTCCAAGGCACATGTTAGATAAGTTGCTACTGCATCTGCATATGATTGAGCGCCAATGCCTCCGTTCTCAAGACTAAGATCATCTTCAGGCAAACCACTGGCAATAGCTTCCCACTTCACCATATGCCATGCTTCTTGCACTAAGTTAGAGAAAGTAGTCAAAGCCACTAACTGACGAGATGTGAATGCATCGCCCCAGGTAGGCATACCGTACATAGGTAGCCGGTCAACATCGTGACAAGGAGTTGTAACCTTCAATTCTGGCTTCCAAATTGGACAAGCTTGATGAGCAATGATTTCCTGCTCTGAAGTTGGGGACAGATAGATCCTTTCTCGTTCTCCCTCAGCTACAATCGCCATCATTCGTCCGCCCATCCGTCCTGCTTTTGCCTCCGATCGAATGTAACCTGCACTAATAGGCATCTCTGATATTAAACATTTAAAGTTCGCTCCTCGTGAGAGTTTAGTACCATTTTTTGCTGTTTCCATATCTTCCGGTTTTCCGATTTTCACTGTAAACCGATAACTATCGCCTTCTATAATAGGCTCAACGTAAGCTTCCTTTCCGTTTTTCACAGAGAGCATAAAACTAGATACAAGAGGCACATCTACATGTGCAAAGGCTGGGTTGGAACTTTTTACAGTATGTGCCCATATCCAAGCAATTACTGTGAGTTCTTTGTCCAAATAAGATTTCAAGTCTGGGCGTTCTTGCACCATTTCATATGTAATCTTTATTTTTGGATAGAGATAACCGATTCTTCTTTTTGCTTCGTCACATATCCATTTACCATAATAGTGTATATCCTCTGCCAATCCCTGTGAACCTTTCCAGCCGTCTTCAGTTATTCCTTTTTGTTTTCTAGATTCAGGATTTACAGGCGGCCTATTTGCAAATTTAGGAGGGATTTCTATCATTGCCTTGTTGATGAGTACTGCCACAGGATTAAGGTCGCTTGCATAGCTTTCAAGGCCCAGCCGCTGAGCTTCTAGAGGAATAGAACCGCCACCAGCAAAGGGGTCATGAAAGGCGGGCAGTTTATCCGGGTTAAACAATTCTGCAGCTTGAGGATGATCCTTATTTTCTTCGCAGGTAGCACGCCAGCTTTTCCAGATTTCTTCCCTCGCCTGATTGAGCACTTTTTCATTGGTAATGTTTTCCCACTTCACCAGTTCTTCAATCAACTTGAAAAGGCGCTGACGTTCCTGTTCCTGGGCTTCTTCGGTAGGGAACTTTTCTGGATTTTCTGAAGGATCATCAACCATCTGAGCAAAAATGACTGCGCATGCTGCTGCAAGTGGGCGGCGAGCCCACCAGAGATGCAAGGTGCTGGGATGCCCATAGCGGATAGATTTTTCTCGTGCAGAGGCTTCGTTAATCGCCTTCAGGGGGAGGGCAACTTCTATAAGTTTCTTTTTATAAGCCATTAATTATTACATCTCTGTAGATATTTTTTATTTAGCAGTGGAAGATCAAGTAAATTGGAAGATTTCAAGAACTAAACTGACATTAAGTAGGATTTCTGCGTATTGATATGGGAGGCAATGTTTCAGTAGTATAATGCCGTATCTCCTCCGCTCTTGACAGCAGTTCTGCAAAGTCATAGTTTACGCTTGTCACCCCGAAATCAGGTTCGCGTTGGAAGGGATGACGGAGGTAATGCACACGGTGATCTTCTTCGGACATAAACTCAACAATAGCCAGGATGAAGTCTTCCGGTTTATTGAGAGAGTAAAGGATCTCATTTTTAGTAACTGTGACTGTCTTTGCGCCAGAAACTCTTCCTTTTACTTCAATAAAGCGCAGCTTTCCTGTACCTGGGACTCTACTTTCTATATCGTAACCAAGTTTTTCAGTCTCGCGGTCTATAGGATCAAAGCCGAGACTGCGTTCTATCTCCATAACGATAACACGGGCACGGGCTGCAGAAGCCTGTGTATCTGCAGGGTGAATTGGTTCTGGAAGAGACTTTCCAGTTATTTTTGCGATAAGTCCAGCTGGCACTACCAGAAGCCCACCGAGAATTATCGGAGGAAGCGGAGAAATCTGTCTCTCCGGTTTTAGTTCTTCCATACGCTTTTCAAGGCGAGCCTGCAGTGTATCTGCACGTTTGCGGGCTTCCCCGGAGTTAAGCCTGGCATTGGGCTTTCCTGCCTGCTCCTGAAGCTTTAATTCTTCAGCTCTGTGATCCCAATAGTTTATCTCTTTTGTCAGCCGGTCTTTTACTGCTGCTTCTGTCTTCTCAATTAGCTCCAGTTTGCGTGAACGGATTTCTTTAAGATGTTCCGGTACAACATAAGCAACAGCGTATCCCTGGGCCTTCTGCTCCAGTTCTCGACTAATCCATGAGCACTCTGGTCTAGCGAGAAGTTCTTCCACGTGAGGTTCATCTGGTCTGAGCGGTCGGTAGTCAAGATAAGGTGCATAATGTAAATGCCTGGTGTTTCCAGCTGAGTCCAGTTCCACGTACAGCATACGTTTAGAAATAATACGCCTTTCCCCAGAACGGGTAAGGCTTGCATCCTGAATAGCATGTTCGAGGTAGAAAAGAACACGCGGAGAAATTCCCTGATCACGCTCGTCTACAAGTATAGTTCCTCTGCGCAGGAGATCTCTGTGACGTTCCAGAGTAAGGTCTATGGTGGAAGCGAGCAGCGGATGACCAGGACAAACAAAGGCTGCAAGAGGCTGTCCCTGAGGTGCAACAAGTGATTTTTCAAAAGCAATTCTTTCGTACCTCGGTAGTATAGGCTCACCCGTACCAATCATCCGATCACGGTTTCTGATAGGTGCTGGCACATAAGTAATTTCATATCTGCGGGGCTCACGCTGTTTGACAGATCCTCCAAGGCGCTGGAAAGCTTCAAGGAAAAAGGATTCAATGTAATGTGGTTGAAGCCTTCTAGCCTCAGCCCTTTCCATATCTTCACGGATGCGATATACCCGGCTTGCATCCATTGCGTCGTGGGCAAGGGCCTTCTCTTCCAGCAAATCCTGGAGATGGCTTTGGTCGAAGGCATTAGATATTACCTGTGTAAGTTTAGCTCTTACATTGGGTTGTTCGCCGTAGCGAATTGCTTCAATCAATAGTTCGCGCAGGGGTTTGCCGTCAAACTGAAGTTTCCCCAGAACATCAAAAACTTGACCTCCAAGTGCCTGACGTGCCTGTTCTAGTTTTAATAACAGTGTTCTGTATACATCACCTTCTCGGGTTTCTTCGGCAACCAGGTTCCAGAGGTGACAAACTTCGGTCTGACCTATACGATGAATACGGCCAAAACGCTGCTCTATACGATTTGGATTCCATGGAAGATCATAATTGACCATCAGATGAGCACGTTGCAGGTTGATACCTTCACCAGCTGCATCAGTTGCCAGTAGTACTTGGACTTCAGGATCGTGCTTGAAGGCTTCCTGTGCCTTCATCCTATCCTCACGCCCCATGCCACCATGTATGGTTACAATGGCTTCTTCTCTTCCTAAAAGGGTGCTGATACGTTTCTTCAGGTATTTCAGTGTGTCTCGATGTTCAGTGAAAATTACCAGTTTCTGGCGTGGGGAAGATACAGGCTTGTGGATTGGCTTTGATCCATAAGGTGTCTGCTCTTCAGCTGTGTGGTCTGCGATGGGTGCCAGAGTGAAAATTTCTTCAAGCAGGCTTGCAAGTTCACGCCATTTTTTGTCCTCTCCACTACGATAAACAGCATCAGCAAGGGCTTCCAGATGTTTCAAGGTTTCAATCTCTGCCTTTAACTCGGTAATGGTGCGGGCTGCAGTTGCCTGGTCGAGGATCTCCTCCTCAACTGTTTGGACTTCGCTGTCAGGTGCATCTTCAAGGTCTTCTACATCTTCTGCGTCAAGTACTGCTCCTTCGTATACAGAAACCTGAGCTCCTCTCTGGAGCAATTCCATCTCACGCAATCGTTTTTCCAGGCGTTCGTGACGGCGACGCAGTGATTCGCGGATTGCCTCAGGAGATGATGCAAGACGACGCTGCAGGATGGTAAGTGCAAAGCCAACTGTCCCCGCTCGCTTATCATTCTGAAGCGCTTCGGCGCGGTCAAATTCATTTCGCACATAATCGGTAACTTCTCTGTAAAGCCGTGTTTCGGCATCCGAAAGCCTATAAGGTACAGTATAAGCAATGCGCTCAGGGAACAGAGGCGTTGCATCAAACTTGAATAATTTTTCCTTTACCATCCGGCGCATCAGATCAGAAACATCTGCTGTATGGACTCCATCACGGAAACGTCCTTCAAAGCGGTCTCCATCCAGCAGAGCCATAAAAAGCTGGAAGTCCTCCTCTTTCCCATTGTGTGGTGTTGCCGTCATCAAAAGGAAGTGTCGTGTCAGGGTAGAGAGTAACTGTCCGAGCCTGTAGCGTTTTGTGTACTTAATTTCACCGCCAAAAAACGTTGCTGACATCTTGTGTGCTTCATCGCAGACTATCAAGTCCCAGCGGCAGTCTGGACTTTTGAGTTTCTCCTGTATATTCTCATTGCGTGAGAGCTTGTCCAGCCTTGCAATTGCCAGATTCGTTTCCAAGAACCAGTTACCTGTGCGTGCAGCTTCAAGCTTGTCATTTGTAAGAATCTCAAAAGGAAGATTAAAACGTCGGTAAAGCTCATCCTGCCACTGTTCAGCCAGACTTCCAGGACAAACAACAAGACAGCGATGCAAATCTCCGCGGGCGATTAATTCTTTCATTAAAAGCCCAGCCATGATTGTCTTACCAGCTCCAGGGTCATCTGCCAGCAGGAAACGCAGTGGCTGACGTGGCAACATTGCATCATAGACAGCTGTGATCTGATGTGGGAGTGGATCGACCATCGAAGTATGCACAGCCAGAACCGGATCAAACATGTGTGCCAGTCGAATTCGGTGTGCTTCCGAAACCAGCCTAAAAAGACCTCCATCCCCATCGAAACTCCAAGGTCTTCCTTTCTCAACAACCTCTATTCTATTTTCATCATGACGATAGAGAAGTTCATTAGCCGGCTTGCCTTCAGGAGTTTTGTAGGTAAGATCAAGGGCTTCTGAACCGAACCATTGCACACTTATGACTGTAACCAGACAATCTGTAAGAATTCCTCGTACAGCTGCATTGGGTCGAAGGTCTTCAAGTTTACTCATGGAAACACATACCTGGAAATATTTAACAAAAATTATTTTTATTCATTGAAGGTTTTCTGTTAAGGTATACTCGCTAATCTTCTTAATTCTTCTCTTTTACAATAATTTCCTTGCACTCTATTATTACTATTATTTTTTATATTTCGGCCCTAAACATACAGGAAAAAAGTTCAACAATTAGACAGAAAATAACTCTGTAAATCATAAGAAAACGATACAATTTAAAACCTAAAGATCAGAAGAATCTTACTGTGACACTGAAGAAAATTACATAGACTCAAATGTGCCTACCTTTACTCTTTCTAACTAAAATAAACCAAATCTATAATCTAATAATCTGGAGAAAAGACAATATGATTACTATGGAAGACTTAAAGCCATTCTTTGATAAGGCAACGATAGAAATTGATGGAATATTATTTCGGTTAATTCAAGATGAAGACATGGCAGGAGAACTGGCAGTGTGGCACTCAGAAAAATATAAAGTACTGGCAACCCCAAATTTTGATGACGTGCCGGTTCCCATAGAAGTTTCGGAAATTGATAAGAATGGAGATTATACTATTATTAATGCAGAAGGGTACTATGGAGAAGTTAATTCCTTTGAGCAATATGCAGAGATAGTAAAGACATTGACAAAAAAGATACTCGACAACTATAAAATTCAGTAAATATTCTATTTACTGTTTTCACTTTCAGTTCTATAATGGTAACATCCTTTCCGATGCATCTAACCCCCAAGGAAGATGGAAAGTCAAGTGACTTACCCGGCATGGGAACACCTAATTTTCTGGAGAGATCTCCACAGAAAGACCCTGGTACTCTTCCAGGTTCATGGATAAACCAGTCCTGACAACATACTTTTTCTATTTTTTATGCTGTCAATTGATACTTCTGTACTTCAATCATATTTTTGAGCCAGTTATTCAGAAACTCATTAAGCTCTTTCTTGAGTTTTGGATAGTATTTTCCAGGTTCAGGATAAACCTCTTGATAGATTCCCATGTAATCATCCCTAAATGTTAGAGCTTCAGCCATGACTGACCGCCTTGCAGACAGGAACGGGCTTATTCGTATAGTCTCAGAAATGAATTTTTTTGAGTCAACATAGATAAAGTTCTTTTCTCGAGTTTTCAATAATTTGCAGCTGCTCAACTTCCTTAATAATCAACTCCATTGTTCTCTTGATGGGTATACCCATATTTATATATAGAGGTATACCCATATTATAGTTTGCGACAACTAAAACAATGGAGTAGTAAACAAATGGCATTCAAGAATATAAATACAGCTATCAATCAAGAACTTGGAAGGATTGCAGGTGTTCAGCATCATGCATTGAAAATAAGAAACCCATCAGGACAGAAAAGCATTTTTGATAAGCCTCTTGAATTCGAGCCCTGGCTCCTTAAAGGAATGAACAGAGCCTATGAAAAGTATGGTACTGAGTTCGAAACCATCTGCCCTGGTCTGATGAGGATCAAACCAAAGAACGGAAAGCCCTTCCTTAGAACCTTTGAGGACTTCAAAAGAGAGTATGAGGAATACAAAGCAAACTATTACCTCTAACTCTTTCTTTTTAGGAGATGAAACAAATGGTAAAATATTATAAAGTTGATTTTATTCATGAACCGACTAATCAGAATATGACTCGCTTGTTTATGGTTTTGAGTTCTGATTTTTTCTTAGAGAAATTCTGTCTTAATAATGGAATCTCGATAAGAAATAAAACTGAGGTAGACGCTAAAATGTGGTATCAAGTACCAAAAGATAGAAGACAGTCTATTGTATTGGGAAAGGAAAAGCTGAACGTGTAAGGATTGTTTTAAATGAAATGTCCAAAATGTAACAAAGATACTTTACAAAATATGTATGTCCGTCTTTCCCTTCCCTGTGAGAATGGAAGGAAGAGAACCTTTAAAGCTGTGGGTTATATCTGCATGAATCCTGAATGTGATTTCTCTCAAAAGTCAAAACAGGAAGAGGATTAACCTTTCTTATTCTTTCTAGAATATGCGCTCCTACATCTTGAGGAGCATGTTTCCTTTTTTATATTTGTTGTCTCAAACTCTTCTCCGCAATTCTTTCAGGTCTTCTTAAATCCTTCCTGTGCTGCTGGTTGACTTTGTAACAGGCTCCTGGATATTTCCCTTAATCTCTTCTGTGTTTGCCTCTATTTGCCTATACTCAAGTCTTGGATGCTCTGGGATGTAATGGGATATCTTCAGGGAAAGAGACATTATATATTGAATATTATTATGTTTGTTATATATTAACGGTTAATAGTTATTGGTTAATGTTAAATCAATATCAAGAGACTCAAAGACAACACTGGTTAAAATCCTACGATGTTTAAATAATTAATGTGCAGATCTGTCAAAACATTTCGACTGTTTTCAAACCCGATTCGGTGAAAAACATTTAAGCCGTGTTTGGAATGGTGACTACAATCTACAAAAAATATATGATGACTTTAGACAGTTTTATATAAATCCATAAGCTCCCTGTTTATGTGTTCAATGATATTCTTCTCAGTGATTATCGTAGCAGTAGTAGTGCAGAATAACTGAGTTCAGAAAAGCATAAAATGGAAAGAAGCAGAAAAACGATACAGTTTACATTACTACAAAAATCCAACCGTGAATATTCTTCTTTTATAATATCAGTCTCGTTTCTGTTGTAAATATTCTTCAAATCCAAAGTAAAAATCTTGGAATTTTTTGATATAATCTACAATGTCTTTAAAATCATCTTGTCTATCATTATTGTAGGTAAAATGCGACGTTTCTTGTTGAATATATTCACTCTCAAAAATAGACCTTATATCAGAGTTCTCTGAACGTTTAATTTGAAAAACGATATCCTCAGTAACCCAAACTGGGTAATTTTTCATGATATAAGTACCGATAATCCACAAGTATATCAACGAATGCTCTAACGTTTCGCCATACTTAAAATTATATGTGTATTTTTTGCGATCTTTATAATAAATAGGCAATATTTTTACACACTCTGGTTCACTTTTATGCTCCTTTCCAAAAACATTCATACTATAAGATCGACGAATTAAAAGTGCCTGCTTTTTTTCCTCATTAAGCTCAAAGTTGTAATTAATACCTGGCCCGCTGTAAAGAATTAAAGTTTTGCCATTATCTGCCATTTCCATATTATAAGCTGTATATGTTATTCGTGTACGTTCTTTGAAAAATTTATTTATTTTATCTAAGTCTTGCTTTTTGTAATCAAATCCTGTAATATCGTCCCAACAGAATAAGGGATCCCTGTTTTCAGTTGATTTTTCAGCTATTTCTAATAACATTTGAACTAAAGTGGGACTTTTCGAGTTACTAAAATCTCCTTCGATCAGGCTCAATTGATTAGGGAGAACCATACGTAATTCACGATCGATAGTTTTCAGAAAAGTAGTCCTAATCTTCTGAATATACATATATCCAATATAAGATAGAATTTCACACGAAAAAGATACGGTCGATTCATCAAAATTTTTGTCAATACTACCAATACAGATTTCTCTTAACCCGTTTGTGAGATTCCAAGCCATTGGGTAATCGGGCAGAAAAATAAAATGATTCGCTATCACCCACGGGACTCGATAAGGGCCAATATTAGTTTTTTTATCCATTGCTTTAAGACCTAAAGATTCCAATTCAATAATGGCTCGTATAGTTGAGTTTTCTAAATTGTTCTCAACACTAAGCCATCCAAGATTCCGGATCATAGTTGTAATGGACATAACTTCATCTGGTAATGAGTCTTCCAATGCATTACGGCCTAACTTGCCTAGTTTTAAAATTTTTTTTGAGGCATTGCCTTCATTTCCAGTTACAATCGCATCTCTTGCCTCGTCATTTGATTGAACGATACTCCCATCATATTTTGTAATTCTTTTAACTCTATTGAAGTGTGGTATAATTCCCAGAACACAAAAAACTAAAAAGAATAAGTCAATTGCCAAAAAATCTATATTCCAAGTTATGTCCCGAGTAGGAGCCAAATCAATTGAATATATACCAGTTTTTAGTTGTATAAGTGGCAAAATTATACCAATGGCACATAATAACGCGTACAACTTTGTCCATCTGTCCATCACTTTATCTATTGCTTCGCTTCCTCCAATCATTTGAGCTCCAAAGATAGAAATTGTAAACGCCAAGGCAACAAACCCTGCAAGTCCTTGAGAAGCTGAACTAAGGAAATATAAAACATTATCTTGATTTTCGTTATAAAAACTTGAATGAGAGTAGGTTGAAGAACCTACCAATAGAGCAAAAATTAAACAAGCAATTATCTCACAAATAACCCGATTGCGTAATCCTTCTCGTATTTTCCGCTTAGTAACTATCAAAAACGTTATTATTTTATCTATAGGTTTTAATATCAAGAAGTTAAAAATTTTCAATATTAAGTGTGCCAAGGGTTCTATAATATCAATCAAGAACCATATGATTTTCCAAAACATGTCTCAATCAACTGTACTTATTATAGCCTATTCCAAAAGTTAGTAGTTTATGTTAAAAAGTCACAATAAGTATATAATATCAGAACATTAGTTTCGGTTAGGGTAGACTACTAAAAAACGCAAATAACGACTTTCATTACTCAAATTGATTACCAAAATTTCCACCATGCTTTTTTCTCTGTAACCTCAGGCAAAAGCTTTGTACTTAACTTACTGTTTTCTTGAATTAAGCTCTGAATATAAACAGCCTGTTTCTGTATAACTTCATTTAGCTGGCTTATCAACACACTGTCAAATTAATCTTTTTGCGTTTCCATATATATTCTAGTCTTTCTTGATTTTGTATCATTGCAGGTTGGGCAATGATATCGAGTATTAATATCTGTGTGGCTCCGGATAAGTTCACCTTTATGATCTACACATGTTGATTCTAATCTTTGATATGAGAATGCTTTATTGCATGTTTTGCAAAATGTAAAATCATAATACTCTATAGCATGAACTATTATGTATCCAATACAAAACAAACCACAGAATATAAAAACCAAAATTAAAAAAACCATATCATGAATATCAGGTGGATAACTACTTTGACTAGGAAGATATTTGAATTGATAAAATAACGTCAGTATAATAGTTATAGCGGCACTAACATAACTGTACTTACTTCCTAATACCAAGTCATCTTTACTAAAATGCTTGAACAATAATTTAGCCGCCCATTCATAAAGATTGAAATCATTATCCAGTTGATATTCGTCTGATTTTACAGTGTTATAATCTCCATTTATATTGTATTGATCTCCACTGACTTTGTTTCTTGATACCTTATAATTTCCACCTTTTATATTCATATTCCTTTTTACAGCATTCTTATTTGCTGCTATATTTATTCCATTTCCTAATTCTTGCATAGGGAATTCTGTCCCACAATTCATACAAAAGTTAGCTCTATCCTCTGTTTTTTCTCCACAAACCATACAAGACTTACTCATATAATAACCATCCAAAAAGTATCAAGAATCACTGCCGTTTATCGTTTTGTAGATGTGTCACAGAAAATTAAAGATCATAATCGAATATATAAAAACATGTTTTAAGGAAATAATATAAATATCCTTTTTGATTTAATTATGTTATTTACATCTCAAAATCCTTACCAAATTTTCCACCATGGTTTACGTCCTGTATATTCAGGTAATAGTTTATTATTTAACTTACTATTTTCTTGAATAAGACTCTGAATATGAACAGCCTGCTTTTTGGTCACTTCATTTCATTGAATTAATTTGATTATACTTTACTTATAAATGAAAATGTTTATTTTAGTTCACCATTAATAAAGGAAAAACAAACATTGTGGCAAAGGAAAGAGATTATGACATTGGAAGAGAAGTTGAAGCATTTTCAAGAAAAAATAATACGGAATCCATTAACTAGTGTCACTATTTTGAGCGTTGTATTGCTATCGTTATTAATAATAATTCCATACTCACAAGTAAACTATCATGGAATAGATAACGCTACACAAGAAGCCACACTTGAAAATCAATATCGTGCTACATTAGCTCAAATACTCGGGGGAGTTGCTGTTGGGATTGGAATTTATTTTGCTTGGGGAAATCTAAAAGTTGCTCAAGTCACTCTTGAATCTAACCAGAAGAAGGCTCAAAAAAGTTTAGAAGTTTCTCAAGAAGGTCAGATTACTGAACTTTTTACTCGAGCGATTGATCAATTAGGAGCAACTAATAAAAATGGGGATCCAGCAGTAGAGATTAGATTAGGGGGAATATACGCTCTTAAAAGAATCGCAAACGAATCAAAGAAAGATTATTGGCCAATCATAGAGATTTTGACTGCTTATATTCGGGAAAACTCATACATTAAAGATCAGAAAGTACAGAAACAAGACAAACTACAGTCTGATATTCAAGCAATTCTTTCTATTATCAAAAAACGCAATGAACCCGATGATTTTATAGAGCCCAGTGGTCTAGATCTGCAAGACACTTATCTCTGCAAGGCAAATCTCTCTGAAGCTCTTTTTGAAAGGGCTGATCTAACTGGAGTCAACCTTACTGAAGCTCATCTTGAGGGAGCTAACCTTAAAGAAGCTAATCTTGAAGGAGCTAACCTTAAAGGAGCTAACTTTGAAGGGGCTCACCTTGAAGGGGCTAACTTTGAAAGAGCTAACCTTGAGGGGGCTTACCTTAAAAAAGCTGATCTTCGTGAAGCTAACCTTAAAGGAGCTAACTTTGAATATGCTCACCTTGAAGGGGCTAACTTTGAAGGAGCATATTTTACAGAGATCAACTTCGATGATGATAGTATTATCAAAGAGGCTCACTTTAAAGGGGCTCATCTTGAGGGGACTCACCTTAAAAAAGCTGATCTTCGTGAAGCTAACCTTAAAGAAGCTCATTTTGAAGATGCTCACCTTGAAGGGGCTCATCTTGAGGGAGCCAACCTTAAAGAAGCTCATCTTTGTAACGCAAACCTTAAAGGAGCTTCTCTTAATAGAGTGCCTCATCTTTGCTTGGAAGGAGCTAACCTTGAAAGAGTTTACCTTTGGGGAGCAGATCTAACAGGAGCTAATCTCGAAGGAGTTAACATTAAAGGAGCTGACTTTGAAGGAGCTATCCTTGAAGGAGCAGATTTTACAGAAGTTGACTTTGAAGAGGATAATATCGCTAATTCATCATTCCCTGAGCTTTACAATAAGCATAACTTAACAATTGACCAACTCTCTAAAGTAAAATCACTTTATGGAGCAAAAAACTTGAGTCATGAAGCAGAATTAAGAAAAGAGCACCCTGAAATTTTTGAAGAAACAGAAGATCATAAATTCTATAGGGAAAATTTCATGCAATGTAAATTGTAATAAATGTTGTAATTTAATCTTCTGTTTTATACAATTGTATATTTAATACTTATTTTCCTGTTCTACTGTGTAAGTCCTATAAAAATCGTTACCAAAATTTCCACCAGGATTTTTTTCTCTGTTACTTCCGGCAAAAGCTTTGTATTTAACTTACTGTTTTCCTGAATAAGACTCTGAATATGGACAGCTTGCTTTTGTGTGACCTCATTTAACTGTGTGACTGTTCATCCTTTGTTTCCAGTTGTGTACTCATTGAGCCTACTTGCTTGCTTAGATCTTGAACTCTATCATCCTTTTCCTCCAAGAGTAATTGAAGTCCTTCAACCTGTGCTGTGAGTCTTTGGATTTCCGGAGGAGTATTTCGGGATATTCAGTATAGCCCATATTGCAGAATAAGGCTTACAGAGAGTCTATGTATTGAGTTAATAGAAGCACTTAGGCATTTACATTAGACTAATCTAAATATTCCCTTAGAAGCCTTTAGAATTTGATAAGATCTATTGATATTGGTTATATATGTATATACATGTGTACAGTACAGTATATATGTATTACAGTAAGATTATGCGTACTAGTTATATTAGGATACATATATGTATAGTATGTATATATAATTAGTAATAACAATAACATTAGTTATTATATTATATTGTTATACTAGTTCTATTGTTATTGATTATGTATATTAGTATTATATAGTTATATATCTGTTAATACTAACATTACTTATTAATTAAATAAGTATAATGTTTATTGATATCGTTTTCATTTATTAATAATATATTAGTTATCTTGTTATTGATTAGTAACGTATATTAGTTATTATGTATGTGTTAATGATATTACTATTAGGGGTTACTATTATTGCTTTGCTTGTGCACAAAAGATTATTAAGAAGAAGAATATTTAAATAAAGTTTCTTTTATTTTATTTAAAGTTAAACACAACTTCACCTGCGCTCCATTTAAAAAAGTTTTAGGTTTAACGTTGGCAATGTCGGAAGTCATCGATTTCAATCAAAACCGAAACCAGAAGCGGTGTATGTCAAATATTTACACAATGGAATTCTGACCACAAATTTTTCAGAAATTTTTCAAAACAGTACTAGATAATTAAAACAGTTAAAAACATATACGAGAGAGCATTTCAATCAGACTCCTATAACTAAATTATTTTTTAATTGATGTGCGCGATCACGGATTTTTCAATCAACATTGACTTTTTATGAATCATCCATCAGCTAGGAATTATAAAATCCCCGACTGGTTATATGAAGGAAAAATAAAAGTATACTAGATTTTTTTATGTATACATGCTCTACAAACTCATTAAAATGACGATCTACCACAACAATGCTTATACTTTTTATGTGATCCACACCAACAAAGATTGTTTTTACTTAAAATCCCTGTCTCTAGTTTCTCACGTATAATTTCAGTCTGAGTTTTATGTCTCACTGGTTTTTCCACATATTCAATTTCACCTTGGAGATACGAGTAATACTTTTCAATATCTAAAGAATATCCATATATTATTGCTTCTCCTGATTTTGGAAGATCACTCATTTTTGAAAGCGTGCCATGTTTTAGAAAATACCCAAAATAATCAATCTCATCAAATGAACTAATTTCTTGTTTTTTATTCAAATTGATTCGTTCTTGTAAATAGTTTACAAAGTCATCTGAATTTTCTAATATATCAGTTATAACCATCAGGTCGTATATGCTTATTGCAAATGGGTAATGAGTACCACATAACAATTCTGAATCCCAAAGCTTCACTTTATTTAGGGCAGTAGAATATTCTTCAAATGCTTCCAAACTAATATTAACTAAAAAGATGTTTTTATAATCTGCTTTTTTTATTTTCATTACTTCTTTATGATTTTTATTAAAAAATCCAACTTCTTCTGAACCAAAAACATAATTAAGTGCTCTTTTTGACTGTTCAAAGGCTTCATTGATATTCTTCTTAAAGTCACCCTTAGATATTGTTAAAATATCTCTCCTTCCCGCAATACTTCTTCTTTTTTTTGCTTTAATTTCTACAAGAAGCAAACTATCTTTATAAGAAACAACACCATCAATTTCAGGATATTTGTCTTCTCCCTCTTCATTAATCGAGTAATATAGTTTCTCTTGAATTGTAGCTTTTGGGAGTACATTCTCTAATAATTCAAATGATTTTTGTTCAAAGAAATCACTTTTTATTTCAATATATTTATTGAACTCTTTTACAAAAGACTTTTCGGAAAATATTGATTCAATAATAGGCATAACGTTTCTTACAAGATGAGGAATTAAAAAGCAATAATACTCTTTGTCTATATGTATAAGAGGTTTAAGCTCAATATCGCTTTTATCTAAAGGGGACGTCCAATATTCATTGCATCCAAATTCCAATGACAATAGATCAAGAATTTTTTCATTTGTTTTTTCATTTTGAATTATTTTGTAATTATCTTTGAGACCAATACTCAAAAATTCTCTGCAACATTTATCTAATAAGTCTTCACCAACTTGAGCTTTACATATTTCAGCTGTCTTTTGAGGGTCGTCGAATTCTTTTAAATTTTTATCAAAACACTCAAAAAAATCTTTTCGTACTTCATCAAGCTTGGTTACTCTGTCTTTAATGAAAGCAATATTTTGTCTTTGAATTTCCTCAATAGTTTCAAAGTATTCTTCTATTGTGAACCCTAATTTCTCGAACATTTTTTTGATTCTAGAATCCGAAAATAACTCTAAAGCTACTTTCTTGTAATGAAGAGGGAATGCGTCACCTCTAAGAATCAGAAAGTTGAGGATAGTATCAAAAAGAATTTCTTTTTCAATTGAGTTTAACGTTTCATCTGAATAAATACTATACATTAGATAATAATACAGTTTATCTCTGAAATCTTTAAGAAGATCATCAAACTTTTTGAGATTTTCATAAGTTGATACTTTACGATAACTCTCTTGTTTATTTTTTAGAATTATATTCTGAACTATCTCAACTTCTAACTGGCTATTATCAAAACCATCTTCTCTATTTGTTTCTGGATCTACAAGCAAATTCTTTGTTGTATTATGTCCTAAAGCATCGAGAGGATTTAAATCATCCAAAATTAATTTTTCTATTTCAGAGAGTAAATCATACATTTCTTTTTTTACTATTGGCAACTGGACACTCATTATTTGTTTAGCTTGCTCAATCTCATCCAAATCCAGATTGGATTTATAAGTCGTTACCCTCCCTTTCCGTTTCATAGTTATAGGCCCACAGTTTATGACCTCATCGTATTTACTCATAAGTTAAAAAACAATATGTGTATTATAAATATTGTTTTATTCCGGAAAACGTTTCTGCAAAATAACCGCATCAGTAATCGCATTTTATCCTAGATGGACTCAATCAGAAAGCTCTGCTCAGGAGTAGGGCCTGAAACTGAGAATTCCGGGAAAGAAAAGAGAGGAGCTCAGGAAGTGTTTACTCCTAGCAGGGCTTGCAACAAAAAGAGTAAGAATAGAACCTTTAATTCTTAGGTTCATATCCTGGGGAATAAGTGGCCTTCTTTGTAAGCTTTTTCAAAATTTCATTTCTTATTTCATCGGCTGTTTTCTTATTTTTAACCTTGTAATCATAATTGAGATTCACATTCTCAGAAGTCATTTTAACATTCTGTGAAGTCGTTCGGCCCCATTCAGACGAGAAACGCCTCTCCAGGATAAAGGTAATTGAAGGTAGGTCACCCATATCAGCACGTTTCTTAACCTGCTTCAATAGGTCTTTCATCAGATCTGCCTCTGCCTCTTGTATGCGAATATAGAAGCGGGCGTATGGTTCCTTACCTTCACGTCCAAGATTTAGCCATGTTCTCCAGGTCTCATAAGAAATTCCGATAGCTTGAGCGCATGCAGCTTGAGTTAAGCAATTTTTCACGTTTTCGACTGAAATATCAATGATTTCATCAGTTAGTTTCGTTTTTCGGGCTATAATTATCACCGTTTATTAATTTATATAAGACCTCAAGTATAAAAAAATTATTAAGTACAAGAAGGCAATAAATAAGGTTTACGAGAATATAATTTCCTGGTAACCTGCGTTTTCTGTAGCAAAGATGGGAAAAAATAATTTAGCCCTCGCTCTACCTGTAGGAAAAAGAAAATTCAGGAAGTTTGCAAACTTTTATCCCTTTTATAAACTATGCAAAATATAAACAAAAAGGATATTGATTCGAATTGAGCCTATCCGAAAGTGGTTACCTGCTATAACTTTTATAATGTGCAATATGCAAAACCGGAACGGATACTCTGATATTATAGATTTTTTTGACTTTTCTACATGCATTACTAACTTTTCGGATAGGTTCTAAGTTAATCATAATTCATTTTATAATCTTTAAGCAGTTTTTTATAACTTTTTCACCTAATTCACTGCCTATTTGATTGTCTATGTAAATAAAAAACTCCCTCTTTTTTTAGAAGTTAATAGATATTAAGTAAGAACTCTTTAAAAAAGAGGGAGTTTTTATGCAACAATGGGATATAGAATACCCCGTTAATTGAGTGAATTTAGGATGCTATCTGTTAAATGATATCAACCATAAACATTCGAAGCTTCTACCAGGTTCTTAAAAGAGAACTCAATTTTTTGTGAGAATGGATAGAGCATTCCGACAAAATAAAAAAGAAAAGATGGTTGCCGCCCTGACAACCACTTAAAAAATAAAGAAGTGGTAATGTTTAGCAATATGATGCAATAATATCTTGATTTGTTACGGCTTCTGAGGGGCAGTATTTCTTATACCTTGATTGAGGTTTCCAAGTATAATTCAAGACGAAGCAGTGATGACTACCTGATCCCTTATTCCTGAACACTCTCTGTGCATCTCCAATACCACCACATAGTTCAACCATGTCTCCTAAATCTGCCGATCTTTGCGGGAGTAAATCTTCTCCTTGTTTATTATCAATGCACCAAGCCTTGAGAGTGGTAAAAAGCTCATCTTTAATGAAAGATGTTCTTCCACCTGCTACCATGTTATCTTCAATGAACTTATATAGGACATTTCCTGCCTGCATCCATTTGAACCTGACATCTGTCCACTCTTCCTTTTGTACTACTAAACATTTCGCTTGCCTGATTTCTATAATCATTTTAATTACTTCATTCAAGAAGGCACTTTTGTTTTGTTCCGTAAATGTATTCTTCTGAAACTCATCGTTCCGGTCGAAGTGGTTGGGAAAGTATACGTAATACCAACGCCCCCAAAAAGCCTTATCAAGGTAGATGTTCCTGTTGAACCCAGCAGGATGATTTGCTGTGTAGACATCAACGGTTGTTATTCTTCCATCGTACCCGTCTCTACCTTTACGTTCTATTTTGTGATTATACCCGCCGGACATTGCCTTTACTCGACCAGTATCCCCCATTTTGAAGTATCCTAGGTCATCATGAAGGTTTAATATTTTTCCTTCTTTTCTGGCCATCACAAACCGGTCACCAGATGTAAATTCATCTAAGCCGATCGTACATTTACAAGAGTCGCCAACAAAGTAGGAAATAAAGTCAATTATGGATGTTTTTCCACTGTCAGGTGGGCCAACATACAGATACAGAGATTTGTAAGGGCCATAACCCATTGCCTGTAATATTCCCTGTGCCACTGTTTGCAGAATAATTCTATGATCGTACCTACCTTTCGACTCGTCTATTGCCAAAGGCTGTTCTGGACTATCATAGAGATATTGCTGGAGAATACTCAGGATATAGCCCGAATCTGCTTTGCTATTGTAGTCCACATCAAGCACATAATCAAACTTCCAAGTATCAGGGTCTGGATTTTCTTCCAACCTATGAGTCCCATTTTCAAAGTCAAATACTACAACTCCGTTCCTTACTGGAAACGCATTATCATAGTTATTAAATGGATATTCGTTTACGACATTGTAATTTTGAATATACGTCATGAGATCAGTTAGTCGTTTTGATATATCCCTACTATTTTCATTTTTCATGATTCCGTTGAGTACTCTAGTTGCCTCTGCTTTTACTGTATATGGGTCTATTTTGTAGCAGCCATCTTCATAGATGAAGATGTTTCCGTGAAAAGATATCACATGTAATTTCTCAGATACGTATCTGGCTATCACGTCGTAGAATGGCATTATCTTAATATTACCTGTCTCACTTTCTAAGATTTGATAAAGACCTTCAAATTCGTTGTCTATGTCAAACGTATCTGCGTCTGCATTCGCTGCAGCCTTATGTTTATTCGAAAGTTCTTTCCTCTTGGCTTTGATTGTATCCCGGTATCCGCTCCTAAAAATCTGGCCCATTTTGTCATTCTTTCCCTTCGGAATATTGAAATAATCAAAGACATCACATTCAATAAACAATTCCATATTCTGTAAGCTTCCATCTTTTGACAATACTATTGAGTTTACAAACTCCGTTGCCTGCGGTATTCTATCTTTTAATTCAGGTTTTGGTTTTATCTGAGAAAGTTCTTCAATACATCGGTCGTAATTAAATTCGTTTTGTGCCGCCCTTATATGAGTTGAAATTTCATTTAAAAGCCTGGCTAAGTCGTCTTCGGAAACTGGGGGATCGAGTTTATTATTTTCTTCCTCAACAAATTTAACTATTGCATCAATATTATCCATTTTCCAAGCTTCATCTACGATTTCATTTATGTCCTTAAATTTGGAAGGAGGATTAATTCCTGCCAAGGTTAATCCCCTCCTTCTTTGCTTTAATTGTAGCAAGGATTTTACCAATCTTTGGAATCTTCCATCCATCGGTAACATCCTCTTTTTTGCAACATCCACGGTCTATCGTATAATACACAAGCGCACTGTTGGGAATCGGGTCATCTTCTGGTATCAACCCATGTTCTTTAGCGTATAACCACACTTTGAACACGGTTTCACCGTCTTGTGCGTCTACACCGAATGCACTGCCCCCGTGAGGTCTGCCTGCTCTCTCACATGAGGCAATACCTGCAAGCATACATAGGTACGAAAAGGCATTATGGCAGTTGCAGTGTCTCCAACAGTGCATCAGACCGTTTGAGACCTTGCAGTTATGTCCGGTCTCAGATCCATGAATCTCCGAAGGCATCGGAATATACCGTCCATGGGTATCACTTACTCCAGATACATCGGTAATATCTAGATCCCATAGGGCGCTTTTTTTACCTCCGATGTTTTTGCTATTGTACGTTTTCCGATTAATTTTCCTGATTACTGCATCAACCTCTAACTTCTTCATTTCATTATACCGCGCTTTATAGACTTCAGGTAGCTCTTCGAAGGTTATTGTATTGATTGGGAGTTCATTGTTTAGCGTATATTTCCCTGCGTACGGTTTTTCACTGTCAGGCATCCTGTTTATTTCATCTTCGGAGCACGGCACATATGACCCTGGAGCAAGAACGTACTGCCAAACCGATCTGACTTCTCCGGCATCCCTCGTTGGGATATTTCTTTTCGCAGTTCCATCTATGGCAAAAAAATAATTATGCCTACCAATTCTCTTCCTAGATATCACTTGCAAGGTTGGCTTAATTTCCGGGACTTGTGAAAGATCGTCGACGTCAACGATGCAAAGGAGATCTTTAGCAGTTGCACAAATTGCTATATTGTAACCTTTCCTCATCCAGTAGAGAACTTCATGTATGGTTTTTCGATTGTTTTTCCAGCTTATTCCCTGCTTCGGCTCCTTTCCTCCTATCTCAAGTACAAAATAGAAAGGATGGTACCCTTTTGGCGCACATTTCATTAACATAATATGAAATTTTAACAATTGTTCCGGGTTTGTTTTAATATCAGGAAGTGCCATGTTTAGCCCCTCCTGCCCTGCTGCAATTCTTCCCATGAAAGCTCAGGTTTCTCCAGTTCCAAATGAAAATTAGTTGCTGGCAAGCTTTCTAAAACATTACAGGTAATGTCAATATAGGCAGAAACGTTAATATACTGATAAGACCAATTATTACTTGCAGTAATTTTTATTTGTATCTGCGGAAGTCTGGAACCTTCCGCAATCTCGTTTTTAATCACTCGTTTCCACCCCTGCAATTTGCATTATTCGTTTTGCAAAAGCCCTGTCCATGACATCGGCACTTTTCCTCATATGTTCTATAATTTCAAGGTGGTTGGTGCAAGTTTGTTCCGCCCATGAGGAAAAAAATTTATCGTATGATATCGTAGCTTCCATGCGAGCACCTCTTCTTACAGTTGATTGGTGTTGCGCTCCCGGTTCCTTCAGAGTCTTGGCGGGCCTGTGGAACTGGGGTTATTCTCAAGCTCTGGTCGGACAACATTTCAATATACAATATGTCACTCTTTTCTAACTTCATGTTTCTAATCCAATCCGTCGGAATTGGCAACATGTATGTATATCGAACTTTCTGGATTTTTCTTTGTCCAAAATTGAACATCATGTTTTAACCTCAACTATAACATAGTTGAAGATTCTATAAATATTTATTTAGTTATTAATAACCTAGGTTATTAATAACCAATGTAGGTAGCCAGAAATATTAACATATGTTTTGGACTATGTTTAAATATCATGGCAACATATTATATTTTATGACAAAAAGAACTACAAAAAGAAAAGGAGAACATTTGAAGCATAGAGAAGTTAAGTCCAGTATAATTGAATGTATTTTAGAAAAAAATGAAGAGATTCCTGAGCCGGATATCAGGAACTATTTAATGAAAAAACATAATGTTGAAGATCAAAGTACAATCAATAAGCATCTCCATGATTTACAAAAACTTGACTGCATAGAATTAATTCCTCCTGTAAAAAATGGCCTTCGTAACAAATGGAATATAACGACGATTAAAAACTTGAGAAATATTAGACATGGATTTCCCGAACTACATTTGAACAATTATGAAAAAGCTATTAATATCATCCTTCGGGAACTTGAGTATTTTGATAATAGTCCAGACTGGTTAATTTATCATGTGAAGTTATATTTGTCTGCTTCTTTTTTCAATACATGCATAGAAACTGGTAAAAGACCACTTGAAACCGCAGTTGTAAAACTCTACAGAAACAGCATAGATGCTCCAAGACAACAACGCATTGATGATTTGTTGAAAAAGTGCTACATCTCTTGTGTAAAACATTATCCTGATTTCAAAGCCCCAGAAGAAGAATTTACAGGTGTAATGTATACACTTCGCTTTGACCCAGTATTATCTTCCCTTCCACTAATATTAGAATTATTTAAGGAACATGTACCCGGATTGCCTGAAGAAATTCCTCTGCAAATATTCCATACGCAGTTATCCGCAACAGAAGAAATACCGGAGAAAATACCGGAGGAAATAGATGATAAGGATCTCGTAAAATATGTGCTTAATACACTACATTTAATTAAGAATCAATGGAAGGATTTTGAGTCCACAAATGATGATTTACTTTTCGAACACTTCCTGAATCATGATATGTTAATTGGTGCGGATTCCGATGACCAACTATATTTTGTGAAAAAAACAAAAGAAAACCACGCTTTGCCCAGAGGTTCTACCGAACCATGGCAAATAATCCTTAAAGAAGCGGAATTAGCTGACTTGAAGCTAGCCAGTGAAATGATATTTAAATATAAGCAGCCATCGAGATTTAGTTTTAATACTGTAGATGAGATATATCAAGCAGTATTAGATTATTATAGCCGCTGGCAAATACAACAATAATCGCATACATACAATTTTCTTCAACTCTAATCATATATCAGAAAGGGAAAATTACATAAATATTTAGTAACCTTTTATTTGATATTATAGAGGTAGAAGAATGAAATTATTGGGAAAATCCAAAGTCATGAAACATAGAGTAAAACCAGAGATTACATATCCTTTAATAAGGCTCCCACAATCGGAAGTAAATCTTGCGGGAGAAGTTGCGCACATATTCAAAACAGAGTACAATGGTAAACCTGTTTATGTAATCTCCTTGGACGAAGAATTCAATGCTGAACTTAAAGTTACACAACCAGAAATGAAATCTGACATAGAATTAAGGCTTGAAGCATTAGAAAATAAGGTCAATAGGTTCTTAGAATTAGAAAACAAGGCTAATAAAGGTAATGGGCCCGCTGAGATTCGAACTCAGGATCCCCGCCGTGTAAAGGCGATGTCATAACCGACTAGACCACGAGCCCAGTTTGCCTTTTCAGAATCGCTCTAAGAGCAACACCAAAATGTCACTAGTTATATATATCTCTTTTGTTAGGAGAGAAACTCAGGGCTATCTGAAAGTTAGTTACTTCGCTAAATAAGAATATCGTTTACCGAATAAAATACTTATTGCATTAAATCAGACTGCTGTTGCGCTATATAATATTAATATTAAATTAAATAAGAAAGCTTTGTAATAATAGATTATGTTTTAGTAAAAATTACCTATAGCTTATTTTTATGCCAAAGTTTTACTATATTATACAAGATAGTAAATATATAAGATAGTAACTATACTTTATTTTTAAAGCTAAATGCATATACACATACAAAGCTGAAAATTAAGAATAATTTATTTTAAACATTGATATTAGACTATTTATACTCCAAAATGAGATAATTCTGAATGTATAAAAAAGCTAAGCAAAATATATTTATAGAAGATTAGCATGAAGTAATTTGTGAGCGGGTCTCTATTTTATATGATAACCCCCAACACCCAACACCCCAATTCATACTCCCCAACCCGCTCATCTTATTCTCATCAAAATAGAAATATATATTAATGAAAACAATTCAAAGACTCTAAATTGTGAGTTCCGATGGTACAATGCCAGAAAATAAATTGAGAGATCTGGCCAGGAAATGACTCTGGAAACTCATTTAGAAGGCAACTTAATAATTAAATGATTAAGAAAAGGAGATTTGGATAGGTTTAGACCTTAACTCCATCCGATGGTTATTATAGATTTTTAATTCAGGAAGTAGAATTTCTAGCTAAAAGAAAAACCTATAAACATTAAGTAAAAATTATAAATATGCGACCATAGAAATGAAAAGCTATTTATAAGATGAATAGATAGTCATGTCGCGTGAGCGGGTCTTTTTTCCATAGTATAACCCCAAAACAATATCCCCCAACTATTTCCCCCAACTATTCCCCCCAACTATTCCCCAAACTCTCCAGCCCGCTCACAATTAATTTTCAGTTTATTAAAACTGTTCCCAGCCGTTTAGAAATTCATTCTGTCAATTTATACTAACTCGTCTAATTTTGCATCTAAACTTCTTTCTTATCTATTTCACATAACCTGGAAAATTGATATAATGCACATAGTGCAGTAATTGCAGTAATCAGAAAAATCAATTCGTCTCTTACTTACTTAACAAAAGATAAGAAAACTAGCAGCAATTAAGAAAATAAATAAGGTAAGAAAATTAGAAGTCGAAAAGCGTTTTTTGCGTTTTCGACTCGACTTTTTTAGGAGTTTCGCTGGCTTTGACCTCAGATTTTTCAGACTTATCTGAAACTTTTTTGATAATGAGCTCGCGATTTATAGATTTCCGGGATCTGGAAAATTCGAGAGAGATGCTGTTTTCTATCAGTTCAGAGCCAGAAAAAGCTTTCTTCTCAAAGGGCTCAGGCAGGGATGAAGAATTCTTAACCTTAAGATTATCGTGTTCAGGTGAACTGGATGTAAGGCTACCAGGTTTGTGCTCGATCTCATCAAGCCCGTCCTGATCCTGCTCCGGTATAAGAGTATCGGAAGTAAGGGTATCAGGTGTAAGGGTATCAGACGTAAGGGTATCAGGTTCAGACATAAGGGTATCAGGTTCAGACGTAAGGGTATCAGGTTCAGACGTAAGGGTATCAGGTGTAAGGGTATCAGGTGTAAGGGTATCGGAAGGATTATTTTCCGAATTCGTAGTTTCTGGAGAAATCTCAGGTGAGATATCAAAACCAAAGTTAAGGGTCTTCTGCCCGCCCTGAGAAGTCCTGGAGTTGGGAACTTCGAGTTTCTCAGAATGTTTTCCAGCTTTTTCCTTAGAAGCCTTAACCGAGAAGCCAGAAGGGTCCTCTTTATTATTTTCTGAGGGAATAGGAGCCCTGAAAAACACAGTTCCATCAGATTCTTCTTTTCCTTCAAGGAGAAGTTCCTGCGCCCTGTCGTAGATTTTCTGCAGCTTTTTACTGGCTTTTGTGCTCCCCGAGAGATATATCAACTCCTCAAGTTCAAGCCCGAGGCCCGCAGTAATTTCGATCGCAGATTCTTCATTCTTTAACATGCGAGAGTAAAGCTCCAGCAGGTTATTTCTTGAATAACGCATGGACTCGAAGTTGTGTTCTCCAACTTTAGAAGCTATATTATCCCTGAGGTCTCGTTTCGAACGTATCTGCCCCATTTTCTTCCAGAGAGAGGGGGGCTGGTACTTGATAAATCCGGGGTAGGGCCGTGTCTTTGAGACTGCAGTTCCGCAGACCATCAACATGCTCGCATACCTCCACATCCCATAGTTCTGGCGTTTTTTTACGCGCCCAAGGTAGAGATCAGCCCTAGAGAGATAACCAAAGCCAGTTTTTATATCCTCAAGATTTCCATCCTTAGATGCATACTGGAAAGGCAGGTTTTCATCTATCCAGTGTACAAGGTCTTCAGGGCTTTCATCAAGCCCGCGAGCTGCTCCCAGAGCCTTTTTACAGTCCGTGCTCTTAAAGATTCTCTGCATTGCCTTGAAGATGTTTTCCTTTACATCTCTGCCTGAAGTGCTGATATCCTCAACTTCCAGCGCTTTCCTACCGGTAGCCGCAGCCTGAAGGTCGTTAATTGCACTTCTTAGATCGCCTCCCGCCCCTTCAGCGATTTGCTGGACTGCATCCGGGCTGCATAAAATTTCTTCGCTCTCGCAGACCTTCTTCAAAGCAGGGACCATAGAGCGGCTCTGTACGGACCCGAACTTTATTTCCAGACAGAGGTTCCGGATAGTAGGGGTCAACCCATAAATATCGTTTGCAATCAGCACTATGGGTTGAAGCGTGCTCTTTATAATTCCTGCAATAGCCCGCATTCCACCCCTGTCTGCAGTCCCGTGAATATTATCCGCTTCGTCCAGGATAATCAGGCGTTTTCCTCCAAAGAGAGTATTCATTGAAGCTGCCGATCCCGCAACCTTTTCAATAACACCTGCAGTTCTCTGGTCACTTGCATTAAGTTCGATGACTTCCCAGCTCAGATCGCGGGCAAGAGCATGGGCAGTAGAGGTCTTCCCTACTCCTGCAGGCCCGTGAAGGACCACTGCCCTCCTCTCTGGAATGCCTGAAAGCCACCTCTCAGCCCAGGTCCGCAAATCCTGCACCGCCTTCTTGTTCCCTACAATCTCCTTCAGGGTCTGTGGGCGGTATTTCTCAGCCCATTCAATTGCCAACGTCATCTTAAACCATACCAATAAAAAAAGAACTCATTCTTAACTCTATACATTTTAATCTTTTAACTATTCAAACGCTTTTGCTCTTACAATCCTCTGCTGTCGATTTTTAAATGACAACGCTAAATTTACACTTTGATATGTGTTAAAGTCTTTTTGCTCTCATAAAAACAATACCTTCAATCGCCAGAACAAATTTGGGCAGAAAAAACGCGTATTCATATTCCCCTTCATCCCGGCTGCAAATATCTTCCTTAATTTTAGCCCACTAACATTTTCGAATCAATAAAGAGTACGAAGAGTACGAAAAAACTCAATCTGACTATATTCTTGAGTAAGTTGAAAATATATCTTTTCTTACCCATAATTCAGCCCTCTTGAGCGAACGAAGTGAGCGAAAAGGGCACCGTCCTCCCGAGACGGGACTCGGGTGACGGAACTCGGATGACGGAACTCGGGGGACAAAATTAATTAATGATCGTGTTTGTACTTCTTTGAACTACTGAAAATCTTACACAACAGTCAGGATGCATATGGAAAAGAATAGCATGAATGCCCTCCTTGAGGCTATCGAAATGAGGGCCAGGGCTAACAAGGCCAGAGTAGCTATGGGAATAAGAGATCCAACTCCCAAAATGCTCGAGAGTGCCTGGAAAGCCCAGGAACTGGGATATGCACAGGTCGTCCTGGTGGGAATTAAGAAGGAAATTGATAAGATCGGCACAGAACTCGAGGTAGTGGACACAGACGAACCCGAGAAGACTCTTGCAGAACTTATGATTTCAAGAAAAGTCGATGCAGCGATAAGAGGTACTGCAAGAGCATCTGGAGCCCTGACCCACCTTAAAGAGGCTTTAGGAAAGAAAAGAGTCTGCCGGCTTGCCCTGCTCCTTACAGTTGACGGGACACCTTTCTTTCTCGCCCCTGTAGGGATTGATGAGGGGAATACCATTTCAGATAAACTCAGGATGATAAAGCTAGGCGCCGAACATATAAGGAGATTCGGGATAGAGCCCAGGGTCGGCGTGCTGTCAGGGGGCAGGATTGGAGACATAGGAAGGAACAAACATGTGGACAGGACTCTTGCAGATGGAGAATTTGTGACAAGGCGGGCTGTTGAACTCGGGATCAATGCTAAGCATTATACAATTCTTATTGAAGATGCCATAAAAGAATCAAACTTTATCGTTGCCCCTGATGGAATTTCGGGAAACCTCATCTTCAGGACAATTGCTTTCCTGGGTGGAGGTGACGGGCTTGGAGCTCCGGTGCTCATGGACGATTATGTTTTTGTAGACACATCAAGGGTAGGTGGACATTTTACGAAAGCCATAATGCTTGCAAGCGCACTGTCTCACCTGAATAAGGAAAGACAAAAGGTGATTTATTGAAAAACATTGCAGAGACGTGGCCGATAGTAAAAGGCGACTACACGGTAGGAAATCCGAAGTCTCGGATTGCAGTGGTAACTCTTGCGAGCCAGATAAATCCCTCACCTGAAGCGGCCCTCTGGGGGAGCTCAAAAACCGAAAATCTGGGAGTCGAAAAAATAATCGTAAATACCATCTCAAATTCCAATATAAGGTACATCCTTATCTGCGGGACGGAATCCAGGGGGCACCTGGCAGGCCATTCCCTGCTCGCAATCCATGCAAACGGGATTGACGAAAAGGGAAGAATTATTGGTTCTGAGGGGGCTATCCCTTTCATAGAAAACATATCTAAAGAAGCAGTCAAACGCTTTCAGCAACAGGTAGTGCTTCTTGACAAGATAGGACTGACAAACCTCAAGGAAATAATGAAAATTGTGAGAAAATATAAGGATCGAGGGGAAGTTTACCCTGTGGAACCTCTTGTAGCTATTTCCCAGAAGAAAAGACAATCTACTTTCACAGTTCCTCATTCAGGTGATATAATAGTCTCCGAAGAATTTGTTATGGACTCAGCTACGGGAGTTGTCTGCACAACAAAGGATTTTTAATTTTAAATAAAGAGATCTACTTTGAGTGTACATTATTCGAGCGTAAATTACTGTGTTTTGAAACAAATACCAGCCTGTAGATTTTGAGGGTGTAAAAAATGTTTAAGTTTCAGAAAGAACAGGAAATCGTTAACATCGCAGGAGTGAAGATAGGTGGACAGCCAGGAGAGCTTCCGACCGTGCTTGCAGGCACTATCTTTTATGATAAGCATGATATCGTAAAAGACGTTGCAAGAGGCCTGTTTGACCGGGATGCTGCCGAAAAACTGATAAATCTGCAGGAATCGAGTGCGGAAGAAACAGGAAACCCGCATATAATCCACATTTTCGGTACTACCCCTGAAAGCATTACCCGTTACATTGATTTTGTAGCCGAAATATCAGAAGCTCCTTTTCTTATCGACTCCCCCGAAGGAACCGTGCGTTCCCATGCTGCAGAATATGTTAGCGAGATCGGGCTTGCAGACAAAGCAATCTATAACTCCATAAACATGAGTATAAATTCTTCTGAAATTGAAGCTCTTGCCCTATCTGATATTGACAGCTCGATAATCCTTGGCTTTAATGCAACGGACTCATCCCTGCGGGGCAGGATGGAAATGCTGGAAAATGGGGCAGGCCTTCTGGAAGAAGGATTACTTTCAATTGCAGACAGATGCGGAATAATTAACAAGCTTATAGACCCGAGCATTACTCCTATGGGAAATGGAGCAGGCGTAGCCCTGAAGATGACGATTACCGCAAAAGCAAAATGGGGGCACCCCACCGGCTCGGGAATCCACAACGCACCCTCGGCCTGGAACTGGCTGAATAAGAAGAAAGAGAAAGACCCTATTCTCTACAAAATCTGTGATGTCGGTTCAACCTGCTTGCAGCAGGCAGCAGCCGGAGATTTCATCCTCTATGGACCCATCGAGCATGCCCCATACATATTTCCTATGGCTGCCATGAGCGATATAATGATTTCTGAGGCTGTAGCTGACCTCGACATAGAGCCTGCTTCCCGGCATCCTGTAAACCTGCTTGTATAATTCCCAAGTTTCGCAATCCTTTAGAAAAAACTGCTTGACCGCAACCCTTTTGAAAAAACTGCTTGACCGCAACCCTTTTCAAAAAAGGCTTGACCGAAAACTCTAGAAACGTTTGAGTTTGAAAATCTTATCCCCAAACCCTATCGGCGTGATCAACCGGCGCAACGGTTGGCACAAGACGACTGAATTATGGGCTAGAGAAACTGATATTCAACTCGCTCAGAGACTGATTTTCCCAGGTTTTGAAAGCTAAGTAAGTTAATACCACTGAAGATGCTAAAAACAGAGGTATAGTCTTTGGGTGTTTCCTGCATCTTCGGTGATTTCTACAGTTTAAGTTGGTTTTCCGTCCAGTATTTTCATGGTTACCGGACTTGGAGTAGGTTAGATATCAAGTTTGTATGCTTTCAAAACTGAGGTTAACTCGGTGCTCCCTGTGGTTGTGGAGTTTTGCTACTTTTATGCTTTAGCTTTTCGGCAATGTCAACTCCAAGCCTTTTGCACTCCTGCAGGTCCTTGTCTGTGGGCTTGTGCAGTATCCTGAGTACGGGATCTATGACAGTCATTCCCATGTCTCGCATTTTTTCGGCTATCAGTATAGGTGCTTCTCCGCTCCATCCGTACGATCCGAAAGCAGCCCCTAATTTTCCTTTTGGATTTGTGGAAGCTAAAGTTTCATCCATGAATTTTTCCATGGGCTGAAGCATCCTGTAATAAAAAGTCGATGAACCGACTGCTATCGCATCGGCTTCGTAAAGATCCTCGAGTTTTACGTCATAAAAGCTAATAGCTTTTGCATCCACATGTTTTGACTCAATTCCGTTAGCTATTGCTTCTGCCATAGCTTTCGTATTCCCCGAGGTACTGAGATAAACTACTATTGCTTTCAATCTTATCCCCCATCCTGTGTAAGATCTTATATTAATGCCAGTAACGGACAAAAAGTGATCAAAACAGGTTTGCGTATTTCCCAAAAACCGGAAAACAAGGCGAGACCCGAAGTTTTCTCACTTTTCAATCCTGCATTAATTATAAAAATTAATTTAAATAAGGATTTCGTCCAGGGTCAGGTTGACTTTACGTATGAAAAAGTATTATCCAAGGTCTGCCGCAATACGGAGAGGAGAGATATAGTTCACTACCTGGAGGGCTACACTCTCAAGAAAATTGCGTACGTTCTGTGGAATCCTGTTTGTAGTATGAGAAGCAAAATTAAGGCTGCCTATGATTTCTCCTCTGTGCTTCATAGGAATCACGGCGATTGCAGTAAGTTTTTCTTTCCGGATTAAATCTGCCATTTTATCTGCAAAGAAATCCATCCTGTAGACCGGTTTCTCAGTCCAGATCTGCCGAGCTTCAGGAGAATCTGCCCTATATATTGAAATACTTTTCACGAATTCGGGAGAAAGCCCCCGGTATGCAACCAGATTAATCTGGTCCAGAAGTTCGTCTTTCAAGTATATGCCTGCAGCATCTATCTCTTCTATTTTCAGGCAGGCATCAAGGATCTGGTTAAGCATGGTCTGGAGATTCCAGGTAGTACTGAGGGATACTCCCAGCTCCCTCTGGATTTCGAGCATTTTCTCAGCCTCTTTTCTCCCAGTGATATCGATGACTATTCCCTGAAAATGAGTGACTTTGCCTTTACTGTCTCGCTGGATAAGTGTTCGGTCTTCGACCCAGCGTATACCACCGCCTCCGGTAATAATTCTATATTCCATCTCGAAGGAATCGTATCCTTCTCTTACCGAGCGTGCCAGACTTTCGACCACTGCCTGAATATCTTCTCTATGGATTATGTTCCTATAATGTACTTTTCCGGAGAGAAAATCTTCTACTGAGTACCCAAACTGCGTTACGTTTTCAGAAATATAATCTACAGGCCAGTTTTCTAAATTTGCAGACAATTTTTCTAAATTTGTAGGAAACCTTTCTACATTTTTTATTAGAAAAGCTACTGCCGGACTTTTATTAATTATGCTTTTCAGCATTTCCTGCGTTTTTAATGAGTTCCTCAAGGCTTTTTCAGTTTTCTTTCTATGGGTTATATCCAGTACTATTCCCTGAAAGCAGGCTACTTTTCCTTCTATATCTCTCTGAATAAAGGTTCTCTCGTTTACCCACAACATATCTCCGGCTTTTGTAAAAATCCTGTACTCAGAATTGAAGCTTACCTCCCCTTTTTGAATGCTCCTGTCAAGTTCCTCTTCTACTCTTTTCAGGTCATCAGGGTGTATGATTCTTCCGTACTGAATTTTCTGTGATAAAAAGTCGTCAACTGTGTATCCAAACTGTACTACATTATCGGATACAAAAATCGCAGGCCAGTACTTTTCATTCTTCCAGAGAAAGACCACTGCAGGACTATTATTAACTGCTGTAGTCAACACTTTCTGCATTTTAAGAGTTTTTTTCAGTTCTTCTTCGCCTTTTTTCCGCCTGGTGATATCGAGTACTACTCCCTGGAAGTATGTTGCCTCTCCACTTTTATCTCTCTGGATAAAAGTCCTTTCGTTTATCCATCGGAGATCTCCTGTTTTTGTTACAATCCTGTACTCCAGACTGAACGAAGAAGCCCCACTTTTTACTTTTTTCTCAAATTCTTCCTCAATCTCTTTGAGATCACCGAAGTATATTAGATCTTTATATCGCATCCTTCCAGAAGTGAAATCTTCTACCGAGTATCCGAATTTTGTCACATTTTCGGAGACAAACTCCACAGGCCATTTATCTTCGTTCTTCCAGAGAAAGAACACTACGTGGCTGTTATTGATCATCATTCTCAGAGTTTCTTCTCTTTCCAGAGCTGCGTGGAGAGCTTCTCCTCCTACGTTGTTTTTACTACCAACAGTCTGGAAGTTCGCGTTTAAAGCTCCATAGTCCTCTGACTCTTCACCCATCTACACAGTCACCTCACAAAGCACTTCCCCTCGCAAACTTAGCAATCTTTGCCCTCTGACCCTCATCCATCTACACAATCACCTTCACAGAGTTCTTTAATATCCCTTTCCTGTGCTCCCACATTCTTGCTTTCTGTGCTCTTGCTTTTTAGTATATTTTGTTTATATAATTATATATCTATATAACATCAATTTTTTTGACTACAGTGTTTTATTTTCTTGTTATTATTAATGCTAAAAGCGATAACTATAAATAATCAGTTTTTTTAGCTCCTCACTACTTGGCTTTATGTGTCGAATTCTGTTTTATCGCTATAAGAGAAAAATATATATACTAGGTACACGGTAATAAGAATCCGTACTCCTGAATTATAGGTATAAGTCTGCAGCTAGAGAAACTCTGGTGTTAAATTTCATAATTATACCACCATAGATAGAGTCTCTAAAATCTGGATGTCTATCATGAACCCCATAATTAATCAGACACGTAAAAGTTAAAAGATCTCAAAAAAGACTTTTATCGGCAAACGTGAAGTAAGTGGATTTCTAGAAGACGATACAGTAATTGAGTAAACCGGTAAATCTGGAGTACAATAAAGAAAAATGGCAAAAAACCCAAAATGGCAAAAAGTCTAAAACAACATAAAACCTCCATTAAAAAAATGGCAAATAAACCCAAAAATGGCAAAAAGTCTAAAACAACATAAAACCTCCATTAAAGATCTGCGGTAGGGTATGAGGGAGACCCTGCTTCAGTTTCTTTATACTTATTATATTGCGATCTACTTTAAGGATTCATTTTTCAAAATAAGCTTTAATTTCCAATCTCATCATAAGGACATGAGAAAATAAAGTTCCGAACTCAAGCATGCCATAAAAACAATTTGTCTCATTCAGGAATAACACTCATGGTTTTGAAGAGATTGGCGATTCCGAAATCGCACTTTGAGCGGTCGACGATTCCGAAACTACGTCCGGTACTAGTCATTAAATAAATACTCAAATGAAAAACAGAATAAACTGTGAACGGGTATAATCCTCTCATGGTTAACTTTTATAGTTTGTTTGTTCGGGTGTGATCTTGTAGATGTGGTCCAGAGAAGGCCCGTTCACTATGCAATTGATACAAAAATCTGATTCGTTATATAAGTATTTGGATGATATTATAGAATCTTGCCTTTTTGTGAAAATTCTGGGAACTTTTACGGTTAAAATATAGACTTTTATCCAACTGTAATATATATTAGTTAAAATTGAGTTTTTCCATAAAACTCTTCATTTAGATTTTCAAAACCAGATTTTTATTCCAGCTGGATTGCAGTTAATTTCATAAATTATCTTTTCATTCAGCGCCTCTGTGATTATTCCCCCAGTTTTCCAGTACCTTCTTCTTTCGTTTTTACAACTCTTTTCTCCCCAACCTGTTTATACTATGAAGTTTTTTCCTATCTATACATTATACTTAGTTTTCATCATGAAATTTTAAGGAGATTTATAATGAGAAGCGATATCATCAAAAAGGGACCTGAACGTGCTCCCAACCGTTCACTTCTGAAAGCGACAGGAGTCACAGATTCCGAGATGAGGAAACCATTCATCGCAGTCGTTAATTCCTGGAACGATATAATTCCTGGCCATATTCATCTGAATAAACTTGCTGAGGCTGTTAAAGCCGGAATCAGGAACGCCGGGGGAGTTCCGTTTGAATTCCATACTATAGGAGTATGCGATGGAATCGCAATGGGACATGAAGGTATGAAATATTCCCTGCCCAGCAGAGAAGTTATTGAGGATACGATAGAGCTTATGGTTAAAGCCCATCAGTTTGATGGAATTGTCCTTATTCCCACATGTGACAAGATCGTGCCGGGTCACCTTATGGCAGCAGGCAGGCTTGATATCCCTGCAATTGTCGTAACCGGAGGGCCTATGCTTCCGGGTTATGTTGATGACAAATATACAGACCTGATCTCGGTTTTCGAAGGAGTGGGGGCTTACAGCGCAGGCAAAATCTCAGAACTTGATCTTAAAAGGCTTGAAAATCTTTCCTGTGGAGGAGCCGGATCCTGTGCAGGGATGTTTACCGCAAACACCATGGCCTGTGTGACCGAAACGCTTGGTCTGAGCCTTCCGGGCTGTGCAACTGCTCACGCAGTAGATGCAAAAAAGGTCCGTATTGCCAAAGAATCCGGCGAGCGTATCGTCGAAATGGTTAAAGAGAACCTGACTCCCAGAAAGATTGTCACTTTAAAGTCTTTTGAAAATGCCATAATGGTAGACATGGCCGTAGGGGGGAGCACAAATACCACTCTGCACCTTCCTGCCCTTGCCCATGAATTCGGGCTGAATCTACCTCTTGAAAAATTTGATGAGTTGAGTAGGACAACTCCCCACCTGATTTCGCTTCGCCCTGGCGGCCCTAATTTCATGCTACACTTTGACAGGGCAGGCGGCGTTCAGGCGATCATGCAAAGGCTTTCCTCCAAACTTCACCTGGATCAGCTTACAGTAAACGGCAAAACTATCGGGGAAAACCTGAAAAAGTTTGAGATTATTAACCCAAAGCTCAATAAAGAGATAATTGCAACTCTTGACAAACCTATACATGCCGAAGGAGGCATTGCAGTCCTTAAAGGCAACCTTGCCCCTGATGGTTCGGTCGTAAAACAGGCAGCCGTTGACCCTAAAATGCGCGTTTATACAGGCCCTGCCAAAGTTTATGACTGTGAAGAAGATGCTATGGAAAATATCCTTGCAGGCAATGTAAAACCCGGAGATATTGTAGTTATCCGCTACGAAGGCCCAAAAGGCGGCCCTGGAATGAGGGAAATGCTTGCAGCTACAGCCGCAATTGGAGGCATGGGGCTGCTGGAGTCTGTGGCTCTGATAACTGACGGGCGCTTTTCCGGAGGCACACGCGGACCATGTATAGGACACGTTTCTCCCGAAGCCAGCGAAGGAGGGCCAATTGCCCTGGTAAAAGATGGGGATATGATAGAGATTAATATTCCAGAAAGAGTTCTGAACCTTAAAGTCCCAGAAGAAGAGCTTAAGAAAAGAAAAGCGGCATTCGTACCTCCAAAAAAGGAAGTTACAGGCTACCTTGCAAGATACCAGCGTTCCGTTCACTCTGCAAATACAGGCGGAATAGTGGACTGAGCTTTCCATGGTTATTTAAAAACTTTATATCGGAAGGGTTCATCCTTCCTCTTTTTTGACTCTCTTCAGCAAATGAAAAATAATTTATCTTACCCGTAAATAAAACACTTTGACTCAGCTCAGCATCTTCATCATAATTCAGCCCTCTTGAGTGCAACCGTTATAACCCATTTGATCACGTCGTTTCAAGGAGCTTTTCGGTCAAGCCTTTTTTAAAAAGGGTTGTGCCACAACCGTTGCGCCGGTTGATCACGCCGATAGGGTTTGGGGATAAGATCTTCAAACTCAAACGTTTCTCGGGGTTTTCGGTCAAGCCTTTTTTAAAAAGACTTGCTGGCAAGCAGTTTTTTCAAAAGGCTTTGATTTACTCATGTAGTACTTGCGTAATCCGGGTAGAGGTCCTGAGCAACTCATCAAAAAGCTCACTTCCAAACTGGAGAGCTGAAGGCTCGTAACTTATCAGGCTTTCCCTATCGAAATGCTTCTGACTTTTCGGGAAAAGGGAAATCATGACAAATCTGTCGGTTGCGGTAAGATTTGCGATCCGGAGTTCTCCAGAGTACAGGAAAAACTTCACGTTCTCGAAAGTCAGTATATTCTGGAGGTCGTTGAGGTAATCCTTAGAGTAATGCTCAAAAACAGGTCCGGACATGAGAAAAGAGAGCTTGACTCCATCTCTGGCAAGTTCCTGGCACATCGAAATAAGCGAGGGATCAAAATAAGCTATGCATTCAAGAATACTACTCGATTTAGAGAGGTTTTCAACAATCTCTGGATCAAGCTCGAACATCCTGTCCAGATCTGGCTGAATCAGTTTACACTTTCCGAGTTCTCCAAGCCTCCTTCGGAAAGAAGGAGGAATTCCCTGAAAATCTCTTTCAGCCCAGTAATCAAAATTGTCCTCGAAAACATCAATTATGCTGACAAGAGGCTGCATCTTTTCAACAAGGACTTTTCCTATAAGTGAGAGGTTGTAGGTTTTGTCTTCCTGAACGACCAGGGATTTTTCTTTTAATTTTTTTATCTGAGGCAAAATGGCAGTGGACGTTACCTCAAGGGCTCCCTTGATCTCATCCATATTTTTCGGTCCATCTTTCAGAAAGAGCAATAACTGCTTTCGCTTGTCGGAAAGAAAAATCAACTCTAGAAGTTCTAATTGCAACCCTTCAGTCGCCTATTGAATTTTATATAGCTAAAGAGATTAGGGATGTCAAAGGTATATAAGTTACTACTGTTTCCAACTTTATTATTTAGATAAATTTATTAAAATTGCCATATTGATAATTGGACTGGGTTAATAAATTGAAGAATTTATATGAGGAGATTTTTTCTGAAGAAGTTTTCCACGTTTTGTCTTGATATCGATAATTAAACAGAAAATAAAGAATAAATGAAAAACTACCAATTTTATAAAAAGAGTGTAACATAAATAATAATTAAAAAAACATACGGAGTCTCCTTGCCCTGGAAAGCTCAAGCTACTTTCCAGGATCAGGGAACCGATTCAGACTCCTTAAAATTAATGTTTAAGCTAGAATCTGGATAATAGAGAATATTCTCAAGGATTTGAGACTATTTATATAGCTTTACCCGCACTCAAGAATCTAGTAGAAATTCCTGATTTGATACGTATTCAGGCAGAAGCTTCCTTGGTCAGGATATAAGCAACCATTTCAGGATTGAGTTTGCTTTCCCTTGCGACCTTTTCTTCGATTCTTTCAGCAGGTGTCCCCTCCGATTTTAGCTCCCTTATTTTCTCAATGACTGAGGAAGGAATACTGTAGTATTCGTTAATATCCTTCCTATGGCCCCAGACATCGCCTTCTATAAGCTGGATTCTCTGCATCTCAAGGAACATTTCTATAGATTTCGAAACCGTGCGCCTGTAAGATTTGGGCAACTGAATTACCTCAATTTTCGGGCAGGTTTCAACGAGTGCAAAAATATCCTTGTTCGAAGGCCTGAAGGCCAGATGAACAACACGCTCATTAGGATTGAGAGTGAATATTTCCTCTCTGGAACTAACTACTCTAATCTTCATGTATGCAATTCCCCCACTATAAAGTTCTTATTTTTTTACCTCAATATAAACTACTTATACTTATTATAAATATTTATCTGCCCGCGCTTTTATTTTTTACGCAGTTACCAAGTCTCCGATATCCGTTTCAGTCCTCATAAAGGCCGGTAAAAGCCTGGAAAGAATAAGACCTGCAAAAATAATCATAACTCAGAAATTTTAGTCCTCGCGAGAATATTCTTAGCAAAGAAATAAAAGAAAAAAACAAAAGCCTGTTTCTGAACGTGCCACTGAACATGCTCTATAACGCGCTCCTAAATGTACTCCTGAACGACTCCAAACACAGAGATACTATACTCATAAAGTTTGAGAAATATTCTGGCGATACAACATTGCGAGTATAACTATCCAGTACCGCAAAATCCGGAAAGAAAAAGCCACCCTGCTATTATATAATACTTGATGTCAGGTCGTCTGGCAGCTTCATACTTCATAGGAAGATCCAGGTAAATCCAGAAATTAAAAACAAAAAATATGAAATAATTTTGGAAGAAAGATATTCTTTGAGACATACAATTGCCCCAGAAAAGAAAAAAATAATGACCGAGGTTACCTCATGCCGGAAAAAGAAAGGTATCAGCCTACTGCATATATCTTTTTCCGATTAGCTATTAACACAAACTTTACGATAAACTTCTAATTTCTGGCATTTTTTAACTAGAAAATTATTAGGAGATTCGACATTTGGTCAGTTGAATATGTTATCACTTTAGAAGAAAGACCAGCCGTTAGGGGATACTGCAATCCGCGAATATTGCAAGTCCATACCGAGTCCTGGCATTCTCTGTACTGCATAGGAAATCCGAAAGACTGGAGAATGTATGCAGGCAGATATACTCGAAATTCTACTTGAAATATGTCAGGATTATTTCGAAAGACTGCAGGCAGAGTCTCTCTTAGAGTAAATAAAAAACTCTGAGATCCCAGCCCGTCAGCAGTTAAGAAGTCAAGTTTCAATCTGAAACAAATTGCTTTTGAAGTTTAAATTGCGCGGAATTATAACTCAGGCAAACGGATGTTTTGCTGAATCTTTTTTAGCAAGCGCTTCTTCGACAGTAGGCCTGCCTTCCATAGCTCTTGCTATTGCAAGCTTTGTCGCTTCATAGTTAAATTCGTAAACTTTGCCCTTATCTTTCGCATCCCATTCAATAAATACGGAAACGATAACAAAAGTGTCATCAGCCTGTTCTTCAGGAAGCACTCCATCAGCTACAGAATCCATAACTGCCTTTGCGACTGCAGCCTGAGCCGGCCCGAACATAAGAGCAGCTTGCGATACGTTTTTTATCGTTACCTTATTTACGAGCAAGGTCGCAGGTTTGGGCTGGATATTTGGTTCCAGGACTGCAAGAAGTGGGGTATGACCCTGTCTGGGCATTGCAAGCGAATTCATAAACGCCGCTTCAACTGGGCCTCCTCTAGGCCCGATAACTAAGTCTATGTGCGCAACTTCCGGACCAGAGCCAATAAGAGCTTCTCCTACCATACTTTTTAGGACATTTTTGACCAGATTTAACACCTCAGCGTATTTTACAACCAAAGACTTAATACCCAAAATCGCCAGAGAGAAGAGAATCAATCTTCATATCATCAATGGATAAGATGGCGAATTAGTTATTAAGCATAATTACTCCTTAGGGAGAATGATTAATCCTGTTAATACTTATACACATGCATAAATAATTTGCCAGTTCTGAATTAAACAGGACAACGAAATCAGGAGTTTGGAATCCAGGCGCAAGAGGGAATAAGTAAGTTATACAAAAAAAATAGAAATGTTCAAACAAAGCTTCAAAAGGCAAAATCATACCGATAAAGCTTCAACGTAATGAATGGAAACTTAAAGTCTCGGTTCAAAAAGAAAGACCTGAAAGGATTTCAAGTCTTTTGTTCCAGTGGTCCAGCCCTCTTTTTGCTGCATACCAGTCGAAAAAACTGCTTTCTTTATTTATGTATGGAGTTTCGAGCTTTGCCTGGAGTTCAGCAGAACTGAACCCAAATTTTGTTTCGAAATCCCTGCAGATTGCAGAATAACTTTTGATCTTATACCTGGCAACATGCTTTTCATGCTCAAGAGCCGAGCGAATAGCTTCAGTCACTTCCTGAGGCGAGAAATTAGTTTCAATATTAAGCGTGAAACTCATAACTATCCCCCACTAATATTAGCTTCTTATTCCATTAAACAGTTATTGAAGGTAAATGGTTAGACACGCTTGCTACCTGAAAATCTCTGTATTTTAAGCTTTTAGAACAACCTGAAAGCCTTTATATTTTAAGCTTTTATATTTTGAGCTTTTTATATTTTGAGGTTTTAGAACTTTTATACGAGGGTCTAACTGTTAGATGCTCACTATTATCTACATTTAACTCATCTACATTTAACTCGAGATGAAGTAAAACCTAAAGAATTATTGGATTCGTTTTGGCTGAAACCGGAACTGCTTCCTTTTGTAAATATGAAAAAAGATCAGTTCCCCATTTGAGAGCTTGAGGCTCGGAGCTGAACAAGCTTTCATGCTCAAAAAACTTTACTTGAGGAAGAATGGTGAGCAGGAAGAACCTATCTGTAACTGTAACTCCTGCGAGTTTAGAGTTTTTCGGGAAAAGAGACAAGCTGACATGTTCAAACTGAACCAGAGTTTGGAAACTTTCGCTGTAATCAGCTTTAAACCTCTTTAACACAGGCTCGGCCAGGATTAAAGAAATCTGGGCTTCTTTTTTTGCGATTTCCAGGTAGAGAGAAACAAGTGAGGGATGAAAATAGGAACTGAAGCTGAGAACCTGCTTTGAAAGAAGGAGATTTTCCACAAACTTAGGGTCCAGTTCGAACATATGGCTCAAATCCGGACGGATAAGTTTGCAGTTTTTCAACTCCAAGATTCGACTTCGTAAAACATGGGGGATTCCATCGAAACTCCGTCGTGACCAGTAATCAAAATTATCTTCGAACACTTCCAGAGTATCCAGAAGAGGTGACATCTTATCTACAATCGCTTTTCCCATAACAGAGAGCTCATAAGTGTGGCCCTTCTGTATAATAAGTTCTCTGTCCTTAAGTCTTTTAAGCTGGGGGAGGATAGAGACAGAGTCTACAGACAGGTGTTCCTGAATTTCGTCTATGGATCTGGGCCCATCTTTGAGGAAAATCAGGAGGGTTCTGCGCCTTTCAGACCGAAAGACCAGTTCCATTAACCCGATATTTGTGCCCATCAGAACCACCATCAAAAAAGCTTATTATGAAAAGATGGCACGACAGTTATAAATACATTTCCATTAATTTTAGACATTTGTAGATGAGTATTATAGATAAAAAAGACCTTTATTGAAATTTAGGAGTTGAATTAATCTCAAAATAACCAGATACATAAGAAATTTAAGTATGAAGTTGAACTTTAGATAAACCTTGTACGGTTTTTTCAAAGAGTCGTCGGTTAGTTTCCGGAAAAGTTTGAGAAGTTAATTGATAAGCTTTTAGAGCAGTTATATTCTGATGTTCTTAAGGAGAGAAAGCTTTTTCTTCCAATGATCCAGCCCTCGCTTTGCAGCATACCACTCAAGATATTTATCCTCAGCGAGAAGTTCGCCGGCTTCGAATTTTTGTATGAGTTCGGTAGAGAGCAGGTCGTACCGATCTTCAAATTCATCACAGATCATGGCGTAGCGATCTATCTTGTATTTTGCAAGATGTTTTTCATGTTCCAGAGCCGAGCGAATAATCTCGCTTGCTTCCTGAAGCGAGTAATCGGTATCAATCTGCAAGGTCAACTCCATGTTTATCCCATAGAAAGTTATTGCTGGTACTAAAAAATAATCCTATATTTCTTTTTCTATTTTATCTGTGAAGCTTATTGGCCAAGGTTATTAGTCAGACCTTATCCTCCGGCCTGAAAAATTCAATTAATTCCTTTTTTCGTGTCTTAGGCTTATCTGTACCCTATGTTTTCACAATTAATAACCTTTCACCTCTTTTGAGCAGAAAATATAACCAAAAACTTTACATCAGCTACATTTAAAAATCAGGATCGATTTAAAGTAAAAAACGTGAAATGGAAAACAACAAAGGGTATCAAATAACAGCAATAGGTGAATGGTAAAAGACAAAGGACAAAAAAATAGGAAAAAGAAAAATTCAGAACAGATAGTTATTATAGAATGTGGTTTTTAGAGCAAAGCCACACAGTCATCAGTTCTCGGCCAAGCTGGGAATTTTCCCGGAATTCTCCAGATTTCTGTAAACGAACGCTGAAGAATAAGCAAGCAGCATGAATGTAAAACCACCGAGAAAATCTGTCTCGATAAATTTTAAAATCATGCCTACGAAGAACGCAAGCTGTATAGCACACAGAACCACTCCGGTTACTGTGAACATTTTTTGACGACTGCTACTATCACTACTGTCTGGATCATCTGATTCTTCTGACATTTTGTTTCAAGCCTCGCAAATAAAGGTACTAAGTGTGCTCTTTATTTAGCTCGTTTTTGTTTTGTCTTAACTGGTTTTTGTGTTTTAGTCAATCAGACCTTATTGTCGGCAGTTTTCAACCCGCTCAAAAATCAAAGAGGGTTCTCCGCAAAAGCATATAGACTAGCTCTTATGGAGTTCTTAAAATGAGACAAAAAAGCTGAAAACTTCAATGGATGCATCTGAAGGTTCAGTTTTACATTGATCCTCTGGTGCAACATTATCTGAAAAAACACGCTCCGAATTAGAGACTTTTATACAGTATCCTTATTTATTAGGGATGGTATATATAACTTGCGAAGGAGACAGGATATTTCTGAGCTTGATACTGGTTTTTAGGTGGCATTTTTTAGGTTATATGTCAATCATTGAGATAATTTTTAGCTTTTTACTCCAGAGATCGAAGCCTCTTTTTGCTGCATACCAGTCGAAGAAGTCATTACTGTCTTCATCTTTTTCGACATCTGATTTTTTGCATAAATAAGCATGAGCCAAGAATTTGGCGGCGAAATAAATTAGTGTCAATAGCATCAATAAAGAAGTAAAACAAACTTTTCACTTTGAAATAAGGGAGAGAATTTTCGGGAGGAGGGTTATGAAGAAAGTTTTAAAAGCCATAGCAATGCTCTTCATCGTCGCCGCTGTCGTTTTTGTAGCCGGCTGTGCGGGAAAGACAGGAAACATGGGAAATGAAGCTCAGGAGAATGAAACTCAGGGAAATAACGACCAGCTCCAGCCTGTAAATCCTGAAATACCCACAAACGTGACTAACAACACGACTGAAGCTAACGAAACAATAGAGAAAGGCCAGGTAGTAACCGAAGCTGACAGCGGAAAAACCATGAGCCTCAAAAAAGGAGAGAATTTTACTATTAGCCTTAGAGAAGACCCATCAGCAGGCTACTTATGGAAACTTAACCTGAGCAGTGGGCTCAGTATTCTCGACGACGAATATATTGAAGGTCTAAACCCTGAACACCTTGAAGGTGTCCCTGGAACTCATTTATGGATAATTGAAGCCACAGCTCCGGGCAGCCAGAGGGTAAATGGCATATATAAGAGGACCTGGGAAAACATAACCGGCACGGAGGAAAAATTTACATTAAACGTTGAGGTTGAGTGAGAGGAGTTTTTCAGGTTACATTTTCTTTTTTACTGTTTTTGATTTCAGTCGAATACCCCATTGCTTACATCGAGGATGCCAGCAAAGCTTTGATTTACAGCATTCAACAGGATCAAATAGAGCAACGGCCCCGCTTTAAAATGTATAACATAGCTTATCGAAAGTTCATAAAACTAGATAAAAAGCTGAAAACACCAAAAGTTGCATCTGAAGTTTCACTCGAACTGATCCATGGTGAAGCATTACTTAAAAAACACTCTCCAATTTAGAGACATACAATATTACATCTGAGTACCATGAGATAACAGCGTGAAAATAGGTGAGAGACTGGGGAGGCTGAGAATATTTTTGATTTGAAAATGAACAACCTAACACTGATTTCTATTTTTATTGAATCTTTTCACCCAAAAGTTTTTTCTTCATTTCTTGAATCTCTTCTGAAGTTTCAACTAATTCTTTTCCGGATTTGCTAATCTCTTTCGAAAGCATTGTATGAACTCGATTACTTATACATTGAAAATCAGGATTTATTTTTGAGAAGTATTTTTCACATCCTTGCTTAAAATTTCTGCCTTTCTGTGTTAACTTATATTTTACAGTTCTATTTTGTATCTCTTCGAGTTCAAATAACTCTAATTTTTGATATTTATCCAGTAGTCTGGAAAGTCCAGGATCTGTAGGTCCTCTAAAGTTTCGGACAAAAGTCCACTCATCATATATATTATCTTCTTTCAGTTCTTCTCTAACTTTTACGTTCAACTTTTCTAGTTTCAATTTTCCAATAAGACTCTCTTCAGGGAGTGATTGTTCAGCAAACTCGACAATATCAAAAATCCAGTATGTTTTATCAGGAAAGACTATGTAGTTATCCAACGTTATCACCAAAATTTTTGAGTGTCGTTTGGGTTAGGTGAGCTTTCAATTTTTTTTCTTTAAATTGTAATTTCTCGTTTATGTTTTTGTTAATAGAGAACATTATAATTTGAGATTCTCTTTTTAAAGAACCTAAAACAGAATATAGATTTTCTTTTCGTGCAATCTCATTATTATCAATATTTTCAAAAACATCATCAATTAATCCAAAATTAATATTTGTAATATTATTCTCACGATTAACACTCAATATAGAATGCCATAAAGCAATGTCAACAAGCTTTTTGTCTGAAAGAGCTAACGCATATTTATCAGAACAGTCTTTTATTGAGTTTCCAGTATCAAGCAAAAGACATCCATTTTCTAAACTTAACTTATATGGAAGCGGATAGATTAACTTGCTAAAAATAGTATTTAATCGTTTATTGAAACTGTTTAAAACCGTAAAGTTTTTCTCATCATTCGTATTGCTTTTGAGAGCAAGTGTATTATCAATGTTTTTTAGTATTGATTCTATATCTTTTTCGGCTTCCTCTAATTTATATTTTAATTGAGCAATATTATTTTTAGAGTCATTTACAAAACACTCATATTTTTCCATATCCAGTTTAAGCTTTTGGTATTCTTCTTCAATTTCCTCCTCACTAGTGTTCTCAAGAACTCGAATTATCACAGAGTTAACATTTACTTTCAGCTTTTCATTACTAATGATATCTATCTCGTTTTTTATAAACTCAATTTCTGTTTTAAGTTCCTCATCTTTTTTTAAGAATTCCTCAAATTTTTCATCTGCATATGATATTTCTTTTTTCAATATTTTGTAAATTTCACCATCATATTCCTCATTGCCACAACAAGGGCACATTGCCTTTTTTTTCCGAATTTCAATATTATGTAGATTTAGTTTATCTCCACAAACAGGACAAATTAAAACAGAGAGGGTTTCATTAACGACTTCTATTAATTCTTTATTGTAATATTCTCTCATTCTAGAGATTCCAGTTCCATTTTCAAAAAGCTCTTGACTTTTCTTGGTTTTTAAAGATACTAGCTCTCGAATTCTTTCTCTAGCGTTTTCATTATTTTTTAATGCTTTGATAGTGTTCTTTAGCTCTCCAGACTCAAATTGTTCAATGAATTCTCTAACCTCAGTATAGAAACTTTTATTCTTTTTTTCCGTTAATTTACGTTCTTCAATGGAATTTATTATCTCACTTTTTTCAACATTCCGTAATTTTAATCTTTTTTGTAGTTCTTCTTCTTCGCATTCCAGTAATTCGATCTTTTTATTAAAATCAGAGCCGTTTAAAAAGGACAATACAATAATCTCTAATTTATTTTTATATTTCATGATTAATGAATCTTCATCTTTTTGAGATACTTTAAAAGCGTCAATAAGTCTCTTGGCATCAGAAATTTTTTTAGGGAATTTTAAAATTTCACAAATTTTTTTGTGTACTTGCTCCGAACCTCTAATTTCCTCTCCAGAGGGTAAAATTATGATATTAGGTTCCGCATTATATTTTCTTGTAATTTTGATAGATTCATCTCCGTTACTAAGAGTTATTTTTGTATGTGCGATCTTTACAGGTCTATCCACAAAATCATTACCAAAGATAGAATAAATTATGGCGTCAAAAGTAGTAGATTTTCCAGTGCTGTTTGTGCCAAGAACAAAAAGAGACTGTCTGTTTACATTTTCTCTTACAGGAACGTATTCTACACTGTAAAATTCCTCTATAGCAAATTCTTCCACATAAAATGGTACTATATTTTCCATCTTATCCCCTATAAGACATATATATGTCATTTTGATTTACAATGTACTCAGAAATTTCTTTTTTTGAATTTACAAAACATATTAAATTAATAATTAATACAGAGAAAATTACTACGATACTAGGTATATTGAAAGAGCCTATTGTAAGAGACTTAAACTGAATAATATCGGAAAAGTATAAAAGTGCCAAAATTATTGAGATGATAATAACAGAAGACTAAGAATATATTCAGAAACGAATTTATTTGAATAGATGTCAACACGTTTTATTTCATCCCTACCTTCAGCAGGCAAGTCTGAATATTTATTTTTAATACCTATTTTACGCAAATTAATTTCAGATTCAACAAGAGTAGTTTTTAGAAAAAGATCCCTTAAGAAAAAACTTTTTGATATTTCTTTAAATAGTAAATACAAGATTAGATAAAAAACAAAAACCGCATAATCAGCTACATTTTCGAACTCTTTTGGGACACCAAAGATTATTATAAAAATCAACAAAATCGAAATTGCCAAATAAACATGTTCTTCTTCAAGTAATTTGAAAATATCCGCTTTATCCATAAGCCCAATTTTATAATTACTAAATAAGATTTTTTATTTATTAACTAGTTTATTGAGATATAATCTTTGCGAAATATACCGCTTTAGTGAAGTTAAAGATATTATGAAAAGAGTCTATTTCCCTCTCTCAAAACTACACCTTTAAATCTCATACCTTCCTTTTCTATCCCACAATATTACTCTTATAACTTTTATTCGGTGACGCTTTTATGAAGAATAGGCTTTACAAATATTATCCCGAAGATTTCGGGGAACTTACCGTTGACGTTTTGAATATGGATCTGGTGTTTGACGTTTATGATGACAGGACGAATGTGAAGTCCGTACTCAGGGTAAGGACAAAGGATGCCCCTATTGAGAAGCTGGAATTAAACTGCAGAGACCTTGAGATTAGGGCTGTGAGCTGCATACAGTACGAGGTTTCTTACAGGTACCGGAAGGATGATGCGATTCTTGAGATTAATTTCAGGGAAGAGATCCCACCGCATACCGAAGTTGCGGTCATTACGGATACGGTTTGCAGGCCGACTAAAAATATCCTTGAAGGGCTTTACTATGACGAAACACCGGCAGGAGCTCCTCCTCAGCAGATCACGCAGTGCCAGCAGTGGGGGTTCCAGAGGATTGTGCCGTGCATTGACGATATGGCAGCAAAATGCACTTACAAAACTGCCATAATTGCGGATTCACGGTACACGAACCTGATTACTAATGGGGATGTCGTGGTCGAGAGGCATACCGTAAAGCCCGGAAGGGACAAAATCGTATATGATAACTCGGTCACGCCGATGGCGACCTATCTCTTTTTCCTGGGGGTTGGGACTTATGCGACCTTCAAAAGGGAGTTCGAGTATCCTGACGGAGGCACTTTCATGCTGGAACTGCTCGTGCCACCTGCTTCAGATGCGGCTGCAGCCGAAAAAGCGCTTGATATTCTGCATGATGCGGTTATGTGGGTTTACCTTTTCACAGGGCCTGAGCAGTTCGATGAGGAGAAGCTGCCTGTCAGGAAGGAACTCTGGGACCTTGTTCGCATGAGAGAGAAGATGAAACTTGAGGCAAAGCCCGAATCCACGCTGGAAGAAGACCTTAAAAAGGTCAGAGAAAGGCTTGCTGAGCTTGACAAAACCATCAGTCCCGGATACAGGTATACAGGTACTGTCTACAGGGAAATCGGCATGCAGAACTCGGACTTCGGAGGCATGGAAAACGTCGGGAACACCACGATTACCACAAACCGCATAATGCCTTTCCCGCAGATAACGGACCCGGCTTTTGAATATATGATCCGGGTAAAGGCTCACGAATATCACCATAACCAGAACGGGTCCGAAGTCACCGGAAGAAGCCCGTTTGAGATCTGGCTGAATGAAGCCGTGACCGTGCATGTGGAAGAACAGTATCATGCTTTTCTCTTTGGCGAGGACTACGATAGGCTGGACAGAGTGCTTGAACTGCTCGCGCCGGCTTCGGGAACCTTTGCCCTGGATTCGGGGGCAGCTTCCATGCCGATCATTCCTGATGGATTTAATGACCCAAATGACCTGATTACCTCAGTCACCTATGTAAAAGCCCCGGAATACGTGCGCATGGTCGAGTCCCTTATAGGGAAGGACACCTTTGTCAGAGGCCTGGACAGGTACTTCAAAAAGTTCAAACATTCCAACGCAGCCACTCAGGACTGGATTGAAGCTATGGAAGAAGAAAGTGGGCAGCCCTTAAAGGAAATGTCCGAAACCTGGCTGAGACAGACAAAATTCCCTGTAGTCGAGGTTTCAGCCGAATATGACCGGGCTGCCAGGAAATTTACATTCTTCCTCAAACAAAAAGTCCCAGAAGGCGGAAAACCCTGGGAATTCCCGTTCAGGGCAGCTCTTGTTGACGAAAATGGCAATGACCGCGTAGAAATTCTGGAAAGAGTAAGCGGGGAAACCTCAGAGATTGTAGTTGAAAACGTGGATATGCCAGCCTTCCTATCACTTAACAGAGGCTATTCTTTCTACGGGAAACTTGTATACAAAGCAAGCCATGAAGAGCTCATGATGCAGGTAAGGAAAGATAAAGATATCATAGGCAGGTTTACGGCTTTCTATACCCTTGTTGACAGGGAAAAACTAAAGCTCCTTAAAAATCCTGAATCAAAGCCCTCTGAAGACTTTATCGAACTTTACTACAGGCTTCTCAATGACCGGCAGCTTCTCGACAAGGCAGGAGGGCAGTTCCTGACCATTTTTGAGTCCGTTGAGGATGAAGAATTTGCCCACAGGTACCAGGAGCTTTATGAGGTTAGACAGAAACTCCTGAAAGCTGTTGCCCGGAAATATGTAAACTCCGTAATTTCCGCCTACCGCTTCTTTGAAGAATCATCGGTTCCCAGGGACTCAACTCTTGAAGAGACAGCAAGAGTAATCAAGAACCGACAGGCCAAAAATGTCTGTCTTGGTATCCTTGCAACCCTTGATACTTCCGAGATTCATGCAATGATAAAACAGCAGTTTGAGACTGCAACCTGTGCAACGGACCGGTTGAGCGCATTTGCTGCATACCTGAACAGCTCGGCACCCGACAAAGTTGAAGTCCTGAGAGCCTTTGAAAACGAGTCAAAGAAAAATCTTATTGCCTGGGAAGCTTTCCTTTCTGTAATCGGAAGCAACAGCAGCGTTGATGCAGTAGAACTTGTCAGGGAAATGGAAAGGTCAGACGCTTTCAGGATCGAGCAGACAAATGACCAGCGTGCCCTTTATGGAAGCTTTGCCCGCAACCGGAAAAAATCCCTCCAGACCGAGGAAGGCAGGGCCCTCTTTGCAGAAATCCTGAGAAAGCTGGCCCCTGTGAACGAGTACAGCACGGTCAATATGCTCAACGCCTTTGCAAACATAGACCAGATGGAATCAAAGTATCATGTCCCACTGGTAAAGATCCTGGCAGACCTTCTTGGAGAACTTAACGCCCAGAAATACCCGAGTGTTTATAACAGGATTAGAAAACTCCTGCTTGGAGCTCCGAATGCTGTCAAAACATACAGTACAGCGCACGGAGAAATTCCGGGACTGCAATCGGGAAATGCTGAGAAAAAGTGAACTTACATTGACCTTTTTGCTCCGGTGCTATATCGCCGGAACAGAAATTTTTACTGAATTTTCAGTTAAATTTTCCATTTTTTCTGGCAATTAAGCTGTATTCAAACATTATTTTACAATTAAGAAAACGTAACTTTATGGTGCCAAGAAGTTCGTTGTTATGCTCGTCTTTATGGTGCCGTGAAGTTCGCATAGTAAGTTTATGATACAGTAGTCTTATTTTCCTTACTTGAACTTATTAAGTTGAATCCCTGTCCGGGTCTTTTTGCTGTGAGTCGCGAGAGAATGAGTTTATAGAGTCATTATTTTTTAGGGATATTAGAGAGATACTATTACTGTAAGCCGAGGATTAAGACTTAAGACTTTAAAGATCATCTTTGTGCTCAAACTATTTTGAGATGTAATAAAATATACACAAATATTATGCAGTTTAGGTTATATATTTTTTATTCAATATATTATGCTTAACTACTCCAGTAGTGTTAAAGGGAGATGCAAAGGGGGATGCGTATGGATGCATGGAAAGGCTATTAAATGTACCAATGTGTTCATCACTTTATTAATGTGTTTGATGATAATTGGAACAGTGTCCGCAAAAACTTATGATAGTGAGAATGCCAGCACTTTAGAGGATTGGAAGCCTGTGGAAAAAGCTATGGGTGAAAAGGGCAATGTCAGCCCGGATGGTGCCATAACGTTTGCAATACCAATGACTTTGAATGTAACACTTGATGGCATAAAACTGAATCCGGCCTCTGAACGCTCCCATGAATTCGATTTCATGAGAGCTGGAGATAAGGCAATGATGGTCGGTGAAATCGGAGTTACGGAAGAGGAAGTGAAAAATGTATCCGATATGGTTCTTCAGTCAGGATTGCAAGTGACTGCGATACATAACCATCTGCTCCGCACATCACCGCATATAATGTGGATACACATATACGGTTATGGTGATCCTGCAGATATGGCTAAGAAGATACGCAATATCACAGATTATGTTAACAGGGGTTCATCTGCCAGTGAAAGTGAGAAGTTCCAGAGTAAGGGAATTAATACCACCGAACTTGATCGGATTATTGGAGATAAAGGCTCGGCCGAAGGAGGAGATTATAACTACGAGATACCCAGAGCTGATAAAATACAGATGAATGGCTATACGTTGTCTCCAGTTATGGATGTATCAACTCCGATAAGTTTCCAGCCTCTTGGCAAGGGTAACGCGGCAGTTATCGGCGAATTTGCACTGGAAGAAAATGAAGTTGAGCCTGTGGTACGCACATTGACAGCAAATGGAATTGAAGTTACAGCTCTTCACAGCCACATGATAACCGAGCAGCCACGGCTATTCTACGTACATTGCTGGGCCACAGGAGATGCCACAGAACTTGCAAGTATCATGCGTGAAGCTCTTAATGAAACAAATAGCAAGATCGGAAGCGAGAGTTCTTAAACTACAAATTGTTGAGAATACAAAATGTTTAATCGTGGGGTATAACTCACATTCTCTTTTTATTTTAAACTGAAGATTTCCTGCGTTATCTGAATATATTACTACGAGTCTATGATCTACTTTTGAAACTTATATACTTTTGAAACTTTATCCAGAAATGAGATTATCCTCCCTCAAGGATAAGTAGGATTATTTGGATTGTGAAAGGCCGAGAAATTAAAGTTGCGCTGACTTCCCTCACAAGGAACAGGATACTTTACTGAAATAAAACTTTTTTTGAGCAAGATATCTTCGAGATAAAAGAGATGTCTTTGGGATAAAATATATTAAGCAAAGAATATATAATTAGTAAAATAAAAATTCCTTGATGAAATTCTCAAAACTTTTTCTGTGCTACATTAAAACTCTAAGTTTTGAGATCGTTTTGAGATCGAGGTCTATTTTGAAGCAGAATACTTTTGGAAGGGTAAGAATGGTACTGGAACTCACAAATGTGATCCTTGAGATTTTTTTTAGATTCTTCGAGTTTGTGAGTGCACTTCTTGTAATATATGCAGGGTTAAAGGCTGCAACTAAAATCCTGCTTATAGAAGCCTTCAAAAGACCCTACAGATATGAACAAATAAGGAAAGAGTTTACAAATAAAATACTCTTCACTCTTGAACTGTTGATAGTTGGCGATATAATCGTAACGGTAAGAAATCCTACAGTAGATGACCTGCTACTTGTTGGAACTATTGTAGTAATCAGGACAGTTCTTGGCTACTTCCTGAGTAAAGAAGTTAAAGAATATCAGTTTGACTGAAAGTTCTGACTAAAAGTTTACGCGAATTTCAGTAAGCTAATTCCAGTAAGCTAATTCCAGTAAGCTAATTCCAGTAAGCTAATTCCAGTAAGCTAATTCCAGTAAGCTAATTCCAGTAAGCTAATTCCAGTATATATTTCCTGGGGAGTGATAAAAGGTTTTTATCTGAATTGTTTGATAAACTTCTGCTCTATTTCGAATGGATTTTCGAGGCAATAGGGACAACTATTATTATTTATGGAGGATTAAGGGCAATAATTCAGATTTTTTCCACAGAGGCATTAAAAAAGTCTCAGAACCTCGAAAAAATAAGAAAGGAACTTACGAATAGAATACTCTTTGGACTTGAGTTTTATATTGTAGTTGCGATTCTTGGAACCCTGAGAAACCCGGATATACAGGATCTCACAGTACTGGGTACGATTGTACTGATCAGGACAATTCTTGGATATTTCCTGAGTAAAGAAGTAAAAGAGTATCATTTTGACTAAAGAAAAATATTTAATTTCTCCGGGAAATTATAGATGGGTTTTGACCTGCTTTTTAATTTTTTGGGTTACATTAATATAATAATAATAATGTTGACAGTCGTTTTGCTTTGATTTTTTATTTAGATTCGCTATATGCAGAAGGAACAATTGAGAAAAAGTGAGCTTGAACATACATTTTCTGACCATCAAATTCATAACCCATGTTAAGTTTGATTTTCGGTCCTTAAAGCTGTTTGTTTATAAGAGCAAATAATGCTCGAAACAGTATAATTTAAAAGCAAGTAGAGTATTAAGGATACAAAATATTATTAAACTCTAATATTATACTAATCCGAAATCCAGATAATACTGAATTAAATCTCAGGTTATATTTACTTAAATTTCAGGTTATATTGACTTAAATTTCAGGTTATATTGACTTAAATCTCAGGTTGTACTGACCTGAAACGGGCGCACATAAAAACCCGAAATCTGAACTATTCAAAATTATCATACACAGGAAAAATTATCAGAAACAGGAGCAATTTAATGTATCATCTCAAATGTATCGAATGCGGTGCAGAGTATTCCAAAGACGAAGTAATCTATACATGCAGAAAATGTGATGGGCTGCTTGATGTAATTTATGATTATTCCTCAATAAAAATTGACATGGAAAAACTGAAGACCGAATGCCCTTCGGTCTGGAAGTACGCAAAACTTCTTCCTATTGAAAGAGAGCCTGTAACTATCAGGGAAGGTGGAACTCCCCTTTACAAATGCGAGCGTCTGGCTGAAAAAATCGGAATTAAAGAACTTTATGTGAAGCACGAAGGCATGAACCCTACAGGCTCTTTTAAGGACAGAGGGATGACTGTAGGGGTTACAAAAGCGCTTGAACTTGGCATGAATACCGTTGCCTGCGCATCTACTGGAAATACCTCGGCAGCCCTTGCAATCTATGGAGCAAAAGCCGGGATTCCTGTAATCGTGCTTTTGCCTGCAGGAAAAGTTGCTCTTGGAAAGGTAGCCCAGGCCCTTATGCATGGAGCAAAAGTCCTCAGCGTCCGCGGAAATTTTGATGACGCTCTTGCCCTTGTGCGTACCCTCTGTTCCCAGGAGAAAATTTATCTCTTAAACTCGATCAACCCCTACAGGCTGGAAGGCCAGAAAACTATCGGTTTTGAGATTGCAGACCAGCTCGGTTTCAAAGTACCTGATAGAGTTGTCCTGCCCGTAGGAAATGCAGGAAATATTACAGCTATTTGGAAGGGCTTCAGGGAGTTTAAGAAGCTTGGAATAACGGATTCGCTCCCGAAGATGACCGGGATTCAGGCCGCAGGCTCCTGCCCAATTGTAAATGCCATAAAGAGTGGAGCTCCTGAAATAACTCCAGAGGAAAACCCCGAAACCGTTGCAACAGCAATCAGGATCGGAAACCCTGTTAATGCGAAAAAGGCCCTTGCTGCCATTCGGGAATCCGGTGGGACTGCAGAATCCGTTACTGACGAAGAAATCCTTGCAGCCCAGAAAGACCTTGCAAGGCTTGAAGGCATAGGTGTCGAACCTGCAAGTGCAACTTCGGTTGCAGGGCTTAAGAAACTTGTTGATATGGGTGTTATAAGCAGAGACGAGACCGTTGTCTGTATTACTACAGGACACCTGCTTAAAGACCCGCAGACTGTAATTGACGTCTGCGAAGAGCCTATTGTTGTGGATGCCAGTATAGATGCCATCCGGGAAGCTATCTTTGGGAAGACAGAATAAGATCTGAAAACCGCTAACATTAGGAATAATAGTGGAAAAAATAATCGTAGAAGATGATAGTAGAAAGATTGACCTGACCGGAATCCGGCTCCTTCAATCCTTCATGGTTTACTGGGAG
>Ga0268263_1000443_pt1 | contig 69209 bp, 57 predicted proteins | sample Biomet5_FD_190358 | JGI IMG/M metagenome (GOLD analysis project Ga0268263, IMG submission 190358) | Microbial communities from bioreactor (seeded with sewage sludge) at LBNL, California, USA - Biofuel metagenome 5 (SPAdes) (version 4) | ecosystem: Engineered > Bioreactor > Anaerobic >... | reverse complement strand
GGGCCGGGGACTATAACGGCGCCCAGGTCGTGATGACGGGCTACGCGAAACCGGAAGCGGCCGCCGCCATCGACACCACAGACAGCGTCTCCGGCGCCATCGGCAAGCTGGAAAAGGCGCTGGACGGCAAAGCCGCCGCCTCGAACGAGGTGTCGTGCGTGCTGTACGCCGCGAACTGGACGAACGGCAGCATCACCGTGACGGGGCTGACGGCGATAACCTCCGAGACGAACGGCAGCATGGGGCTGGCAAAAACGGCGACAAAAGAGCAGCGCGAGGCGATGAGGGCCGCGATACTTTCCATCACGGGACAGAGAAGCGGCGGCGTAACGATAACGGCGGACGGGACACAGCCCACCATAGACCTGCCGTGCATCATAACGATAGTGGGGTGACAAAAAATGAGCATAATGAGCTGTTTCGGCGGAGGCGGCGGAGGCGGCGGGGCTTCGTTTTCCGGAATAAACCTGCCGCCCTCCAACTTCGCGGGCGGAAACGTGGCGGACAACTGGATAGCGGACTACTCGACGCTGGTGACAAACGCGGCTCTGCCGTGCGTCAAGTGCGGCGGGTATATCTGGCGGTTCCTCTCCACCTCGACGCCATTCACAGGAAGCCTTACATTCGCGCGGTACAACGCGACGACGCTGGCATACGTTGACACGGTGACATTCACGGGGACAAGGACAAGGTCCTTGTCCTATACGGCTTCCGACCTGATAACAGTCAACATTGTGTCGGACGGGGAGAGCACAATCTACGCCGCTGTAGCCGAAAACGGTTATGCTACTTCAATCGGCAATGACCAGATGCAGCTGCTGGAACTCGACTGCACGACGATGCAGTTCACACAGTGCGCCGTCGTATTAGGCACGAGTCAAGGCTCGTCCAGCCAATATACTCCCGGACCGGCCCCGATATTCCTTGACAGCAGCAAGGGCAAGGTCTACGTGCTCGGCAACAGGCACGGGGCGTCACTCGGTTTAAATAGCGCCGGCGTGAACTATTTCATTTCCTACGACATAGCGACGCAGGTGACCACCACGAACGTGTTCAACTGGTTCACCACGAGCACGAGCACGGGCGTAAGAATGGCGGCGTGGGTGGACTACGACACGGTATTCGGAGACTACCACGCCATCTACTACACTGTGTACTCGACGGCTACGGCATACGCGAACAGAATATTCATCTACAACCCCGCGACGAACACATCCACGGACACGGGGCTGGTGTTTGCCAACCTGTTGGGAGAATCGACATATCTGACGATAGGCAGCGCGCTGTACTCCATCGCCGGAGACAACGCCTACCTGATAGATTTCAAAAACGCGCTGCAAATATCGAACAAAATATACCCGCTGACGAACGGCTACGGGCAGTACATGTGCTGGAACGGCTACAGCATCGTTTGCTTCCTGACGGACGGGGTGCGCACGAGCGCCTTTGTCCAGACCGTGCCGAGCGACGCGCCCATCGTGGCAAAAATATACAAAGGCGAAAAATACCACGGGCTGAGAAGCCTCGCCATAAAAGACGGTGATACGACGGTGGCGACCATATCCAAAGCGCAGCAGACGGCGGCGGCGGACATCGTGATAAAAATGTGGATGTACTCGTCCATAGGCGAGTACCCGCTTTATATCGAAAGGGAGTGATGCAAATGTACACGGCGAGCGTCTACCTTAAAGGCAACCACGACAACGCCGCGATGAACGCGCTGAGAAGCGGGTGGAACGCGGACGGGAAAGACATGTATGTAATTCTTCATAACGGCGAGGCGGTGCAGGTGCAGATAGAGGGAAACTACCCTTACGGTGAAACGGCGGAGGAAAGCGCGGCGGCACACGCGGCGGCGCTGAACGCAGATCCGGAGCCGGAGGACGAAACAGCCGATATGCAGGCGGCACTTGAAATTCTGGGCGTAACGGCGGGGGAGGCGACATAATGGGCAAATGGACGGATGCCGCAAAAGCGGCCAAAGCTGCGCAGGACGCGCAGATAACCACACTGTCGGGCAGTCTGGCGGAGGCGCGCGGAAAGGTCGAACAGATAACCGCGCTGGTAAACGGGCTGTCCTCGCCGACGCTTAGCAAGCTGTTGACTTTTCTGGCATCAATAAAAAATATTTTGGGGGTGTAAAAATGGCAAAGAAAAAATCAAGCGGTAAAAACGGAAAGAAAGGCGGCGGCCGCGGCTGCTGACGAGGGGTAACAACGAATGACTGAGGGAATCATCGTGGCTATCATCATGTCGGCGGGAACTATCATCACGCAAATAGTCATCAGCGCCGCGAACAGGCGGACAGGCGAGGAAGCGCGACTGCGTAGTCAGGAGCTGATAGAATACCGCATCGGAGAGCTGGAAAAAAAGGTCGACGAGCACAACAATTACGCGAAACATATCCCGACGATGGAGACCGACATAGGTTACATAAAACAGCAACTGGAGGCGAGGACATGAACGAGGACTGGAAAGAAACGCTGAAAATATGGGGCGTAAACCTGACGGTGCGCCTGCGCAACCCCGTGTGGTGGGCGACGGAGGTGCCGGCCATTATCGGCGCGGTGTACTGCCTGCTTTCCGCGCTGGGCATCGTGCCGAGTGTTACGCAAAGTCAGGCGCTTGACGTAGCGGCGGCTGTGGGCGGCCTGCTGGTTGCGATGGGCGTCAGCAACGACCCGACTACCAAGGGGATTACGGATTCCGCGCGGGCAAAAGAATATCAGCAGCCCAATGCGGACAAATAAAAAGGAGATGAATGATATGGAAATAACGGAGAGCAAACTTGCGGAGATAATCGCGGCGGCTGTGGCCGCTGCCATAGGCGCGACGGGCAGTACCGCCGAAGCCGCGGACGAAGCCGCGGACGAAGCGGAGGACGAAGCGGAGGAACTGGAAATCGGCACGCTGGGGTGCGGGCGCAAGGTCCATTTTAAGCGGCTGGGTAAAACCGTTCGCGCCGGCGGCGGGAGCAAGATAACGTTCGACGAGGTGGAGATCGTGGACGACATGGACAACCCGTTTGAGATGGAAACCGGCCCTGTGCGCGTGATAACCGACAGCGCCGAAACCGTAAAGCAGCTTCCGACGCACGTAACCGGTGCTATAAGCTACGTAACGGCTGACGGTGTTATTCCCGCGGGCGGCGTAAAGGGGTTCCCGTGGCGGGGCGTGTATCACCCGCAGGCGTTCACAAAGACCATCCACAGCGTATACAACGACACTAAAGACATCTACATCGACGCGTATGGCAAGCTGCCGGACGAGGTGCCTGTCGTGGACCTGCGGACTAAAAAGGCCGTCACTTTGAACGACCTAAACAGATGAACCAGAAATTAAGGCTGCCGATTGACGCGGCTGTTGTGCAAGCCGGATATAAAGACCCGCAATATCGTGCCGCTTGGGGCTGGGCGCATTATGGCGCAGACATTACCAGCGCAAAAGCAGCCCGCGAGCTGTACGGGCTGGGGAATGGCCGCGTCATCGCGTCCGGTCTGGACGGGACAGCGGGGGACAGCAGCGGCTGCGGGTATGTGCTTGTCGTGCGATACGACGCCTGCGAAAACTGGCAAAGCGGTAAAACGGCGGATTTAATTTGCACCTATATGCACATGGCGGCGCAGCCACGGGTTAAAGCGGGCGACGCGGTGACGACCGGAACGCTGCTGGGGCAATACGGCAACACCGGGAAAAACACCAGCGGGCCGCATCTGCATATTCAGTTCGACACGGACACGGCGAATCCGCTGCGTTGTTCCGGTCTTGCGTCGGCAGGCCATGCGATATTGCGGGCGGGGCCGATAGACAGCACGGTCAATCCGCTGTATGTACTATTCCGCGCTGACGGTCAAAGCATCATCGGGCAAAGCGCCGGATGGTGGGACGCGGCAGATATAGCCGGAGTGCCAAAAATGCCGGAAGCGGACAACGAAATCGCCATTCTGCAAAAAGAGGTGGACACGCTGGCCGCGGAAAAGCGCCAGCTCGCCGACGAGATCGGGCGGCTGACGGACGAACTCGCAGAGGCGAAAGCGGCGGCTGAGAGGCGGCGCACCGCGCTGGAAAAACTGAAAGCTATCCTTGACGCGGACATATAAAACAGACGGGGCGGGGCAAATGCCCTGCCCTTTTTTGGAGGTAAAAATGGAAATATTGTATATTTTGGCGGGAGCGGCGGCCGGGGCGGCGGCCGGGTACTTTTTCGGGCACCGCCGCATAAGCGCCGCGCCTGCCGCAGAGGGCGACGAGACGACGGCGAAAAAAGCGGACGCAGATCTGGCACGGCGTGACGCGCAGCTTGACAACATCTTACGATATGACGGGACCGGACGCGGACAGAAATACATCAACTGATAAAGAGGGCATGAGCATGGAGAAAAAGAAAACGGACCCCGCGCAGGTGTGGGACGAATACAACAAATGCATTACCTATAATGCGAGCATCGGGCTTTATGAACGGGTCCGGCAGAACGAGGACTTTTTTATCGGTGACCAATGGAAGGGCGTTGTGGCGCCCGATCTTGAAAAGCCGGTGATCAATTTTTTAAAGCGCGTCGTGACCTACCTGCTGGCGATGCTGGCGACAGACGACATAAGCGCGGACGTGAGGACGCAGAACAGCGCGGCCGGGATAAGAAACGCGGGCACGGCAATGGACGAGGCCGGCGCGATGATCCCGGTGACCGAGCAGGTGGAGATACCGGCGGCTTCCGTCGCGCAGATCCTTGACGCAGAAATCGACAAAGTGTTGGAAAAAACGAAGGCAAAAACCCGCGGCAGGCTGCTTCTGCGCAACAGCGCCGTGGATGGAGACGGCTATTTTTATACCTACATCAGGCAGCCGAAAAACAGGCCGGCGGAGATCTGCATTGAAGTTATAGACAACGATAAGGTGCTGTATATCGACCCCTATACGCACGAGGCAGAGGAACAGACCGGCATAATTATCTGTCAGAGGCTGCCGCTGGAGAAAGTCAGGCGCATGGCCGAGGAGCTGGGCACCGCGCGTGACGAGATCGAAAAGATAATTCCAGACGGCGGCGGGCTTTACAGCAGCGAAGAAAGCGGATTCGACAGTAATCTTGTGACCGTGCTGACGAAATTCTGGAAAGAGAATGGGACGGTATGGTTCACAAAAACGACAGAAGCGGCCGTGATCGTCCGCTCGACAGACACGGGTCTGACACGCTATCCAGTGGCGGGAATGCCGTGGGAGCTGAAAAAAGACGGGTATCACGGGCAGGCTGTACTTACCGGGCTTATCCCGAACCAGATATTCGTGAACAAAATGATGGCTATGGCGATGGAGCAGGAGAAGCGCCTGGCGTTCCCAAAAATCTTCTATAACGGCACGCTGATCGGAAACTGGACCAACAAGGTGGGCGAGGCCGTTCGCGTCGCCGGTGACCCGAATCTTGCCGTGGCATCGTCGTGGCGCGCGGCCGACATGAGCGATCAGGTACTGCTGGTCATAGACAGGATAATCAGCTACAGCAAGGACTTCATGGGCGCGAACGACGCGGCGCTGGGCAATATCACAAACCCTGACAACACATCCGCCATCATCGCCGTGCAGAAAGCAAGCCAAGCGCCGCTGGAACTGCAGAGGCTTGCGTATTATCAGCTGTGGGAGGACGAGGTGTACATCCTGATAGAAATGATTTGCAGATACTACGGGCTGCGCGACATTGACCCGGAGAAAAACGACGCGGGGATAAGCCGATTTGATTTTGCGCAGGTGGACCTAGGCGCGCTGGACGTGGCCGTGGACGTGGGAGCATCGTCGTACTGGAGCGAGCTGATGCAGGTGCAGACGGCTGACGCGCTGTTTTCAAACGGCGTATTTTCCGACGTGGTAGATTATCTGAAACGGATCCCCGACCAATACGTGCGCGACAAGAAGGACCTTATAAAAAAGATCGAGGAACAAAGGCAGATGCAGCAGGAACAGGCCGAGAAACAGACGGCCGCGGCACAGGAGGCAGGAATGACGCCGGAGGAAGCGGAGGCAGCGGCGGCCGGAGCACAGCAGGGCGAAGCCGACGCAAACAAGGCACAGAGGAAGGCGCTGCTTTCCGTGCTGAAACAGCAGTTTGACAGCGGGAAGGAGAGCAAAACGAAATGACAGTGAACGACGTTTTCACGCAGGGGCTGGCCCTTATTCAGGCGAAACCGGCGGACGACACCGAAATGACGGGCTACGCCGTGGCGTGGGTGAATCAGATGATAGCGGAAACCTTTGAAACAGAGAACAGCATCCGGCGGTTCGAGGGGACGAGCGAGCTGACGGAACCGCAGGAGGTGACGGCGCTTACGGACACGCTGACATACAACTGGCGGCTCGTGCGCGCGGCTTTCCCGAAAGGAATCGCGAGCCGCGCCCTTTATGATGAGGATAACAGTATGGCGCAGAATTTTGCCGCAGAATACTACGCCGCCGTGAGCGACGCGCAAAAGCTGACAAGCGGATCATACGTGACAGACGTTTACTCCGACGAGAGCGAAGAATGAGAGGCGAGCCGGGTGACAAAAGAAGAATACGAGAAACTGCGCGAGGAAGAAGAAAAAGAGCGCCAAAACGCCGCGACGATTGACGAACTGAACGGCGGGAACGGACGCGGCGCGGGATATAACCAGAACACGGCGATCAGCGTGGCCGACAGGGTGCGCTACGGACTGACTGGCGAGGGGTACAACGACAAGACGGTGGCCGCTTTCAAGGCCGCGAAAAGGGCGGGCGCGGACAGGTCGGTCACGCTTGAATCCGTACAGAACGCCATGGGCTACAACGACCGCGATGATATAACGTGGTATCGCAAGGGCGAGCAGCAGACCGGCAACGCCGAGTACAACAACCTGACCAAAAAGGAGAAAAAGCAGCAGGCGGACGCGGAGAACAGCGGCACCGGTAAGGACGCCGGCGGAGCGCAGAAGGCCGCAGGACAAACCATAGCGCAGAGTACAGCGGGTGCGCAGAAAAAAGCGAGGGCAAGAGCCATACAGGAGATGCTGCTGCTGGGAGACAAGCGAGCGGGCGGAAAATATGGCGGCGGCGTGATCGAAAAGGACGGAAACGCCATTGTGGCGGCAATGATTGCCGAAGCCGGGAAGAAAGCCGCGCAGAGCGCGAAGTACGGCCCGCTGGCCGCGGAAGTGACGGCCGACAAAAACGCCGGAGGGCAGAGGAGCGAGTCGGCGGCGACAGCAGCGGAGGCCCTGAGAACGCGGCAGGCGACGGACCAAAACGCGGCAAAATATACGGACGACAAAATAATGGGCGGAACCGGGAGACTGGCGGCGGCACAGGAGGCTACGGCGCGAAAGGAAGCCGCGGCGCGGGCGGAAAAGTACAGAAACATAGACAAAATGGTAAACGAGGACACGAGGGCGGGAGGAAAGGCAAACGAGCTGATGAACGCCTCCGTGGACACGCTACTCGGCCTGCAGGCGGACAACGCGGGAACGGCGCCTTACGAAGCGCCGCAGATGAATTTCAAGCTACTGGGAGACCCGGGGAAGAACTATATAAAACAAGACGACGTAGACAGGTGGGTGGCAAGCGCAAACCCCAACGAGAAAGCATTGATAGGCGGCGCGGCGATAGGCGGCGCGGAGGCGGTGAAAACGGGCGAGAGCCTGATAAAAAGCCTTGTGACAACGCTGGGAAACGTGCTGAACGGGATATACACCATGGGCGGCGCGCTGCCCGAGAACGAACTGTCGCGGGGCGCAAAAGCAGCGGCGGAGGCGGCGGCAGGCTGGACCAACGGCGACGAGCTGATGAGCGAAGTCGTGGACAGATACAAGATGGACAAGGACGTGGCCGACTTTCAGGCGACGATCTGGAACATGATGTATGTCGCCATTGCGGGGGACGTGGTGGGAGGCGCGGCCGCCGGAGCCACCGGAGCGGGAGCAAACTCCCTGATCGCAGCGCAGAAAACGGCGAACCTTACCGATGCGGCACAAAAGGTGATGATAGGCGCGAGCGCGATGGGCAGCGCGGTGACGGAAGCATATCAAAAGACGGGGAACATAGGGCAGGCGGTAAACTATGGATTGACGAGCGGCATGGTCGAGGCGCTGATAGAAAGCATATCCGGCGGCATACCGGGGCTGCCGAAGGGCATCCTGAGCGAAGATCTGAAAAAATGGCTTAAATTTGTGGGGAAATCGCCGCTGCTGTCCATGGGAGTGGACACAATAGGCGAAGGACTTGAGGAGGTAGTCTCCACATTTCTGGAGCCGTACATAAAGACGGCCATATTGAAAGAGGAGCTGAAACCGGCAAGCATTGACGAATACACGAAAAGTTTTATGATGGGCGCGGCCGGATCGCTGTTTATGCAGGGAACTATGGGGCTGGCCGGAAAGGCGCTGGGCGACAGCGGGACCGACATAAAGACGACGGTGGACAGCGACATCTGGCAGAGCATCAATGATAACTATGAAATGGCCGAGAGCTGGTATGAGACGCTGAAAAACAACCCGGAAGCGACGGCGGCGGACATAAACAAAGCAAAGGCGTACTACGAGCAGGCAAGGGCCGCATACGACAGCTATGCACCGGCAGGCGCAGAGACGGCGACAAAGCCCGCGGAGAGCGTGAGCACGGAGGCCGCGACGGGGACAAAGCCCGCGGAGAACGTGAGCACGGAGGCCGCGACGGGGACAAAGCCCGCGGAGAACGTGAGCACGGAGGCCGCGACGGAAACAAAGCCCGCGGAGAGCGTGAGCATAAAAGGTAAGGAAGCCGTGGGGACCGCGGGCACAGAAAAGGCGCAGATCAAGCCGGGTGCGGAAGTGAAGGCGGCAGCCGCAGAGAATACAGAAGTCAAAGCAGTAGCCGAGAACATCCGGAGCGACACTGCAGACGCGGAAAAGACGCAGGTCAAACCGGGCGCGGCAGCGAAGGAAGGCGAGAAAAACCGAGCCGGAGGGCAGGAGTACACGGATTTCTCTAACACGCAGGCGCGGAAAAAGGCCATGAAGGAGAGCGCAAAACACGTAATTGAGGGGTTGAAAGCCGCAGATGAAGCGGAGCGAGCGGCAAGGGCCGACATAAAAGCAAAAGCCAAGGAAAACGCAGCGGCGGACACGGCGGCGGCGGGCGACACGGAGACCGGGACGAAAAAGACGGCAAAGGGTGAGGCTGTGCAGGCGCAGAACGTCCGCGCCGTCAGCCGCGCCATAGAGCAGGAGTTTGGTATCAGGCACGCGGACGCAAAGGTCGAGATGAAAGAGACTGTGCAAGAGATAGCCGAGGCGCTGAGAAGCGGCGACGTGACCGACGAACAGATAGACAAGCTGTACAAGCTGGCCGACGAGAACGGCGGAGTGCAGGAGGCGATTTACCCGCAGTACGAAGCCGCGCGCAACGTTATGAAGGACTCTGCGATCAGGGTGCCAGAGCGCGTAAAGGCCGATTTTGGGGACGACTGGGCGGCGTTCGTGCGGAACAACCGCGGCAGGATCAATTTCTCAAACGAAACGACGCGCGGAATAGATTCTCTTTATGAGGAAATGAACGTGGTGGCCGGTGAGGACTTCTTCCCGTCGGGAGAGACGGATCTGGGCGAGATGCTGAAAAAAATGGCAAACTTCATGGAGGCCACAACGCCCACGACCGTGCCGATGTCTGACTATTTCGAGGCAAGCCCGGAGAATCAGAAAGCCGCGAGAGACAGGATCCGCGGAATTATCGAGGGGCTGGCGGACACGATGAGCGAGGTGGAGAGCTACGACAGGGAAAAGAACGCCAAAGCCGACGCACGCAGCGCGAAATACGGCGAGGGCGTGACGCTGGAGGAAGCGATGGCGCCATTTGAGGATAAGACCGTGTACCGCCTGCAGAAAGAAGTGGACAAAATAATCAGCAAAACCGCGCTGACCGAACGAGAGCGGACCGTAGTGGACAGCATGATGAAAGGCGCCGTCAAACCCGGCGACCTCGAGGCGATGAGCGGGATAAACGCCACGAGCGTGATGGAGCTGTACAACGCAAAGTCGGCCCTTGCCGAGGCGCGGGCACCGTTTGAGGCATACAAATCGGCACAAAAAGCGGCGCGCGACGACATGGCGAAAAGCGTGGTGGAGCTTTCCGGCTTTGATGATATAAAAGACAAAATCGGGCTGCTGTACGACCGTGAGACGCCGCAGAGGAACAACATCGACGCACTGGGCAAAGACGGCGGCGAGACGGTGAACAGCGAATATTTCGACGGGGTAAAAACAAACGAAGCCGCGCGGACCAGATGGATAAACGAACATCAGCAGCAGATACTGGACCTGGGACTGGAAAAAATGAACACTTACGAACGGCAGTATACCATGATGCTGGGAGAAAACGCGGAGTATCTGGCGACGGGAACCGTGACGAAAAAAAGCGCGGAGATACAGGACGCCCTTTCTTTAAAGATGGACGATTTGTTGGCCAAACACGGCAGCAGTATAGACGCCGGCAAGTGCGAGCAGCTTGCCGTCGAAATGATGAAGCAGTTCAAGGAGGTGAAACTTGAATGGGATCGGGCGCTGACCGAAAACGGATATACGCCGAGTGGTTACATTGAAAACTACTGGCCGCACATGCAGGAGGACAAGCCCGGCACTATATTTACAAAAGTAATGAACGCGCTGGGAATGAAGGTAAACAGTGATACCCTGCCGACCGAAATCGCCGGATTGACCGATACAAGAACGCCGGGGCGCAGATGGGACCCGTTCGCGCTGACAAGGACCGGCGACGCGACACAGTACGACGCGATCGCCAACTATGAAAAATACATGGAAAGCGCATCTCAACAGATATTCCACACTGAGGACATCCTAAAGCTGCGGGCGCTGGAGAACGAGATAAGATACCGTTACAGCGACGCCGGGACAAAAGAGCGGGTAGACGGCATAAGAAACGACCCAACAAAGACCGAAGAAGATAAAGACGTACTGATCAAGGATATTTGGAAAAACAACCCGACCACAAACGCGAACGGATATGTCCGGTGGCTGCACGAGTACACAAACGGGATAGCGGGAAAAAAGAGCTTTGCCGACCGGCAGATGGAGGCGGAACTCGGGCGCGCGGCATACGACAGCATGAGCAAGATCGAGGGCAGGATCGCGAGCAACATGGTGGGGTACAACATCGGCACGGGCATTATGAATTTAGCGCCTCTGGCGCAGAGCGTCGGCAGCATTGATGTGAAATATCTGGCGAAGGGTATACTTGAAACCGCAAAAGGGTACGTTAACAACGCGGACGCCGATTTTGTGGACCAGAGCGATTTCCTGACCAACCGCCGCGGCGTCGGATCGCTTGAGGACGAGCTGGGGAAGGTGGAGGACGCTAAGAGCCTCGTGCGAAAGCTGCAAACCAGCGGCGCCGCGTGGATGTCGCTGTGCGACAACATCGTGTCTGACAGTATCGTGCGGGCGCGAGTGGAGCAGAACACGGCAAAGGGGATGGACTACGAGGACGCGATGGACGAGGCCGGCAAGTTCGCCGCCGGGCTGATGGCAGACCGGAGCCTAGGCGCGACGCCGACAATGTTCAACTGGAAAAACCCGCTGGCAAAAATGGTGACAATGTTCCAAATAGAACAAAACAATCAGTTTTCCTATCTTTTTAAAGATCTGCCGCGGGAGAAAAAGGAAGAAGGCGCGGCGGCTGTCGTTCTCGGCATGGTGAAGGCGTTCATCGGCGCAAGGATATTCAACTGGCTGGCCGGAAAGGTCATGGGACGCGACGATTCGCTGCCGGATCCGATAAAATACATCTGGGACGTGGGGAGCGGGATTGCCAAAGGGGAGGACGCCGCGACGCTGATCGCCGACACGGGCGGGGACATTATCGAACAGATACCCGGAATTGGCAGCATGATCGGCGGCGGCAGGTTCCCCATATCCAGCGCGCTTCCGGACGGCAGCAAACTGCTTAAAGGATTGACCAGCGGAGGGCTGACGACAGATGAGGGCAGGGACTATCTGAAACAGGCGCTGATCAATCCGGCGTCTTATCTGCTGCTTCCGACGGGAGGGGGCCAAATACGGAAAACAGCACAGGGACTTGAAACCGTAGTCAACGGCGGGAGTTTCAGCGGCGTCGGGGACAAAAAACAGATGCAGTTCTCGCTAAACAGCGCGGACCCCGGACAGGTGGCGCAGGCGCTGCTGTTCGGAAAATGGAGCACGCCGCAGGCGCAGGAATATATAAACGGAGGATTTAAAAAGCTGTCCGCGACGGAGACGGCGCTGCTCCCGCAGGCGAAGGAACAGGGATTCACGCCCACATCATGGTATGACACGATGATGGGGCTGAAAAACCTTGCCGCTGAAAAAGACGGAGCGGGCAACACGGTCAAAAGTGAAGCGCAGGTAAAGCGCGACGCGCTTATGGCAAACGCAGATCTGACGCCGGAACAAAAAGCATGGATAGACAGGAATGTGCTGCAGACGTCGGAGGAAAAAGTGGATTATGACTTTTCCAGCAATGATGCATACAAGCGCAGCGTAATTACGGCGGAGCTGCCGGGGAGGTATCTTGACGGGATAGCCGGAGCGCAGGAAAAGGGCATAGGGCTTGACAAGTACGCGGCGATAGCGACGGCATTGTCTGCGGCAAAGTCGGAGAAAAACGAAAACGGCGAGACAGTAAAGGGCGTTACGGAGGCGCAGCAGGAGGTGCTGCTGGCAGACAGAGACCTGACACCGGAGCAAAAAGCATGGATAGACCAGAACGTGATACAGGCCGGAAGAAAGAAACCGAAGGCGAGAGATTACACGGACGCCAACGCATTCGCGTATTCCGGGCTGACGGACGCGGAAAAGGCGCTTGTCGCAGCGGGAGCATCGGCGGAGCAGGCAAGGGACTACGCAAAAGCGGGAATAGACGTAACGACAAATTCCATTTACGACCTGCTGGGTGTGCCGGAGGACAAAAAAACGGCAGTAAACGGCATCATGTCCGGCAGCGGAACGGACGACGCCAAAGCGTGGAACATTGAGCGCCTTCTTGGCCTGGACAAGGGCGACGGTGACGCTTATGTGGACGGATGGAAATTTGCGCAGGCGGGTGACGGCATCCGGTATGATTACGCCGGGACGGGGCTGCCCGAGGCGGAGCAGGCGACGGCCTACGCGATCATATCCGGGACAAGCGGCAAGGACAATAGGGTAAACGCGATCATTGACGAGATGCTGCTGTCGCCTGCAGAAGCGGAGGCCGTGGTAAACCTTGCGGATGGCATCACCAAATATGACAAATTAAGTAAAACGATGAAAGGCCGTGTGGACGCGCTGGTCGATACATACGGCTGGAGCCGCGGAGACGCAGAAAAAGCGATAGACGCAAGAGCGGGGCTGAAAACACTGGACGAATACAAGGAGGCGCTGAAACAGATAGGCATGAGCGATAAGATGGCTGAACAACTGTATAATGTGTGGTAATGAAAAAGGGTTTCTCCAATACGGAGAAACCCTTTTTCAGTACGTCTTTACTTTTGATACGCGAGAAGGGACTCGGGATAATCGTCCCAAACGTCTTGCCTGTTTGAGATTTAAGCTCCTCCAGACGTGCTCGGGCTGTCGGTGTGGAGGTCATTTTTATGTTGTCGATAATGTTGTCGATAGGGCTATTTTTTATTACTTTACACTAACTTTTTTAATAGAAAATAAAAAGCCGCATGACCAGCTTTTGGCTTAATCATGCGGCATTTGGCGGAGAAGGAGGGACTCGAACCCTCGCGCCGGTTTCCCGACCTACGCCCTTAGCAGGGGCGCCTCGTCACCAACTTGAGTACTTCTCCATGGTAGCGTTGAACGGGACTATTCTGTTTTGCGGAGGAGATGTTGGCGGAGAGGGCGGGATTCGAACCCGCGGCCCTTTCGGGTCACCAGTTTTCAAGACTGGCTCCTTAAACCGCTCGGACACCTCTCCACGGCTTTGACCATAATACTATATCACAATGCCATGGGCAATGTCAATTGCTTTTTCCCTATTAATATTAATAAAAAGCGGGGCCGTTTCGGCGGCCCCGCGCGGATTCGGAAAGCCTTTCAGGCCTTTTCGGGCGTCTTGGCCGGCAGCACTATGTCGCCGGAGCGTATCAGCGCCATCTTGGTCAGCATCGGGCCCACCAGCTCGTATATCAGCGTCGCGCACAGGGCGACCGCCTGTATCTTGTCGCCGTAGGCCGCCGGCAGCTCCGCCACAGCTTTCGCCGCCATGCCTATCGCTACGCCGGCCTGGGGCAGCAGTGTGATGCCGAGATACTTCTGGATGTTGGGCGAGGCGCCGACGATCTTTGCGCCCACGCGCGCGCCGAGATATTTGCCGGCGGTGCGCGCAAATATGTACGCCACGCCGAGCAGTCCGACCGTGGGCAGGGCGGTAATGTCCAGCTCCGCGCCGGAGATGACGAAGAACAGCATGAAAAGGGGCGGCGTCCACGAGTTGGTCACGTCGAGCATCTCGCCGTAGTCCTCCGTGCGGATGTTGACGAGCGCCATGCCTATCGACATGCACAGCAGCAGGTCGGAGAGGGAGTACATCTCGGCGATAGCCACGCCGAGCACCACGCCCGCCACGCACAGGCACAGGCGGTTGGACTTGGAGTGGAAGAACTTCATCCCCAGGGCCAGCAGGAAGCCGATGAACGCGCCGATGACCAGCGAAAGCACGATCTCTATCAGCGGCTGCACGGCCACGGAGTAAAAGTTGATCGCCGCGCCGGAGGTGAGCGCCTTGGAGATCGCGAAGGAGATGGAGAACACCACGAGGCCGACGGCGTCATCGAACGCCACGACCGGCAGCAGCATGCGCGTGACCTCTCCCTGCGCCCGGTACTGCCGCACGACCATGAGCGTCGCGGCGGGGGCGGTGGCGGTGGCTATCGCGCCGAGCGTGAGCGAAGTGGCCGTGTCGAACCCGAGGAGGAGCAGCGTCACATCCACGAGGACGGTCGCGCTGAGCGCCTGAAAGAGGGTTATCGTGGTGCAGCTCCTGCCCAGCGCCTTGAGATGCGAGAGCTTGAACTCGCCGCCTATGGAGAAAGCTATGAAGCCCAGCGCCACGGTGGTGATGATGTTCAGCCCGTCCATGGCGTCGAGCGGCAGGAGCTTGAAAATGTATGGCCCGATGAGAAGTCCGGCTATCAGGTAACCGGTGACGTTGGGAAGATGTACGAACTTGGCTCCGCGGGAAAGTATCAGCCCCGCGATCATCGCTATCGCTACATATAATATGGATTCAGTCATGTCTGTTTGCGGTTCCTTCCATAGAGGTTACGGGCAGCGTGAACATAACGCCGGAACCGGGCTGCTCCAGGCCGCCGGCGCGGGTGCGGACCACTTGCTTTGCCTCGTCCACCTCGGCGTCCTCCAACACGGTGAAAAGCATCTTGCCGGTCTCGTGCTGGGTGTGGAGGAAGAGCAGCAGGCTCCCGAACATGGGCGGCGGCTCCGAATCCGACCCCCCGAGCGCCTTGACCATGCCTTCGCAGTCAACGACGGTTGCACCGCCCAGTTTCCTTTCGAACAGGTCCGTCAGGATGGGGTTAATGCATTCGGTTTGATTCGTTATGAAAATTAAAAGCTGCATTGTATCACTCCTTTGCTCGTCATTATACTCAAAAATAAGATACTCTATTTTGGCAAAATGTCAAGGGCTTTGCCCCCGAGCGCGCGGCCGTCGGGCGGAAACGGGGCCGCAAGGCCGTCGGCGCTCCAAATCATTACAATATAAATTATAAGGGCTTGCGGCGGTCAGCTTTGGATTTACAAGCGCGGGCGGAAGCTGTATAATAATCATGTATATATGAAAGGAGATGTTTCGATGGCAAGGGCTGATGAAGATCTTGCGTTTTTGCTGCAATATGAGAATGTGGCGTGGTATGAGAATGGCGCGGTGAGGATACTGGACAGGCGCTGTTACCCGAACCCGGTCTGCTTTGTGACGTGCACCTCGTCCAAAGAGGTGGCGGAGGCCATCCGCGACATGGTGACGCAGAGCGCGGGGCCGTACCTCGCCGCGGGAATGGGCATGGCGCTGGCCGCTTATGAGGTGCGCCTGCTGCCGAGGAGCGAACAGTACGTCCGGCTGGAGCGGGCGGCGAACGTGATAGCCACGGCGCGCCCGACGACGGAGAAGCGTATGCGTCTGGTGACGGACGGCTGCCTTGCGGCGGCGAAAAAGGCCCTCTCCGGGAACGAGCCGCTGGACAAGGTGATATTCGACCACACCATAGAGGTGACTGACCGCCGCTACCGCCGCATAGAGCAGACGGCGAAGTATCTGGTGGACAAGTTCCCGCGCAAGGGCACGGTGATGACGCAGTGCTTCGCGGAGACGATACTCGGCTTCATGTGCAAGGAGGTCAAGCGCCGCGGCATGGACATAAAATTCGTCTGCCCGGAGACGCGCCCGTATTTTCAGGGCGCGCGCCTGACCGCCAGCGTCATCAGCGACATGGGCTTCGACGTCACGGTGATAACGGACAACATGCCCGCCTGGACGATGCACGAGAAGAAAGTGGACGTGTTCACCTGCGCGGCCGACGCGATAACCATGGACGGCTGGGTGGTCAACAAGGTGGGGACCCTGCAGATCGCCCTCGCCGCGAAGTACTGGGGCATCCCGATGTACGTCACCGGCGCCCCCGACAGGGTGCACGAGCATATAGACGACGTGAAGATCGAGGAGAGGGACCCCTCGCTGGTGCTGGAGGCGCTGGGCAAGCCGACGACCAACGGGCGCGTGCACGGTTTCTACCCCGCGTTCGACAAGACGCCGCCGGAGCTTATAGCCGGCATAGTGACCGACCGCGGCATATTCGACCCGAAGGACCTCGCCGCCTATTATCAGGGGAACGACCAGGGCGAGTACGACTTCGTGGTCTGACAGACGATATAATTTGATTGGAGGCTCCGCCATGATAGATCTGACCATAAACGAGGAACAGCTGCAGCACAACATCGACCTTGCGCGCAAACGCGGCATAGTCATCCCGACCTACAGGAACATGAAGCACCCGGAGACGGCGCCGGACGCCATAAAAGAGAAGCTGAAGACCACCGGTCTTTGGGATATAGACCCCGTCAACCTGTTCCGCGTGACGTGGAAGAACGAGCCGGTGGAGAAGGGCGGACTTTTCGGCCCGGTCAACTTCATCGAGGTCCCGCACGAGCTTTCGGGCGTCAAGGCGCGCATCATCTGCCTTGTCGGCAAGCATTTCCCGACCGGCTGCCATAAAGTCGGCGCGTCGTTCGGCTGCCTGGTGCCGAGGCTCGTGACCGGCCAGTTCGACGCCACGTATCACAGCGCGGTCTGGCCCTCCACCGGCAACTATTGCCGCGGCGGGGCGTTCAACTCCAAGCTGCTCGCCTGCCGGAGCGTGGCCATCCTGCCCGCCGGCATGAGCCGCGAGCGGTTCGACTGGCTGAAAGGCGTGGCGACGGAGATCATAGCGACGCCGGGGTGCGAGAGCAACGTCAAGGAGATATTCGACGAGGTGAAGCATCTTCGCGCCACCCGCAAGGATGTCATGATCTTCAACCAGTTCGAGGAGATGGGCAACCACCTGTGGCACTACTCCGTCACGGCGGACGCGATAGCCGAGGCGTTCGAGTCGCTGGGCGCGGGGCTGAACCTCGCGGGCGCATGCTTCACCAGCGGGAGCGCCGGTACGAGCGGAGCGGGCGATGGGCTGAAGGAGCGCTATCCGGGCGTAAAGGTCGCCGTGGGAGAGGCGCTGCAGTGCCCGACGCTGCTGGAGAACGGCTTCGGTGACCACAGGATAGAGGGCATAGGCGACAAACATGTGCCGTGGATACACGACTGCCGCAACACGGACATGGTGATCGACATAGACGACAACGACAGCCAGAACCTGCTGCGCCTGTTCAACGAGCCGAGCGGGAAGGAATACCTTGAAAAGCGTGTGGGCGTGCCCCACGACTTTATAGAGAAGCTGTCCCTCTGCGGCATATCGGGCATAGCGAACATCCTGTGCTGCATAAAGATGGCGAAATATTACGAGCTGACGGAGAAAGACGTCGTGGCGACGGTGCTGACGGACTCCGCGGTGATGTACGGCTCCCGCGTGGAGGAACTGCGCGCCGAGGAGGGCGAATATTCCGAGCTGCGCGCGGCGGAGGATTTCTCCCGCCACCTGGCCGGCATACGCACCGACACGATGGAGGAGCTGACGTATCAGGGCAGGAAGCGCATCCACAACCTCAAGTATTACACCTGGGTGGAGCAGCAGGGCAAGACGGCGGATGAGCTGCGCGCCCTCTGGTACGACCCGGACGGCACCTGGGGCGCCGTGCACAGGCAGGAGGCCGCCATCGACGAGCTGATAGACGATTTCAACGCCCGAGTGGGCCTGATATAAGGCTATGGAAAAAACGACCGGTGCGAAACTCAAGCTGTGGGCCGCCCAGTCGCTGAAAATGACCGGGCGGTATCTGCTGGCGCGGCTGCTGATGTCGGGCATAAGCTTTGCCGTTTGCGCCGTGGCCTTTGCGCTCATAGGCGTGCCGCTGTGGGGCCTGCTGGCGTTCATCGTGGGCGTCAGCAACATGGTGCCGTACATAGGCGCGTGGTTGGCGGCAATAATAACCGGCGCGGTCTGCTTTATCATGGACGGGCTGATGCCTTCCGTCCCCATGGAGGGGCTGGCGACGGCCGTCTGGGCTCTGCTGGTCATACTGCTGCTGCAGATACTGGAGGAATTCGTGCTGGAGCCGCTGATACTCGGCAGAGCGATGGATTTCAAGCCGCTCGTCGTGTTTGCGGTCGTGCTGGCGGCGGGCTCGCTTTTCGGTTTCTGGGGAATATTCTTCTCCATGCCCATAGCGGCCGCCGTGAAGCTCGCGTATCAGATATTCTATGTCAAAAAAGAGCCGCCTGAGGGCGGGAACGGGACGGAGGAGAAGCCATGAGGAACGTGCTGGGCGCGGTATGTACGCTCTGCGGCGCGGAATACGAGGCCGGGGCGGAGACGACCACCTGCCCGAAATGCGGCGGCATACTCGAGATAACATACGACTACGGCTATATCAAAAAGCATGTCGGCCGCCAGGAGCTGGCGCAGTGCGGGGACAGGAGCATGTGGCGCTACCGCGCGCTGCTGCCGGTGGGGGAGGACTGGGAGCTGCCCGGTCTGCGCGCCGGGGGCTCTCCGATATACGACGGGGCGCGCCTTGCCTCGGAGCTGGGGATAAAAAAGCTCTGGATAAAGGACGACGGGGTGAACCCGACCGCGAGCCTTAAAGACCGCGCCTCCGCCATGGCCGTTGTGCGGGCGATAGCGGCGGGGCAGCGCACGGTGGCCTGTTCCTCCACGGGGAACGCCGCCTCCTCTCTGGCCGGGGCCGCCGCCGCGACGGGGCTCGAAAGCTACATCTTCGTGCCGGAGAGGGCGCCGAAGGGCAAGGTGGCGCAGCTGCTGATGTTCGGCGCTCACGTCATAAGCGTGCGCGGCAACTACGAGGACACGTTCCGGCTCTCGGCGGAGGCGATCGACCGCTGGGGCTGGTACAACCGCAACGCCGCCATAAATCCGTACCTCTCCGAGGGGAAAAAGACGGTGTCCTACGAGATAGCGGAGCAGCTCGCCTGGCATGTGCCGGACTATGTGGCGCTCTCCGTGGGAGACGGCTGCACCATAGCGGGCGTGTGGAAGGGCTTTAAGGACATGTACGCCGCCGGCCTCACGGACAGGCTGCCGAGGCTCGTCTCCGTGCAGGCGTCCGGCTGCTGCCCGGTGAACAACGCCTACACGGGCGGGTACGACGAGCTCGTGCCGATGGAGGAGAACACGATAGCGGACTCGATAGCCGTCGGCGTGCCGAGGAATTTCCGGAAAGCGCTGAACGCGCTCCGGGAGTCGGACGCCGTGGCCGTGAACGTGAGCGACGAGGAGATACTTTCGGCCATGCGTCTGCTGGGGCGCGAGGCGGGCGTGTTTGGGGAGCCGGCCGGCGTCACGGGTGCGGCCGGTCTTAAAAAAGCGTGCGAGGCGGGGCTCATCCCGGCGGACGCGGAGGTCTGCGCCATAGTCACGGGCAACGGGCTGAAGGACATAGCGACCGCGATGAAGGCGGCGGGGGAGCCGATCTCCTGCGCGCCGGACATGGCGGAGCTGACCGGAAAGCTCGGCATATAGACGACAAATTTACAGGAGGCGCTGCCGATGGAGTACAGGACTGAAAAAAACCGCATTGTTTACGCCGAAGGCGACAGGGAGCTGGGATACGCGGAGTTTCCGCAGATCAACGCCGCCACGGTAAAGGTCACGCACACCTTTGTGGACGAGAGCCTGCGCGGGCAGGGCGTTGCGGCGAAGCTGATGGCCGCCATGGCGGACTCCCTGCGTGAGAGCGGCCGCCGCGCCGTTCCGGAGTGCGAATACGCCGTGAAGTGGTTCGAGCAGCACGACGAATACTCGGACGTGCTGGTAAAATGAACAGAGACAACGAAAGGATGGGCAGTATGGGTTCGCTTTGGGAGATGCTCAGGGAACTTAAAGAGATGGAGTGGGTGGACCTCACCCACACGCTGACGAACGACAGCCCTTACTGGGAGGGGATACCGGACGGCTCCGTAGACCTGTGCCATGAGGTTGTCTCGTTCGCACAGATGGACCTGCGCATAGATACGCAGAAGTTCCCCGGTCAGTTCGGCACGCACATCGACTACCCCGGCCACTTCATCAAGGGCGGGGCGCTCGCCGACGCCTTTTCCGTCAAGGACACCGTGTTCCCGCTGTGCGTCATCGACGTCAGCGAAAAGGTGAAGAAGAACGCGGATTACGAGCTGACGGTGGACGACATACTTGAATATGAGAAAAAATACGGCCGCATCCCCAAGGGCGCTTTCGTCGCCATGAGGACGGACTGGTCCAAACGCTGGCCGGACGGCGCGGCCCTCTCCAACGTCGGAGAGGACGGCGTGGAGCACTTCCCCGGCTGGACGATGGAGACGCTCGCCTTTATTTACGACGAGAGGGACGCCGCCGCGAACGGGCACGAGACGCTCGACACCGACGCGCCCATAACCTCCAAGGACAAGGGCCTCATCTGTGAGCGGGACGTTCTGCGCCGCGGCAAGGTGCAGGTGGAGATGCTGGCGAACCTCGACATGGTGCCGGCGGCGGGCGCGATCCTGTTCGTCTCCGCGGCGAGGATAGGCGGCGCGAACGGCTTGCCGGTCAGGGCCTTCGCCGTGTTCGACAGGTGAGCACGAAACACTGAAAAAGGATGAGCACGGAGCTTCGGCTTCGTGCTCATTTTTTGCGCCCCGCCGCGCCGCAAAGCGTGGTACTTTAAAATGAGTATATAGCGGCAAAGGAACGAGCATTTCTTTGTGCATGATGCACAATTTTAAAAAATCTATTGCATATGTTGCACAAACTTTGTGCCTGACTCTTGAAATCTTTCCGCAAATCGGTTATTATATCCTCAGAAGCCGGAAACGTTTCCGGCAACGTTTCCAACGCCCTTGCGCAATGCGATGGGCATATATTTTGCACAAGACCGGAAACGTTTCCAAAAAAAAGAGGGGGGGCGGCTCCCGCCATGACGATAAAGGACATAGCGAGGGAATCGGGTTACGCGCTGGGAACGGTCTCCCGCGCGCTGAACGGCAAGCCGGACGTCAGCCAGGAGGCCCGGCAGAAGATACTCGCGGTGGCGAAGGAGAAGGATTTCGTCGTCAACAGCAACGCGAGGCAGCTGAAGCAGAATTCCACCACGAGCGTGGCAATACTTTTCAAGGGCATCAGCAATCTGCTGTTCGCGTCGCTGGCGGAAAAAATGCAGTCGCTGATAGAGGAAGCCGGGTATACGGTGCTCGTGCACTATTTCGACGAGGACAGCGACGAGGTGGCCGAGGCCGAGCGCCTTTGCCGTGAACAGAAGCCGCTGGGGCTCGTGTTCCTCGGCGGGAACCTGGAAAATTTCCGGCGCGGTTTCGGGAAGATCAAGCTCCCGTCCGTGCTGGTGACGAACAGCGCCGCCGCCCTGGGGTATGCGAACCTCTCCTCCGTGGCCACGGACGACGTGGCCGGCGCGCGGGCGGCGGTGGATTTCCTGCTGGACTCCGGGCACAGGAACATCGGGGTGATAGGCGGCAACAGGCTGGTCTCTTTCACGAGCGAGCTGCGTTTTCGCGGCTGCGTGGAGGCGTTCGAGCGGCACGGCCTCGCGTTCGACAGCGCCGGGCAGTACGAGCAGGCGCGTTATTCCTATGAGAGCGGCTACATCGCGATGAAGGGCCTTTTGGGGCGGATGCCGAATATGACGGCCGTGTTCGCGATGAGCGACGTGATGGCGGTGGGGGCCTGCCGGGCGATATGCGACGCGGGGCTCAGCGTGCCGGATGATATATCGGTCGTCGGCTACGACGGCGTGCCGCTCGCGTCATATTACAACCCGGTGCTCGCCACTGTGCGCCAGGACGGCGACAAGCTCGCGGCGCGCGGGGTGGAGATATTGATGGACTGCATCAGGCGCGGCGCTCCGGCCAGCCATGAGCTGACGGGTTTCAGCCTCGTAAAGGGCGCGAGCGTAAAAGCAATATAAGTTGTAAAGACAGAGGTAGAGTGATATGCGGGCAAGCGGGATTTTGATGCCTGTGTCGGCGCTGCCCTCGCGCTACGGGATAGGCAGCGCGGGCAGGGGCGCGAAGGAATTTCTGGATTTTCTGGCTGAGGCCGGGCAGCGGTACTGGCAGGTGCTCCCGCTGGGGCCGACGGGTTACGGGGACAGCCCTTATCAGAGCTTTTCGGTGTTCGCGGGCAACCCGTATTTCATAGACCTCGACAGGTTGGCGGAGGACGGGCTCCTCACGAAAAGCGAGCTGGAGGACGAGGAGCTGCGCGGCGGCGGGGAGACGGTGGATTACCTCTCGCTGTTCGAGCACAGGTACGCGCTGCTGAAAAAGGCGGCCGCGCGGCTGGAGAAAAACGACGCCGGCCTCGCGGAGTTCGAGCGGGAGAACGCCGACTGGCTGTCTGACTACGCGCTGTTCATGGCGCTGAAAGAGGAGAACGGGCACAGGGCCGTCAGCCTTTGGCCGCGGGAGCTTCGCACAAGGGAGCCGGGGGCGCTGGAGAGCGCGGAGGAGCGGCTCGCGGAGGAGACGCGTTTCTGGCGGGTCGCGCAGTACTGGTTCAGCGAGCACTGGAACGGCGTGCGGGAATACGCCGCGAAACTCGGCATAAAAATAATCGGCGACATACCGATATACGCCTCTCAGGACTCGTCGGATTTCTGGGCGCAGCCGGAGCTGTTCCAGACGGACGGAGAGGGCGGGCTGAGGGATGTGGCCGGCTGTCCTCCGGACGGGTTTTCTCCGGACGGGCAGGTCTGGGGCAACCCGCTGTACGACTGGGACTATCACAAAAAGACGGGCTACGCCTGGTGGCTGAGGCGGCTGCGCCATGTGGCGGGCCTCTGCGACGTGGTGAGGATAGATCATTTCCGCGGCTTCGCGGGTTACTACTCCATCCCGGCGGGAGACGGCACCGCGAAAAACGGCCGCTGGAACCCCGGCCCCGGCCTTCCGCTGATAGAGGCGATGAAGTCGGAGCTGCCCGGCCTTAAGATAATCGCGGAGGATCTCGGCTTTCTGACCGACGACGTGCGGCGTCTGCTCGCGGATTCCGGTTTTCCGGGCATGAAGGTGCTGCAGTTCGCCTTCGACTCGCGGGAGGAGAGCGATTACCTGCCGCACAATTACGAGCGCAACAGCGTCGTCTACACCGGTACGCACGACAACACGACGATAAGCGACTGGACGAGGACGGCTCCGCCGGAGGACGTGCGTTTCGCCATGGAGTACACGGGCACGCCGGACAGGGACGCGCTGGCAAGGGCGCTGATACGCGCGGCGATGTCCTCGGTCTGCGACACGGCCGTGGTGCCGATGGCGGACTGGCTGGGCCTCGGGGCGGAAGCGCGCATAAATAAGCCCGCCACCGTAGGCGGCAACTGGGTATGGCGGCTGCGGGAGGATGCCCTGACAGACGAACTTTCCGCGGCGATCCGGCGGCAGACGAAGATATACGGCCGCCTGTGAGGGGGATCAGACAGAGGCGCGATGAGCGCCGCCTGATTACATAAACACGACACCCAAAATTTGTAATGGAGGAACAACTATGAAAAAACTGCTTGCTATCCTGCTCGCCATGACAATGGTGATCGGCCTTGCCGCCTGCAGCGGTGAGACAGCGCAGTCCGCGTCCGAGCCCGCTTCCGGGTCCGCGTCGGAGACCGCGTCCGCATCCGCTTCCGAATCCACGGCGGCCGGTGCGGAGGAGATCTATTTTCTCAACTTCAAGCCCGAGATCGCCGACGTCTACAATGAGATAGCCGCCGCCTACGAAGCCGAGACCGGCGTAAAGGTGAACGTCGTCACCGCCGCCTCCGGCACCTACGAGCAGACCCTTCAGTCCGAGATAGCCAAGGCTGACGCCCCGACCATCTTCCAGATCAACGGACCTGTGGGCTACGGCAACTGGAAAGACTACTGCGCCGACCTGTCCGGCACCGACCTCTACAGCTGGCTGTCCGACAAATCCCTGGCTGTCACCTCCGGAGACGGCGTCTACGGCATCCCGTACGTTGTCGAGGGCTACGGCATCATCTACAACGACGCCATTATGCGCGCTTACTGCGCTCTTGACGGCGCGCTCGTCAAATCCGCCGACGAGATCAACAACTTCGCCACCCTCAAGTCCGTTGTCGAGGACATGACCGCGAAGAAAGACCAGCTCGGCATCGAGGGCGTGTTCGCCTCCACCTCTATGGCGGCCGGCGAGCAGTGGAGATGGCAGACCCATCTGGCCAACGTCCCGTTCTACTATGAGTTCAAAGACATGGAAGGCTACGACAACACCGTGCTCGCGGGCCTGGCCTCACCGACCATCGAGTTCAAGTATTCCGACAACTATAAGAACATCTTCGACCTCTATCTGAACAACTCCGTCACCGCCCCGACCATGATAGGCTCCAAGACCGTCAACGACTCCATGGCTGAGTTCGCTCTCGGCAAGTGCGCCATGGTCCAGAACGGCAACTGGGGCGCCAGCCAGATCCTCGGCGTGGAGGGCAACACCGTCGCCAACGACGACATCAAGTTCATGCCGATATACACCGGCATCGCCGGCGAGGAGAAGCAGGGCCTCTGCGTGGGCACTGAGAACTACTTCTGCGTGAACAGCCAGGTCTCCCCGGAGAAGCAGGCCGCGTCCATCGCGTTCCTGGAGTGGCTCTTCGGTTCTGACGCCGGCAAGGATTACGTCGTCAACAAGCTCGGCTTCATCGCCCCGTTCAACACCTTCACCGACGCCGAGAAACCGACCGACCCGCTGGCCAAGGAAGTCATGAACTGGATGAACAAAGACGGCGTCACCTCCGTTGCGTGGACCTTCGCCGCTTTCCCGTCCGAGGAGTTCAAGAACTACTTCGGCGACGCGCTGCTTGAGTATGCTCAGGGCACCAAGACCTGGGACGAAGTGAAGCAGACCGTCATCGACAGCTGGGCTTCCGAGTACGCCGCAAAGAACGCGTAAAGTTTCTGTTTGAGACATGCCGCCGCCCCGCGAGGCCTTGCGCTGAACGGGGCGGCGCCCAAATTGGCAGCGGACAGAGAACGATGCCAAACATCGCCCCTTGTCCATTGCCAACTGGAGAAAGGAGGAGGACAGATGCAAAAGACCCTGAAAAAATATTTCCCGGTGTTCGCCCTGCCGACGCTGATCTGCTTTATGATAGCGTTCCTGATCCCGTTCGTCGTCGGCATCTACCTCTCGTTCACGGAGTTCACCACCGTCACCAATTCCACGTGGGTGGGCATCGACAACTATGTCAAAGCCTTTTCGAACGATGAATTCGTAAACGCGTTCTGGTTCACGACGAAGTTCGCTGTCGTCTCCGTGGTGACGATAAACGTCTTCGCGTTCGCCATGGCGCTGCTGCTGACGCGCGGGCTCAAGGGCACGAACCTGTTCCGCACCGTCTTTTTCATGCCGAACCTCATCGGCGGCATCGTGCTCGCCTACATCTGGCAGGTCATCATCAACGGCGTGCTGTATTATTTTCAGGCGACGCTGACCCTCGACGCGAAGTACGGCTTCTGGGGCCTCGTCATCCTGATGAACTGGCAGCTCATCGGCTACATGATGATAATTTACATCGCCGGCATACAGAACATCCCGCCGGAGCTGGTGGAGGCCGCCAAAGTGGACGGCGCCACCCCGTGGCAGATACTCAAAAACGTCACCATACCGATGGTCATGCCCTCCATCACGATATGCCTGTTCCTGACGATGACCAACTCCTTCAAGCTGTTCGACCAGAACCTCGCGCTGACGGACGGAGCCCCCAGCAAACAGACCGCCATGCTCGCGCTCGACATTTACAAGACCTTCTACGGCCGTGTGGGATGGTCCGGCGTCGGGCAGGCGAAAGCCGTGATGTTCTTCATCATCGTCGCCGCGCTCGCGTTCCTCCAGCTCTGGCTGACCCGGAGAAAGGAGCAGGAGAACTGACATGGAAGAGACAAGAAAGCAAAATGAAAAGCTGCTGGCCGTCCTGCTCGTGATCATCGCGGCGCTGTTCATCGCGCCCGTGTTCGTCATCCTGATGAATTCGTTCAAGAGCCAGTTCTACATCGTGGACACCCCCTTCGTGTTCCCGACGGGGGAGACGTTCGTCGGCCTCACGAATTACCTGACCGGCATAGAGAAGATAGGCTTTTTCAGCGCCTTCGGCTACTCGCTGTTCATCACGGTGTTCTCCGTCGCGGCGATAGTGCTGTTCACCTCCATGCTGGCGTGGTATCTGACGCGGGTAAAGAGCAAGCTCAACAGAGTGATATATTATCTGCTCGTGTTCTCCATGATCGTCCCCTTCCAGATGGTGATGTTCACGATGAGCAAGATGGCGAACATGCTGCACTTGGATAACCCGGTCGGCATCATCGTCGTGTACCTCGGCTTCGGCGCGGGGCTCTCCACGTTCCTGTTCTGCGGCTTCATAAAGGCGGTGCCGCTGGAGGTGGAGGAGGCCGCCTACATGGACGGCTGCGGCCCGATACGCACGTTCTTCTCGGTCGTGTTCCCGATCCTCAAGCCGACGGCCATAACCGTGGCGATACTGAACGCCATGTGGATATGGAACGACTACTTGCTGCCCTACCTGCTGCTCGGCACGAAGTACAAGACGATACCGATAGCGGTGCAGTATTTAAAGGGCGGCTACGGCTCCATAGACTGGGGCGCGATGATGGCCATGATAATCCTCTCCATAATCCCGATAATCGTCTTTTACCTCACCTGCCAGAAATATATCATAAAAGGTATAGTGGACGGCGCGGTGAAAGGATAAGCGAAGCGTATAAAACAAAGTTCCCCCCGGCCCGTTGGGACCGGAGGGAACTTTGCTTTATGTCAGCCCACCCACTTTTTATACTCGTCGTCCGTGGCGAGGATGTAGTGGGTGCCGTCTATGAGATGGAGCGTGCCGTCGCTGTAGACGATGCCCTGCTCGTTGCAGTCGTAGTGCAGGGACTTGCGCGTCTTCTCGATGCGGGGGTTCGGATGGGGTATGGCGGAGATGAGGCTCTGCGTGTACGGATGCAGCGGGTGGGAGAATATCTCCTCCTTCGTGCCCGTCTCGACCAGATGCCCCAGGTGCATGACGCCTATCCTGTCGCTGATGTACTTGACCATCGACAGGTCGTGCGCGATGAACAGGTAGCTCGTGCCCGTCTCCTGCTGCAGGTCCTTCATCAGGTTGACCACCTGCGCCTGTATGGAGACGTCCAGGGCGGAGATGCACTCGTCGGCTATTATGAGCTTCGGGTTCATGATGAGCGCCCTGGCTATGCCCACGCGCTGTCTCTGCCCGCCGGAGAACTGATGCGGATACCGCTCGGCGTGCTCCGGCGCGAGGCCGACCTTTTCGAGTATCTTCGCGACCTTCTCCTCGCGCTCCTCTTTGGAGGAGTACAGGTGGTGGATGTCAAGGCCCTGCGCGATGATGTCCACGACCTTTTTGCGCGGGTTGAGGCAGGCCATCGGGTCCTGGAATATCATCTGCATGTCGGTGCGCAGCAGGTCGTTCGTCTCGGCGCTCATTTTGCCGGTGATGTCGCGGCCCTCGAAGGTTATCTTGCCGCCGGTGGGGTCGTAAAGGCGGATGATGGAGCGGCCTATGGTCGTCTTTCCGCTGCCCGACTCGCCCACCAGGCCGTACGTCTCGCCGGGATATATCTCGAACGAGCAGTCGTCCACGGCCTTGACGGTGAAGTTTTTGGAGATGGGGAAATACTGCTTCAGGTGCTCTACTTTAAGGAGAGGCTCTTTGTTTTCCATGTCACTTCGCCTCCTCTTTCAGCAAGCGGTCTATTCTGGCGCGCAGCTCGGCGGGCATGTCCACCTTCGGCGCGCGCGGGTCGAGCAGCCACGTGGCCGCGGAGTGCGTCTCCGTTATCTTGAACATCGGCGGCTCCTTGCGGTCGTCTATGTTCAAAGCGTAGATGTTGCGCGGTGAGAACGCGTCTCCGGCCGGCTCGTGCAGCATGTTCGGCGGGGAGCCGGGTATCGCGTAGAGGTGGCTGTCCTCCGTGTCGAGGTCCGGCATGGCGGAGAGCAGGCCCCAGGTGTAGGGGTGGCGCGGGTCGTAGAATATCTCGTCTATCGTGCCGCGCTCGACGATCTTTCCGGCGTACATGACGTTCACGTAGTCGGCGACTTTGGCTACGACACCGAGGTCGTGGGTTATGTAGATGACGGAGATGCCCAGCCGCTGCTGCAGGTCTTTTATAAGCTCCAGGATCTTCGCCTGGATGGTGACGTCCAGCGCGGTGGTGGGTTCGTCGCAGATCAGCAGGTCGGGGTTGCAGGCCAGCGCGATGGCTATGACGACGCGCTGCCTCATGCCGCCGGAGAGCTGATGCGGGTAGTTCTTCATGCGCTTTTCGGCGTCGGTGATGCCGACCATCTCCAAAAGCTCCAGCGAGCGCTTGTAAGCCTCCTCTTTCGAGGTGCCGTAGTGCCAGATCATACCCTCCATTATCTGCTTGCCGATCTGCATGGTCGGGTCGAGGCTGGTCATCGGGTCCTGGAACACCATGGCGATGCGCTTGCCGTTTATGTGGCGGCGCATGTCGCGCTTGCTTGTTTTCAGAAGGTCGAGCTCGACCTTTTCGCCGTTGTCGCGGTGGTAAACAAAGTCCGCGGTGCCGGAGTTTATCGTGCCGTTGGAGGCGAGGATGCCCATCGCCGCCTTGACGGTCACGGATTTGCCGGAGCCGGATTCTCCCACGATGGCGACGGTCTCGCCGCGGTAGACGTCGAAATCTATCCCGCGTATGGCGTGGACGGTGCCGGAGGTGGTGGAGAAGGAGATGTCGAGGTCGCGTATCGAGAGGATGCGTTCTTTTTCTTTTTCGTCCATCATGCGCGCCTCCTCACATTTCCTTGAGCTTCGGATCGAAGGCTTCGCGCAGGCCGTCGGCCAGCATGTTGAAGCACAGCATCAGAAGCGCGAGCACAACTATCGGCGGGATTATCTGATACGGATGAGTCGTGAAGCTGTTGAACGCATCGGAGATGAGGCTGCCCAGGCTGCACATAGGCACCGGGATGCCGAGTCCGACGAAGCTGAGGAACGCCTCCGTGAAGATGGCGGTCGGGATGCTGAACATGAGCTGGGTGATGATCTGCCCGATGATGTTCGGCAGGATCTCGCGGAAGATGATAAAGAAATCTTTCGCGCCCAAAGTGCGGGAGGCGAGCACGAACTCCTGCTCTTTCAGCTTGAGCATCTCCGCCCTCGCTATCCTGCTCATGCCGATCCACTCGGTTATCATCAGGGCGAACACGATGGTGACAAAGCCGCGCGGCAGCACCAGCATCAGCAGCGTCACGATGACGAGCCGCGGTATGCCGTTGACGATCTCGGCTATTCGCTGCATCACACTGTCCACATGGCCGCCGTAGTAGCCGCTGATGAGGCCGTAGCTCATGCCTATCACCATGTCGATGATGGCGGCGCACAGGGCGATGCCCATGGATATGCGCGTGCCCTCCCACACACGGGTCCAGATGTCGCGGCCGAGCACGTCGCTGCCGAACCAGTAGTAGACGTCCTCCTTGCCGGTGTCCTTGTAGCCGTTGACCAGCTTGGAGCCGGTCGTCGTCGTCATGTTTTCGTTGCCGTCGAAGATGCCGAGGCTCTCCAGCCCGGGCACCCGCGGGGCGAAGTTTTTCTCCAGCAGGTTTTGGTCAGAGTAGGAATATTTGTTCATGCCGGGGCCGAAAATGGCCAGCAGGCAGAGTATGATGATGACTATCAGGGAGAACACGGCGCCCTTGTTGGCGAAGAAACGGGCGCGCACTTCCTTCCAGAAGTTCTGACTTGCGAAGTTTGTGTCCACATGCGTGGAATCCGTGTTGCCGCGCAGCTCGAAATCGTTCGGAAGGAATTCGTCGGGCTGCAGCACGGCGGCGCTGTTTTCGGTGCTTTCCATCAGTTGCCGCCCTCCTTTGCAAGACGGATACGCGGATCTATGATGCCGTAGAGTATATCCACCACGAGCATGATGCCTATGTACATGGCGCTGTAAATGAAGCTCAAGGCGATGACGACGTTGTAGTCGTTGGACTGTATGGCCGTCACCAGCAGGCTGCCGACGCCGGGGATGGAGAATATCTTCTCGACCACGAGGCTGCCGGTCATCAGGTCCACTATCAGCGGCGCGAGCACCGTGACTATCGGGATCAGCGCGTTGCGCAGAGCGTGGCGGACGATGAGCTTGGAGCCATACATGCCTTTGCTCTCCGCGAGCTGCATATAGTCGCTGCCGAGCACCTCAAGCATCTCCGTGCGGGTGAAACGCGCTATCGACGCCAGAGTGAAAAGGCTGAGGGCGATGCTCGGCATGATGCTGCTCGCGAATGGTTCGCCCGCGGAGTACAGCATCGGGAACCATTTGAGCTTGAAGCCGAGCGAATAGCTCAGGGCGAGCGCGAAAACGTAGCTTGGTATGGAGACTCCGAGCACCGAGATCACGGTGCAGAGGGTGTCCCAGCCGGTGTTGTGCTTGAGCGCCGCCACTATGCCGAGCACAAGGCCGCATACGGCTCCCAGTGTCACGGCAAAGCCGCCTATATAGATGCTTATCGGGAGCCGGCTTTCGATGAGCTGGCTGATAGGCGTGTTTTTACTTATTTTATAACTGACGCCGAAATCACCCTTGAACATGTTCACGACGTATCGCAAAAATTGGACGACGATGGGCTGGTCGAGTCCGTACTTGGCGTCCAGCGCGGCGCGCTGGTCAGGTGTAAGCTTCTCGTCGTTGAAAGGCGAGCCCGGCATGGCCTGCAGCAGTATGAACAGCAGCAGCGTGATGGCGAGCAGGGTCAAAAACGATATCAGCACGCGTTTGAGGACGTATTTTTTCAAAGCGTCTCCTTCTTCCTCCTGAAACTAAAACCGAAAAAGCATAAACAAGAGTGCCGCACGGAGGCCCTGACCCTTGGATCAAGACGACCGTGCGGCATATGAGTACTTAAGTCTCCGTTAAATCAGCTCTTAACGGTGTCCTTGTACACACGGTTCAGGGCGACCGGATGGAACTCGATGCCGGTGACGTTCGGATTGATCATGTTGGCGTTGCACTGAGTGTACAGCGGGAAGATGACGCAATCGGACAGAACGATCTTCTCGGCGTCTTTCAGAGCGGCCCAGCGGCCGGTGGCATCCTGGCAGAGCTCGCCGGTGGTGCACTTGGCGATGATGGCGTCGTAGTCAGCGTTGGACCAGAGGCCGTAGTTGTTGCTGTTGCCGGTGACCCACATTCCGAGGTAGGTCATAGGATCGGCGTAGTCAGGGCCCCAACGGGTGAGGCCGAGGCAATAGTTGCCGTTCTGCATGTCTTCGACACGCTGCTTCTTGGGCTCCACTTTAAGGTCGATGGTCACGCCCGGAAGCGCGCTCTCGAGCATCTCTTTGATGACGGCGGCGACGTTCTGCTGGATCTCGGTGTCGTCCACGAGCATCTCAAAGGTGAAGGAGTCCTTGCCGAGCTCTTTCTTGGCAGCTTCGTAATACTGCTGAGCCTGGGCGAGGTCGTAAGCGCAGAGGTCCTTGAACTCGGTCTGGTCGGCGGAGAAGTCGTCTCCGGCAGGGCCGGTCGCGAATTGCGGAGGAACAGCGGTGTAGGTGGCGGTGGAGCCGTCCTTGACAACGCTGTCAACGATGGTCTGACGGTCGAGCGCGAAGGTCATGGCCTTGCGCATATTGAGGTTGGCAAGCTCAGGATAGGTCGTGACGTTGGGGCTGATGTACCAGAGGTAGCCGGCGCCGACGCTCTTGAACGCCGGGTCGTCCTTGACCTGATCGACCTGGTCGCCAGCGACCTGGATGATGTCGAGATCGCCGTTCTGATAGCTCAGAAGGGCCTGCTGGCTCTCTTTGATGACCTGATAGTCGAGGCCGTCTATCTGGATGCGGGAGGCATCATAATAGTCGGGGTTCTTTGTCAGGGTGAAGTTGGTGGCAGCGGGCTCGTAGCTGGTCAGGATGAACGCGCCGTTGGACAGCACGGTCTCCGGGCTGGTCGCGTAGCTGTCGCCGCAGCTCTCAAAGAAGGCCTGATTGACGGGGTAGAAAGTCGGGAAGTAAAGGATCTGGTCGAAATAGGAGACCGGAACTTCGAGCTCGACCTGCAGGGTCTTGTCGTCAACAGCGGTGACGCCCAGCTCGGATTTGTCCTTCTCGCCGGCGATGATGGCTACGGCGTTCTTGATCTGGCCGATGTCGCTCATCATGTAGGAGTACTCGGAAGCGACGGCGGGATCAACCGCGCGCTGCCAGCCGAAAACGAAGTCGGCCGCAGTGACAGGCTCACCGTTGGACCATTTGGCATCGTCGCGGATCTTGAAGGTGTAGGTCAGGCCGTCCTCACTGACGGTCTCTTCGGAGCAGAGGGCGTTGATGACACCGCCGTCGGCATCCATCTGCTTCAGGCCGTCGGTGTAGTCAGCGATGACTTCGAAGCTGGTGCCGTCGGTGGCGACCTGAGGATCAAGGCTCTCGACCTCGACCTCGATCATCACATTGACGACCTTGCCGCCCTCGGCGGTGGCGGTGGACTCGCTGGTGGACTCGGAGACGGTGCTGTCCGCAGGGGCGGCGCTGCTCTCCGCAGTCGTGGGTGTGCTGCCGCAGGCGGCCAGCGTCATGCACAGAGCAAGCGCGAGCGCCAGGGCAATAAACTTCTTCATTGTAGTTCCTCCTTAAATAATTGTGAAAGACAAGGTTGATAATCTTGCAAAAACTGAGTCTTGCAAAATATACAACTCACATATTATGCAATATGTGAGCGTTTGTCAAGCTTTTTTAATAAAATCATAATTAAATATGAATTTATAATGAATATATTCATTCAGCAACATGCATGTAAACAGGACAATTCCTGCAATCAGGGACAGTATCGCCCGTGGACGGACGTTTTTTGGCGGAAAATATTCAGGAAGGCAAAATAGAGCTTGATTAGCCGCCCCGCGGATGCTATAGTTTAAGTCGGAATTTTTGCGGGAGGCGTCATATGGCAAGAAACAGATTCAGGGAGTACCTGTGGATTACGATGGGTACACTTATAATGACGGTGGGCGTGTATTTCTTCAAGTTTCCCAACAATTTCTGCACGGGCGGGGTGAGCGGCATCTCGCTGATATTGGGCAAACTGCTGCCGAATTTCACGCCGGGGTCCATGGTGCTGATAATCAATATTAGTTTGCTGGCGATAGCGTTCCTGATCTTCGGAAAGAGCTTCGGGGTCAGGACGGCGTACTCGAGCCTGCTGTTTTCCGGCGGGATATTCATTTTGGAGAAGCTGGTGCCGATGTCCGCGCCGCTGACGGATCAGCCGTTGCTGGAGCTCGTTTTCGGCGTCATGCTCCCGGCTGTGGGGTCGGCCATGCTGTTCAACAACGACGCCTCCTCCGGCGGGACGGACATCGTGGCCATGATACTCAAGAAGTTCACGAACATAAACATCGGCCGTTCGCTGATGATAAGCGACCTTGCGGTGGTGCTGGCGTGCTTCTTCGTGTTCGGGATAAAGACGGGGCTGTTCTCGTTCCTCGGCCTCGCGTCCAAGGCGCTCATCGTGGACAGCGTCATCGAGAACTTCAACATCAGCAAGTATTTTACGATAGTGACGACGAAGGCGGACGGGGTCTGCGAGTTCATAACGCACGACTTGCACCGCGGCGCCACGAAGATGGACGCTCACGGCGCTTTCACGGGCTCCGAAAAAACGGTGATACTGACGGCCGTCAGCCGCGGCCAGGCGGTGCGCCTGCAGAAGCGCGTGAAGGAGCTGGACCCGGAGTCGTTCATCATGATAACGAACACGAGCGAGATAATCGGCAAGGGCTTTCGCGGCGTGCCGGTGTGATAAAAAAAGAGGCGGCCTGAGGGGCCGCCTTTTTGTCTGCCGCCGTATGAGCGGAGGGCGCGTTTCCGGCACAGCCCTGCGGGCCGCCGCTCCGGGCCTTACGCGATACTGCTATATAATGTATTATAATATTCAGTCTTTGACGGAGCAGGTCGCGAAAAAGGTGGGCACGCCGTAGTCGTGGAGCGGGCCGGCTCCGTCCGTGTCCTGATATATGTCCAGCAGCCGGAGGCCGGCGCGCAGCTGTCCGCCCACCTGCTCCTCGATGCCGTGCGAGAACTGTATGCCCCAGTCGTTCCGCAGGGATTCCTCGTAGAGGGCCGGGTCGCTCAGCGGGTCGAACGGCAGCGGACAGTCGAGCTTCCCGTCATCGTCGAACGCGTAGGAGATGCCGTTGCCGAGCCCGGCGAGCAGTCTGCCGCCGTGTTTCAGCACGCGGAAACATTCACGCCAGACGGGCTCCACGTCCCGTATGTAGCAGTTGGAGACGGGGTGGAAGATGAGGTCGAAGCAGTCGTCCGGGAACGGCAGCGGCAGCGTCATGTCGGCGCGGACCGTCTCAATGGCGTAACCCTCCCGTGCGGCCGCGGCGCGCTCGCTCTCGAGCTGTTTTTCCGAGAAGTCAAGGACGGAGCAGACCGCGCCCTGTACGGCGAAAAGGGGCATCTGCTGCGCCCCGCCGGAGGCCAGCCCCAGGATCCGCGCGCCGCGAAGCTCCGGGAACCACTCCCGCGGCACGTGCTTTGTGGGCGTCAGCAGGACGGAGAAGTCGCCCTGCGCCGCCCGCAGACATTCGTCGTGGGAGACGGGCAGCCCCCACTCCCAGCCGGCCTCCACCCAGCCGTCCACGGTCTTTGAATTTATATCGGTGTAGTTTTCCATGTGTCACACCCCCAATGGAAAAAGTATAGCCTTATGGGGCGCACGTGTCAACCGCGTCTTTGCCTGACGCAAAAACGCCGCCGGATGTTTTCCAACGGCGTTTTTGTGCTCGTGCTCATGCTCAAAAAAGTATCTGCCAGGGGGCGCGGGCTATGCTCTCCGGCCCAATGCCGAATCTTTCCTCATTGTAGCGGTCGATCTCCTCGCACATCACCGCGTAGGCGCCGGGATAGACGGAGCCCGGCCCGCCCTGGGTTATGCAGGGGATGAAATACCTGTCCCCGCAGGAATCCATCGCGCGGCGCACGGCGCGGCGGCAGTCCTCCCGCGTCCAGCCGTCGCGGTCCACGTCCTTGTTGTCTATGCCGCCCATGAAACTGATCTTTCCGCCGTATTTTTCCACGAGTTCCGGCACGTTGTTCGACTCCATGCACCCCTGCCACACGTCTATACCCATCTCTATCATGTGCGGCACCAGGGTGGCGGCGTAGCTGTCGGAGTGGTGGATGACGAGCTCGACCCCGTGCTCGTGGTAGTAGCCGTATATCTCCCGGTAGGGCTCGACGAAGAAGTCGGCAAACATGGCGGGGCTCATGAACGTGCTCGTCTCGCTGCCCCAGTCGTCGTGGTGGAACACGGCGTCCGGGTGCAGGCGGGAGCAGATGCCCTCCGCCAGCTCCAGCTCCCAGTCCGTCAGGCAGCGGATGAGCCCGTGCATCTCGTCGGGATCGGTGATATAGTACATCAGCGCGTTCTTTATCTCACAGAGGTGGTGCGTCTGCTCGAACAGGCCGGGTGCGACGAAGGCGGCTTTATAGGTCAGCTCGCCGTCCACCGCGTCGTATTGGGCTTTGAAAGCGTCCCACTCCGCGTCCGCGAATTTCAGGGACGGCGGATGCACGTAATCCCGCCAGCGCGTTATGTCCTGCACGACGATCTTGTCGGGCGTGTGCACCGGCATCGTGCCGGGCGTGCCCTCGGGAAACGAGTTCGTGACGCCCCACGCGTTGACGACGTTCTCCTGGCCCCTTGAAAGCAGACCCTGGGAATGTATCATGTACGGATGGAACATGAGCGTGACGGCCTCGTACTGGTTCACGTAGCGTTCGGGCTTCCCGCCGCGGACGGCTTCACGCATGTTCTGTTTCGCTGTCAGCATAAGCGCGCTCCTTTCATTCTGCGGTGATTTTTACATATTATATCACCGTTCACGAAAGAAGTTAATATTGACGTGCAAAAAAATACAATATTTCGCGGGAAAATGTCAAAAATATTCAAACTGTTGAGCAGGCGGCCGTCATTCCCGCTCTCCGGAGAGGACGCCCAGCATGGCGCTGTAGAGCGGCTCGGCAAAGCGGTATATTGCGTCGGCATCCATCCCCCCGGAGTCCTCGCCCCAGACGCACACGGCGGCCCCCAGCGGGCGGTATCGGCCGGGAAGCGTGGGGGCGTCCTCTCCGCCCGGGCGCCGCGGGGACCAGTTGGCGCGTATGTCGTCTGCCGCGAAAGAGATGTTCTCCTCCGTGCAGTTCTCGGCCGAGGGCACGCAGTACAAATAATATGAATCATAGTTGAGGAGGCTGAAACCGCCGGCGCAGAGGTCGGCCGGCCCTGCGCGCGTCTTTTTGCGGGCGGCGGAGAGAGCGGGGTCGTCCGTGTCCCCGTCGGGGCTCCAGTATGTCACGCAAAGTCCGGCGTCTATCAGCGGAAGGTCGTCCTTTGTCAGCAGGTCGTTCCACACGAGCACGGAGAAGCCCCTCTCCCGCAGGAAAGCGGCCGTGTCGTTTATGTATGCGGCAACGCCGTCGCCGGACCGGGCGCCGTACTCGTCGCAGCCGATGTGGAAACGGCCGCAGCCCGAAAAGAGGGAGGCGTACTCCGAGTAGAGCGCGCGGGAAAACCTGACGGCCTCCGGCGAGGAAATGTCCATCTCGCCGGGAAAGAGCCGCTGGTCGGCCTCGATAGAACCGAGGTCAAAGTCCCCGGGGCAGCCCTTTGCCAGCGCGAAAAAGCCGCCCATGTGCGCCGGCATGTCTACTTCGGGTATTATAGAGACGCCGTTATCCTCTGCGTAGACCAAAATGGCCCTGATCTGGTCGGCGCTGAGGAACCTCTTGCCGGTCTCTGTGTTCAGGCAGCTCCCGTCCGCAAGCAGCTCCGCGCTCTCCGCCGTCTGCCCCAAAAGCGCGCACTCCACGCCCACGTTTTCGTTGTCGCTGAGGTGCAGGTGGAGGAACGGCTCGCTGCCGCCGGAGAGCAGGTCGATGTACCGCTCTATCTCGGAGACGGAAAAGTACCTGCGCGCGCAGTCAAGCATGATGCCGGCCTCGTATCCGCCGCCGGAGCCGGCCGGGGAACAGGAACACAGCAGCAGCGCCGCCAGCAGGCAGCAGAAGATACGCCTCATTTTCGGGCCTCCTTCGCTCCGCGGGAACGCGCCCGCGCAAAAACTTCCGCACAGATTATGTACCAAACCCGGAAAGTTTTCAATGCCCGCGGCGAAATACGTCTTGCGGGCCCGCAAAAACATCCGGAAAAGAGCTGCCGTTCCGGCGTGCGCGGGGGAGCAGCCGCGGCGGAAAGCTGACGCCGCCGGGGAGAGACGTCCGGCGCCGGATTTGAATCGCGCGGAACACGTTCCGCCAAAAAACGAAGGACCCGGCCCCCGCAGGACGCCGACAAAGGGAGGCCGGCGGGCGTGCGGCCGGAAAACGCCCCCGGCCAAATGCGCAGAGCGCCGGGGAATTATGCATCGCGATGCCGCAGCAAGGCGAAGGCGGCGGCAAAAAGCGGAAGAAAAATGTAACCCCTTACGAAGCTGAACAATTTAGATATTTAAATATTGTACGACATTTTGCGCAAAATGGCTTGACAATAGTGGTACATATTTGATATTATTGCCGTGAAAAAAAGTGATATTGTTTTTTATTTTTCGATTAGTATGTAAGCGTTTACGTAACGGGTGAGGTAGCGTATGAATATCTACGACATAGCCAAGGAAGCGAACACATCCATAGCCACAGTCTCCCGCGTCATAAACAACAAGGACGGCGTAGGCAGCCAGACCCGGGAAAAGATACTGCGCATAGTGGAGGAGTCCGGCTACGTGCCAAACAGCTTTGCACAGGGGCTCAATATGGACAGCATACGCATGGTGGGCGTGCTGTGCTACGACATCATGGATATGTACTGCGCCCAGTGCGTGTCGCTGCTGGACCGGCTGCTGCAGGAAAACGGGTACAATATGATGCTCTGCTGCACGGGCAGTGAGGCGAGCTCCAAAAAGAAGTACTTCGACCTGCTGATCTCCAAGCGTGTGGACGCCATCTTCCTCGTGAGCTCCAAGTTCGGTGACGACGGCAGCAACGAGCACATCGCCCGCGCGGCCGCCGAGCTTCCGGTGCTGCTGCTGAACAGCACGATGGACGTCGAAAACGTTTACTGCATCGTGTCGGACGACCGCTCCGCCATGAAGGACGCCGTGGCTTTTCTGGCGTCCCACGGGCACAAGCGCATCGCCTACTTGCACGACGACCTCGTGTACTCCGGCAAACGCAAGCTGGAGGGATACCTTGAGGGCATCGAAAAGTGCGGGCTGGAGTACGACGAGCGGCTCGTGGTGAGGAATTCTTTCAATACGGACTACGCGATAAACGACGGCATCCTGATGACGGAACAGCTCCTCGGCGACGAGGTGCCGTTCACGGCGGTGCTCGGATACGGCGACCCTTACGCGGCGGGCGCGATGAAAGCCCTGCAGGCGCGCGGGGTCAGGATACCGGAGGACGTGGAGATAATCGGTTTCGATAATTCGCCTTTCTGCGGTTACACGGCGCCGTGCCTCAGCAGCATAGACAGCCGCCTCGAGATAATAACGGAGCTGGCGGTGCGCTATTTCGTGGATCTGCTGAACGGGCGCAAGATACCGAAAAAGACGGTGCTGACGTCGGATATAGTGCGCAGGGAGTCCACAAGGGACTGAGCGCGGAGAGCGGAAGCGGAAAGAGGCGGAGCTTGCGATGGGAGAACGTAAGATCGGGCGCGCGGCGCTGGGCAGGAACGCGGACTGGAACAGGCTCGTCGATGAGGCGGGCGCCGGTTTCCGGGAGCGGGACGGCGAACTCGCCGCTTTGATAGACCGGGAGGACGGAAACGGCTTAACGGAGTATATAAACAAGGTGCGCGGCAGGATAAAAGAGCTTTTCCCGCTGGATTTCGAGAGCTGCGCTCTGGAGCCGGAGACGGCCTCGGTCGTGCATATGGACGGCTATGCCGTGGAGAACGTCTCCATACAGAGCATGCCCGGATATTATGTGCCGATAAACGTGTATGTGCCGGAGGGGAAAAAGGGCCCCTATCCGGCGGTGCTGGTGCCGATGGGCCACTACCCGGAGGGAAAATGCTTTGAGAACAACCGCATCATGTGCGCCGGGTTTGCGAAAAAGGGCATCATGGCCGCAACGTTCGACCCGATCTGTCAGGGGGAGCGCGATCTCTTTCCGGAGCGACAGGCGGACAACCTCGGCAACGACATGTGGGCGGTGATGGAGCACATGGTGCCGGGCACGCAGGCGTATATGCTGGGGGAGAACCTGCAGTCGTATTTCATCTGGGACGGCATGCGCGTGCTGGATTACATCTGTTCGCGCGGCGACGCCGACGTCTCCCGGATAGGCTGCACGGGCCAGTCCGGCGGTGGGACGCAGACGCAGTTCCTCGCCGCCCTGGACGACAGGATAACGGTCGCCTCGCCCATACATTCCACCACCCAGCAGATGCTGAACCTCAGGGAACGCGGGATAGGCGACGTGGAGCAGAGCCCGTTCGGGCGCGACAGGGGCTTTTCCCTGGATTATGCGGATTATGTGATAGCGGCTTTCCCGAAGAAGATCATGCTGAACGTGGGCCTCAGGGACATGTTCGACATACGCGGCGTGCGCCGCGCGGAAAGCGAGCTTTCGGAGATATACAGGATACTGGGCCACGACGGCGACTTCGCGGTGTATGAGGACGACTGCGAGCACGTCATAACAAAACGCGTGCGTCAAAACGCCTACCGCTGGTTCACAAAGTGGTTCCTGGGCGCGGAAGACGACGCCGAAGAGGAGACGGAACTGCCGGAAAAGACAAAGCTGCGCTGCCTGACGAAGCGGAGCAAAACGCCGGTGGATATCCTGGCGGAACGCGCGGCCTCGCGCAGGGAGAGCGAACCGGCGGGGAAAGAGGACGTCGCCCGCTTTATGGACGTGCGCGCGGAGAGGTACTCTTTCAGACTGCCTGAGGACGGGAAGCCGCAGAGGGTCATCCTCGACTGCGGCGCGTTCGGAGAGGCCTACGGGCTCGTCTATCCGGGCGGCGGGGAGCGTCTGCGCATAGTGGCTGATTTTGCCGGTCTCGGCCTTGCGAAGGACAGGGCGCCCGGCGAGAGCGTGCTGGAGCTGAGGCCCTTCGGTTTTGAAACGGCCGTGAGCAAGGGCTCTTTCGGATACGACGACGAGACGAACATGGCGTATGTGCCCTTTGTGCGCGGAGATACGCTGGCAAGGCGCCGCGTGGGACAGATACTTACGGCGCTGGATTTTGCGGAGAAGGAGCTCGGCCCCTGCGGAAAAACGGTGCTGGACGTCTCCGGGCAGGGCGGGGTGCTCGCTCTGCTGGCCGTCATCTGCGGCGGCAGGGCGGATGAGATACGCGCCTCTGCCATGCCGGCAAGCTACGCGCAGTATTTCGGGCGGCGGGATTACCTCATAGAGGAGAGCGCCGTGATACCGGGGTTGCTGCGGCTCGCGGACATCCCGAGGCTGGCGTCACTGGCCGGGGTGCCCGTGACGATAAAAGACGCCGTCGGGCCGTTGCGCGAAAAGCTGGACGCGGCGGACGTGAGGAAGCTCTACGCCGGGGCGAAAAATGTCGCCGTGACGTGAGGAAAGGAAGAACGCGATGAGCAGCCTGCATTTTTACGACTGCAACTGCCTGGTGGGAACGCGGAACGATCCCCCGCTGTGGGCGGTCTGCGATCCGGAGGGGATCCTGCGCGAGATGGATCTCTGCGGCGTGGAGCGGGCGTGGGCCTGTCACTACCTGTGTCTGGATTGCCACCCCTGCGCCGGGAACGCGGAGATGCTTACGGTGTCGCGCGAGCACCCGCGTCTGCGCCCGGTATACGCGGCGATGCCCCACCACACGGGGGAGTTTCCGGAGCCACGCGCGCTCATCGAGGACATGCGGGCCTCCGGCGTGCAGATGCTGCGCCTTTTCCCCAAATACAATGCCAACACGTTTTCGCTGTCCGACTGGAGCTGCGGGCCGCTCTTTGAGGAGCTGGAGGCGCGCGGCGTGCCGGTGCTGCTGGACGCCGGACAGACGGACTGGGAGACGGTACACGCGGTGTGCCAAAACCACCCTGCGCTCAAGCTTATAATGACGAATGTGTATTACAGGAACCTCCGCTACGTCATTCCGCTGCTGCGACTGCACAAGGAGCTGTATCTGGAGACGTCGGGCCTCAAGATATGCAACGGGCTGGACGAGACGGCTAAGCTCGCGGGGGCGGAGAAGCTGATATTCGGCACCGGGCTCGGGGAGCTTTCGGCCGGTTCGGCGGTGTGCATAGTGCTGTACTCCGCGCTGTCCGACGAGGACAAGGCTCTCGTGGCTTCGGGCAACCTGCTGCGGATGCTGGGGGAGGAGAGGCTGTCATGACGCTGAGAGAAACGGCTCTGGCGGGCGCGCCCCTCACCGGGGAGACGGTGGTGGACTGCCACATGCATCCCGTTCGCGTGGCGCAGTTCTTCAGCGGCGGGCGCGACATGGCGGAGGTGGCCGCGAAGATGGACCGCATAGGCATAGGCTGCGGGCTGCTCTCCTGCTTTTCTGATGTGGGCGGAGGGAAGGACAGACATGAGTGGATAAAAGAGGTCTGTGCCCGCTGGCCCGGAAGATTCTTCGGTTATCTTTCGCCGGACCCTCACGACGGAGAGTTCCGCGAAAAGCTGGAAAAGTGGGCGGCCGACCCCGTTTTCGTGGGCGTCAAGCTGCATCCCGTGGTCTACGGCGTGCCGCTCCTGTGCAATGAGCACAGATGGATCCTCGCTTTCGCCTCTGAGCACGGGCTGCCGGTGCTGTTCCACACCTGGGGCTGCGCCGATATATGCGAGATGGAGCGGGCCGCGGAGGAGTTCCCGAAGGCGCAGCTGATAATGGGGCACTCAGGGGGCGAAAGAGACGGCGCGGCGCTCGCGATAAAGATGGCGGCCGAACATGAGAACCTCTGGCTGGACACGACGAGGAGCTTCGTCTATTGCCGTGAGATAGAACACATGACGGAGGGCGCGGGGGACGGCAGGATACTTTTCGGCTCCGACGCCACCTGGAACTCTCAGGAGGCCGCCGTCGGCAGGATACTGCTGGCCGACATACCGGATGAGAGCAAGAGAAAGATACTCGGCCTCAACGCCAAAAAGCTGTTTCATCTGCCTGTTTAGACACGAACAATGATATCGGGAGGTATGTTCTTTCATGCGTGCATTCACCGCTCATCATTACGCGATCTACGACGCGAAGTTCACTAACTGGGCCAGCGAGGTCCACGACAAATGGGTCTACGACGATTTCAAGGCGGACCCGCTCTATTCCAAACAGTGGATATCGCTGACGTCCATAGGCTATCACGAGCCATCGGACACGGTTTTCGTGGGGATAGGCAGTTTCTCGCGCGAGCTGTTGTGGAAGTTCGACCGCAGGAACAAGAGCTTTGAAAGTTGCGGCTACGAAAAAGTCGCGGGGCCTTTCGACGCGAAGTTCCACCGCTCGCTGGAGATAGACGGGGACACGCTGTACGCGGGCACGGCGCTTTTCCACGACATAGACAAGCAGTTCGAGGCTCACGGCGGCACGCTGGTGTCCTACGACATAAACAAGGGCGAATTTACGAAGCTGTGCGTGCCGGTGGAGCGCGTGTATATACAGTCCATCGCCCTGGACAGAAAAAACAGGGTCATATACGGTTTCGGCGCGGCGCCGGAGGTGTTCTGGAGCTACGACCTCAAGACCAGTGAGTGCAGGTTCATCGCCTATATAGGCAGCGGGGCCGAGTTTGCGGAGAGCCACTGCCCGGTCATAGACGACGACGGCTGCGTCTGGGGCACATACGGCATCCTGCGCGCTTTCGCCTACGACACCGGCCCTGATTCCATACGCATATTCAAATACGACCCCAAAACTGAGCGGATGGAGTTCTTCCGCCACGGTTTCGTGAAAACAAGTTACGCGGACAAGGCCAAGCCCGACACCGCGCTGAACATCGGGGACGGATATCTTTATTACGGAACGGAGGCCGGCACCCTCCAGCGGCTGGACCCGGGGACAGGGGAGGCCGTGCTGCTCTGCCGTCCGTCCACAAAGGGCTCGACGCGTTTGGCCGCGTTGGCGCAGAACCCGCGCGACGGCCTGCTCTACGGAGTGACGGGCAGCCATTACGATACCGAGCTGTTCTGCTACGACCCGAAGGCCGAAAAGCTCGTCGGCACTGCGCCCATAGTGGACAAGGCGAGCGGGGACCGGCCCGACAAGATACACCACATGGTGTTCACGCCGGACGGGACGATCTACGGCGGTGAGAACGACAACAACGACCGCTCCGGTTATCTCTGGGAACTTGAATTTGAATACTGAGCCCTGAGCCCGGTATTTGAATAAAACGCCGCTGTAATTGCGGCGGCGCAAATTATGAGGAGGTTTAAGCATGAAAAAGGTTTTGGCAGTAATCCTGGCGATCACGATGCTCGCTATGGCGTTTGCAGGCTGCTCAAGCAGCGCGCCCGCGTCAGAGTCAGAGCAGACATCCGCCGCCGCCACTTCCAGCGAAAGCTCGGAATCTGTCGCAGAAGACAGCGGCGCCACGAAGAAACTGGTCATCTGGTCCTACATGAACGAAGGCGAACCGATAGGCAACTGGCATCAGGAAGTCACCAATAAGTTCACCGAGCAGTATCCTGACGTCGACGTCGAGCTCGTGTTCTGCGGACGTGAGATCCTTACTCAGTTCCAGACCAAGCTGCAGGACACCGGCGCGGAAGACTTCCCGGACCTGATCTCCCAGAACACCGGCACGATGAAGCCGCTGGCCGCTGAGGGACAGTTCATCTGCCTGGACGATTATTTCGCGAACGAGCAGAACTTTGAAAACGACGCGGTCTGGGGCGACACGTTCGTTCAGAAGCTGCTTGAGGCCGACAAAGTGGACGGCAAGAACTATTTCGTCCCCGAAGGCCTCTACACCCACGGTTTCTTCTATGACGAAGCCATGTTCGAGAAGTACGGCCTTGAAGTGCCTACGACCTGGGACGAGTTCATAAATGTCTGCGACACTCTGAAAGCCAACGGCATCACCCCTGTTACCCTGGACGGCACGACCGACGTTTACAACGCCTGGTGGTATGTGCGCTTTGCCGAGCGTCTTGCCGGCATAGACGACCTGCGCGCGGCTGCCCGCGGTGAGATCTCCTGGAAAGACAACCCCGGCTTCCTGAAAGCCGCCGAGTACGTCTACTCCTTCCAGAAGAATGGTTATTTCCAGGATGGATTCGCAGGCTCCGTGTTCCCGGCTGCTCAGGCGCTCTTCACTCAGGGCACCTGCGGCATGCTCTTCTGCGGCGCGTGGATCCCGACCGAAATGGCCAGCCAGACTCCGGACACCATGAAGATGCAGATGTTCGCGCTTCCTGAGCTGCCGGATTCCGTGTCCCCGACTCACGAGGAGATCTGGTGCAACTGCTTCGGCATCACCAAAGACGCGAAGAACGTTGATAACGCCATCAACTGGCTGAAGATCTACTCCTCCCGCGACGAGCAGGAGACCAAGCTTGCTCTTAAGAACCCCTCCGTGCTGGTCGGCAGCGATACCGTTCCCGAGCTGAAGAACATAGAGACCATTGTCGACAATGCCTCCTCCATCAGCGACGATTACGGCGGGCTCAATGACTACGGCGAGTGGTTCACCGGAGTCATGTATCCTCTGGCCACCAAGCTCATCACCGGCGTTATGACCCCTGAGGAGTACATCAACCAGCTCGATACCGATACCCAGGCATTCTACAACAAATAACAGTTAACCGTTGTTTGTGCGGCGCGGCGGCACTATGACGCTGCCGCGCCGCCTCCTTTGACCGACTACTTTGATTGGGGAGAACGCAATGAACAGAAAAGTAAAACCTTGGATAGTATTGGGATTTCTGCTCCCCGGGCTTTTGCTGTATGTGTATTTCTTTTTCATTCCGATGCTGGAGTCGTTCTATATCAGCATGACGGAGTGGGACGGTTTTTCAGGGGAAAAGACTTTTATAGGCCTTAAAAACTTTTCGGACATGCTGACGGACAGCAATTTCAAGATCGCGCTCGTGAACACCATGATATTTATGGTGGTCGGCGGCGTGCTGGTCTTTTTCATCACTATTCTTTTTACCTATCTTCTCACGAGGGACGGCTTCAGGGGCCGCAAGTTCTTTTCGAATTTCTTCTATTTTCCGAATATGATCTCTCAGGCGGCGCTGGCCGTGCTGTGGGTGTTCGTTTATAATCCGAATTTCGGCATTCTCAATAACATACTCAAGGCGCTGGGATTGGAATCATGGATCCAGGTGTGGCTCGGTTCCCGCGAGACGGGCCTCGGCAGCATCATCTTCGCAACGAGCGTGTCGTTCGTCGGCTTCTATCTCATCCTGATGCTCTCAGGGTGCGACAGGATACCCGACACCTACCGTGAGGCGGCGCGCATAGACGGGGCGGGGGAGATAACGATCTTCTTCAAAATAACGCTGCCGCTGCTGCGCGACGTGCTGGTGATCTCGGTCACGCTGTGGGTCATAAACATAATCAAATACTTCGAGCTGATATGGGCCATGTTCAAGGGCGCGAACACCGCGCTGAACACGCTCGGCACTTACATGTACGCCATGTCTTTCGGAGTGGCCACCCCGATATTCAAGCTCGGCTACGGTGCCGCGATATCCGTCGTGATGTTCCTTCTCGTCGTCGTCTTTGCGGGCGGTTTCCGCCTGATATTCGACCGCGAAGGAATGCAGTACTGAGAGGGGGCATTTCCGCGTGAATACGAAAACAAGACGGTTCTGGGGAAACCTCGTGTCGTACCTCCTCCTCTCGTTCTGGACTCTGATAATACTGGGCATACTCGTGTGGGTGCTGTACAGCTCGTTCAAGGACAACGTGGCCATCTATCAGGACCCGTGGAGCCTGCCGGAAAAGATCATCTGGGACAACTACGTGAGCGCCTGGAGCACGATGAAGATGTCCTCCTATTTCATGAACAGCATCATCATCGTGTTCTCGTCCATTTTCATCTCGCTGCTGCTGTCCGCCATGATAACGCACGCGCTCACGCGCTACGAATTCAAGGGCAGGAGAGCTCTCACGAACCTCTTTATCTTCAGCATCAGCGTGCCGACACAGATGCTGCTGATACCGCTGTATTCGCAGCTGATGAACGTCGGCCTGATAAACTCGCGCTTCGGGCTGATACTGGTGTACTCCGCGCTGTGGCTGCCCTTCAGCATTTTCGTGCTCATGGGCTTCTTCCGCACGGTCCCGCATGAGATAGAGGAGTCGGCCATAATGGACGGCTGCGGCGAGTTCCGCATGTTTTTCAACATCATGATACCTATGGTGCAGCCGGGGCTCATCTGCGTGGCCGTGTTCAACTTCGTGGCCATGTGGAACGAGTATATGCTCGCCATGGTCTTCGCCTCAAAGCAAAATCTGCGCACGATCTCGCTGGGAATGTACGCCCTGCGCGACTCCATGATGTACTCGTCCAACTGGGGCGGACTTTTCGCCGCCATCATCATCATGCTCATACCGTCGGCGATCATCTTCCTCACGCTGCAGAAATACGTGATACAGGGCCTCACGCTGGGCGCCGTAAAGGGCTGAAAAAGCTATTCTTGGCTATCATATAAAGAACAGGGAGTAAGGAACAATGAAGATTTTTGTAGGGAAAGACGCGGACGAACTCGGCCGCGCCGCATCGGAACTGGCCGCAAAAAAGATCAACGAAGCCATCGCGAAAAACGGCGAGGCGCGCATCGTGCTTTCAACGGGAGCCTCACAGTTTGAGACGCTGGGCTATCTGGTGAAAGAGGACGTGGATTGGAGCCGCGTTACGATGTTCCACCTCGACGAGTACGTGGGCCTGCCCGAAAGCCATCCGGCCAGCTTCCGCAAGTACCTCAAAGAGCGCTTCGTGAGCATAGTCCATCCGAAAGCGGCGTACTTTGTGAACGGCGAGGGCGACGTCGCGGCCAACATCGCCAAAGTGACCGGCGAACTCAGGTCGGCTCCGATAGATCTCGCGCTCATCGGCATAGGCGAGAACGCGCACATAGCTTTCAACGACCCGCCGGCGGATTTCGACACCCGCGACGCTTACATAGTTGTGAATCTTGACCCGCGCTGCCGCAAACAGCAGGTGGGCGAGGGCTGGTTCAAGACGGTGGACGACGTGCCTTCGCAGGCCATCTCCATGACAATCTGGCAGATGATGCAGGCGAAGTCGGTGATAAGCAGCGTACCCGGAGAGCGCAAGGCCGTGGCCATCCGCGACACTCTCTCGGCGCCCGCCGTGACGAACATGGTCCCGGCTACGAAGCTGTTCGACCATGCAGACTGGAACCTCTTCCTCGACAGGGGCTCCGCCTCGCTGACCGACCCGAAGTATTTAAAGTGACATGAGGACGGCGATCTGTAACGGCGTCCTGCTCACGCCATACAGGGCCGAGCACGGCGGCGTGCTCATCGAGGACGGCAGGATACTGTCGCTTTTCCCGGATGAGCCTCCGCAGGCGGACCTCGTGCTCGACGCGGGCGGCAGGTACATAAGCCCCGGCTTTATAGATATACACACGCACGGCGGCGGCGGCGCGGAGTACGAGGACGGCACCCCGGAGGCCTACGAGCGGGCGGGGAAGTTCCACATGCGCCGCGGCGCCACGACGATATATCCGACCATCACCTCCAGCGAGGACACGGAGCTTTTCGCGGCGATGGACGCCTTCAGGACAGTGAAGCGCGAAATGCGCGGCGGGCCGGATTTCCCCGGTCTGCACCTTGAGGGGCCGTATTTTTCGTATGAGGAGCGCGGCGCGCAGGATCCGCGTTTTTTGCGGGACCCGAGCCCGGAGCACTATATGCCGATCCTCGAAAGATACGGCGACGTGATCGCGCGCTGGAGCTCTGCGCCGGAGCTGCCCGGAGCGCTGGAGCTGGGCGATGAGCTGCGCCGGCGGGGGATATTGTGCGCCATCGGCCACAGCAACGCCACCTATCAGCAGGTGGTGCCGGCCTTTGAGCACGGGTATACCCACGTCACCCACCTGTATTCCGGGTGCTCGCTGCTGCGCAGGATAAACGCTTTCCGCTACCTCGGAGTGGTGGAGAGCGCGTTCCTCATCGACGGCATGACGGTGGAGATCATCGCGGACGGCTGTCATCTGCCTCCGGAGCTGCTGAAGCTCATCCTCAAATGCAAGAGCATGGACAGCATCAGCCTCGTCACGGACTCCATGCGCTGCGCCGGAGAGCCGGACGGAGCTGTTTCACGGCTGGGCTCCGCGGCGAACGGGCAGGACGTGGTGATAGAGGACGGCGTGGCCAAGCTGCCGGACAGGAGCTGTTTCGCGGGAAGCATCGCGACGACGGACCGCCTCGTGCGCACGATGGTGCAGAAAGCGGGCGTGCCGGTAGTCGATGCCGTGCGCATGATAACGGCGAACCCCGCCGCAGTCATGGGCATATCCTCCCGCAAGGGCAGCCTGACGCCGGGAAAGGACGCGGACATCTGCGTTTTCGACGGCGGCATAAATATGAGGTATGTTCTGGTCGGCGGAGAGCTGACGGTGGACGCGGAGTGAGAAGCCGCGCGCCTGTGCCGCGGGAACGTACCGGCGACAGAAAATGCGGGCCGGAGAGCCTGTCCGGGCGTTTTGCGCGGCGCGGCTCTGCGGCCCGTAAGATGATTTAAGGAGGAGAGCGCGGTTCTGTCCGCGCGGGTGAGGAAATGGACTGGCGCGAATTTGACGCTGCCGTGCGCAGCTTCGGAGATTACAGCGTATACGGGAGTTCCCGTGACCAAAGCGGCGCGGCGCTCTGCGCGATGGTGAGGAACGACCGCGAAAAGCGCCTTGCCGTGGCTGGGGACGCCGGGAGATTTTCCGGAGAGGAAAAGGGCGGCGTGAAGCTCTGCCCCTTGACAGTGGAGAACGCGGGCGCGCTGATGGAGCTGTTCCCGTACACGAGGCCGCGCAGCCACAGGGGGCACCCGTTCACCATGGGCCTCGGCGACCGCATAGGCCTTGCGACGCCGGGACAGATAAGGGCCATAGCGGGCTACGGCGTCTTTCCGGTGCTGGCGCAGCAGTCCATCCGGGAGCTGAAGCTGACGAACCGCACGTTCCCGCAGGTCATCGCGGCGGCGGCGTTCGGCGTCTTTCAGGAGGGCTACAAGGACGGCTACGGCGCGGACGGCGACCATCTTAAGACAACGGAGGAGATAAGCTACGCCCTCGAAAGCGGCTGCACGATGATAACCCTCGACTGCTCGGAGCATATAAACGACGGCGCCGCCTGCTATGACGAGGCGGAACTGGCGCGCGCGTATTCCGGGCTGCCGGCGGAGAAAAGAAAATACTATGAGGACAAATATCTGAATAAAGAACTTCCTGTAATAAAAAGCATGGACAGCGCGGAGCTGGCGCGCGTCGTGCTGGTGTTCTCCGGGGCGATAGAGCACGCCGTCTCCTGCTACAGGTACATCGCGGAAAACGCGGGGAGAGACGTGGACTTCGAGCTGTCGATAGACGAGGCCCTGGCGGTCACTTCGCCGTCGGAGCACTTCGTGATAGCGTCGGAGCTGCGGGACGCGGGCATCACGCCCTCGAGCGTCGCGCCGCACTTTACGGGTTCGTTTGAAAAGGGCATCGAATACAGGGGCGACCTCGACAAATTCGCGGCCGACCTCGCGGTGCACCAGATGATAGCGGACGAGTTCGGTTACAAGCTCAGCCTGCACTCCGGCTCCGACAAGTTCTCCGTGTTTCCCGCGCTGCATCGGGTGACCGGAGGGCGCGTACACGTGAAAACGGCCGGGACGAACTGGCTGGAGGCCATGCGCGTCATCGCGGAAAGGGAGCCGGAGCTCTACCGTGCGGCGCACAGATTCGCGCTCGCCCATCACGACGAGGCCGCGAAATATTACCATGTCTCGACCGATCCCGGCACGATCCCGAATACGGATCTGCTCAGCGACGCCTATCTGCCCGAACTGCTCGAAATACCGGCCTCGCGCCAGCTCATGCACATCTCATATGGGCTGCTGCTGGCGGAGCCGTGGTTCAGGGAGCCGTTTTTCCGGGCCATGCACGAGCACGAGGAGGAGTATTACGCCGGCCTCGTCAGGCACATAGGCCGCCATCTGCGGTACCTCACATCGGATTGAGAAAACAGGCGTTTCGGCGGGCTTCGTTTTGACGGTCAAAGCGGAGCCCGTTTTTTGCGTCCGGAGTAGCGCCGCGTTACGCAAAAAATAAAGTAAATCGAGAAATCGGTTGCATTAAAATGAAAAACATTATATAATGTAGCCGAACAGACAGGAACAGGAGGATGCGGATGACGATATACGACATATCCCGGATGACGGGGGTCTCGGCCTCGACCGTGTCCCGCGTGCTGAACGGGAAAAAAGGCGTCGGCGCGAGGACGAGGGAGAAGATCCTGGCATGCATGCGCGAGCAGAATTTTACGCCCAACGCGCTGGCCCAGGGCCTCGGCACCAGCAGCTCGCACACCGTGGGCGTCATGTGCCGGGACGTCGGGGACATATTCCTCGCGGAGGCGGTGTCGGCCATAGAGCGGGAGCTGCGGCGCAGGAGCTACGACTCGCTCCTCTGCTGCACGGGCAGCGACGTCAATATGCAGCAGGGCTACATAGACATGCTGTTGTCGAAGCAGGTGGACGCCATCATCCTCGTCGGCTCGCACTATATGAACTCCAAAAACCGCAGCAGTATTTCCGCGGCGGCCGAGAGCGTGCCGGTGGTGCTCGTCAACAGCTATTTTCGGGCGGACAACGTCTACTGTGTGCTGAGCGACGACGGCCCGGCCGCGAAGGAGGCCGTCGACAAGCTGCTCGCCTCCGGCCGGAGAAGGCCCGTGTTCCTGCGCGACTGCGACTCCTACAGCGGGCGGCAGAAGGCCGACGGCCTGTGCGCGGCGCTCACGGAGGCGGGGCTGCCTTTCTCGGAGAACATGCTGGTGGATTGCCCGGAGGACTTCGACGGCGTCGTGGGGTTCCTGCAGAGCTATTTCGAGACGGGAAAAGAGCGGCCGGACTGCCTGCTCGCCATGGACGACGAGCTTGCCGCCGCCGCGCTGAAGGCGGCCGCCCGCTGCGGTATCAGGGTGCCGGAGGAGCTCGCGGTGGTCGGCTTCAACAACTGTGTGCTGGCGCGCGCCTGCGAGCCGGAGCTGACAAGTGTGGACAACCACGCGGAGGCGCTGTGCATGACCGCCGTTTCCACGCTGTTCGGCGTTTTGGAGGGGAAGGCCTTTCCCAAAAAGACGACGGTCTCCTGCGACCTGGTCGAGCGCGGCACCACCAATTTTTGACTCTACAAATTTTTATGGAGGATATATGAGATGAAAAAAGCTGACATCGGACTTATCGGGCTGGCCGTGATGGGCGAAAACCTTGTGATGAATATGGAGTCCAAGGGCTTCACGGTGGCTGTGTTCAACAGGACGACCTCCAAGGTGGACGATTTCGTCTCCGGCCGCGCCGCCGGAAAGAACGTCATCGGCTGCCACACGCTGGAGGAGCTGGCTAAGAACCTGGCGAAGCCCCGCAAAGTCATGATGATGATAAAGGCGGGCGCAGCCGTGGATTCGACGATAGATTCCCTGCTGGGAGTGCTGGAGCCGGGCGACATAATCATCGACGGCGGCAACTCCAACTATAACGACACCATACGCCGCACGGCGTACGTGGAGGAGAAGGGCCTGCTGTACATCGGAACGGGCGTCTCCGGCGGCGAGGAGGGCGCGCTGAAGGGCCCCTCCATGATGCCGGGCGGTTCCCCGGCCGCGTGGCCGCACGTAAAGCCGATCTTCCAGGCCATCTGCGCCAAGGTGGAGGACGGCACCCCCTGCTGCGACTGGGTGGGCGAGAACGGCGCCGGCCACTTCGTCAAAATGGTGCACAACGGCATAGAGTACGGCGACATGCAGCTCATTTGCGAGGCGTACCAGCTCATGAAGGACGTGCTCGGCATGACCTCCGACGAGATGAGTGCCGTTTTTGCGCAGTGGAACAAGACGGAGCTCGACAGCTACCTCATAGAGATAACCCGCGACATACTCGCCTACAAGGATGAAAACGGCGAGCCCGTGGTGGAAAAGATACTGGATACCGCCGGGCAGAAGGGCACGGGCAAGTGGACGGCCATCTCCGCGCTGGACGAGGGCGTGCCGCTGACGCTGATAGGTGAGGCCGTGTTCGCCCGCTGCCTCTCCGCCATGAAGGAGGAGCGCGTGAAGGCCGCGGAGGTGTTTGGCGGCGCGCCGGTGAAATTCGAGGGCGACAGGGCGGCCTTTATAGAGGACATCAGGAAGGCGCTCTTCGCCTCCAAGATAATCAGTTACGCGCAGGGGTATATGCTGATGCGCAGCGCGGCGAAGACATACGGCTGGAACCTCAACTACGGCGGGATAGCGCTGATGTGGCGCGGCGGGTGCATCATCCGCTCGGTGTTCCTCGGCAAGATAAAGGACGCCTACGTGAACGATCCGGAGCTCTCCAACCTGCTGCTCGACCCGTATTTCCGCGATCTCATCGTCTCGCTGGTCCCGAGCTGGAGGCGCGTCGTCTCCTCGGCGATAGGCTACGGCGTGCCGGCGCCGGCGTTCTCATCCGCGCTCTCGTGGTTCGACGGATACCGCTGCGGCCGTCTGCCGGCGAACCTGCTGCAGGCCCAGCGCGACTATTTCGGAGCCCACACCTATGAGCGCACCGACGCTCCGCGCGGAGAATTTTTCCACACCAACTGGACGGGCCACGGCGGCAATACCTCGGCCTCCACATATACGGCGTGACGGGAGGAACAAAAATGCTTATACTTAAAGACAACTGCAAATACGCCATCGTCGTGCCGACCAGCATGGGCGTGCGCATAACGCCGAAGGACAGACAGCCCGTGCACGTCTCCACGGAGTACGTCATGCAGGCCACCAGCGCCGAGAGCAACGTGCTGAACGTCGCCTCGAGCCTCGGACTGCGCACGAAGGTGCTGACGGCGTTTGTAAAGGGCAGCCCGATAGCAGAGTTCATCAGGTCGCAGCTCCGCGCCCGCGGCATAGAGTACGACGGGCCGGAGGTGGAACAGGGCGGGCCGTGGGGCTACCGCCACCAGTTCAACATAGCGGACTGCGGCTACGGCATGAGGGGGCCGCGCGTCTGCAACGACAGGGCCGGCGAGGTGGGCCGCACCCTGAAGATAGAGGATTACGACACGGAGAAGCTGTTCGGCGAGGACGGCGTGCAGATCCTGCACATCTCCGGGCTCATTGCGGCGCTGTCGCCGGAGACGACGGAGCTCTGCCTTGAGCTTGCGCGCGCCGCCAAACGCCACGGGACGGCCGTCTCGTTCGATCTCAATTACCGCGCCTCCTTCTGGAAGGGCCGCGAGCAGGAGCTTGCGCGCTGCTTTAAGGAGATAGCTTCGCTTGCGGACATCCTTGTCGGCAACGAGGAGGATTTTCAGCTCGCTCTCGGAGTCAGGGGCCCGGAGGCGGGCGGCAAGGGCATCGCCGCGAAGACGGAGAGCTTCAAGGCCATGATAGGCGAGGTGCGCCGGGAGTACCCGAACGCGAGCGTATTCGCCACCACGCTGCGCGAGGTCGTCTCCGCGAACGAACACCTCTGGGGGGCCATCATGCTGGAGGGCGAGGACTGGCACGTCATAGAGCCGCGCCCGATACCCGTACTGGACCGCATAGGCGGGGGAGACAGCTTCGTCGGCGGGATGCTGTACGCGATGCTGCGCGGCTGGGAGCCTGAAAAATGGGCTCAGTTCGGCTGGGCGTCCGGCGCGCTGACCACCACGCTGCTGACCGACTACGCGACGCCGGCGGATGAGGAGCAGATCTGGAGCATATGGAGCGGCAACGCCCGCGTGAAGCGCTGAGGAGGTGCGGCCATGAATATGCCTTTTAAAGCCAATCTTGACAGCAAGGTGGCCGTCATAACGGGCGGAGGCGGCGTCCTGTGCGGCGGCTTCGCGCGCGCCCTCTCGGCCAGCGGGGCCAAGGTGGCCGTGCTGGACATAGACCTCGGCGCGGCCGAAAGCGTGGCGGAGGAACTCTCCAGCACGGGCCTGGCGATAGCCGTAAAGGCCGACGTGCTCGACAGGGAATCCCTCGCCGCGGCGCACGAGCAGGTGAAAAAGCGCCTCGGCCCGTGCGACATACTGCTCAACGGCGCCGGCGGCAACAACCCGCGCGCCACGACGAACGACGAGGAATTCGACCCCGCCGCTCTCTCCGACCCGGAGAAGAAGTCGTTTTTCGACCTCGACCCGGCCGGCGTCAACTTTGTGTTCGGCCTCAACTTCACCGGCCCGTTCCTGACGACGCAGGAGTTCGCGCGGGACATGGTGGGCCGGCCGGGGGGCGGCGTCATCGTGAACGTCAGCTCCATGAACGCCTACCGCCCGCTGACGAAGATACCGGCCTATTCCGCGGCGAAGGCGGCCGTCAGCAATTTCACCCAGTGGCTCGCCGTGTATTTTGCCAAGGAGGGCATCCGTGCCAACGCCATGGCGCCCGGTTTCTTCTCCACAAAGCAGAACAGCGCCCTGCTCTGGAACAGCGACGGCACGCCCACAGCCCGCACGGAAAAGATACTGCGCGCGACGCCAATGGGCCGCTTCGGCGAGGTGGAGGACCTGTACGGAACGCTGCTCTGGCTGTGCGACAACAAATGTTCCGGCTTCGTGACGGGCATAACCGTGCCGATAGACGGAGGGTTCTCCGCATATTCGGGGGTCTGAGCATGGAAATATTTATAGATGAGCACGACGGGGGCGGCATTCCGGAGGCTGAGCAGAGGGCGGCCGTGCAGAGGTCGCTCTCCGGCAGGACGCCGGGGCGCGTGCTGCTCATCCCGCCGGATTTCACCCGTTTTTACTCGGGCGCCGGAAAGCTGACGAATTTTTACTATCATGAGCTGTGCGGCGGATGCCCTGTGGACGTGCTGCCCGCTTTGGGGACCCACCGCCCGATGACCGAGGACGAGTGCCGCGAGATGTACGGGGACATACCCTTTGAGCGTTTCCTCGTGCACGACTGGAGGCACGACGTCGTAAAGATAGGCGAGGTGCCGGGGGAATTCCTTTCGCAGGTGTCGGAGGGCCTCTGGAACGAGCCCGTCTCCGTCGAGATCAACCGCCTCGTGATGGACGAACGCTACGATCTGATCGTGTCCATAGGACAGGTGGTGCCGCATGAGGTCGTCGGTATGGCGAACCACTCCAAAAACCTGTTCGTCGGCGTCGGCGGCAGCGAGATGATAAACAAGTCCCACATGCTGGGGGCGGTCTACGGCATGGAGCGGATGATGGGGCGCGACCACAGCCCCGTGCGGGAGATGTTCGATTACGCTCTGGAGCATTTTCTGCGCGGAAGACCGATAATCTTCGCGCTCACCACGGCGACGGCGCCGGAGAACAAGACGATACTGCACGGGCTCTATATAGGCGACACGCGCGCCGTGCTGGACAGGGCGGTGGCCTCGGCGCAGGAGCACAACGTCAACTGGCTCCCCGGGCCGATAAAAAAGTGCGTCGTCTACCTTGACCCGCACGAATTCAGGAGCACATGGCTGGGGAACAAGGCCGTCTACCGCACGCGAATGGCCATAGCGGACGGCGGAGAGCTGCTCGTGCTTGCGCCCGGCGTGGAGCGTTTCGGCGAGGACGGCGAGAACGACGCCCTGATACGCAAGTACGGCTACAGGGGCCGTCTGAAGGTTTTGGAGCTGTTCAAAAGGCCGGAGTGCGCCGATCTGCGGGAGAACATGGGCGTAGCGGCGCACCTCATCCACGGCAGCAGCGACGGCCGCTTCTCCGTCACCTACGCGACGGAAAAGCTGTCCCGGGAGGAAGTGGAGGGCGTCGGCTTCGGCTGGACGGACTGCGGCGCGGCGCTGGCGCGCTACTCCCCGGAAAAGCTCGTCTATGGCGACAACACGCTGCCCGACGGCGAAAAGGTGTTTTATATCCCGAACCCCTCTCTGGGGCTGTGGATAGACAGGGAGAGGTTCAACAGGTGACGGGGCGCCGAAAGCCGCCTTTCACAGGATTGTTATGCGCAAAAAAGAGAATGGCCGCGTAGCCATTCTCTTTTTGTCTGCGAGATCTTCGCGCAGGGGCGGCGCTCATCCCCCTGAGACGGCGAAGAACTCCGCTGCCGGACGCGTTTGTACGCCTCCGGCCTCGCCGGGCGTGCCGACAGCGCTGGGGACGTACGGCGGAACTTTGGGCACGGCCCTGCCGGCGAGCCGCCTGAGAGCGGCGTTATCATCGCCGTGCCCGCGCATATGCGCAGGCTGAAGAACGTGGACGGGATACACCCGCGCGTCTCTCCCGGTGCTTTGCGCGGGGCCTCGCGGGCGTCTTCGGACAAAAACAGCTTTTACGAGCGGACGGTCCTTGCTTCGATACATGGCATCGGAGCCAAGACGTCCCTGCAAATATAATCAAAATATTGATTATAAATGAAGACGCGCCTGCAAACGAGCGGATGGTACTGCTTCGATACATGGCATCAGAGCCAAGGCGTCCCTGCAAATATAATCAAAATATTGATTATAAATGAAGATGCGCCTGCAAACGAGCGGACGGTCCAGCTTCAATCCATGGTATCGGAGCCAAGGCGTCCCCACAAATATAATCAAAATATTGATTATAAATGAAGACGCGCCTGCAAACGAGCGGATGGTACTGCTTCGATACATGGCATCGGAGCCAAGACGTCCCTGCAAATATAATCAAAATATTGATTATAAATGAAGACGCGCCTGCAAACGAGCGGATGGTACTGCTTCGATACATGGCGTCGGAGCCAAGACGTCCCCCACAAATATAATCAAAATATTGATTATAAATAAAGATGTGCCTGCAAACGAGCGGACGGTCCAGCCGAGATCGGACGGGGGCTCCGCGCAGCTCCGGGCTTTTGTCCTCCAATGCGGCGAAACGGGCCTGACCGCATCAACGGGCATACACGGGACAGCCCCCGCAAAAGAAAGGAGCCTTTCACCGGGGCCGGGTCCCAATTTCCCACGGCGCCTGATGAAAACTTCTTTCCCCGCCGCCGCACGGACGGCAGGGACGGCCATTCGCTGCGAAAAACTTGCGCAGTCCGCAAGTTAGCCCAACCACACGTTTACCACACTATTCCGCCGCGTGTCTTTTAACGCTTTCAAATGCAAAAAAACGCACCGACAAGCCATCCGCGGCCTGTCAATGCGGTTCTTTTTTGGTGGTGCTGAAAAGGAGCGGCTCGCTTGGTCGGGCGCGGCTCCGAACGGCCACCGGATGTTCACGCACTCCCGCGCTGCTTCGATCCTGTTTTTTGCAAAAAAAGTAGGGAACCCAAAGTGTTAAGCCCCATAGGTACATTTTGTGACCTATGGGGCTTAATGCTGGTACGGGAAAGAGAAAGCACGCAAATAGGAATGCAAAAGGGCCGCATGGTGATCATGCGACCCTTTTACTATTGCCATAGTTTTTTTATTGGTGTTATTCGATCACCGTTTTCGGCAGGTATTTCTGATAAACATTGAACATATCCATCCGCAGCCAGCCATTCTCGTAAGGCACATTGTTTTGGCTGGCCGACATGAACAGTTTCAGGTGATCAGCTTCGTCTACAAAGACATTGTTATTATAGTCGAAATCATTTGAAAAGAACCCTAATCCATATTTCTGCACTGATGCCATAACATCATCAACATAAAGCACCTGTGAATTGAACTCACCGCTGAAATCGGCGCATTCGCTGCGCACAACCGCGCCCGAATACAGTTCGGAAGCCTGTTTGAACCAAGCGTCTATGGTTTGGGCATTGGATTGCTCTGCGATCAGCTCTGTCGAATACGAAATATCAGAATGGATCGTGATGATCGTGGGGTCCTCAACCGTGGGACTGATCAAAATCGTGGAGGTCTCCTTTTCATAAGGGAAACGGTTATAGTCCTTTTCTCCCCCCTCCAGATAGCTTTCATAGAGCGACGGCGTGAACCAACGCTTCACGGCATACTCCTCCGGCAGCGTCACCGCCATGCCCGCCCATACGCAGTAGCCGGGGAACGTGAAACGGATCTCCTTTGCATCGGCGGGCAGGGTAAAGGTGATGGATTTGTCGCTTTCCGCATAGTGAACATAGACGGAGAGCTGGTTTGTTACTGCATATTCGGCGTTCTTTGGAAGTTGCTCTTCATATACAATTTCGTCGTCCGCATAAGCGGTGAGTTTGCCCCCGTCGTAGGTTCTATCAAGATATAGTTTTACTTCGGTCCCCTTGGGCAGATCGCCCTGCAACACCAAGGGCGCATCCTGCGAAACGTGCCGTTGCGCATCGTAATAGGTTACGGGGTATTGGGACTGAAACATCGACTTGTTGCAGTTGTCGATATGTTCCCCCTCCACCGCCGTCATGTTGGCATAGACAAAGGGCATGTCCGAGTAATTCAGCGAAAAAACGCCATTATCGCACCGGTTTTCAATGATCTCCTTCGCCTGCACGGAATCTGTAAGCTCCATGGTCTGCACCTCATAGGTTACCAGCCGGTCTGGCGTGACACCGCCAACCGTTTGAATCAAATCGGCACAGACGAGCGCGGCGTCTTGCACGGTATACGGCTCGCAGGGCAGTCCAGAACTCATATTTTGGTTCATGATTTCCCAGAGGCCAAAGGATAATGCATTTGTGGGTACGTCTTTATACCGCTCAGCAATCGTGCGCCACACCGTCTTAGCTTCCTCCTGCCGTTGCGCATTCAGAAACAGATCGAATTCACCGTAATAGCTGTAGTCCTCACCCTCGCGGTACCAATGTCCCGGCAGTTGAGTCAATACAAGGTTCAAATGAATTTTGTATTCCAGCGCAGTTGCAACGACTTGATCCAGCTGTTCAAATAATTCGATCGACGCCTGTGCGGTGTCGTCGGTAAACAGCTTGTAGTAGGGGATCATATAGCGCACCGTGTTAAAGCCGAAATTCGCGTCTCTGCGAATATTCTCCTGCGCATAGGAAAGATACAGTGGGTCTTTTGTGATATCTCCATAGTCTGTAAGAACCGCGCCAAAGGGCTTCACTGCTCCGCCATCAAAGGGGTTTACAATATCCGAAGACTGCTCCATCAATGATTCGGGAAGGAATACGGCGCTGCAATTGGTGATGCGTAAATCATCCGGTGATACAAAGTTCTCTGTTTCCGAAACAGCCTCGGCGGAATCCAGCAACCTTGCCACGGCGGAAAGCGCGTCACGCACAGTCAAGGCGGAATCCAGATGCAGAGAATTTCCGCTCTTGTCGTAATCCAGCAGAATGTTGCCCGATACATTGGATTTTCGCATCAGGATATAGTTGTAAGCAACGCCCGTCATGCCCCATTCGTAAACCTCGGGTGACTTTTCAAAGCCGCCCAGGTCGTAGGGGAAATTCGCGTCAAAGAGAGGATTGCCTTTTTCCTGCTGCGCATTGGCAATTTCATCTATCTGCGGCCAAATCGCCTCGCCGATGGCATCCTGCACGGTATATTGCACATCGTTGAACTCAGGGTATTCTCCACCCAGTGCAAGTGCAAGCCGCAGCATGGCCACCATTGCTTCACAGCGGGTCAATGTGGCCTGTGAATTGCGCAGGCTGGTAAACAATTCCTGCCACGCCGGGAGCTTGCTCGCATCGACGGTTTCCACGGCTTTGTCCATCACCGCAAAGAACGCCTGATAGGTGATCTCGTCGTCAGAGGGCGTGCCCAAACCGTAATATGCGATTCGTTCCGCCTCACCCTGCGTGTCCGGAGCGTCCGGCAGCTCACTCCATATGTAGACTGCATTGAGAACTTCATCGTAGGTGTAGGAGGAAACCTGTTTTTCCGTGCACATGGCGGTCAGATTTTCATAGGGCTTCTGCTCCACCGTAACAGTGCTCGCGGCGTTCTCGCCGAACAGGGTTTGCATCGCCGTGGACGATACATAGATCTCTCCGCTGGCGTCGTCCCGATAGGCCGCCGTTTCATACCGGTGTCCGTCCTTGGTGATGCAGACGCTGCCCATGGACGAAAGCTGCGCAGTGGCAGGCGGCGTCTGTGCCTCCGGGGCAGATGCCTGTCCCGCGCATCCGGTTAATCCAAGAAGCATGACAGCCGCCATAAGGATTGCAATTGTTCTTTTCATAATATCAAAGCTCCTTGAAAGATTCTATTGCATCGTCAGCAATGGATAAATTTCTTTTGATGGGATTTATGTATGCCTACGAAACCATCTCCATGGTGTACCATCTGATACCGGAGGATTCGCCATAACCCATGGTGAGCAGGACTCCGTCACGGCTTTGCGCCACCACATTATCATGGATATCATAATTCATGTATTCGGGGTCAGGCACGCGAAAGATGGCAAGCGCACTGCCGATCAACACATTATTGTAAACCTCTATTTTCTTTGCAAAGCTACATTTGTCTGCGCCCAAGTCAATCGCGGCAGGCTCTTCGGTGCAGGCATTGTTCATCCCATTTCCCGTTTCGATAATGATGTTATCACGCAGGATGAGAGCCTCGAATCGATTTGTATCTTCCTCGTTAATGAGATAAGCGCGGATTCCTTGCCCGCAGTTTTCCATTACATTTCCTTCCACAAGGTAGGTGCCCATGTTTTCCAACATTTCCATAGAGCTTTCAAACGTACAGCCATTGCCGCTGTGACGCATGTAATTGTTGCGGATGGTAGCGTTGGCGGCGACACCATATATCCCATCACCGATCAAGCACCAGTTGTTGGTGGGTTCTGCGGATTGAATGGAAAAAAGGCGGTTTCCACCCCATTCAACCGTACAATTCTGAATCAGCGCATCCTTTCGCAGCAGATTTCCGGAAACCGCATTATCCATATAATATTTTATTGAGATGTTATCCAATACAAAGCCGTCCGCATTCCAAGCATCCACCACACCGCAATCATTTTCGTTTTTATAAATCATCTCAATATCTGAGAAGCATTCCCCTGGGTTGCCCTTATCGCAGCGAAGGTATAGCTTGCCCGGTGCTGCCTGTTCTACTTCAAAGGGATAGCTTATGTTTGTGATATCCACACGGGAGATATAGGTAAGATCTTCCGTAAGCCCTTCTTCTATGGTTCGATACTCTCCTGCGGAAGCTACCTGTACATTTGTGCAGGGGTCTTCTTTGGCTGTGATTCCATTCAAAGGGTCCATCTCAAGCAGATCCACCGCCAGCCATCCGTCCGGCGTCGGCCATTCCAGCACACGATACGCATAGCTTTCGTCGTTCAAAACGATTCCGGCAACGTCAGGAACATCAAGATAATATTCCCAAATCTTCACGCCATTGTTCTCGGATTGTAACTTCCAACATTCGGTTCGAGCAGAGTTTTCCCGTGCAATCGTAAACACAGGCTTTGTACCCTCTCCATAGGCCGAATAGGTAACTCCCGATGCCAGCCGCAAGCTCATCTCCGTGAATCGATAGACCCCGCCTCGTTCATAAAAAACGGCATCTCCGGGAGAAAGCGGGTTCCAAGTGCAGCGCAACGGGTTTTTCCACGCGGTTTCAGGCGACAGTCCGTCATCTTCGTCATTTCCGTTGGGGGAGATATAATAGGCTGTGCCAGAATAGGTTTCACCCGGGATGAAGGCGTCTCCCTTTACGATGGTGGATGGAGAGTCCAGGATGGAATCTTTCCGTTTGGCGGCTTCCTCATAGTAGGTTTCAATCTTTTCGGCTTCTTGCAATGTCAGATAGGTTGTGTCTTTCAAAAGGGAAGCCATCTCTTTTGCTTCATCTGTCAGTTCCGCTTCCTGCGTGGGTATTGCCGTAGATTTTGGCGCAGCGGCAACATGATCCGCTGGCGCTGCCTGCTTCTGCGCTGCGCATCCGATCAATCCGAGCAGCATTGCTGCGGCAAGAAGAAAAGAGAATGCCTTCTTCATGTACATGCTTGCCCTCCTTTATCAACTGCAGTTTTTACCACGAGCCATAAAGCCGGTATACGGACAAGATGGCATCTTTACATGTTATTTTTTCTTTTGGCTCAAACAGGCCATTCTTTGTTTCCAACAACGGCTTTTCGGATAGAAAGCTCTTTTCCGCTGTGCAAAAGGTCACCGCAGTGTAATAAGGCCCATAAAGAATCGCGTTTATTTCTTCGTCCATCTGCGGCGTGCCGTCGTAGATATCGAACAAGGCCGCCGTCTCATCCAACTCACGGCACAACGCTCGCTCCCACGGTGTCGTAAGTGCATCCACTGATTTTTGACTCAGAGTATTCAAATCCTGATAGACATTTCTTTGGGTAATAGGATCCGGATCAGTATGTGTTCCTATGGACAAATCGGCCGCACCATCCCTCGTTACCCAGATGTGCGTACAATAGAGCCAATATGCCGCCTTTTCCCGGGTCAGCTGCTCATTGGTCGCGCTCTCCGCTGCTGCGGCCAGCATGGGAACTTCACCATCCAGTTGAAGCTGCGAGGCATTTTGCAGCATACACAAAAAATCTTTTTCACTGACGCTTGCGCCAAGGTGACGCTGCAGGCCGGATGGGACGATGCCCAGCTTCACTGCTTCCTGAATCTCCGCACTCGGACGATGCGCCAGAACGCCCGCCGCGAGGATGGCCAGGGCCAAGAAGGCCACCAGAATAAGCCGCCGCATCTTTGGTGTCGCTTTTTTCGTTGGTATGTCAGCCTCACTGGGCGTCCCATCCGCTTCCTGACAGCTCGGAGCGGGCTCAGCAGCGTCACTTGGCTCTGCCAGCTCCAGCAGTTCATCCGCTGACACATGAAATAACCGGCAAAGCTGCTTGACCTTTTCCACATCCGGAACGGAACGTCCTGTTTCCCACTTATAAACGGATTGCCGCGTTACAAAAAGCGCCTGCGCAAGCTCATCCTGCGTCATGCCATGGGTCTTCCGCAGCTCCAGTATTTTCTCATTTAATCCCATTGCTAATCACAACCCTCGCTCAAGGATAAAAAGTGTATTCTTTCCAATATAATTCTCTCTTTATTATACATCGAGCTCGGATTTGTTCAACTTATTTCGATGCGTAGGAAATGGCTCTAAAGCCATGTAAAGCAGCAGATCATGCAGCTCATTATCTAATATCATCCTATCCATCACACGCAAATTATGCAAGCACCAAAGAGACGCATCCATGTAAACTGCGGTTTACATGGATGCGGATAAGAAAAAATCACCAATAGATGTGCAAAAACCATATAGGAAATGCCCCGAAGCAAGGCTGTTCAAGGCCTGCTCCGGGGCATGGTTTGTTTTTTTTTCTATGCATTGTCTTTGCCTGTGGGCTACAAAACAAAATCCATCGCACCATCGTCCGAAATGCGGGCGAGCAGCTCCTCCCCGCTGAGTTCCTTCCTGCGATATGCCCTGCGCAGTTTGGACGCAGCGGCAGTCCATGCTTTGAATTCCCCGGCGCTTAACTTTTTCGTCCCGCCGTCTCCGTCCGAAGCATCCTCCCGATAGTAGCGGCTGTACATTCGATTATAGACCCGCTGAAACTCCAGCAGATAAGGGTCACCGTCCACAGCCTGACTGAATTTCCGCTTGGCCCCGATCTGTTTGCAGGTATGCTTCTCATCAAAAAGACGATCACAGTAGCTGCGCTTACGCTTGTCGCTAAGTGCAAAGTATCGGTCACACAGTGCGCAGCGCTTCACTCGGATGCCACACCTCACAGCTTCCATCAGCTCCAGATGCAGCATCTCTTCCAAACTCTGCACGGCGAAATACGCATGAAGGCTGACGGCGTTTTCGCTGTCTCTATGCAGCTCGTCCAAAACGGTTCGCACATCGACTGCGTCCGGATTGTCAAAGGAAATTACCTGCTCGGCGTGGAACTGCCCATGACTGACGGGAGCCACAGCGTACATGGTGCGCAGCATTTGGTTTTGAACCTCCGGATGAAGGTTTGCGAACATTACATACCGCTCCGGAAGAGTGTATTCCGGCAGCACCTCGGTGCTCAAGCACAGTTCCAGCGCCTCGCGGTAGCGCGTCTGCAGCCGGGCATAGTAGCGAAACAGGAAGTTGGCATAGTCCGCCTGCTCTGGCAAAGTCCGGCCGGAGGCATAGAAATTTCGCACCAACTCACTGTTCAAAAAGAAGTGGGCATAGGCGTGCTTGTCCTTCAAACAATCCACGGCCGCCCAACAAACGGACTTCATCTCCTCCGCATTGGCGCTGGTGACCTTCATGGTTGCCAGCGCTTTCGTTTTCTCCAACGCAGGGAAAAATCCAGCTCGCAGAAATCCACAAGGCTGTTTCCAATATCACCGATCCGATGAAAGCTGCTGTGCTGGGCATCGTGGCAGAAAAATGCACTCAGCTGATTTGTGCTGTCTGCAAATACCTTCGCAAAGGGATAAGTAATCTCCATATAGTTTCCTCGTAAAGAATAGATTTTAATTAAATTGCATTCTTGCTGTAAATGGTAAGATAAAGTACACACTTTTCAGCCAATAGAACTGCACAGTTTTTCGACACATAAAGTGCACAGTTTTTCGCCAAGACTGCACAACCTCCGAGGAGTTGGTAAAATGAAGCCAGCCGAAACGGAGGTGACGAGAAATGAAGGGGTATCGTGTGTACAATTCTATTCAACAATTAAAAGACATGGGCTTTAAGCGAGCTGCCGTGGCGGCACAGCTTCAAATCAATCGCCGTACAGTGGACAGGTATTGGACAATGACGGCAGATGAGTATGAAACGCAGCAGCAGGCCCTGAAGCGTGGGAGCAGCGTGGATGATTACCGCGACCAGATTCTGTATTGGTTGAGGGCTTATCCAACACTTTCCTCCGCACAGGTCTGCGACTGGCTAAAAGAGCATTATAACGAAGACTTCCGGGAACGCACCGTTTCACGGTATGTCAAGCGGCTCCGAGAGGAATACGGCTTGAAGAAGGTTCCTATTCCGAGAGACTATGAAGCGGTACCCGAGCTCCCGATGGGGCAGCAGATGCAGGTGGACTTTGGACAGCTCCTGATGCCGAATGTTGACGGTGGACAGACCAGAGTTTATGCAGCAGCATTTCTGCTCTCGGCATCCCGGTACAAGTATGCCGAAATGCAAAGCCGACCTTTCACAGCAGCAGACTTGGTGAATATTTGCCACAACTGTTTCAGATATTTCGGTGGAATGCCGCGTGAAATGGTTTTTGACCAGGACAGCATTGTATGCGTCAGCGAAAATGCCGGAGATATTGTCTACACCTATGAATTTGAAAAGTTCCGGCAAGAGACGAAAATGACAATCTACATGTGCCGTGGCGCAGACCCCGAAAGCAAAGGGAAAATTGAGAACACGGTAAAATATATCAAGGGCAACTTCTTGAGCAATCGCCTTTATGTGGATGACGGGATTCTCAACGGCAGTTGTTTGGAGTGGCTGTCTCGTACCGCCAATGCAAAGGTGCACGGAACCACAAAACGTATTCCCGCTGAGGTTTTCAAGGAAGAATGTGAGCATCTTCGGCCGCTGGTTGGTTTTGATGAAGCTGTACTTCCTGTGGTTTGCCGCACCGTCCGAAAGGACAACACCATTATCTACGACAGCAACCGTTATTCCGTTCCTTTGGGTACCTACAACAAGCAGCCGGAGGTACGGATTGAAACGAAGGAAGGCATCCTTTACATCCAGACCATATTTGGTGAGGCGATTTGTGAGCACCGCATCTCCAGCGGCAGAGGGCTGCTCATCCAAAGCAAAAACCACACCAGAGACCGCACAACTGCCTTGGACAAGCTCCAGAATGATTTGGATGCTCGGTTAGAGCACAGAGCCGCAGAGTTTTTACAGGCCATACGCACGGAAAAAGCAAGGTATTCCAGAGACCAATTTCGCATCATACAATCTATGATTGACCAGCATGGCGTTCCTGAAGTGCTGGAGGCTGTTGATTTCTGCCAGTACAGCAATCTCAACAGCGCCAATATTTTAAAGGACTATCTTACCCACAAAGCCAAGGAGAATCCGAACGCTCCACCGTTGATTCCTCCCGTTGCATCCATTATTCCTGTAGCTGATGCAAAATACCATGTAACCACGCAAAAGCGGCCTCTGGATGTCTATGCGAAAGTGGGGGTAAGATGATGTTGACACCGCAGGAGCGAGTGCTGAACCTTCTGTCTGACCTCCGTATCCAGCCAGTTGATTTTGATGCCGTATATGCCGGCAAAAACAATCTGACACCGTTGGAAAGCGTGGAGCTGTTCCTAATGGAAGAGCAACGACTCCGGATTGAGAAGCAAACCTTGCTGCGCCGCAAGAGAGCCGCACTCCCCGCTGAAAAGGCGATTGAAACGTTTGATTTCGGCTTCCAGCGTAGCGTTACCCGGGAACAAATGCTCCGACTGAGTGATATGACTTGGGTGGAGCAGGCTTACAACATCTGCTTCTTGGGGCCTCCCGGCGTTGGCAAAACGCATCTTGCATTGGCGCTGGCTGTGCGAGGGCTCAATCTCGGATATGCCGTTGCGTTTGAAACACTTTCTGGCTTAATGTCCGTGCTAAAAACTGCTGAAATCTCAGGTGCAAGCAAGCGACGTTTGAAATATTTACAGAAAGCCGCCCTCGTTGTGGTGGACGAAGTGGGATTCATGCCCTTGACTCCGGCAGAGGCGAATCTGTTCTTTGGCTTTGTATCTTCCATGTCCGAGAAAACCTCGCTGATTATTACCTCCAACAAGGGTTTTGATGAGTGGGCTGATTTCCTTGGTGACGCCACCATTACGACGGCCATCCTCGACCGCCTCATCCACCACTGCGAGATTATTAACATGACTGGTAACAGCTACCGTTTAGCTCACCACCAGTCCATTACCGGCTAAAAAACTGGCGCTGAAAAAGTGTGCATTTGCTGGCGAAAAAGTGTGCACTTTACTTGACTGCTTACACTTGCAATTCGCTATATAAGCATATCACAGACTTTTGTAAAATGAAAGCAGAAAAGAAGGAGGAATCAATATGGAAAATCAGTTGACCGTCATTGACGGTGAAACACTGCTGAACACACCGCTGCCACCGATTCGGTTTGTGGTGTCGGGCCTGCTGCCCCAGGGATTGCACATCCTTGCTGGCGCGCCCAAGGTGGGCAAAAGCTGGCTTGCGTTGTGGCTGTGCCTGTGCGTAGCCAAGGGTGAACCGGTCTGGAGCTTCCCGACGGAGCGGGGAACGGTGCTGCATCTTTGTCTGGAGGACAGTTACTCCCGCATCCAAAACCGTCTGCTGGATCTCACCGACGACGCGCCGGACAATGTGTTCTTCGCCACCCTGTCGGCGCGGCTGGGCGATGGCTTGGAAAAACAGGTTGACACATTTCTCACAGCCCACCCGGGCATGACGCTGGTGGTGATCGACACGCTCCAGCGCATCCGAACTGCCGCCAGCGACGCCAACCCATACGCCGGCGATTATCGTGACATCGGCATCCTCAAAGCACTGGCAGACCGACACGGCATTGCCATCCTGCTCATTCACCATCTGCGAAAAATGAATGACGACGATCCCATGAACATGATTTCCGGCACGACTGGCATCAGCGGTGCGACAGACTCCAACTTCGTGCTTCGCAAGGACAAGCGCGGAAGCTCGACGGCTACCCTCTACTGCACAGGACGGGACATTGAATATCGAGAGCTGATGCTGGACTTCGATTCCGCAACCCACATCTGGAAGCTGGTCTCTGACAGCGTCACTGCGGAGCCGGTGCCAAAGGACGAAATCATCGTTCCTCTCTCTGCATTTCTTGCGGAGCAAGCTTCCTTCACCGGAACGGCAACGGAGGTGGCGGAGATTTTGAAAAATCGCGGTGGGATTGAGATTGCGCCGGCGGCACTCACGAAGCGGCTGATCCGGGGACGGGACGAACTGGTGGCAGCCGGAATCCGGTTTACCATCAGCCGCACAAGGGAGCGGCGGGAGCTGCATTTTCTCTCTGAACATGACGGCAGTGACGGCAGTGACGGCAAAAACGATACAGACGCAGTACCAATTCTTCCGTCGCAGCTGTCACAGCCGTCACGGGAGGAGGTGTAGGGATGCACGCATTTTCCTCCCCTTTGGGGAGGGCAAGCAGAGCGCCTGTCCGACTTCGTCGGACTTGGCACATAAGGTTTGTGGGCACAGCCCACACCCAGTAGAACGGAGGTACGAATGAAACAGAAGAAAGAAAACCGCATCACGCTGCGACTCACGCGAGAGCAGTACGACAGCATCGCCGCCAAAGCGGAAACGGCACAGATACCGGTGGGCGCTTATGTCCGCGCTGCGGCGCTCCGGCACAAGGTCACGGTAGTGGACGGCCTACCGAAAATCACCCGCGAGCTGAAGGCCATTGGCAGGAACATCAACCAGCTCACCGTCCTTGCCAACATGGGTCAGCTCCACGCGGTCAATCTGACCGAAACCAAAGACGCCCTCGGCAACATCTTCGACCGGCTCACCATTCTATGCGGCGGCAGTACG
>Ga0268263_1000442_pt1 | contig 69374 bp, 62 predicted proteins | sample Biomet5_FD_190358 | JGI IMG/M metagenome (GOLD analysis project Ga0268263, IMG submission 190358) | Microbial communities from bioreactor (seeded with sewage sludge) at LBNL, California, USA - Biofuel metagenome 5 (SPAdes) (version 4) | ecosystem: Engineered > Bioreactor > Anaerobic >... | reverse complement strand
TACGCCGGGGCGGGCAGCGTCGTGGCCAGCCTGTGGCCGGTTTCCGACGCGGAGACGCAGTTCCTGATGACCGGCTTCTACAGGAGCCTGAAGACGCAGCCCAAGGCCGACGCGCTCCGGCAAGCGCAGCTGGAGACCCTGCGGCGCTACCCGCATCCGTTCTACTGGTCGGCCTTCCAGCTCACGGGCATGGGACGTTAGTCCGCCGCCCGGCCGTCCGCCGCGGCGAAGACCTCGCGCACGGCGGCGAGCCCGTTGAGCGCGGCCGGGAAGCCGGCGTAGCCGGCCATCTGCATGGCGGCCTCCACGATTTCGGCGCGCGTGAGCCCGGCGTTGAGCCCGGCGGCCACGTGGACCTTGAGCTGCGGCCGCATGGCGCCCCGGGCCACGGCCGCGGCGATCATGGCCAGCTCCTTGCGCCGGGGCGCAAGGCCCGGCCGGGAGAACACGTCGCCGTAGCTGAAGTCGAGGATGAACCCGGCCATGTCCGGCGCGATGTCGGCGAGCATGTCCAGCACGGCCTGCCCCGCGCCCCGGCTGGTGGCCTCCAGGGCGGCCAAGCCCCGTTCGCGCCGGCCGGCGGGATCGCGGGCGGGCGGGATCTCCGGCCGCACGCCGCGCTCGCGGAACACGCGCCGGGCCGTGGCCAGGGCGTTCAGGCCCGCCGGAAAGCCGGCGAACACCGTGGTCGTGTAGATGGTCTCCACCACCTCCTGGGGGGTGAGTCCGGCGGACAGCCCGGCCGCGATGTGGAAGGCCAGCTGCGGTTCGGCGTTGCCCAGGGCGGTCAGCGCGGCGATGGTCGCCACCTGCCGGTCGGGCGTGGCCAGGCCCGGCCGCGCGTACACGTCGCCATAGCCGAAGGCCACCACCAGCCCCACCATGTCCGGCGCGATGGGATCCAAAGCCGCGTGCAGGTCGGCCTCGGCCTGCGGATTCAAGCGCGCCAGAATCTCCCGTCCCTTGGTCATCCGCGCGTCGTCCATGTCGTTTCCCTCCGTGTTTCCGGCCAGGGCCGGGTTCGTTGCCAGCGTCAACAGCAGCCAGGACATCCCGAGCAACAGGCGCGTCGTCTTGCGCATGCGTCCCTCCCGTGTTTGCGCCGAAGCTAGCCCGGTCCAAATGATATGGAAAATATATTTTACAATGCCGATTGATATGCGTATCGTCTGGAAATGGATCTGCGGCACTTGCGCATCTTCGTGGCCGTGGCCGAGGAGTTGCATTTCGGCCGCGCGGCCGAACGCCTGCACATGGCCCAGCCGCCCTTGAGCCAGGCCGTGCGCGGCCTGGAGGACGAGTTGGGGGCGCGGCTGTTCGAGCGCACCAGCCGGTCCGTACGGCTGACCGCGGCCGGCGCGGCCCTCCTGCCCGCGGCCCGCGCCCTGCTGGAGCAGGCTGCGGCCGCCGCCCGGCTGGCCCGGCGGGTGCATCTCGGCGAGGCCGGCGAACTCGCCGTGGGCTATATGAATCCGGTCATGGACGCGGTGCTCTGCCGCGCCCTGGCGCGCTTCCGGCGCGAGCGGCCCGACGTGGCCGTGCGCCTGCGCGAGCTGCCCACCCCGGTCCAGCTGGAGGAACTGCGCGCCGGCCGGCTGGACATCGCCTTCATCCGGCTGCTCGACGCCGCGGCCGGCCAGGACCTGCGCGGACTGGAGCTGCGCGTGGCCGTGCGCGAGCCCTACGTTGTGGCCCTGCCCGAGGGGCACCGCCTGCGCCGCCTGCGGCGCGTGCCCCTGCGCAAGCTGGACGGCGAGCCGCTGATCCTCTTCCCGCGCGCCGGCATGCCCCGACTGCACGACGCCATGCTCTCAGCCCTGCGCGCGGCCGGGGCCGTTCCGCGCATCGTTCAGGAGGTCTCGGGCAAGCACGCCTCCCTGGCGTTGACCGCGGCCGGGTTCGGTCTGTGCCTGGTGCCGGAGTCCGCGCGGGACTGGCGGCGGCGCGGAGTGGCCCTCCGGCCGCTGGAGCCGGGCCTGCCCGAGGTGCGCATGGCCGCGGCCTGGCGTCCGGCGGCGGCGCCCGCGGCGGCACTGGCCCTGGCGGAGACGGCCGCAGCCGAGGGCGGCGTGGCATAGCGTCCCGCGCTCCCTTGCACAAATCCGGAAATGCTGTAGGAAGTATCCGTCCTCCCCCCGCGCCGCGATCCTGAACCGGAGGGCGACATGCTCCGCAATCTCAGCATCAGATGGCGACTGCTGGCCATCGTCCTGGCCGGCCCCCTGGCGGTCTCCTGCGTCATGGCCGCGCTCCTCATCGGGGCCATCCGCGACTTTTCCGTCGAAGGTCTGTTGGACAAGAGCCGGGCCATCGTGATCATGGCCGAAAGCGCGCGCAACGAGATGGCCGCCAAGATCGAGGCCGGCATCGTCCGCCCGCTGGACCAGATTCCCAAGGACAAGGTGGTGGGCGCAGTGCCCGTGGTCACGGCCATCCGCATGGCCGCGGAGAACGCCGAGCGCGCGGGCTACCAGTTCCGCGTGCCCAAGATCGCCCCGCGCAACCCCGCCAACGAGCCCACGGCCCTGGAGCGCCGCGTCCTGGCCGAGCTGGAGTCCAGCGGGGCGCAGGAATACGTGCTGGAGGAGGCCGGGCAGATCCGCTATTTCCGGCCCATCCGGCTGACCAGGGACTGCCTGTATTGCCACGGCGACCCCAAGGGCGGCCGCGACCCCGTCGGCGGCGTCAAGGAGGGCTGGAAGGAGGGCGAAATCCACGGCGCGTTCGAGATCATCACCTCCAAGGCCGCGGCCAAGGCCCGCCAGACCAGGGCCAGCCTCGCGGTCCTGGGCTGGAGCCTCGGCGTGCTGGCGGCGGTGTCCGCCCTGGCCTGGCTGCTGGTGCAGCGCGGGGTGGCGGGACCGCTGGCGGCCATCCGCGCCTATGCCGACCGCGTCGCCGACGGGGATCTCTCCGGCCGGCTGGAAGGCGGCTTTCGCGCGGAGATGGCGGCCCTGGCCCGCGCCTTCTCGGTCATGATCGCCCGGCTCTCGGAAATCATCGGCCGCGTAGCCGAAAGCTCGGCCGGGGTGGCCGCCAGCAGCGCGGAATTGTCCTCGGCCTCGTCGGCCATCTCGCGCGGGGCCGTGTCCCAGGCCGCGGCCGTGGAGGAGATCTCCTCGTCCATGGAGCAGATGACCTCCAACATCGGCCACAGCGCGGAAAACGCCGTGAAGACCGACGCCCTGGCCCGCAAGTCCGCGGACGAGGCCGCCGAGGGCGGTCAGGCCGTGCAGCGCACGGTCCAGGCCATGCGCGAGATTTCCGAGAAGATCGGCATCGTCGAGGAGATCGCCCGGCAGACCAACCTGCTGGCGCTCAACGCGGCCATCGAGGCCGCGCGCGCGGGCGAGCACGGCCGGGGCTTCGCCGTGGTCGCCGCCGAGGTGCGCAAGCTGGCCGAGCGCAGCGGCAAGGCCGCCGCGGAGATTGGCGTGCTCGCGGCCCAGAGCGTGGCCGTGTCCGATCAGGCCGGCCGGCTGCTGGAGAACCTCGTGCCGAGCATCCGCCAGACCGCCGAACTGGTGCAGGAGATCGCCGCCGCCAGCCGGGAGCAGAGCCTCGGCGCGGAGCAGATCAACAAGGCCATCCAGCAGCTCGATCAGGTCATCCAGCAGAACGCCGCGGCCTCGCAGGAGATGGCCGCCACGTCCAACGCCCTTTCGGGCCAGGCGGAAAACCTTCAGGCGACCCTGGGCTTCTTCGCCCTGGGCCGGGAGCGCAAGGCGCAGGGCGCGCCCGACGGCGGGCGTCCGCGGCCGAAGGCCCTGACCCGGGGCTGAGGCGGGGCGTTTTGCGGCGGCGCGGCGGGCGTCCGGCGGGGACTTCGTGTAATATTGCACAAGGCTTGCCAAAAAAACTGGCCGGATTATAGTCCAGGCAACCGTCGGCTTGGCCGGCGGCTCCACTCCACAGGAAAACGGCCATGCCCCGCAGCAAGAAAACTCCCCCCCCAGCATCCTGTCCCGCTCCGCCGCCCACCGTGCGCGAGGAGCTCCTCCGCGTCATGGGCGAGGCGCCGCCCGCCGCGCGCCGCGCCATGGCCGACCTGCTCCTTTCGGTGAAGGCCGGGATGGACGCCTCGCTCCGGAAACCGACCTTCGTCGACGCCCGCGCCCGGGTCTATGACTGGCGCACGCTCCTGCCCATGCTCACGGACATCCTGCGCAAGCTCGATCAGGCCGTGGCCGCGCGGCTGCGCCGGCGCAGCCAGGCCAGGGTCGAGCTGGCCCGCCTGGACGAGCAGTTCGAATTGCTCAAGCGCGCCCACGAGGCGCTCTCGCTCACCGCGCAGATCACCTACGCGCTGATCAACGTCGGCGGCGAATTCCAGACGCCGGAGGAGATCCTGGAGCAGAGCGCCGAGGTCCTCCTGGAGCACCTGGAGGCCGATCTCTTCGTCTGCCGCCTGCGCGACGCCAGCGGCGAGTGGATCAACGTCGCCGCCAACACGGCCAACGGCGTGAGCACGCCCATCCTCGTGCGGGCCATGGAGGAGAGCATCCCCGGCCACCCGGTGATGCTCGCCGTGGCCGAAAAGCAGTGGAGCTACGTGGTCTCCAACAATCTCATGAGCGCGGAGCGCGGCGGCGAGTCCTACGACTGCGTGGCCTTCCAGGAGGGCTATCGCTCGCGTCTGGCGTTCATCCTGCGCGGCCACGACACCCGGCCCTTCGGCCTGATCATGCTCTATTCGCGCGCGGAGGCCTTCTTCAGCCACCACGAGCACGGCTTTTTGTCCGACTGCTCGCGCCTGGTCTCGCTCACCGTGGGCTCGCGCTTCGAGATCGGCCGCGACGCCCTGGCCAAGGCCGCCGGCGGCATGGCCCACGTGGGCAACAACGCCCTCTCGGTGATCAAGAACTGCCTGGAGCTGGTCAAGGAGGACATGGAGCTGGTCGTGCACGGCGCGGAGCCGGGCGACATGCGCCGCCACGACGGCGAGGGCCTCGACCTCCCGCGCGAGGTCGAGCTCATCGGCTGCGCCCTCTCCGGAGCCGACCGCCTGCGCGGGGCCATCGCCAACCTGCTCTCCGCCGTGGATAACCCGCGCATCATGCACTACATCCGCGGGGAGGAGGTCCTGGACCTCGACCCCAACACCGCGCCGGACACGGCCGACTGAGGCCCGGCGGGGCTATTCGTAGCGCAGGGCGTCGATGGGGTTCAGGCCAGCGGCCTTGCGCGCCGGGTAGAACCCGAAGAAGATGCCGATGGCGCTGGAGAAGACCACCGCCAGGGCCATGACCTGCGCCGAGAGCAGCGTGGGCCACTTGAACAGCGCGCTGATGACGTAGGCCCCGCTCACCCCGAGCAGGATGCCGATGACCCCGCCCATGAGCGTGAGCAGCACCGCCTCGGCCAGGAACTGGAGCAGGATGTCGCGCTCCTTGGCCCCGATGGCCATGCGGATGCCGATCTCCCGCGTGCGTTCGGTGACGCTGACCAGCATGATGTTCATGATGCCGATGCCGCCGACGATGAGCGAGATCGAGGCCACCGCGCCCAGCAGCAGGGACATGGTCTTGGCCGACTGCTGCGATACCGCGAGGATTTCCGAGAGGTTGCGGATGGTGTAGTCGCGCTCCCTGGTGGGACCCACGCGGTGGCGCTGGTCGAGCAGGGCGGTGATTTCGGTCTCGGCCTGTTCGATCTTGGCCTGGCTCACGGCCTGGACCAGGGTGGGGCCCACGGTGCCAGGGAAGGACGTGCCGATGATCTTGCGCTGGGCCGTGGTCAGCGGCAGGATGACCATGTCGTCCTGGTCCGTGCCCTGGGCGCTGCGGCCCTTGGCCGCCAGCAGCCCGATGACCAGGAAGGGCACGCCCTTGATGCGCACCTGCTTGCCGGTGGGGTCCTCGTCGCCGAAGAGGTTGGTGGCCACGGTCTGGCCCAGCAGGCAGACCTTCTGGGCCATGTCCACGTCCGCGTCGGTCATCTCGCGGCCGGAGGCGATTTTCCAGTCGCGGATGAGCAGGAAGTCCGGCACGGTGCCGTGAAGCTCGGTGGACCAGTTCATGTTGCCGGCCACCAGCTGGGCCGTGCCGCGCGACTCCGGAGACACCCGGAGCACGGCCGGGCACTCGTTGCGGATGGCCTTGACGTCGTCGAAGGTCAGGGTCGGCTGGGAGCCCATGCCGGCGTGCACGCCGCTGCTCGTGGTGCTGCCGGGCAGGATGATCAGCAGGTTGGAGCCCATGGTGGCGATCTGATCGGTGATTTGCTTGGTGGCGCCGGAGCCCACGGCCACCATGACGATGACCGCGCCGATGCCGATCATGATGCCGAGCATGGTCAGGAACGAGCGCATGAGGTTCACGCGCAGGGCCCGGAGGGCGATCTTGACGGGCAGGATGATGTCCATGGCTTAGGCCTCCGCAGGCTTCGCGGGCCTGGGCGCCGGGCCGGTGTCGTCCACGATGATTCCGTCCTTGAAGGTGATGCGCCGGCCGGCGTGCGCCGCGATGTCCGGCTCGTGCGTGACCATGATGATGGTTCGGCCTTGGCCGTTGAGCCGGGCGAAAATGTCCATGATCTCCTCGCTCATCTTGGAGTCCAGGTTGCCCGTGGGCTCGTCGGCCAGGATCACTGCCGGTTCGCCGGCCAGGGCCCGGGCGATGGCCACGCGCTGCTGCTGGCCGCCGGAGAGCTGGTTGGGCAGGTGCCCGGCGCGGCCGGCCAGGCCGACCATCTCCAGGGCGCGCAGGCAGCGCGCGTGGCGCTCCGCCGCGGGCATGCGGCCGTAGACCAGGGGCAGCTCCACGTTCTCCAGGGCGCTGGTGCGCGAAAGCAGGTTGAAGCCTTGGAACACGAAGCCCAGCTTCTTGTTGCGGATTTCCGCCAGTTCGGACTTGCTCATGTTCTCCACGGCCAGCCCGTCGAGCAGGTACTGGCCCGAGGTGGGGCGGTCCAGACAGCCCAGGATGTGCATGCAGGTGCTCTTGCCCGAGCCCGAGGAGCCCATGATGGCCACGAACTCGCCCTCGGAGACGCCGAGGCTGACCCCGCGCAGGGCGTGCACCTGCTCCTCGCCCATCTGGTAGACCTTGGTGATGTCCGTGATGCGGACGACTTCGCCCATGGCCCGGCCCTCCCTACCGCGGCGGCGGGCCCATGCCGGGCCCCCGCGCGCCGAAGGGATTGCTGGAGCCCGAGACCTTGACCCCGGTCTGCTCCTCGACGACCACCTCCGCGCCCTCGGCCAGTTCGCCGCCGGACACCTCGGTCTCCTTGTCGTTGCCGATGCCCACGGTGATGGGCACGGGCTCGGGCCGGCCGTTCTTCAGCACGTAGATGCGCTTCTGGCCGGGCTGGGCCTTGGTCGTCTTCTGGGCGGCGACGCCGGAGGGGCGGTAGCGCAGGGCCGCGGTGGGGATCTTCAGCGCGTCGTCCTTCTTGGCCGTCACGAACGTGACGTTGGCCGTCATGCCGGGCTTGAGCCGCAGGTCGGGATTGTCCACGCCCACGACCACGGTGTAGGTGACGACGTTGGACACGGTGGTGGCGGCGTTGCGCACCTGGGTCACGACGCCGGAGAAGCTGCTGTCGGGATAGGCGTCCACGGTGAAGGTGGCGTTGCCGCCCTCGTGGATGCGTCCGATGTCGCTTTCGTCCACCGTGGCCAGGATCTGCATCTTGGTCAGGTCCTGGGCGATGGTGAACAGGGTCGGGGTCTGGTAGCTGGCGGCCACGGTCTGGCCGGCGTCCACGGCGCGGGAGATGACGATGCCGTCCACCGGCGAGCGGATGGTGGCGTAGTCCAGATTGGTCTTGGCCTGGTCGTAGCTGCCCTTGGCCTGGGCCACGGTGCCCTCGGCGGCGGCCAGGGCGGCCTTGGCCGACTGCGCGGCCGTGGCGTAGGTGTCGTAGTCGCTCACGGCCACGGAGCCGTCCTTCACCAGGCTCGCATAGCGCTTCATGGTGCGGTTGGCGTCGGACAGGGTGACCTTGGCCTTCGCCACGTTGGCCACGGCGTTGAGGTAGTTGCCGCGGCTTTGCTCCACCAGGGCGCGGAAGGGCGCGGGGTCGATCTGGGCGATGACCTGGCCCTTTTTCACCAGGGAGTTGTAGTCCACGAAGATCTGCTTGATCGTGCCGGAGACGGCCGCGCCCACGCTCACCGAGACCACGGCGTTGATGGTGCCGGAGCTCGTCACGGTGGACATGATTTCGCCGCGCGTAGTCTTGGTCGTGCGGTAGGCGGTGGTGGTCCGGCTGCTGCCGATGCGCCACCAGACCCCGCCGCCGATGAGGATCGCGAGGGCCAGACAGAGCAGCACCAGGGCTTTGCGGCTGCGGAACATGGTCTTTACGCTCACTCTTTTTCTCCTGGGCGCGCTGGCTCGCTGTTACGGACTGGTCCGTGCGAGCCGCGTCGCGTCACGGGGTTATGCCAGATTCATGCCAGCGTAAAGACGGGCGTTTCCCCTGGTCGGTTACGGACGGGAGACGCATTTGAGCAATACTCTGCACATTTTTCAGGCAATATTTTGCACAAGCAAAGCAGAATTCTCCCCTGCCGGGCATCCCCGGCGTCTAGCCCTTCCGCGCCCCCTCGACAAGGGCCGGGCGACCTGCCACAAACGGGGACATGAACAGCCCGTCGTTCCGCGAGTTCACCCGCTACTGGCTGCGGCTCGGCTTCCGCAACTTCGCCGGCCCGGACGGGCGCGTCGAGCGGCTGCGCCGGGATCTGGTGGAGGCGCGCGGCTGGGTCGCGGCGGACGCGTTCGCGCGGGGTCGGGACCTGTGCCGGCTGTTGCCCGGGGCGGAGAGCCACCAGCTGGCCGTGTACCTGGGCTGGCTGCTGTTCGGCTGGCGCGGCGGCGCGGCGGCCGGGCTGCTCGTGCTGCTGGCCCCGGTCCTGTGGCTGCTGGCGCTGGCCGGGATCGTGGCGGCGCTGGGGCATTCGCCGCTGCCGGTGGGCGCGCTGCGGGGCGTGGCCGGGGCCGCCGCGGCCGTGGCCGCCGCCGCCCTCTGGCGCATGGCCCGGCGGCGTTTGCGCCATCCGCTGCTCTACGGCTTCGCCCTGGCCAGCTTCATCATGGCGTTCCTGCTCCACCTCAAGTTCCGGGGCATCGTGGTCGCGGCCGGGCTCATGGGCCTCTGGCTGGGCTCGGTGCGGCCGGAGATCTTCTGCCCCGGCGGGCCCGCGCCTGCCGACCCGCTGGACCGGCCCCGGATTTCCGGCTGGGGCCGGATGGGCCGCGTGGCGGCGATTTTCGCCGGAATCTGGCTGCTCGTCGACCTGCCGGTGCTGTTCGGCGCGTCGGGGCCGGTGCTGCCCCGGCTCCTGGGCTTCGCCACCCAGACCGGCTTTTTGGCCTTCGGCGGGGCCTGCCCGGTGCTTTCCCACGTCGAGGACACGGCGCTGCGCCTGGGCTGGGCCGGCCGGCCCGAGGTGCTGCTCGGCCTGGGCCTGGCCGGGACCGCGCCCGGCCCGCTGCTCCTGGCCGCGCAGTGCGTGGGCTTTTTCGCGGCCTGGAGCCAGCCCGGCGCGCTGGACCCGTTGCTGGCCGGCGTCCTCGGCGGCCTGCTGACCGCCTTCGGCCTGTTCCTGCCGGGCTGCGCCCTGGTCTTCGCGGCCGCGCCCTTCGCCCGGTCCCTCGCGGCCAACACCTGGCTGCGCTCCGCGCTGACGGGCATCAACGCCGCGCTCGCGGGCGTGCTGCTCAAGCTCGTGCTGGACTTCGCCGGGACGGCGTTCCTGCCGGCCGGCGGGGGCGTGGACTATCCGGCCCTGGCCGCGGCCTGCCTGACGGGGCTGGCGCTCTGGCGCGGCCGGGGCTCCCTGCCGCTGATCGTGCCGGCCGCCGCGCTGCTCGGGGCCGCCTGGGCGCTCCTGGGGTAGGGCGGGGCGACGGGGAAATTGCCATGCGCCCGCCTTGGGCGTAGTGTGCGCACGTCGCGGCCCCCGGGCCGCAGGGAATCATTGCAGCCACGCACAGGAGGCCTCATGCGTGCCACGCCCGGCATCATCGTCCAGTGTCTGACCATCCTCGCCCTGTCCGCCGCCGTCGGGTTCGGCGTCAACGCCGTGCGCAAAGACGGCCTGCCCCTGGCCCAGGCCGCGCAGGGTTCGGCCCAGCTCGTCCAGGCCAAGGGCGGCGAGATCGGCGTCAAGGACGCGGCCCTGCTCTTTCTTGGCGGCCGCGCCGTGTTCCTCGACGCCCGCTCGCAGTTCGAATACGAGCTCGGCCACATCAAGGGCGCGCTGCATATGCCGCCGCAGGAGTTCGCCTCGCAGTACCAGGACATCAAGCCCCAGCTCGTGAGCAAGGAGGCCGTCATCGCCTATTGCGACGGCGAGAACTGCCCGCTCAGCGAAAAGCTGGCCCGGCACCTGCGCGAGGCGGGCCTCAAGAACGTCTACGTGCTGAAGAACGGCTGGAGCCTCTGGCAGGCGGCGCGGCTGCCCGTGGAAAAGGGGGCGGCCCCGCGCGGCAAGACCCTGGCCAAGGGGGGACAGTGCGTGGACTGCAAGTGACGCCGCAGCGTCTGGCGCGCCTGGACCTGCTCCTGCGTCTGGTTCTGGGCGGGATCATGCTCTACGCCAGCTGGGACAAGCTGCTGCACCCGAAGGACTTCGCCGCCCTGGTCAAGGGCTACCACTTGCTGCCGGACCTTTTGGTGAATCCGGCGGCGGTTTGGCTGCCCTGGCTGGAGCTCACGCTGGGCGTGTGCCTGTGGACGGGGTATTTCTGCGAGGGCGCGCTGGGGCTCTCGGCCGGGCTGCTGACCGTGTTCTGGCTGGCCCTCGGCGTGGACTTCCTGCGCGGCATCGACGTCAACTGCGGCTGCTTCTCCAGCGCGCCGGACGAGCCCGCCGCGCCCATGCTCTACTACCTTGGCCGCGACGCCCTGCTGCTGGCCCTGGCCCTCGCCGCCTGCGAGGCGCGAAGGCGGCTTTTGCGGGGGGAAAGGCAGGCTGCGAGTGGTTTAGGAAAATCCCAGCTCCCTGCATAGGCTGTCGTACCAGTGATATTCGGGCACGATGGACACCGGGCAGCCGCTTGAGCGCAGGCCGACCGCCTTTTCTATCTTGCGTCCGTGCGTCGAGTGGATCCAGTCGACGCTCCCGATGCGTCCGACCACCACGACGCAGCCGGTTTTGAGCGGGCTTTCGATGGGGATGCCGCCCAGGGACTCGACGAAATGCTCGCATTCGGCGCGCGTGCCCGTGTTGAAGCGCCCCGTGAGGCAGTAGCGGCGGCCGTGGAACAGCAGGTCGGGGAGCGGCGAGTCGAAGGGCAGCATGGTCGAATGGTTGGACGGGGCAATATCGTCGACCTTGGCCGCGGTCTGCCGAAGCAGATCGAAGAGCTCCAGCTTTTCGTCGCCGTCGAGCAGACCGTCCTCAAGATATTCCGCAACCCTGGCGCGCAGGATGTTCGCCGGCCAGACGTCGCGGACATGCCGGTTGGCCTGAAGCCATTCGCACAGGTATTCCGCCTCCTCCTGGTTGACGCGGCCGTCCGCCGTGATCCCTTTGCAGACGCCGATGAGTTCGTCGATGGAGCGGTCCCTGTTCTGGCGCGCGCGGATGAAGCGGCTTGGCGCCTGCCCGTGTTCGTCCTTGAGGCGGCTCATGGCGGGGAACCTCCCGTGAAGAATATATGTTGACCTATTCTTCAGGCGCTCCACAATGTCAAGAACGCGTCGGCGGCATCAGGCGCTCCCGTCGCTTTCGTCCTTCTTCGCCGGGGTGCCCGGCACCCAGCCCGTGATGGGCGTGGATTCCTTCGCCGTGCCGCGCGTGCGCAGGAGCGAGAGGGCCACGCTGCCGCCCAGAATCGCCAGGGTGAGCAGCAGCGCCGCCTCGGTGGGGATCACCGGCCCGAAGAAGCCGTTGACGAGCATTTTGAGCCCCACCACCACCAGCACCACCGACAGGCCGTACTTGAGATAGTGGAAGCGGTGGATGATCCCCGTGAGCGCGAAGAACAGCGCCCGCAGGCCCAGGATGGCGAAGACGTTGGACGTGTACACCAGGAACGGGTCCCGGGTGATGGCGAAGATCGCCGGGATGGAGTCCAGGGCGAAGACCACGTCGGAGAACTCCACCAGCACGAGGACGATCAGCAGTGGGGTGATGTACGCCCGGCCCTGGCGCAGGACCACGAAGCGCTCGTCCTCGTAGCCCTCGGTGACGCGGAAGCGCCGGCGCATGAACCGCGTGAGGCGGTTGCCGGCGAGGTCCGGCTCCTGGTCCACGCTGCGCAGCATCTTGACGCCCGTGACCACCAGGAAGGCCCCGAACAGGTAGATCACCCAGTGGAAGGCCTCCAGGATGGCCGCGCCCGCGAGGATCAGCCCCGCGCGCATGGCCAGCGCGCCCAGGACGCCCCAGAATAGCACCGTGTGCTGCGAGCGCGCCGGAACCTGGAAGTGGCCGAAGATGAGCACGAACACGAAGATGTTGTCCACGCTCAGGCTTTTCTCGATGAGGTAGCCGGTGAGGAACTCGTAGCCGGCCGCCGCGCCCAAGAATTTGAAGATCAGCCCGGAGAAGCCCAGGGCCAGTATGAAATAGCCCAGGCTGAGCCAGAGGGATTCCCGGACGCCCACCTCGCGGTGGTTGCGGTGCAGCACGCCCAGATCGAAGGCCAGCAGACCCGCCACCAGCAGGTTGAAGCCGGCCCAATGCCACCATGTGATCATGCGGTCTCCTTGCGTCTGTCCACCCGTGCGCCCTTCGGGGGCCGCAGCATGGCCGTGTAACCCGGCCGTGGCCCGCAGCGCAAGAGGCGACCGCCATCCTGCATGGCCGTTCCTGCGCCGCAGGAGTAGCGCCCGTGCGTCTCGTTCCGGTTGACGCGTTTCGCCGGCAGGCGTAGCCAGGTGGGCTATGCCGTTCGCCGCCGCGACACGTACCGCCCGCGGAATCGCCGCCGCGCTGCTGGCCCTGCGCCAGGCCCATTCCTGGCGCTGGCTGACCTATGGCATCGTCGTCGGCGTGGCCGCCGGCCTGGCCGCCAGCGCCTACTTCGTGTCCGTGGAGTGGCTCCAGACCTATCTTTTGCGCCATCTGGCCGGCATCGTCCTGCCCAACCCCAAGGGCGAGCACCTGTTCACCATGGCCGCGGGCGAGTACCGCCCCTGGCTGGTGCCGCTGTTCACCTCGCTGGTGGGCCTCGTCACCGGCTTCTTCATCCAGCGCTACGTGCCCGAGACCGTGACCGCCGGCACGGACGGCACCGACGCCACCACGCGCTGCTTCCACCGCGCGGCCGGGCGCATGGCCCCGCGCGTGCCGCTGATCCGCGGCCTGGCCTCGATTCTGACCATCGCCAGCGGGTGCAGCGCCGGGCGCGAGGGGCCCATCGCCCAGATCGGCGGCGGCATCGGCTCCTGGCTGGCGCAACGCTTCAACCTTTCGGCGCGCGAACGTCGGCTGCTGCTGCTCGCCGGGGCGGCGGGCGGCCTGGGGGCCATCTTCCGCGCGCCCCTGGGCGGCGCGCTCACGGCCGTGGAGGTCATCTACCGCGAGGACTTCGAGGCCGAGGCCATGCTCCCGGCGGTCATGAGTTCGGTCACGGCCTACTCGGTGTTCAGCTTCTTCTTCGGCACGGAGCACATCCTCTCCGCGCCGGCCTTCGAGTTCCGCGACCCGCGCGAGCTGATCTTCTACGCCTTCATGGCCGTGTTCTGCTCGGCCGCGGGCTATCTCTTCGTCGGGACCTTCCGCGCCTGCAAGACCCGCGTGTTCGCGCCCCTGCGCGAGCGCCTGGGCGTCATGTGGACCCTGGGGCTGGGCGGGCTGCTGGCCGGGTGCATCGGCGCGGTCTTCCCCCAGGCACTCTCCGGCGGCTACGGCTGGCTGGAGATGGCCATCCTGGGCCAGCTGCCGGCGTTCATGCTCATGGCCATCCTGGTGGGCAAGACCCTGGCCACCAGCGTGACCATCGGCTCGGGCATGAGCGGCGGCATGTTCGCCCCGGCGCTGATGGTCGGCGGCATCGCCGGCGGGCTGGTGGGCCAGGCGGCCAACGCCCTCTGGCCGGAAATCGCCACGCAGCCCGGCAGCTACGTGCTGGTGGGCATGGCGGCCTTCTTCTCGGGCATCGCCAAGGCCCCCATCGGTCCGCTGGTCATGGTCTGCGAGCTTTCACGCGGGTACGGGCTGCTGGCCCCGCTGATGCTCTCCGGGGCGTTGTGCATCGGGCTGTGCCGCCGGGTCTCGCTGTACGACAACCAGGTGGAGAGCAAGTTCGATTCGCCGGCCCACGCGGCCGACGCCACGGTGAACCTCCTGGAGGAGCACACCGTGGGCGAGCATTTCCTGCACTGCATCCCGGCCGTGCTGGAGTCCTGCTCGACGTTGTCGGTCATGGCCGACCTGATGCGCCGCAGCGAGGGCCGCAGCTTTCCGGTGCGCGGGCCGGGCGGCCGCCTGGAGGGCATGGTGGACGTGCACGCCCTGCGGCCGCTGGTGTTCGAGCGGGGCATGTACGATCTCGTGGTGGCGCGGGAGGTCATGGGCCCGCTGTTCTGGGTCACGCCGGACGAGAACCTCTACCATGCGCTGCTGAAGTTCCTGGAGTCGGGCTATTCGCAGCTGCCGGTCTTCTCCGCCGCGCCCGTCGCCGGCCCCGTTGATCCGCCGCTGCTGGGCCTGCTCAACCGCCGCGAGGTCTTCCGGGCCTATGCGCGCAGCGTGCGCCGCGTGCGCGAGCTGCAGGGGCTGGAGGAAGAGGAGAAGGCCTGAGCCGCGTCGCCGCGGCCCTTCTCAGACGATCGTCTGCTCCACGCGTGCGCCCTTTCTGAGCGCCCAGACGTCGTGGCGGTTGCGCCAGGCGATGCACAGGAACAGAATCACGTAGCCCGCGCTGAAGAGCCGGTGCAGCCCGTCGGTGGAGTTGCCCCAGGGCAGCGCCGGAATGTTCAGCCCGGCCAGCAGGTACGGGCTGAGCAGCTGTCCCGCGAACATGCCGAAGAGCAGCAGCGCCGCCCCCGGCCCCAGCGTCAGCGGGGCCAGCAGTGCCACGGCCAGCAGCGACTGCGCCGCCGTGAGGAAGATCTCGTGCATCTGGTACGAGCCCAGCGGCAAAGGCTGCGCGAAGCCGCCGCTGGCCAGGCCGTAGACCCCGGGAATCATGCCCACGAGCAGCGTCCACTGGTTGAGCTTGCTGGAGAGCAGGCTGCCCATGGCCACGGCCGCCTGGCCGCGCAGCACGAACATGATCGCCACGATGAACTCCGGCGCCTCGGAGGCGATGGGCGCGAGCCACTGCACCAGCAGGAACTCGTTGATGCCGTACACCTTGCCCGTGGCCACCAGATTCTCGCTGAAGAGTTCGGCGTTGGCCAGGATGACCCCGGCCGCGAAGAGGAACAGCGCCGTCACCGTCAGCCGCCGGCGGGTCCGGGGCAGGCCGCCGATGAGCGCCGCCGGGCCGTCCAACTCGCACTCCTGGCAGGGCCTTTTCCCGGCCAGGCGGATGTACCAGACGTAGAGCGAGAGGAAGATCACGCCGTCGTACCAGGCCAGGCTGCCCTTGATGGGGATGAAGAAGGCGTAGGCCGTGGCCAGCCCCAGGAACAGCACCTCGGTGCGTTGCTCCACGTCGAGGGTCACGCGGCGGCGCGTCCGCAGCCAGTGGATGGCCGCGATGGTCGACCAGGCCACGCCGATCAGCAGCCGGTTGGCCCCGGTCATGTTGGCGATGGCGTAGTGGGCGTAGTCCGATTCCGGAAACTTGCCGGCCTGCCAGGTGAAGTACATGTCCACCGCGTATTCCGGCAGCACGGCGATGAGCGCCACCACCGCCAGGGCCAGGGTCTGCGGGATGTCCAGCTGGGCCACGTCGCAGGCCCAGAGCAGCAGGAACGACGCGCCCAAGATGGCCAGGCCCGAGAGCAGGGCCGCCGGCGGCGGGGCCATGTGCATTCCGGAAAGCCGGAGCCACAGGCCCGGCAGAGTGAGCAGCGCCGCGAGGATCAGCGGCAGGACTTTGGAGCGCATGGCTTATTCTTCGGCCAGCAGGCGCTCGGCCACGGCGATGTCGTACAGGGCGCTGGGGTCGGCCTTCTTGCCGCTGGCGCGGAACATGGCCGCGGCGCGTTCGATGACCTCGTGGGGCAGCCAGTTGTGCTTTTCCCAGACGCTGGCGTCGTCGCGGTTCCACATGCGGAACTCGATGCGTCCGCCGAAGCGGCGCACGTACATGCGCGTTTCGGGGTGCTGCGGGGCCGGGAAATAGTAGAGTCCGAGTTCGTCTTTCATGCCTCTCTCCAGAGTGGGTCGGGCTGGACGCGCAGGCCGCTGCGCACGTCGGCGCGCAGGCAGAGGCCCGCGGCCGCGAACAGGGCGGCTGCGGTGCGCCCGAGGATGAAGTCGTGCAAATCCGGCGCGACGCCGGCGCGTTCGGCCAGGGCCTTGCGGAAGGCCTGGTCGGCCAGGGCCATGCGCGTGAGCGCCTCGCCGGCGTCGAGCGCGTCCTGGCCGCCGGCGCGCAGGGCGCGGGCCAGGGCCGGAATGCGTCCGGCCGGAACCAGGGCGTCGTGCTCGGCCATGACCGCCAGCAGGCCGTGCCCCGGCGTGAAGAAATCCTTGCGCGCCAGGCGGTTCGTCTCATACATCGCCGCCAGCGCGGAAACGTCCCGGCAATCCAGGGCGCGGCACTCGGCCGGGCGCGCGGCGTAGAGCGTGCAGGCGCCGGCCGCGCGGTCGTACAGCGCGCAGGTCCAGGCCGAACCCGCGCCGCGGAGCTTCACCAGCTCGGCGGCGAGCGGCCGGACCTCGCCGCGGACCTGGTCGAAGGCCGGCTCGCCGGCGCGCAGGGTGACCACGTGGGCCAGACCGAGGGGGCCCTGCGCCGCGAAAAGGGGCAGATCCTCGGCGTGCAGGGCCGGGCCGCCCTTGAGGCAGCAGGCGCCGCAGCGGCGGCAGGTCGGCGCGGGGTCGATGTTTTCCAAAATATCCATTGCCTGTGCCGGCGAATTTCGGGTATGGCTTACGCAGCAACAAGAGCTGCGCAAGGCTTGTTACCTTGCGGGCGGCGGGAAAGCAACCGGGCGGCCCGAAGCGGACGGCCGGCAAAATCCGCAAAGTGATGCAGGAGAGCGCATTTTCCCGGATTTATGTTGACAAAGACGGTGGATTTTCCGTAACAGATGAGGAATCCTACGCTGGAGTGGAGGGCCGGGAGCACCCGACCCTTCGCGTCTTGAGCGCCGAGAAAGAAGGGAATGACGTCCGGCAAGTCCCGCGCGCCAGCGGTCGCAGGCCGGAGAGTTGAGTGTGGCAACTTCTTAAACAAACAACGGAGGTTAAGGGAATGGTAAAACACAAAACCCCCTTGTTGGACCAGCTGGAAAGCGGCCCCTGGCCGAGCTTTGTGTCCGACATTAAGCAGGAGGCTGAGCATCGCCAGGCGAACCCGAAGAAGCTCGACTACCAGGTTCCCGCCGACTGCCCGGACGATCTGTTGGGCGTTCTTGAGCTGTCCTACGTCGATGGCGAGACCCACTGGAAGCATGGCGGCATCGTGGGCGTGTTCGGTTACGGCGGCGGCGTCATCGGCCGCTACTGCGACCAGCCCGAGAAGTTCCCCGGCGTGGCGCACTTCCACACCATGCGCGTCGCCCAGCCCTCCGGCATGTTCTACACCACCGCCTTCCTGCGCCAGCTCTGCGACATCTGGGAGCTCCGCGGTTCCGGCCTGACCAATATGCACGGCTCCACCGGCGACATCGTGCTCATCGGCACGAGCACCCCGCAGCTGGAGGAGATCTTCCACGAGCTGACCCACAACATGAATAACGACCTGGGCGGCTCCGGCTCCAACCTGCGCACCCCGGCCTGCTGCCTCGGCGAAAGCCGCTGCGAGTACGCCTGCTACGACAGCCAGGAGCTGTGCTACCAGCTGACCCAGGAATATCAGGACGAGCTGCACCGCCCGGCCTTCCCCTACAAATTCAAGTTCAAGTTCGACGGCTGCTCGCTGTGCTGCGTGGCCTCCATCGCCCGTTCCGACATGTCCTTCATCGGCACTTGGCGTGACGAGATCCGCGTCGACCAGAAGACCGTGGCCGCTTACGTCGGTGGCGAAATCGCCCCCAACGCCGGCGCCCACTCCGGCCGCGACTGGGGCAAGTTCGACATCCAGAAGGAAGTCATCGACCTCTGCCCGAGCCAGTGCATGCGCTACGAGGGCGGCAAGCTCGAGATCAACAACAAGGAATGCGTGCGCTGCATGCACTGCATCTGCGTCATGCCCCGCGCCCTGAAGATCGGCAACGACCGCGGCTGCTCCATCCTCATCGGCGCCAAGGCCCCGATTCTGGACGGCCCGCAGATGGGCTCCCTGACCATCCCCTTCATCAAGGTCGAGCCGCCCTACGACGAGATCAAGGAGTTCATCGAGAACGTTTGGGACTGGTGGATGGAGGAAGGCAAGAACCGCGAGCGCATCGGCGAGACCCTGAAGCGTCTCGGCTTCGCCAAGCTGCTTGAGGTCGCCGGCATCAAGCCCGATCCCCGCCACGTGCAGGAGCCCCGCCACAATCCGTACATCTTCTGGAAGGAAGACGACGTGAAGGGCGGTTGGCAGCGTGAAATCGCGGATTACCGTTCCCGCCACCAGCGCTAACCCGAAGGAGGACACAAAAATGGCCTTCATTTCTTCCGGCTACAATCCTGAGAAACCGATGGAAGGGCGCATCACCGACATCGGCCCGCGCCACTTCACCGAGTTCCTGCCTCCCGTTCTGGCCAAAAACAAGGGCGCCTGGGATTACCATGAGATCCTCGAGCCCGGCGTCCTGCTCCACGTGGCCCTTTCGGGCGACAAGGTCTACACCGTCCGTTGCGGCGGCGCCCGCCTGATGAGCATCACGCACATCCGCGAGATCTGCGACATCGCGGACAAGTACTGCGGCGGCCATCTGCGCTTCACCACCCGCAACAACATCGAATTCATGGTCGGCAGCCTCGACGAGGCCAAGGCCCTCAAGGCCGACCTGAACGGCCGCAAGTTCAGCGGCGGCTCCCACAAGTTCCCCGTCGGCGGCACCGGCGCGGGCGTCACCAACATCGTGCACACCCAGGGCTGGGTCCACTGCCACACCCCGGCCACCGACGCCTCCGGCACCGTGAAGGCCACCATGGACGTCGTGTTCGAGGAGTTCCAGAACATGCGCCTGCCGGCCCCGGTGCGCATCTCCATGGCCTGCTGCCTGAACATGTGCGGCGCCGTGCACGCCTCCGACATCGCCATCCTGGGCATCCACCGCAAGCCCCCGATCATCGACCACGAGAACCTGGACAACGTGTGCGAAGTGCCCCTGGCCGTGGCCGCCTGCCCGACCGGCGCCATCCGCCCGACCAAGATCGAGTACCAGGGCAAGCAGGTCAACACCGTGGCCGTGAAGCAGGAGCGCTGCATGTTCTGCGGCAACTGCTACACCATGTGCCCGGCCATGCCCCTGTCCGACAAGGACGGCGACGGCATCGCCATCATGGTCGGCGGCAAGATCAGCAACCGTATCACCAAGCCCTCCTTCTCCAAGGTCGTCGTGCCCTTCATCCCCAACGAGCCCCCGCGTTGGCCGAGCATGACCAAGGTCATCAAGCAGATCCTCGACGCCTACTCCGCCGACGCCCACAAGTACGAGCGTCTGGGCGACTGGGCCAACCGCATCGGCTGGGAGCGCTTCTTCGAGAAGTGCGGCCTGGAGTTCACCGCTCACCTGATCGACGACTTCCGTGATCCGGCGTACTACACTTGGCGCCAGACCACGCAGTTCAAGTTCTAAGCACCAACGGGGCGCGGGGAGTCACCCCGCGCCCCTCACCTTAAAAAGGGGCATCATCATGGCGCTCGTTTACGAAGAAGCCAAGAACAAGATCATCGAGTTCATCAACTCGAAAGCCAAGATGAAGAGCAAGTTCTACTTCAACGACTTCACCGCCCTGTTCCCGGACGAGAAGGGCCGTGACGTGAAGAAGATCCTCACCCAGATGATCAACGAGGAGATCCTCGTGTTCTGGTCCTCCGGCAGCACCTCCATGTACGGTCTGGCCGGCGCCGGCAAGCACGCCGAGGGCGAGGACTAGTTCCGCACCGTGACCGCATGTGTACGAGAGGGCCTTGCCCCTGCGGGGCAAGGCTTTTCTCGTTACTGATCCACGCCCAGGGCCGCGCATGACCCGAACCCCCCGCATCGTCCTGGCCGGACTCTCCGGCGGCTCCGGGAAGACCTTCGTCTCCGCCGGGCTCTGCCGCGCCCTCGTTCGCCGCGGCCTCGCCGTCCGGCCCTTCAAGAAGGGGCCCGACTACATCGACGCTTCGTGGCTCTCCCTGGCCGCCGACACGCCGTCCTGCAACCTCGACCCCTTCCTTCTGCCCGCGCCCGTCATCGCCGGACTCTTCCGGGAACGCGCCGCCCACGCGGACGTCGCCGTCATCGAGGGCAACCGCGGCCTCTTCGACGGCAAGGATGTGCACGGCACCTGCTCCACGGCCGAGCTCGCCCGCCAGCTCGACGCGCCGGTCATCCTCGTCCTCGACGCCACCAAGATGACCCGCACCGCCGCCGCCGTCGTGGCCGGCTGCCGGAATTTCGAGCCCGGCCTCAACCTCGCCGGGGTCATTCTCAACCGCACCGCCGGCGAACGCCACCGCCGCATCCTCACCCAGTGCATCGAGGAGCTGGCCGGCGTCCCGGTGCTCGGCCGCCTGCCCAAGGCCGCCAAAAACCCCATCCCCGAGCGGCACATGGGCCTCGTCTCCGACCAGGAGCACGCCGGCCGCGAGGCCGCCCTCGACGCCATCGCCGACAGCACCGAGCGCGGGGTCGACGTGGACCGCGTGCTGGACATCGCCCGCGCCGCGCGCGAGCTGCCGCCCGCGCCGCCCGTGCCCTGGCCCGCGCCCGAACCCGTGGGCGCGCCGCCGCGCATCGGCTACGTCCACGACGCCGCCCTCTGGTTCTACTATCCGGAAAACCTCGAAGCCCTGCGCCGCGCCGGGGCCGAAACCGTGCCCGTCAGCCTGCTTTCACCCGATCCCTGGCCCGAACTCCACGGCCTGTACCTCGGCGGCGGCTTCCCGGAAACCCAGGCCGCGGCCCTCGCAGCCAACGCCGACGTGCGCGCCCGCGTCCGGACCCTCTCCGCCGCCGGGCTGCCCATCTACGCCGAGTGCGGCGGCTTCATGTATCTTTGCGAGGCCCTGGAGCTCCCGTCGGGCCGCTTCCCCATGGCCGGCGCGCTGCCCCTGGCCACGCGCCTCTGCGCCCGGCCCCAGGGCCTGGGCTACGTCGAGGCCCTCGTGGAGGCCGCGAATCCCTTCCACCCCCTGGGCGCGCGCATCACCGGACATGAATTCCACTATTCCGCCTGCGCTGAGCCCACGAGCCCCCTGCCGCCCACCGCCCTGCGGATGCTCCGCGGCCACGGCATGCTCGACGGACGCGACGGCCTCGTGAGCGGCCGGACTTTCGCCGCCTATACCCACATCCACGCCCTCGGCTGCCCCCACTGGGCGCCCAATTTCGTCAGGGCCGCCGCGACCTACAGGGACCGCAGCTAGGCCTTGTGGCTTTTGGGCCAGCCTCCGGCGGCCAGGGGACCCTCGGCCTCCTGGGGCTCCGATCTGTTGGGCGCGGGCGTCTGCATGACGACTGAAGCCGGACGGACGCGGTCCAGACGGTGCTATGGGGATTCCAAGGGGCAGCGCTCTTTGGCCGCCGAAGACGTTTTTCCCGCCGCGGCGTGAGGTCGTCACCGCCTCTTTCAGTGTTCGGGGCCGTGACGAGGTGGTTTGGCTTATGCCTCCGGCGGCCAGGGGACCTTCGGCCCCCTGGACCCCCGATTGCAAGCGGAAGGCCCGCGCCGGCAGGATGCCGGAGCGGGCCTTCCGCTTGACTCGTGGCTGTCGTTGGTGCCTGCCACGGGACATACTCGCCCCCCTGAAAGGGGGCGCAGGGGGAGTCCGAGGGGGCCGCGCAGGCCCCCCTCGGCCGCCGGAGGCATTGTCTCCCGCCGTGCGTCCTACTCCAAGTAAGTCTCCGGCTCCCTTCGATCCCTGCAATTCGTGGTGAGGTACTGGCGGAACTGCATGATCCTGGCGTCGCCGAGGTCCAGCGCCCCGGCGGGGCAGGCGCGCACGCAGGCGCAGCAGCGGATGCACAGCGCGGCGTCCGTCTGCGCCGACTCGCGCATGGTGATGGCCCCGGTGGGGCAGGCCGGGATGCACTCCCCGCAGCCGGTGCAGAGCGCCACGTCCCTGTCCGGGCAGACGTCGGCGAGGTTGCTGCCGTCCTTGTACGGGAAGTTGCCGGGAACGTGGATGGGGCTGGCCGCCCCGGCCTCGGTCAGTCCTTGGACCCTTGCGCGCAGCTGCCGGCCGAAGGCCTGGGCCTTGGCCACGTCCGCGGCGTCGGGACGGCCGACGGCGATGGGCATGGCCGCCTGGGAATAGGAGTGCTCGCCGATGAAGGCCCCGGCCGCGATGGGGCGGAAGCCCGCCTCGATCGCCAGGTCCCGCAATTCGAGCAAAGCGTCCTCGTAGGCGCGGTTGCCGTAGACGACGACCACCACGGCCAGCGCGCCCTCGCCCTTGAGCCGCAGGAACCGGGCGCGCATCTCCGCCGGGATGCGGCCGGCATAGACGGGCGCGCCGATCAGGGCGAGGCGGTGCTGGGTCGGCGCAACGGGTCGGCGTCGCGCCTCCGGCGGGGTCAGATCGATGCGCTCCAGGGCAGCGGGCTGGAGACCGGCGGCGATGCCTTCGAGAACGGTCCTGGTCGTGTGCGTCGGGGAAAAATACACGAGACTTGCCGCGTTGGCGTCCATGGTGTTCCTCCAGGGATCATGGTCGGCCGGCGCAGGGGCGTGGGCCGGCCGGTTTCAGCCCGTTTCCGGCAGGCGGACGGTGCAGACATCGACGTCGTGGTCGAAGCCCTTGACCTTGATGGCGGCGGGCGGATTCACGGCGAACTGGTCGCGCACGAGGGCGGCGGTGCGGGCGCTGAGCAGGACGCCGCCGCGCGGGCAGTTGGATTCGAGACGTTGAGCGAGGTTGACGTTGCGGCCGAGGAGGGTGAACTCGCGGCGCGTGCGCGACCCCATGTCGCCGACGACGGCGTAGCCGGTGTTGACGCCGATGCGGATGGCGATGCGTTGGCGGCCCTGGGCCTCCCAGCGGTCGTTGAGCCGGGCCAGGGCGGCTTGCATCTCCACGGCGGCGGCCACGGCGTCGAGGGCGGAGCGCCGGGCGTTTTCGACGGAATCCAGGCCGGGGGCCTCAGGGTAGCCGAAGAAGGCCATGAGCCCGTCGCCCATGAACTTGTCGATGGCGCCGCCGTGGCGGAAGACGCAGGCGGTCATTTCCTCCAGGTACTCGCCCAGGAAGCGCTGCACCTCGGCGGGCTCCATGCGGTCGCTCATGGCGGTGAAGCCGGCGATGTCGGAGAAGAGGATGGACAGGTCCACGCCGCGGCCCTCCATGATGTCCGCGCCGGATTCGAGGATCTGCCGGGCGATGGCGGGCGAGAAATAGGCTTCGAGGAGCCTGCGCTGGCGGGCGCTGTCGCGGGCGGTGCGGGCCAGCCCGTGGGCCAGGAGGACGGCGGTGAACAGGACGCAGGCCAGGGTGGCGGCGGCGAGGTTCAGGGCCAGGCCCGCGGCGCGGTAGATCAAGACGTTGGCCAGGGGACAGAGGACGCAGAGGGCCAGCCCGGCGGACAGGAACGCGCGGATGGACAGGCGCAGGTAGAGCAGGGCGGCGGCGGCCAGGAAGGCGGCGGCGAAGAGGACCGAGGCCCAGGCGGGCGCATCGCGCAGGAGCGAGCCGGAAAGCAGGCTGCTGATGAGCCCGGCGTGCAGCGTGGCCAGGGGTTCGGCCGGGGAAAGCGGCGTGGCCTTGATGTCCGTGGTGCCGGAGGCGGCCAGGCCCACGAGGACGATCTTGCCGGCGAGGCCCTTCTTGAGGAATGCCAGCTGGGCCGGGTCGCCGGCGGCGTCCTGGAGTTCGGCATAGGAAAGGTGCCAGAAGCCCTTGCCCCAGACGGCCGGCAGGTTGACCGGCAGCGCGCCGCCGGCGTCGGTGGGGACGGCGCGCGTTCCGCCGGCCCAGGCGAGACGGACGCCGCCGGGCGTGACCGTGGCGTTGGCGTTCAGGTGGCGCTGCACCGCGGCCAGGGCGAGCCCCGGCAGAATTTGGCCGTGGTAGCCGGCCACCAGCGGCATGCGGCGGTGCACGCCATCGTCGTCGGGCGTGGCCGCGATGTGCCCCATGCCCAGGGCGTGGCGCGAGAAGCGCGCCAGGGGCAGGAAGGTCTTTTCGGCCTGCATGAGGTCCGGCACGTGCACGGCCCCCGGCGGCAGCAGGGACGGGAGAAGCGGCAGGTCGTCGGCCTCGGGCGTCAGCCGGACCACCTCGGACTCGCGGACGAGGCCCACGCCCACGGGGAAGATCACCCGGCCGCTGCGGGCCACGGCGGCCTCCAGCGCGGCATCGTCGCGCGCGCCCTCGGGGCCGGCGGCCGGGCCGTGGAACACGATGTCGTAGACGACGGCCGAAACGCCGCAGTCCGTGAGCAGGTCCAGCACGCGGGCGTGGACCGCGCGCGACAGCGGCCATTTGCCGAAGCGGCGCACCGAGGCGTCGTCGATGTCCACAAGCACCACGTCGGGGTGCGGCTGCGGGCGCTGGGCCAGCCGGTAGCGCAGGTCGCTGACGGCCAGCTCCAGGCGGCCGGGCAGCGAGGGCGCGGCGAGAAACAGTGCGCCCAGGGCCAGCACGGCCAGCGCCGCGGCGGCGAGGCCGCGGACCTTGGGACTCAGGCGCGGACGGGGACCGCCTGGTGTGGCTTCTGCCGCCGGACCGGGCATGGCGCTAGGGCGCGGTCCGGGCGGGCACGGGCAGGCCGCCTTCACGTCCGGCCGCGCCGCTCATGTTCACCGGCGATTCGGAGCCCTTCTGGCGCATGGAGCGCAGCACGCCGGCCACGCCGTGGGCCTGGACCTCGACGCACTCGGAGGCCACGCCCTGGATCAGGGCCGGATTGGGCCGGCCTTCGCGGGCCTTGGCCAGGATTTCGCCGCCGGTGGACTGGTCCCGGGCCGGAGCCAGACCGCCGGTACAGGCCAGGATGCGCAGCCGCCTGTCCGGGCTGGGCAGGGACTGGCGCAGGGGCTTGCCGGGCTCCATGGCGTACGCGCCGGCGGCGGGCAGAATCTCCGGCGGGGCGTCCCGGCCCTCGATGACGATCAGCAGCTCGCAGGTGCGGTTGGCCTCCAGCACCAGGGTGGCGGCGTCCATGGCCAGGGCGATCACCGGCAGGTTCAGTTCGGCGGCCCGCTGCTCATCAATGGGGAGCAGCCGGTATTCCGCCAGGACGGCGGCGCGCGCCTGGGCGAAGCCGGGCGTCGGAAAGCTTTCGGACGTGATCACGCGGCGGGAGTCGGCTCCGGTATCCAGCGCGGCCGCGCCGCCCAACGCGGCTAGCTGCCCGGCCGCCATGTCGGCGGTGTTCCGGAGCGCGCTTTGTTCGGCCGCCTCGGGCGTCGGGCCGTCGCCCAGGGCCTTGACGATCAAATGCCGCTCCGGCGGCGGGGCCGGGAGCTGGTGCGCTTCGGCCGCTGCGGCCGGTTCGGCGCAGGCGAGGCCCAGCGCCAGGACGGCGGCGGCCAGAAGCGTATGCTGGGGCAAACGGCGGGGGCTGGTGACGCGCAGGGGCATGGCGGCCTCCAGGGATGCAGGATGCCCCAGCATAGAACATCCTGCGCGGCAAGACAACGGGCCCGGCGGGGCCGTGGCCTGTGGCGGAGCGTCCGCTTCGGGCAGGAATGGCCGTGACGAGGTGGTTTGGCTTATGCCTCCGGCGGCCAGGGGACCTTCGGCCTCTGGACCCCCGACATGTTGGGCGCGGACGTCAGCATGGCGTTTGAAGCCGGTCGGCCGCAGGCCGGACGGCGCTATGGGGATTCCAAAGGGCAGCGCCCTTTGGCCGCCGGCGGCGTTCTTCCCGCCACAGCGCAAGGTCGTCGCCGCCACTTCGGCGCGCTGGGCCGTGACGGGGTGGTTTGGCTTATGCCTCCGGCGGCCAGGGGACCTTCGGCCCCTGGACCCCCGACATGTTGGGCGCGGGCGTCCGCATGGCGTTTGAAGCCGGACGGACGCGGGCCGGCCGGCGCTATGGGGATTCCAAAGGGCAACGCCCTTTGGCCGGCGGCGGCGTTCTTCCCGCCACAGCGCAAGGTCGTCGCCGCCACTTCGGCGCGCAGGGCCGTGACGAGGTGGTTTGGCTTATGCCTCCGGCGGCCAGGGGACCTTCGGCCCCCTGGACCCCCGATACAGTGGGCGTAAACGTCCGCATGACGCCTGAAGCCGGACGGATGCGGGGCGGCGGGCGTTGCCCTGGGCGGCGGGCTCTGGTAGACCCGGCCAAGCGCAATGAACCGCATCCCGAAGGAGAAAACCATGCAGCGCAGCATCCGCAAGATCGTACTCGCCGTGTTGGCCCTGTGCCTGGCTCTGCCCGGCGTCGGCTTGGCCCAGGCCCAGAAGCCCACCCCGCAGCCCGGCAAGGCCTATGTGCGGCTGGAGACCACCAAGGGCGACATCGTGCTTGAGCTGGACAAGGTCAAGGCCCCGGTGTCAGTGGCCAATTTCCTGAAATACGTAAAGAAGGGCCACTACGACGGGACCATTTTCCACCGCGTCATCAATGGCTTCATGATCCAGGGCGGCGGCTTCGACGCGAACATGAACGAACGGCCCACGGACAAGCCGATCAAGAACGAGGCCGACAACGGCCTGCGCAACGCCCTGTACACCGTGGCCATGGCCCGCACCTCGGACCCGCAGTCGGCCACGGCGCAGTTCTACATCAACGTGAAGAACAATCCGAGCCTGGACTTCCGCGGCAAGACGGAGATGGGCTGGGGCTACGCCGTGTTCGGCGAGGTCTGGGACGGCAAGCGAGTGGTGGACGCCATCAAGGGCGTGGCCACCGGATCGCGCGGGCCTTTCGACGACGTGCCGTTGCAGCCGGTGGTGATCAAGAAGGCGGTGATTCTGTCGGAGTAGCCGGCGGACGGATTGACTGACCGCGAGACAGGCGGTCCGGGCGTTGGCTCGGGCCGCTTTTTTTGGCCGTCCGGGGCTTGCGTGGGGCCAAACGCATGGTCCCGCGGCGGAAGTCTGTCGGCGCGTCAGGGGGGACGTGTCCCGGTTTCGCACGAGGCTTGGCACGCCAGCAAGGTGGAATCCGTGCATCCTTTTGTCGCTTCGTTCGTCTTCAGGAAAACCACGCCGCGATTGCGGCGACAGGAGACGACACAATGTGCGGAAAAACGGCCGATAAGATCAGGGAAGCAATTCGGGGAAAGTATTCGCAGGCGGCGTTGGCCGGGAAGAGTTGTTGCGGCGGCGGTTGCTGCGGGCAGGAACGGGCGAAGACGCCAGGAGAACGGGCCCTTGATGCGGGATACTCCGCCCAGGAAATCCAAAGCGCCCCGGAAGGCGCGAACATGGGACTGGGCTGTGGCAACCCGCAGGCAATTGCGTCGCTCAAGCCTGGCGAGGTGGTGGTTGACTTGGGCTGCGGCGGCGGATTCGACTGTTTTCTTGCCGCGCGGCAGGTCGGCGCAACAGGGCGCGTCATCGGTGTGGACATGACTCCGGAGATGGTGGAGAAGGCCAGGAGAAACGCCCTGGATTTCCCGTTGGACAACGTGACCTTCAGGTTGGGTGAGATCGAGCATTTGCCCGTGGCGGATGCGCAGGCCGATGTCCTGTTATCCAATTGCGTGGTCAACTTGAGCTCGGACAAGGCCCAGGTGTTTCGCGAGGCGTTTCGTGTTCTCAAACCTGGCGGCAGGCTCGCCATCGCCGACATCGTGGCCGTGGCGGTCATGCCGGAGTCTGTACGGGAGAACGTTCTGCTGCATGCCGGGTGCGTGGCCGGGGCGGAACGGGTGGAGGCGCTCAAGGGAATGATGAGCGAAGCCGGTTTTCAGCAGATCTCCATCCGCCCCAACCTGGACAGCGGAAAGATTCTGGACGAGATGTTCCCCGGGCTTGGCCTTGGGGGCATTGTGGTTTCCGCAGTGATCGAGGCCGTTAAGGCATAGGGGCAGGAGCATGGGGGAAGAGGCATCTCGGCGGCTGGAAGCCATTTGGCGGGAGCACCGGAGCGAACTCAGGGGTTTTATCCTGAAGCGGGTGCATTCCCTGGCCGAGACGGAGGATATCCTGCATGATGTCTTTCTCAAGATGCTTTCCGGTCTCGAATCCGTGGACAAGGTGGAGCATCTGCGGGCTTGGCTGTTCACTGTGGCGCGCAACGCGGTGGTGGACTACTTCAGGCGCAAACGGCCCACGGATGAGCTTCAGGAGGATATCCCCGACAGCCATGACCTGGATCAGGACGCCTGGCTTCTCAAGGACGTCGGCTCTTCTCTGAAACCGATGCTCAATGCCCTTCCGGAAAAGATCCGCGCGGCGCTGGTCATGGCCGACCTCCAGGGGGTGAAGCAGCGGGAAGTCGCGCTGCGTCTGGGCATTTCCTTGCCGGCCGTAAAGTCCAGGGTGCTGCGGGGAAGGGCAATGATCCGGCGCATGATTGAAGACTGCTGCCTGCTGGAACTGGACGCCAGGGGGAGCATCATGGGGTATACCGCCAAATCGAAGGGTCCTTCGCGCTGCTGTCAGTAAGCGCAGCGAGACGTTAGCTTCGCCCCAAAAGGCCCCGCGGAGCGGGGCCTGGCATGGCGGGATGTTGACGCCTAGGCGCCGTCGCGGCTGGTGTCGTCCAGGACGGGCGGGGCGCTGCAGGCGCGGGCGCGTTCGGCCTCCTCGGCCTTGAGGGCGCGGCGCAGGACCTTGCCGACCATGGTCTTGGGCAGGCTTTCGCGGAACTCCACCTGGCGCGGGACCTTGTAGCCGGCGAGCTTGTGGCGGCAGAAGGCGATGATCTCGGCCTTGGTGGGCTTTTCGCCGGGCTTGGGCACCACGAAGACCTTGACGACCTCGCCGCGGGAGTCGCAGGGCACGCCCACGGCCACGGCCTCCTGGACCTTGGGGTGCTGGTGCAGGACCTCGTCGATTTCGCGCGGATAGATGTTGTAGCCGGCGCTGATGATCAGGTCCTTCTTGCGGTCCACGATGAAGAAGTAGCCGTCCTCGTCCATGTAGGCGATGTCGCCGGTGTAGAGCCAGCCGTTGCGCAGGACGTCGGCGGTTTCGTCGGGCCGGTTGAAGTAGCCGGCCATGACCTGGGGGCCGCGGACCACGAGTTCGCCCATCTTGCCCGGGGGCAGCGGCGGGCCGCCCACGTCCATATCCACGATCTTGGCGTCGGTGCCGGGCACGGGCAGGCCGATGGCCCCGTGTTTGGCCACGCCGTGCAGCGGGTTGATGTGCGTCACCGGGCTGGCCTCGGAGAGGCCGTAGCCCTCGCAGATGCGCGCGCCGGTGGCCTGGGCGAACTGTTCGAACCACTCCACGGGCATGGGCGCGGAGCCGGACACGCAGTAGCGGATGGACTTGAGGTCGTAGGCCCCGACGTTTTTCTGCTGCAACAGGGAGATGTACACCGAGGGCGCGCCGGGGAAGACCGTGGGGCGCTCCTTCTGGATGGTCTTGAGCACGTCGCCGGGGGAGTAGCGCGGGAAGGGGATCTGCGTCGCGCCCAGGGCGGTGCAGAGGTTCAGGCTCACCGTGAGGCCGTAGATGTGGAAATAGGGCAGGATGCCGAGGAAGAGCTCGCGCTTCGCGCCCATGCCGGGGAGCATGGCCGTGCACTGGGTGGCGTTGTCCACGAGGTTGGCGTGGGTGATCATGCAGCCCTTGGACAGGCCGGTGGTGCCGCCGGTGTACTGGAGCAGGGCCACGTCCTTGTTCGGGTCCACGTCGGTGAGCTCGTAGACGGCCGAGCCGGAGAGGAGTTCGGTCCAGGGCAGCACGGCCGGATCGTCCTGCGGGACCTTTGCGCCCGAGCCCTCGCGCCAGGCGCGCAGGCGGTAGAGCAGGTTCATGGGGAAGCGCAGGGCGTCGGCGATGCTGGTGACGAAATATTTTTCGATGCCCAGCCTGTGGCGCAGGGCGTCGATTTTGCCCCAGAGCAGGTCGATGGTGATCAGGAAGCGCGCGCCGGAGTCCGAGAACTGGTGGATGATCTCGGTCTCCATGTACAGCGGGTTGGTGAAGACGACCACGCCGCCGGCCATGAGCACGCCCCAGTAGGCGATGATGGTCTGCGGGGTGTTGGGCAGCATGATGGCCACGCGGTCGCCGCGGGCGAGTCCTTGCCGCCGCAGGTTCACGGCCACCTGGCCGGACAGGCGCTTGAGCCTGGCGTAGGAGATGCTCCAGTTCTGGAAGACGACGGCCTGACGCTCGGGCCATTTTTCCGCCGCCTCGTCGAGGAGGGCGAAGACGGGCCGCGGCGCGATGGCGGGAATGGCGGGAACATCGTGATCGTAATGCTGGAGCCAGGGACGGTCGATCTCGGGCATGGGCCAACCTCGCGGGAGAAATGCTCGCTTGAAGCGCCGAGGAACTATAGGGATGGGGCCGGAGGGTGGCAAGAAAAAAACCGAATAGCATTTGGGCGCGGCGGCGGAGCGGATGGATCGTTGTGTGTGCGAATGATTTCGGCGAAAAGATGGTCTGCGGCCAACCGCGTGGCGGCGCTGCTGAAAAATCCTGCTGCGCATTGACATCTAAGGTGATCCGGGGTTAGTGCCGATAAGCTTCCTGCGGGTGTATGGGCTGGAAAATCATTGGGCGAGTGAACGATTCGCCTGTCTGTAGCCCGGAATTTGCATCCGAACCGGCAGGTCGCCTCGCCGGCAGATTCGTCCCGGCGGCGTTGCGGTCCGAAACGTGCGCATCAGGTCCGTGCATCAACCACCGAGTGAATGAACATGCTGCTCGCCGACGGAAAGTACCTCAAGCCAAGCAAGGAAACCCGGGTGCTGGCCATCCTGGACTCCCTGGCCCAGGACTCCGCGCTCTCGCAGTACGAACTGGGCCGCCGGCTCAAGCTCAGCGGGGCCATGGTCAACCAGTACCTCAAGCTCCTGCAGGAGCAGAACCTCATCGAATACCGCCCGGTGAACGGCAAAAGTTACCGCTACGTCCTCACCAGCGGCGGCGAAAAGAGCCGCCGGCAGATGTTCTCCGACTATTCCAGCGAGACCATCCGCCTGTACACGAACATCAAGGACTTCATCCTCTCCAAGCTGCTCATGCTGGAGCGCCGCGGGAGAAGGAAGATCAGCCTGTTCGGCGCGTCCGAGACCTGCGAGGTGGTGCTCTCGGCCCTGCGCGACACCGGCTTTCATGTGGTGACCGTTGTGGACAACGACGCCGACAAGCACGGCGTGGTCTTCCATGGCTACGTCATCTCCTCCCCCCTCGTGCTCGAACATGTCGACTGCCAGGCCGTGGTCATCACGTCCTTCGGTCGCCAGGATGAGATCCACAAGCAACTGCAGCCCGTCGCCGCACGGCGCGGGCTCGAGATCGTGAGGTTGTGAGCATGCCCGAAGTCACCTCCGTATCGCTCCGTTCCGGCCTGATCATCGGCCAGGACCAGCCCTGCTTCATCGTGGCCGAGATCGGCAACAACCACCAGGGCAGCCTGGACAACGCCAAGCGCATGGTCGAGGAGGCCGCGCGCGCGGGCGTCCAGGCGGTCAAGTTCCAGAAGCGGCACATGGAGTCGCTTTTGACCCGCGCCGGACGCGAGGCCCCGTACACCGGGGCCAACAGCTTCGGGCCGACCTACGGCGCGCACCGCAACGCCCTCGAACTTTCCGTGGAGCAGATGGCCGAGCTCAAGGAGCTCACCGAGTCCCTGGGGCTGGTGTTCTTCGCCTCGGCCTGGGACGAGGTCAGCCTGGACGAGATGCTCGGCCTGGGCATGGATCTGATCAAGGTCTGCTCCGCCGACGTGGTCAACGTGCCGCTGCTGCGCAAGGTGGCCGCCGCCGGGCTGCCGGTGATCATGTCCACGGGCATGAGCACCCTGGAGGAGGTGGACAACGCCATGTCCATCCTGCGCGAGGGGGCCGACGGCCTCGTGCTGCTGCATTGCAACAGTTCCTATCCCTGCGCCGTGGAGCAGATCGGGCTGCCGGTCATGGACGCCCTGCGCGAGCGCTACCGCGTGCCCGTGGGCTACTCCGGCCACGAGCGCGGCCTGGCTCCCAGCGTGGCCGCCGTGGCCCTGGGCGCCTGCGTGGTGGAGCGCCACTTCACCCTGGACAAGACCCAGGTGGGCACCGACCACAAGGCCTCGCTGGAGCCCGCCGAGCTGGCCCAGCTCGTGCGGATGATCCGCGAGGTCGAGTCCTGCATGATCCTCAAGGGTAAGAAGGTCTTCCCCGAGGAACTGGCCGCGGCCAAGAAGCTGCGCAAGTGCATGGTCTTCTCCCGCGACCTGCCCGCCGGCCACGTGATCACCCCGGCCGACCTGACTACGCGCAGCCCCCTGGACGGCATCTCGCCCGTGCACTGGGACGAGGTCCTGGGCGCGGTGGTCGCCCGGTCGGTGAAGCACGAGGAGCCCCTCCAGTGGGAGATTTTGCGCCTGCACGGCGCCCAGGCCCGCGCCGCCTCCTTGTCCACTTAGAAAAATCTGATAGAGAGGGGGAAAAGGGAGCGGGCGCGTGAACCAGACCAACATCCTGCTGGAGAGCGGCACCAACGAGCTGGAGATCATCGAGCTCTACGTTTCCGAGGCCGCGCCCGGCGGCGGGTCCGCAAACGCCTTCTTCGGCGTCAACGTGGCCAAGGTCCTGGAGATCATCGAGTCGCCGCCGGACCTGGAGCCGCAGCCTTCGGCGGCGCATCCCTGCTTCCTCGGCGTCATCCCCCTGCGCGACATGGTTCTGCCCGTGGTGGATCTGGCCATCTGGCTGAACATCACGCGCGCGCCCGGCCGCCACGAGCCGATCATCGTCACCGAGTTCAACGGCGTGCGCACCGGCTTTCTCGTCTCCGGCGTGACCATGATCCACCGCGTGAGCTGGAGCGAGGTGGAGCCGCCCAGCCGCTACCTTTCCGACATGCCCGGCAACTGCATCACCGGCACGGTGCGCCTCGGCGATCACTTCGCGCTGCTCCTCGACCTGGAGCGCGCCCTGGCCGAGATGGGCGCGGTGGACACCAGCCTGCCCGAGGCCGACCGGACCGAGCCCGAGCCGGACAAACCCCTGCGCATCCTGCTCGTGGACGACTCCACCTCCGTGCGCTTTCTTTTGCGCCGCAACTTCGAGGCCGCCGGCTTCGCGGTGGAGGTCCGGAATAACGGCGAGGACGCCTGGAACTACCTGGCGCAGCTCAAGAGCGAGGCCGCGGCCAATGGCTCGGAGGTCGCCGCGCTGCTCGACGGCGTGATCTCCGACGTGGAGATGCCGCGCATGGACGGCTACACGCTGACGCGGAACATCAAGACCGATCCGGCGCTCAAGGCCCTGCCCGTGGTGCTGTTCTCCTCGCTCATCTCGCCGGGACTGTACCACAAGGGCGAGAGCGTGGGCGCGGACGCCCAGATCACCAAGCCGGAGTTCGGCGGCCTGACCACCAAGGTGCGCGAGGTGCTCCTGGCCCGCCGCCTCGGCCAGGGGGCTTGACAGCCCCGCGCGAATCCGGATAGGGCTGAATCAACGTCAGTAAAACCAACGGACTTGTGACATGAACCGTATTTCCTCCGCCCGCGTCCTACTCGCCAACGGCGTCGTCGTAGTCGTCGTACGCAGTCGCGCGTCGTAGCGGGCAGGAAGCAGGACAAAGCAACCCCAACCCCCGTCGGCGCGCAGCCGGCGGGGGTTCTCTTTTCCGCGCAGTTCCAGAACCACACCGCGCCGGCAGCGCCAAGGGGCCTCCCAAGGAGGAGCCCATGTTCGCAATGACTGGTGCGGAGCTGGTGATCCGCCTGCTCGAACGTCAGGGCGTCGCCACCATCCCCGGCATCCCCGGCGGGGCCAACCTGCCGCTGTACGACGCGCTGGGCCGGAGCCGCGTAATCCGCCACGTGCTGGCCCGGCACGAGCAGGGCGCGGGGTTCATGGCCCAGGGCATGGCGCGCACCACGGGCCGGCCGGCCGTGTTTTTCGCCACCTCCGGCCCGGGCGCGACCAACACCCTCACCGCCATCGCCGACGCCAAGCTCGACTCGGTGCCGATCATCTGCATCACCGGCCAGGTGCCCATGAGCCTCATCGGCACCGACGCCTTCCAGGAGGTGGACATCTACGGCATGAGCCTGCCGGCGACCAAGCACAACTTCCTGGTGCGCCGCGCGGAGGATCTGGTCCAGGTCATCCCGGAGGCCTTCCGCATCGCCGCCTCGGGCCGGCCCGGCCCGGTGCTCGTCGACATCCCCAAGGACGTGCAGGCCGCGCGCGTCGAGCTGGCGGAGCTGCCCGAGCCCGGCGGCCGCGACCCGGTGGAGCCGCCGGCCGGCCACGAGATCGCCGAGGCCGCGCGGCTGATCAACACCTCCCTGCGGCCGATCCTGCTCGTGGGCGGCGGCGCGGCCGCCTCCGGGGCCTCGGCCTCGGCCCGCGCCCTGGCGGAGAAGGCCGCCATGCCCGTGACCATGTCGCTTTTGGGCCTGGGCTCGCTGCCCGAGGAGCACCCGCTCAACCTCGGCATGCTCGGCATGCACGGCGCCCGCGCGGCCAACATCCTCATGGAGGAGTGCGACCTGCTGGTGGTGGCCGGCGCGCGCCTGGACGACCGGGCCACCGGCCGGCTGGAGGGCTTTTGCCCGGAGGCCCGGCTCATTCACGTGGACATCGACCAGAGCGAGCTGGACAAGCTCAAGCTGGCCCACCTGGGCATCCGCGCCGACATCGGCGCGGCCCTGGAGGCCCTCGCCCCCCTGGTGGAGCGGGCGGATCGCACGGCCTGGCTGGCGCGCGTGGCCGCGTGCAAGGCGGCCAACCCGCCGCGGCTGCCCGGCGCGGACGATCCGCTCACGCCTTACGGCATGGTCCGCTGCGCCGGCGAGATCCTCGGGCCGGGGGCCATCGTCGTCACCGACGTGGGCCAGCACCAGATGCGCGCGGCCCAGGCCTATCCGCATCTCGCGCCGCGCGCCTGGCTGACCTCCGGCGGCCTGGGCACCATGGGCTTCGGCCTGCCCACGGCCATCGGCGCGGCCCTGGCCAATCCGGCGCGGCCGGTGGTCTGCTTCAGCGGCGACGGCAGCCTCCAGATGAACATCCAGGAGCTGGCCACGGCGGCCGAGACCGGGGCCAACGTCACGGTCATCCTGGCGGACAACGGTGGCCTGGGCCTGGTGCAGCAGCAGCAGGACCTCTTCTACGGCCGGCGCATCTTCGCCTCGGACTACCGGCACCGCGTGGACTTCCTCAAGATCGCCGAGGGCTTCGGCGTGCGCGCCCTGGACCTGGAGGCCAGCCGGGACCCCATGGCCGACCTGGAGCGGGCGCTCCGGCGCGAGGGGCCCTGCCTGGTGCGCGTGCCCATCCGGCCCGAGGACAACGTGTATCCCATGGTGCCGCCGGGCGCGGCCAACATCGAGATGATCGGCGGCGAGGCCGATGCGGAAGGGGAGGTGGCCCATGACTGAGGGAAACGACCACGCCTTCGTGGCGCTGCGGCTCACGGTGAACAACCATCCGGGCGTCATGAGCCATGTCTGCGGGCTGTTCGCCCGGCGGGCCTTCAACGTGGAGGGCATCCTGGTGACCCCGCGCGCGGGCGGCGGCACCAGCCGCATCTGGCTCGTGGTCAACCGCGACGAGCGCCTGGAGCAGATGATCCGGCAGGTGCGCAAGCTCTATGACGTGCTGGAGGTCCTGGCCTTCGACGCGGACGAGCGCGCCCTCGGGCACATGGACTCCTGCATGTCGGTGTGGGAGGCGGAAGGGCCGATTCACGCGGAGCCCAGGGTGGGCGCTGCGTAGGTTGGGAAGGGGAGGGGGCGCGGCCGGGTGGTTGCGCTCCCGCAAGATGGGAGCCTTGGCGCGGCTACGCCAAAGTCGGGTGGCGCATCGACCAGGGGTCGAAGTTGGGCAGCCCGCACCGCGTCAAGGCTCTTGCGCGAAATATAGGATGCCGCGTGGCGCAGGTAAAGGGCCATGCGGCGGAGCGGCGGCCTCAATCCTGGGCGAATTTGACGGTGAGCCCTAGAAGCCGTTCTCGCGCAGGAAGTCCAGGCTGAGCCCGGAGGCCGGCTTGCCGTCGGCGGCCTGCTCCAGCCAGGGCCCGAGCATGTTGCGCACGTACTTGCCGATGAGGTCGGTCTCCATGTTCACCTTGGTTCCCGGCGTCCAGCCGGAGATGGTCGTCTCCTTCTGCGTGGCCGGGATGATGTTCACGGCGAGGAAGTCCGGGCCGCAGGCGTTCACCGTCAGGCTGACGCCGTCCAGGGCCACCGAGCCCTTGGCCACCACGTAGGGGGCCTGCTCGGCCGGGAAGTTGAGGGTGTAGACGCGGCTTTCGCCCGCCGGTTCCACGCGCGCGACCACGGCCAGGCAGTCCACGTGGCCGCTGACCAGGTGGCCGCCCAGGCGTTCGCCCAGGGCCAGCGCGCGCTCCAGGTTGACCTGGCTCCCGGCGCGCAGCGCGCCCAGGCTGGTGCGCGAAAGGGTCTCGCCGCTGGCGTAGGCCGTGAACCAGCCCGGCCCGGCGCTCTCCACGGTGAGGCAGGCCCCGTTCACGGCGATGGATTCGCCGAGGACGATGGCCGGCAGGTCGAAGAGGGCCCGGATGCGCAGACGCGTTTCGCCGCCGCGCGGCTCCAGGGACTCCACGCGGCCGCGGCCCATGACCAGTCCGGTGAACATTAGGCGGCCTCCCGCTTGGGCTTGTAGGTGAGCTTCAGATCCTCGCCGCAGGAGCTGGCGTGGGCCAGCCGGAAGTTCAGGGTCTGGTCCATGCTCTGCACGGCCTCGCCGGAGAACAGGCTCTTGCCCTGGGCGTCGCCCAGGATGCGCGGGGCCAGGAACAGCACGAACTCGTCCACCAGGCCGTGCTTGGCCAGGCTGAAGGCCAGCCGGCCGCCGCCCTCGCAGAGGGTGCGGTGGCAGCCTTCCTCCCCGCGCAGCCGCTGGAGCCCCACGGCGAAGTCCAGGCCGTCCCCGGTCTCCGGCAGGCCCCAGATCCGCGTGCCCCGGCCGCGCAGTTCATCGGCCAGCGGGGTCTTGGCCGAGTATTCCGTGGTCCAGAAGATGACCTGCTCCGGCCGCTGGCGCAGCAGCGTGTAGTTGGAGTAGGCGCTGGGCAGCTTGGCCGTGACGATGACGGCCAGGGGCTGCCGGTAGTCCGCGGGCAGCTCGGCCGCGTCCAGCCGGCAGGTGAGCTGCGGGTTGTCGCCGTAAAAGGTGTTGCCGCCGACGATGACCGCTCCGGCCAGGGCGCGCAGCCGGTGCACGTCCTCGCGCGCCTCCGGGCCGGAGACCGGCTGGGGCCGGCCGCCGCGCGCGGCGATCTTTCCGTCGATGGTCGCGGCCATCTTGAGGATGCCGTAGGGCCGGTCCGTGGTCTTCCAGACCAGGAACTCGTCGATGAGGTCGCGGCAGAGGCGCTCCTCCACGCCCAGGGTCACATCCACCCCGGCCTCGCGCAGCGCCGCGATCCCGCCGCCGGCCACGTCCGGATTGGGGTCGGCGCAGCCGACGACCACGCGTCGGACTCCGGCCTCCAGGACGGCCCGGGTGCAGGGCGGGGTCTTGCCGAAGTGGTTGCAGGGCTCCAGCGTGACGTAGAGGGTGCACTCCGCCGGGTCGACGCCCTTGGCCCGGGCGTCGGCCAGGCAGTCCACCTCGGCGTGGGGGCCGCCGAACTTTCTGTGCCAACCCTCGGCCACGACGGTTTCGCCGCGGGCCAGCACCGCGCCCACGCAGGGGTTGGGGGCCGTGGCCCCGCGGCCCTTGAGCGCCAGCTCGGCCGCGCGGACCATGAACCGGTCGTCAGGACCGGTAGTCGCCAGGCAGGTAGGCATGTTCCACCCCCGCTTCATTGAGCATGGCGCCCGCCAGTTCGTCCGGGTATTCCTCGGCGTAGTAGATGGCGCGCACCTGACAGTTGATGAGCATCTTGGTGCAGATGAGGCAGGGCTCGGTGGTGCAGTAGATCTCCGCCCCGGAGAGCGAGAGGCCGTGCAGGGCGCACTGGATGATCACGTTCTGCTCGGCGTGCAGGCCGCGGCAGAGTTCGTGGCGTTGGCCCGAGGGGATTTTCAGGCGCTCGCGGATGCAGCCGACCTCGGCGCAGTGGGGCACGCTGGTCGGGGTGCCGTTGTAGCCGGTGGCGATCATGCGTTTGTCGCGCACGGCCACGGCGCCGACCTTGCGGCGCAGACAGGTGGAGCGTTCGGCGACGAGGTGCGCGATGCGCATGAAGTAGACGGGCCAGGGGACGCGGTCGCTCATGGCGTTGCCTCCTGCCGGGAAAATCGCGCCGCCCGGACCTTTCGTCAAGGGCCGGGCGGCGCAACGTGGGATTTTTCTACCAGGCGAACAGCGGGAACTCGCGGGCGAAGTCCTCCACCTCCTGGCGGATGTCTTCGAGCACGGTTTCGTTGTTCATGTTCTCCAGGGCGGCGGTGATGGCCTCGGCCACGGCCATCATGTCCTCCTCGACCATGCCGCGGGTGGTCAGCGCCGGGGTGCCGATGCGGATGCCCGAGGTGACGGTGGGCGGCGTGGTGTCGAAGGGGATGCCGTTCTTGTTCACGGTGATGCCGGCCTTGTCCAGGGCGATTTCCGCGTCCTTGCCGGTGATCTTCTTGGCGCGCAGGTCCACGAGCATGAGGTGGTTGTCCGTGCCGCCGGAGACGAGGTCGAAGCCGGCGTCCTTGAGATAGCCGGCCAGCGCGCCGGCGTTCTTGACCACCTGCTCCTGGTACTGTTTGAAGCCGGGCTGCAGGGCCTCGCCGAAGGCCACGGCCTTGGCCGCGATGACGTGCATGAGCGGGCCGCCCTGGATGCCGGGGAAGATGTTGGAGTTGAGGACCTTGGTCTGGTCCTCGGCGGCCAGGATCATGCCGCCGCGCGGGCCGCGCAGGGTCTTGTGCGTGGTGGTGGTGGTGAAGTGGGCGTAGGGGATGCACGAGGGGTGCAGCTCGGCGGCGATGAGGCCGGCGATGTGCGCCATGTCGACCATGAGCACCGCGCCCACCTCGTCGGCGATCTCACGGAAGCGCTTGAAGTCGATGACGCGCGGGTAGGCCGAGGCGCCGGCGATGATCATCTTCGGCCGGCTCTCCTTGGCGATGCGCTCCAGCTCGTCGTAGTCGATGGTCTGGGTCTCGGGGTTCACGCCGTAGGCGACCATCTTGAACAGCTTGCCGGAGAAGTTCACCGGGCTGCCGTGGGTCAGGTGGCCGCCGTGGGACAGGTTCATGCCGAGCACGGTGTCGCCGGGCTTGCAGGCGGCGAAGTACACGGCCATGTTGGCCTGGGAGCCGGAGTGGGGCTGGACGTTGGCGTAGCCCGCGCCGAAGAGCTGCTTGGCGCGCTCCCGCGCAAGGTCCTCCACCTGGTCCACGAATTCGCAGCCGCCGTAGTAGCGCTTGCCGGGATAGCCCTCCGCGTACTTGTGCGTGAGGACGCTGCCCATGACCTGGCGCACGGCCGGGGAGGTGAAGTTCTCCGAGGCGATGAGTTCGAGCTTGCCGACCTGGCGGTCGATTTCGCCGGCGACCGCCGCGGCGACTTCGGGATCCTGGATGAACAGTTCTTCCATGGTGGTGCGTCCTCGCTGTGCTGTCTTGTGCCGTTAGTCGGTGAACCGCTTGAACAAAAGGCACCCGTTGGTGCCGCCGAAGCCGAAGGAGTTGGACAGGGCGTAGGCGACCTTTTGCTCGCGCGGGCCGGACACGCAGTAGTCCAAGTCACATTCGGGGTCGGGCGTGGTGCGGTTGATGGTGCCGGGGATCACGCCCTCGACGATGGTTTTGACGCTAAACACGGCCTCCACGCCGCCGGCCGCGCCGAGCAGATGGCCCATCTGGCCCTTGTTGCCGCAGATGGCGATGTCGTAGGCGTGTGGTCCGAACACGCTCTTGATGGCCCGCGTCTCGCAGAGGTCGTTGAGCTTGGTGGAGGTGGCGTGGGCGTTGATGTGGTCCACGTCGGCCGGGGCGACCCCGGCCTCCTCCAGCGCCTTGCGCATGGCTAGCGCCATGCCGCGGCCGTCCTCGGGCGGGGCGGTCATGTGGTAGGCGTCGCCGGAGGCGCCGCAGCCCACCAGCTCGGCCAGGATGGTGGCCCCGCGCTTCTTGGCGTGGTCCAGCGATTCGAGCAGGAGCAGGCCGCAGCCCTCGCCCAGCACGAATCCGTCGCGCTCGGCGTCGAAGGGCCGCGAGGCCAGCTCCGGCGCGTCGTTGCGCGTGGAGAGCGCCTTGAGCGCATTGAACCCGGCGATGGACAGCGGGGTCACGGTGGATTCCGCGCCGCCGCAGACCATGACGTCGTTTCTGCCCAGCTTGATGTCCGTGAAGGCGTAGCCGATGGCGTGGGTGCCGGAGGCGCAGGCCGTGGTGGTGCAGATGTTGGCCGCGCGCGCGCCGAGCTCGATGGACACCTGTCCGGCCGCCATGTTGGCGATGATGGTGGGAATGAAGAAGGGGCTGATGCGTCCCGGCCCGGAGTCGCGGAGCTTCTGGTGCTGGGCCTCGATGCCGTCGAGGCCGCCCAGACCCACGCCGATGATCACTCCGGCGCGCTCGGTCTCCTCGGGCGGGATTTTCCAGCCGGCCTGCTCCATGAGCATGTGCGCGGCGGCCACCGAGAACTGCGTGAAGCGCTCCATGCGCCGCGCGGCCTTGGGGGCGATGTATTTGCCGGGATCAAAGTCCGGCACCAACCCGGCGATTTTGGTGTCGAATCCGGTAGTGTCGAATCCGGTGATGGGCCCGATGCCGGACTTCCCGGCGAGCAGGTTGGCCCAGCTCGTGGTCAGGTCCGGCCCCAGGGGTGAGATGGCGGCCACTGCCGTGATGACAACCCTGTTCATGCAGCATCCGTTGGTCAGAAGTTCATCCGCGTATGGAAAAAGGCGGAGCGCCCCAGAGCCCAACGCTCGGGAGGGCGCTCCGAGAAGTCCTTGTCCGGGGTCCCTGTGCGGGCTGCCCGGACCTACTTGTGCTTTTCGATGTAGTCGATGGCGTCCTTGACCTTGAGGATCTTCTGGGCTTCCTCGTCGTCGATCTCAATGTCGAAAGCCTCTTCCATGGCCATGATCAGCTCGGTGAGGTCGAGCGAGTCGGCGCCCAGGTCCTCGACGAAGGAGGCCTCGGGCTTCACTTCATCGGCGGACACGCCCAGCTGTTCCACGACGATGGCTTTCACTTTCTCGGCTACGGACATATTCCCTCCAAAAGGTGTTTTTTACGTGAAAATCTGGTTACATGTACATGCCGCCATTGACGGCCAGGATTTGCCCGGTGACATAGCCCGCGCCCGGACCGGCAAGGTACGAGACGGCGGCGGCGATGTCCCCGGGAGCGCCCAGGCGGCCAAGGGGAATGTTCTCAAGCATTTTGGCCACGACGGCTTCGGGCAGGACCGCGGTCATGTCGGTCTGGACGAAGCCGGGCGTCACGGCGTTCACAGTGACGTTGCGTCCGGCCAGCTCGCGGGCGGCGCTCTTGGTCAGGCCGATGAGGCCGGCCTTGGCGGCTGCGTAGTTGGCCTGGCCGGCGTTGCCCATCTGGCCGACCACGGAAGAGATGTTGATGATCCGGCCGGAGCGCTGCTTGGCCATGATCCTGGCCGCCTCCCGCAGGCAGGCGAAGGCCCCGGTCAGGTTCACCTGGAGCACGCGGTCCCAGTCGTCGTCCTTCATGCGGATGAGCAGCCCGTCCTTGGTGATGCCGGCGTTGTTCACCAGCACTTCGAGCTGGACCTTGTCCTTGACCTCGTCGGTGAAGAAGGCGCTGACGGACTGGCGGTTGGAGGCGTCCAGGTGGAAGGCCTTGGCCTCGCCGCCGGCCTCGGTGATGGCGGCGACGGTCTTCTCGGCCTCTTCCGGCCGGCTCACGTACGTCAGATAGACCTCGAAGCCGTCCTTGGCCAGACGTTCGGCGCAGGCGCGGCCGATGCCGCGCGAACCGCCGGTGACCAGCGCAACCCTGGGCGAATCACTCATGGAATTCCTCTTTCGCGGCGGGTTCGCCCGCCGGTACGGCATATTGATAGCTCGACTTACCCGAAAACCGCTCCGACTGCAAACACGGCGTGCGGTCTTTAGAAGCGCACCAGGGCCGAGCCCCAGGTGAAGCCGCCGCCGAAGGTGCCCAGCAGCACGAGCCCGCCGTCCTTGATGCGGCCCTGGATGCGCGCCTCGGACAGGGCGATGGGCACGGACGCGGCCGAGGTGTTGCCGTAGTGCTGGAGGTTGGCGAAGACGCGCTCCTCGGGCATGCCCATGCGTTTGCCCACGGCCTCGATGATGCGCATGTTGGCCTGATGGGGGATGAACAGGTCCACGGCCTCGTGGGCGACGTTGTGCCTGGCCAGCATTTCCTCGCAGATGGAGCTCATGGCCCGCACGGCGTACTTGTAGACCTCGCGGCCGTTCATCTCCACGAAGAAGTTGCGGCGCACGGTCTCGCCCATCTTGTAGGGCGCGCCGGAGCCACCGCCCTTGATGGTCAGCAGGTCGCCCATGGCCCCGTCGGAGGCCAGCAGCACGTCGAGCACGCGGCCGCCCCTGACGCCGGGCTCGTCGGCCGTGACCACGCAGGCCCCGGCCCCGTCGCCGAACAGCACGCAGGTGGAGCGGTCGGTGTAGTCCGTGCGCGAGGACACGATGTCGCAGCCGACCACGAGGATTTTGGCCTCGGGGTGCAGGACGATGAGGGCGCGCGCCGTCTCCAGGGCGTACAGGAAGCCCGAGCACGCGGCCGAGAGGTCCATGCTCACGCGGCCGGAGAGCCCCAGGCGGTGCGAGAGCATGCACGCGGCCGAGGGGATCGGCGTATCGGCGGAGAAGGTGGCCACGAGCACGTGGGTGAGTTGATCGGCGGCCATGCCGGCGTCTTCCAGGGCCCGCTTGGCGGCGATGGTGCTGAGATCGACGCAGGTCTCGCCGTGCAGGGCGACGTGGCGTTCCTTGATGCCGGTGCGGCTGACGATCCACTCGTCGTTGGTGTCCACCATGCGCTCGAAATCGGCGTTGGTCAGGACGCTGTCCGGCACGGCGTGGCCCATTCCGCGAATGAGGCAGGGAGTGTTCATTGGCATGCTCGGGTGAGGCTGAGCCGGCTGCGGCCGGCCGGTTACGCCTCCGCCGGGGGCCGGACGGAGGTTAGGACTTGTGCCTGCTGAACTGGGACAGGGCCGAATGGGCCGAAAGCTCCGTGGCGAGGCGCTCGTGGCTGCCGCGCTCCACGTAGGTCGCGGCCATGCGGATGGCGTTGGTCACGGCCTTGGGATTGCTCGCGCCATGGCAGACGATGAGGATGCTCTTCAGGCCGAGCAGCGGCGCGCCGCCGTATTCGGCGTAGTCGAGCATCTGCGCGAAGCTCTTCAGCGAGTGCATGGAGAGCATGGCGCCCATGCGCGAAAGAATGTGGCTCTTGAGCTCGCGCTTGAGCACGCGGCCGAAGGAGCGCGCGAGCCCCTCGGAAAGCTTCAGGCAGATGTTGCCCACGAAGCCGTCGCACACGGCCACGTCGAGGTTGCCGGTGAAGATGTCGCGGCCTTCGACATTGCCCACGAAGTTGAGCTTGGTCTCCTTCATGAGGTCGTAGGCTTCCTTGACCACCACGTTGCCCTTGCCTTCCTCCTCGCCGATGGAGAGCAGGCCCACGCGGGGCTTCTTCACGCAGAGCACGTCGCGCGCCAGCACGTCGCCCATGATGGCGAACTGGGCCAGGTTGTACGGCTTGGAGTCCACATTGGCGCCGACGTCGATGAGCACCACCGGGGACTTCTCCGTGGGCATGATGCTGGCCAGGGCCGGGCGCTCGACGCCCTTGATGCGGCCGAGCACGAACATGCCGCAGGCCACGGAGGCCCCGGAATTGCCCGCGCTGACCACGCCGTCGGCCTCGCCGTCCTTGACCAGCTGGCAGGCCACCTGGATGGACGAGTCCTTCTTGCGGCGCATGGCCTCCGAAGGCTTCTCCTCCATCTCCACCACCTGGGAGGCGTGGCGGATGCTCATGGGCAGGGCGCCGGCGTCCAGACGCTCGACCTCCGCGCGCAAGACAGCCTCGTCACCCACCAGGATGATCTGGATGCCTTCGCGCGCGGCGAGCGCGGCGGCTGCGACGTTGACGCGGGGACCAATGTCGCCCCCCATGGCGTCAACGGCGATGCGGGGCATTTTCTCAGGCATTCGTCGCCGGGGTCAGCACCTGACGGTCCTTATAGTTGCCGCAGGCGGAGCAGGCGCAGTGCGGCAGCACGGGCTCGCCGCACTTGCACAGCACGACGTTGGGCGTGGCGACGTGGTCGTGGGCGCGGCGCATGTTGCGGCGGGACTTGGAGGTCTTTTTCTTGGGTAAGGCCATGATGGCGCTCCTTCTTGTCTTTCTTGGCGCGTGCGGGAGCGGGGGCTCCGGCGCGCGATGGTTATTGTAGCTTCAAGTTGCGCAGGACCGCAAGCCTCGGATCGCCCTCTTCGCGCACGCAGCCGCAATCGTTTTCGTTACGGTTGACGCCGCACTGGGGGCAGAGGCCGCGGCAGGCTTCGGAGCAGACTGGGCTTTCCGGCAGGGCCAGCACGAACTGCTCCCAGATGAGGCCGGCCACGTTCAGCTCGGGGTTGCCGGAGGGCGAAAGGCGCAGGTGGCTTTCGTCCTGGCTCTCCGTGTCGCCCTCGGCCTCTTCCTCCGGGCCCTCGTAGACCTCGAAGGACGTGGCGACGGGCAGCTCGAAATCCTCGGCGCAGCGGCCGCAGGGCGCGATGAGCGAACCGGCGAACTCGCCGCTGACGAGGAAGCCCTCGCCCTGCGGGACGATGGACAGGCGCGCCGCGAAGGGCTTGGCGATCCTGCCCGCCACGGCGAACTCCCGCATCGGGCCGGTCCACAGGGACTGGTCCGTGAAATGAAACTCCCGGCCTTCGGCCGGGATGTCCTTCAGGGAGATCCAGAGTTCGAACATGACGCCTCGCAGGCCGCATGTCTATACGGGGGGCTTTTTGTTTGTCAAGAAAAAAGCACTTGCGTTTTTCCACGGCCAAAGCTACAAGTCCTCTTCCCTGACGCCGGGAGGACCGGCGCAAGAGCCCGAAACCGCCCGCCCCGGACGCGTCCAGGCGCGCCGCAGGGTGAGATTGAACGTATTTTTCCGATGGAGGTCCCCATGTCCCAGTCGTGCGACATCTGCGGCAAAGCGCCCTGCAGCGGCAATAACGTGAGCCACGCCAACAACCGCACCAAGCGCCGCTTCCTGCCCAACCTGCAGCGCGTCAAGGCCGTGCTGCCCAATGGCGAAGTGCGCTACATCCACGCCTGCACCCGTTGCATCCGCAGCGGCGCGGTGACCAAGCCCGCCGTGCGCAAGGCGCCGACCGCGGCCTAGCTTCAGGCGAACGTTCGCAGCTGAGAAGAGCCCCGGTCCGCCGGGGCTCTTCGCGTTTCAGGGGATCAGCATTCGTGATGGCGGTCTTCGCAACTTCCGATTGGACGCGCGGCCGGCGGCGGGCCTAAGCCTGGGCCGGACGAACAGGGAGGAACGCGTCATGTCGAGCCGGGACTATTTCGCACAGGTGGCCGGGGACTGGGAGAGCATGCGGGCCGGGTTCTTTTCGCCGGCCGTGCGCGACAAGGCCCTGGCCGCGGCCGGGCTGCGGCCGGGGCAGGCGTGCGGCCTCGTCTGCGCGGACGTGGGCGCGGGCTCGGGTTTCATCAGCGAGGCCCTGCTCGACGCCGGCGCGGGCGTGTTCGCCGTGGACCGCGAGCCGGCCATGCTGCGGGAGCTTTCCGCGCGTCTGGCCGTCCGCTCGGCCGGGCGTCTGACCGTGCTGGAGGGCGGCGCCGAGGCCCTGCCCCTGCCCGCGGCCGCGGTGGACCGCGTCTTCGCCAACATGTTCCTGCACCACGCGGAGGACCCGGCGGCGGCCATCCGCGAGATGGCGCGCATCCTGCGCCCCGGCGGCCGGCTGGTGCTCACCGACTTGGACCGCCACGGCCATGAGTTCCTCCTGCGCGAGCATCACGACCGCTGGCCGGGCTTCGACCGGGCCGACGTGGCCGTCTGGCTGGCGGACGCGGGTCTGGCCGGGGCGCGCGTGGACTGCTGCGGCGAGAACTGCTGCGCCGGCTCCTGCGACGGGACGGATTCCGCCCGGGTGTCCATCTTCCTCGCCAGCGCGCGCAAGCCGCTCTGGTCCGCCGTGCTGGACGAGGCGGCCGCCCTGGCCGCCGGGGCGCGGGCGCGTTCGTACATGGCCGGAAACCGGCCGCTGCTGTGCGCCGAATCCGTGTTCCTGGCCGTCTGCGAGACCCTGGGCGTGCGCACGCCGCTGGCTCCGCGCGCGGCCACGGGCTTCTGCTCCGGCCTTTCGCGCACCTGCGGCCACTGCGGCGTCTTCTCGGCCGGGGTGCTGGCCCTGGGCGTGGCCCTGGGCCGCGACAGCGAGCTGGACGACCTCGACCGCACCTACCTCCCGGCCCAGGACTACCGCGAGTTCTTCCTGGCGCGCTTCGGCTCCCTGGACTGCCGCGACCTCACGGGCTGCGACCTGGGCGACGCGGCCGGCCTGGAGGACTACCGCGCGCGCGGGCTCAAGCACGCCGTGTGCGCGCGGCTCCTGGAGGAGGGCGCGGCTCAGGTAGTGAGGATCATTGCGGAAAACGCCTAGGGGGAGCGCCATGCACGACATCGTCAACCTGCCCGTGTTCCTGCTCGCCGTGCTCGGACTGTGCGCCATGCCCGGCCCGGACTTCCTGTACATCGCCGGCCGCACCCTGGCCCAGGGCCGCCGCGCCGGAATGGTCAGCGCCCTGGGTGCCAACTGCGGTGCCGCGGTCCACGTGAGCCTTGCGGCCTTCGGCCTGTCCGCCTTCCTGGCGGCCTCGGCCGGGGCCTTCATGCTCCTGAAGCTGGCCGGCGCGGCCTATCTCGTGTTCCTGGGCGTGCAGACCCTGCTCAGGAAGCCGGCCCGGCCGGACCTGCCCGAGGAGGAGCGCAGCGTGCGCGACGGCCGGCTGTTCGTGCAGGGCCTGCTCACCGACGTGCTCAACCCCAAGGCGGCGCTGTTCTTCTTGGCCTTTCTGCCGCAGTTCATCCGGCCGGACGCCGCGGACAAGCTCGGGGCCTTTCTGACCCTGGGGGCCATGGTGCTGGGCTGCACCCTGTTGTGGGACACGGGGGTGGTGCTGGCGGCGGATCGTCTGGCGCTGTACGTGCGGGGCCGCCGGCGCGGATTCATGGCCGGCCGCTGGCCGGACCGGATGCTCGGCGGCTTGTTCCTGGGGCTGGGCGTGGCGCTCGGCTGCGAGGAGCTGTAGGCCGGCGGCCGCTCAGCAGGTCGTTTCCCCGGCGCGCACGCAGTCGCGGCCGTCCTGCTTGGCCGCGTAGAGGGCGACGTCGGCCCGGGCCACGAGGCTGTCCACCGAGTCCGCGGCGCAGTGCTCGGCCACGCCCAGGCTCAGGGTGATGCCCCCGGGCACCAGCCCGGCCAGCTCCGCGTCCGTGGCCACGGCCACGCGCAGCTTCTCGGCCAGGCCGAGGGCGTCCTCCCGGTTGCAGCCGCCCAGGATCATCAGGAACTCCTCGCCGCCCCAGCGGCAGACCGTGTCCGAGGCGCGCACCCCGCCGCGCAGGCAGGCGGCCACGCGCTTGAGCACGGCGTCGCCCACCAGATGCCCGTGCTGGTCGTTGACCTGCTTGAAGCGGTCGATGTCGGCGATGGCCACGGCCAGGGGCTCGCGGTCGCGCTCGGCCTGGCTGATGGCCTGCTGGAAGAGCACGTCCAGGGTCTGGCGGTTGAGCAGGCCCGTGAGCTTGTCGGTGGTGGCCATCTCCTCCACGCGGCGCTGGTAGCGGTCCAGGGCCACGCCAGTGACGCCGACCACGAGCAGCGTGGCCAGCAGGCACACGGCGAGGTTCACGTAGAGGGTGTGGCGGATGCCGGCGAGGGCCTCGTCCTCGGTCTTTTCCACGAAGAGGAACCAGTTGAGCTCCGGGATGAAGCGCACGTTGAGCAGGTGGGTTTCGCCGCCGGACTTGTAGGTGTAGGAGCCGGCGTGGTCCCGGAGGATGCCGTTGGCCAGGCCGCGCAGCCCCGGGATGTTGTGGATGTCGGTGTCGTCCATGCGCGCGCTTTCGCCGTAGAGGACCACGTGGCCCTCCTGGTCGACGAAATAGATCCGCCGGCCGAAGCGCGCCTGGTAGTGGGCGATGGCCTGGCGCACGGACTCCACCGTGAGCCCCACCCCGGCGGCCCCGAGGAAGCGCCCTTCGAAGTCCAGCACGCGGTAGTTGATGAAGATGGTCAGCAGGTTGCGGTTGGCCATGTCCGGGTCGACGTTGATTTCGTAGGGCCGGGGCATGCGGCGCACGCGGTCGTACCAGGCGTCCACGGGCTTGGTCACGTCCACCTGTTTGATCACGCCCGTGGGGTGGTAATACTTGTGCGTCCGCTCGGAGACGAAGAAGCTGGTGAACGCGCCGTACTTGGCCATGACTTCGCGCAGGTAGCGGGTGATCTCGGTCTGATTCTGCTCGCCGCGCAGGGTCCAGTCGCGCAGGAAGGTGTCGCTGGCCATCATGGAGGACACGAACACCGGCCGCACGAGATCCTTGAGGATCTCGGAGTAGACGTTGTCCGAGGTGAGGGGCAGCTCCTGGGTCTGGATGGAGTCGCGGATGGCCCGCTTGGAGACCTGATAGCTCACCAGCGTCGTGCCCAGAAAACCGAGGCAGAGCACGGCTGTGAGCAGCAGCAGCAGCGGTCTTTTGCGGGGGAGCAGACGGCTTGACATGACGCGGCCTCGCAGTCCGGTGGGGCGAAGGGAACGGTCCGACCTTATGCCGGAGCTATTCCACTGTCACGCTTTTGGCCAGGTTGCGCGGCTGATCTACGTCTTTTCCTAAGTAGTCCGCCATCTCGTAGGCGAAGAGCTGCACCGCCGGCAGGACCAGGAAGGCGGACAGGGGTCCGCTGGCCCGCGGCAGCGTCCAGGGATGCTCCACGGCCAGCTCCACGCCGGGGTTGGTCAGGGCGACGATTTCGCCCGCGCGGGCCTGCACCTCCACGAGGTTGCTCTTCACCTTGGGGAAGAACTCGTCGTCCAGGGCCACGGCGAAGGTCGGGAAGTGCGGGTCGATGAGCGCGATGGGGCCGTGCTTCATCTCGCCCGCGGCGTAGCCCTCGGCGTGGATGTAGCTGATCTCCTTGAGCTTGAGCGCGCCCTCCAGGGCCAGGGGGTAGCAGGGGCCGCGGCCCAGGAAGAGGAAGCTCGTGGCCTCGGCGAAGTGGCGGGCCAGGCGTTGGGCCTCGGCGCGCAGGGCGGGCAGGGCCGTCTCCAGGGTCTGCGGCATGGCCGTGAGTTCGCGCACCAGGGCGGCGCATTCGTCGGCGCTCATGACGCCCTTGCGCCGGCCCCAGTACAGGGTCAGCAGCAGGAGCGCGCAGAGCTGGCTGCACATGGCCTTGGTCGAGGCCACGCTGATCTCCGGCCCGGCCTGGCTGTAAAGCACCCGGTCCGACTCGCGCGAGATGCTCGAACCCACCACGTTGCACAGGCCGATGACCGGCAGGCCGCGGCTCTTGGCCAGCTTGACCCCGGCCATGGTGTCCATGGTTTCGCCGGACTGGCTGATGGCCAGGACCACGCCGTTGGCGTTCAGGATCGGATCGCGGTAGCGGAACTCCGAGGCGATCTCCGCCTGGACCGGGATGCGCGCGTATTTCTCCAGCAGGTACAGGCCCCAGAGCCCGGCGTGGTAGCTCGTGCCGCAGGCCACGACGTGCAGCCGCTCGGGCACGGGCAGGTCGTCCAGCTCCGGCAGGCGCACCAGACCGGTCTGCGGGTCGATGCGGCCGAGCAGGCAGTCGCGGATGACCTTGGGCTGCTCGAAGATCTCCTTGAGCATGAAGTGCTTGTAGCCGCCCTTTTCGGCCGCCTGCACGTCCCAGTTGATGTGCTGGACCTGCTTGGCGATGGGCGCGAGGCTGGCGGCGTCCATGACCTCCCAGGTGGAGGCCGTGATCCGCACCAGTTCGCCGTCCTCCAGGAAGACCACGTCGCGGGTGTAGGGCAGGAAGGCCGGGATGTCCGAGGCGAAGAAGTTTTCGCCCGTGCCGACGCCCATGACCAGCGGGCTGGCCACGCGCGTGGCCCAGAGCGTGCCGGGGTGGTCCAGGCTCATGAGCACGATGGCGTAGGCCCCCTCCACGCGGGAGAGGGCCATGGAGATGGCGCGGGTCACGTCGCCGCCGGTCGCCTTGAGGCACTTGGCGATGAGGTTCACCAGGACCTCGGAGTCGGTGTCCGAGCGGAACGTGCAGCCCTCGGCCAGGAGCTCGGCCTTGATCTCCTGGTAGTTCTCGATGATTCCGTTGTGGATGAGGGCCAGCCGGCCCTCGTGGTCCAGGTGCGGGTGGGCGTTCCTCTCCACGGGCGCGCCGTGGGTGGCCCAGCGCGTGTGGCCCATGCCGGAGGTGGCCGAGAACACGTTCATGGCGGCGAGCTTCTGCTCCAGGGCCGCAAGCTTGCCCTCGGCGCGGATGACCTTGAGCTCGTGGCCGGCGACGAAGCTGACGCCCGCGGAGTCGTAGCCGCGGTATTCCAGGCGGCGCAGGCCCTCGATGACCAGGGGGACGGCCGGGCGGTGGCCGCAGTAGCCGATGATTCCGCACATGGGGTGTTCTCCAGGAGTCCGGCCGCTTCGGCGGCCGTTTCGCGGTTAGCGCGAGGCCCTGGCCCAGAAGTCCGGCCAGAGCGCGAGCAGCGAGCGCAGGGCGCGGCCCCTGTGCGAACGCGCGTTCTTGTCCTCGCGGGAGAGTTCGGCGGCGCTGCGGCCGAGCTCGGGGTCGAAAAACAGTGGGTCGTAGCCGAAGCCGCCGGTCCCGCGCGGGGCTTCCAGCACGCGGCCCTCCCAGCGGCCCTCGGCCAGGATTTCCGCGCCGTTGGGCGCATGGGCGGCCACGACGCTGACGAAGCGGCAGGAGCGGCGCTCCGCGGGCACGCCGGCGAGGGCGGCCAGGAGCTTCTGGTTGTTGCGTTCGTCCGTGGCCTCCGGGCCGGAGTAGCGGGCGGAATAGACGCCGGGCGCGCCGTCGAGGGCGTCGACCATCAGGCCGGAATCGTCGGCCAGGGCCGCCAGCCCGGTGGCCTCGGCCACGGTGCGCGCCTTGAGCGCGGCGTTCTCGGCGAAGGTGCTTCCGGTCTCCTCGATTTCGCCCAGTTCCGGGAAGGCGTCCAGGCCGACGACCGTGAGGCCGTGGCCGGCGAGCAGGGCTTCAAGCTCCCGGATCTTGCCCGCGTTGCGGGTGGCCAGGACGATGCGGCGGGACGGCGGGTTCTGCGCGTGGCTCATGCGCAAGGCTTCTAGCCGTTCGGCCCCGCTTTCGCAACAGCCTGCTGCGGCGGCAGGAACAGGGACACGCGGGTGCCCTCGCCGGGCCGGCTGGCCAGCTCCACGCCGCCGCCCAACTCGTCCAGGGACTTTTTGATCATCGCCAGGCCGAGGCCCGAGCCCTTGCCCTTGGTGCTGAAGAAGGGGCTGAAGACCTTTTCCCGCGCCTCCTGGGGGATGCCCGGGCCCGTGTCCTCCACCTCCAGGACTACGCGGCCGCGGTCCCTGGCGGTGCGCACCACGAGCCGGCCGCCCTCGGGCATGGCCTCCACCGAGTTCTTGACCAGGTTGATCAGGCACTGCTTGACCACCTCGGGGTCGGCCTTGACCGGAGGCAGACCCTCGGCCAGGGCGAGCTGCGGCCGGATGCCCTGGCCCTCGCAGGCCAGGCCCATGAGCTCCATGGTGTCGCGGACGATCCGGTTCACGTCGGCCCGGCCCGGCGCGGCCGGCCGGGCGAAGGTCAGGATGCTCTTGAGGATGCCGTCCAGGCGCTTGGCCTCCTCGATGATGATCTCGATTTTCTCCCGCGCCGCCGGGTCGGCCACGTTGCGCAGAAGCTGATTGGCGAAGCCGCCGATGGCGAAGAGCGGGTTGCGGATTTCGTGGGCGATGTAGGTGGACAGCTCGCCGATGGAGGCCAAGCGCTCGGCCTGCTGCAGCCGCTGCTCCATCTGGGTGCGGCTGGTGATGTCGCGGCGGATGCACAGGTGGTTGGTGGATTTCCCGTCCGGCCCCTGGAGGGGGTAGACGTACTCGCGGGTGTAGCGCAGCTGGCCCTCCTGGTCCACATGGGCCAGGGTGGCCTCCGCGGCCAGGCCGGTGGCCAGGGCCTGCTCCAGGGGCGGCCGGACCGCCGGGTCCGCGCCCTCGGGCAGGCGGAAGAAGCGGCGCAGGGGCTGGCCCGTCACCGCCGACTTGCTCAGCCCGTGGGCCGTGAGCACGGCCTTGTTGCAGTCCAGCACGCGGCCCTCGCCGTCCACCAGGGCGATTTCCTCGCGCAGCTGGTCGATGATGCCCTTGAGCAGGGTCTGGGTGTGCAGGAGGTCCAGCTTGCAGGCCACCCACATCTGGTCCGAGGCCAGCAGCCGCACGAAGAAGCTGGCCGCCGCGCGCTCCACCAGCGCCACATGCACCGGCAGATCGCGGCGCAGGTCGGCGATCAGCTCCGCCTTGCCCGTGGTCTCGATGACCAGGGTGAGTTCCGGGTGTTCGGCGAGCATTTCGCGCCAGCCGGGATACACGGGCAGGTTCAGGCCGGGCGGCAGGGCACCGCCGCCTTCCTCCACGGGGATGCGCGCCAGGGCCGTGAAGCCCATCTGGCCCAGGACGCGCTCGTTGCCCAGGGAGGCGAACAGCTCCCAGAAAGGCACCAGGGAGTGCTTGTCGCCGATGATGCCGATGCGGTATGGCTTCTCCGCCCGCAGGGACTCGACCATGCGGGGCCTCCTTCTCTGCGCTGGGGGGATGGGGTCGGAAAGCGCTTCGGAGCATCCTACACGACTCAAGGCAAAGCGCAACAACCGCAGCGCGTTTTTTCCGCCCGCAAGCGCGATCTTCCGGGCCGCAAGGAGCATTCATGACCGCCATCCGCGTGCACACCGTCAGCCTGGGCTGCCCCAAGAACCGCGTGGACACCGAGCGCCTGCTCGGCGTGCTGGGCGAGGACCTCGTCCCGGCCGAGGGCGTGGGCGACGCCGACCTCGTGCTCGTGAACACCTGCGGCTTCATCCGCCCGGCCGTGGAGGAGTCCGTGGACACCATCGTCTCCGTCATCCGCGAGGCCGAGGAGGCGCAGGCGGCCGGGGGCCGGCGGCCGCTCGTGGCCGTGGCCGGGTGCATGGTCTCGCGCTACGGCCGCGCGGACCTGGCCCGCGACCTGCCCGAGGTGGACCTCTGGCTTTCGACGCGGGAGCTGGAGCAGTGGCCGGCGCTGCTGGGCGCGGCCCTGGGCGGGCGGAAGTTGGACGGCCTCGGCCCGCGCCGCCTGAGCACCGCGCCGGGCTTCGCCTACCTCAAAATCAGCGAGGGCTGCTCGCACAAGTGCGCCTTCTGCACCATCCCGTCCATCCGCGGCCGCCACGTGAGCCGGCCCCTGGACGAGCTGGAGCGCGAGGCGCGCCTGCTGGTGGAGCAGGGCGGCGCGCCCGAGCTGGTCGTCGTGGGCCAGGACGTGACCGCCTACGGCCGCGACCTGGGCCTCAGGGACGGCCTCCGCCGCCTCCTGGACCGGCTCATGCCCATCGCGGGGCTCAAGTGGCTGCGGCTCATGTATCTCTACCCGGCCGGGCTCACGGACGCGCTGCTGAAGCATCTGGCCGGGCTGGGCCGGCCGCTCGTGCCCTATTTCGACATCCCCCTGCAGCACGCCCACCCGGAGATCCTCGCGGCCATGGGCCGGCCCTTCGCCCAGGACCCGGATCTGGTGGTGGAGCGCGTGCGCGCGCGCTTCCCGGAGGCCGCCCTGCGCACCAGCCTCATCGTGGGCTTCCCCGGCGAAACCGACGTCCACTTCAAGACCCTCAGGGACTTCGTCAAGCGCACGCGCTTCACGCACCTGGGCGTGTTCCCGTATCACCGCGAGGAGGGCACCCGCGCGGCCGAGATGGCGGGCCAGGTGGCCCAGTCCGTCAAGACCCGCCGCCGCAACGCGATCATGAAGATCCAGGAGGGCGTCAGCCGCGAGCGGCTGGAGGCGCTGGTGGGCACGCGCCAGGAGATCCTCGTGGAGGAGCCCAGCCCGGAATGGCCGGGGCTGTTCACCGGCCGCGTCTGGTGGCAGGCTCCGGAGGTGGACGGCGTGACCTACGTGAGCGGGCCCAAGGTCCGGCCCGGCCGCTTCGTCATGGCCGACATCGAGCAGGCCCAGAGCTACGACCTGGTGGCCCTGGCCTAGGGCCGCCGCAGCCGCGCGCCGCGAGCGCGCAGGGAGGCGGGCATGTCCCTGAAGCTGTCGAGACGGCCGGGGCCGGCGGCGACGTACAGCCACGAGACGCACGTGGTGTCCAACGTCAACGCCAAGTTCGAGGCCGGGCTGAGCACGGGGCAGCGCGTGGCCGACGCCGTGGCGCGCGTCGTGGGCGGCTGGCCGTTCATCCTGATCCAGTCCGCGATCATCCTGGGCTGGATGTGCGTCAACGGCTTCCTGGCCTATCAGGCCGCGGTCAATCCGGGCTATTTCCGCGCCTGGGACCCCTATCCGTTCATCCTGCTCAACCTGGTGCTGAGCTTTCAGGCGGCCTACACCGGGCCCATCGTCATGATGAGCCAGAACCGCCAGGCCGAGAAGGACCGCCTCATGGCCGAGCAGGACTACCGCGTGAACATCCGGGCCGAGGAGGAGATCAAGGTGCTCATGGAGCACCTGGCCCACCAGGACGAACTGATCCTGGACCTCGCCGCCCGGGTGGAGCGGCTCTGCCAGGCGGGCGGCCGCGCGGACGTCGACGAGTAGCGCGCCGGGCGCTTGTCCGCCCCGCGAAAGTGCCTCCCCGGGCTGGCAGCCGCCTTCCACCGGTGGCGAGGGGGCGCTTGCACCAAACAAGAATATCCTGCCATCCCAGGCAATAACGGAATCGTTCCGGGCGGCACGGCCCTTGCTCCCCTCGGTCAGTGTGCAGACACGACGCACCCGAAAAAACACCGAGGAGGCATATGGCATGAAGGACGTCAGCAGACGGGAGGTTCTGGGTTGGCTGGGCGGGGCGGCGCTGGGGGGTCTGGGCGTGAGCGTGCTCGCCGCGGGCGAGGGGCTGGCGGCCAAGAGCGCGGTCATTCCCAAGCCCGCGGCCAAGGCCGAGCCGCCGCAGTGGATTCCGCACAAGCTGGACGCGGTCGAGTGCGCGCCCCTGGCCTATGACGGGTACTGGGAGGACGGCCTGGGCTGCTGCTACGGCGTGTTCCACTCGATCATCGGCAGCCTGGGGCGGAAGTACGGCGCGCCGTACGATCAGTTCCCATTCCGGATGATGGAGGTGGGCAAGAGCGGCATCTCCGACTGGGGCACCATTTGCGGGGCGCTCCTGGGCGCGGCCAGCGCCTTCGCCCTGTTCTGGGGCCGCAAGGAGCGTGATCCCATGGTCACGGAGCTGTTCCGCTGGTACGAGACGGCGGCCCTGCCGATCCACCTGCCGGCCAAGGCCCAGGGCGCGGCCGGCCCCCTGCCGACCCACGTGTCCGGCTCGGTGCTCTGCCATGTTTCGGTGAGCAGCTGGTGCCACGCCACGGGCATCCCCGCGGACGACAAGCGGCGCAACGAGCGCTGCGCGCGCGTCACCGCCGACGTGGCGACCAAGGCCATCGAGATTCTCAACGCCAAGCTCGACGGAAGCTTCGCGCCGCTGCTGAAGTCCAAGGCCGAGGCCGGCTGCCGGGAGTGCCACGGCAAGGGCAAGACCTCGCCCATCCTCAAGGGACGCATGGATTGCACGCCCTGCCACGGCGGCGGCCTGCACATGCAGGACAAGTTCCACAACCATCCGTAGCGCGGGATTTCTCCGGCGACATCCTCCTTGCGTTTGCGCGCCGCACGGAAGGGGAGGGCCAGGCGGCCCTCCCCGCAGCGCCGCGGGGCGCGTGGCGGCGGCCGCTTGACCGCGGCCGGAAATCGTGCTGCGTAAGCTCAGGGAAGGACTCCGGCGCGCTGGGTGGCCGCGGGCGGACGCCTGCCCGGAGGAGGATGCATGGCCTGGGGCTGGCTGGGCTCGCTGCGTGACCGGTTCCGCTCGCCGGCGTTGGACTGGATTCAGGTCGAAATCACGACGCGCTGCAACGCCCGCTGCGGCTATTGCCCGCGAACCGCCCGCGGCGCGGACTGGCCCGGCCGGGACATGCCCGTCGAACTGTTCCGGGGACTGCTGCCCCTTCTCGGCCGGACGCGGCACATCCATCTGCAGGGCTGGGGCGAACCGCTGCTGCATCCCCGCTTCTTCGACATGGTCGGCTGGTGCAGGGCCAGGGGACTGGCGGTCAGCACCACCACCAACGGGCTGCTCCTGGACGAGGCCGGCCTCGGCCGCCTCGTCGACCTGGAGGTGGACGTGCTCGGCGTCAGTCTGGCCGGCGTCCGCCCGGAGAGCAACGACGCCCGGCGCGCGGGGACGGACATGGAGCGCTTGCGGCGCAGCCTGGAGCGTCTGGCCGAGCTGAAGGCGCGGCGGGGCGTCGAAAGGCCCGCCGTGCATCTGGCCTATATGCGCCTCGCGGACGGGCTTGGGGAGCTTGCCGCGCTGCCGGAGCTGGCCCGTTCCCTGGGCGCGGCCAAGCTCATGATCAGCGGGCCGCATCCCGGCGCAACCCCCGCGTTCGCCGGGGGGCCGGACCCGGCCGCGGTGGAGGCCGCCTGCCGCGAGGTGGCGGCGCGCTGCGCGGAGCTGGGGCTGGAGGCCTTTTGGCCCGCGCGCCTGCGCGAGATCACGGGCCGCGTCTGCACGGAAAATCCCGCCGGGGCCTGCGTGGTCGGCGTCGACGGCCGGGTCTCGCCCTGCGTCTTCAGCACTCCGGTCCTGGGACGCCCGGAGGCCGCGGACTTGGTGTTCGGCGACCTCCGCCGGACCTCCCTGACCGGAGTCTGGAACGCTCCGGAATATGCGCGCTTCCGGAGCCTGTTCGCCGGGAGGCCGGGGACCGCGGGCGGCTGGCCGGCCGCCTGCCTGGGCTGCCCGCTGCGCGGGACCGGGGCCTGAGCCGCCGGCTACTGCATGGCCCGCTTCATGGCGTAGGCCAGCTCGAAGATCTCCTCGCCCACGCGCAGGGTCTCGGCGATGCCCCGCGAGTACATGAACTGCGGGCCGCTGATGTGCACGAAGATGTCCAGGTCCTGGAGGAAGCGCATGACGCGCGCCTCGTCCTCGGCGTCGCCCCTGCGCTGTCCGGACAGGGCGGCCTCGATGCGGCCGCGCATGTCGCCGCGCGCGGCCTCGGGCAGCAGCTCCAGGAGCTGCGACAGTTTTTCCTCGCAGGTCTGATTCGTCTGATCGCCGGTCATGTTTCCTCCGCCCCCGCCGGCGCTCAGCCCCGGCGGAAGTCCTCGGTGTTGATCTGCATGCGCTTGAGGATCTTCTGGAGCGAGAAGCGCTCCACCCCGCTGATGCGCGCGGCCTCGGAGATGTTGCCCCGGGTGTGCTCCAGCAGGCGCTGCACGTAGCTCCGGGTGAAGTCCTCCACCACCATCTGCTTGGTCTCCTTGTAGGGCGAGAACTCGCAGCTCTCCTTTTGCGTGAACGCGCCCCCGGAGTCCGCCAGGCGCACGTGCGCCGTGTCGATGCGGCGCTCCGGGCAGAACACGGCCAGCCGCCGCACCAGGTTCAGCAGCTCGCGCACGTTGCCCGGCCACTGCCGGCAGGAAAGATAGGTCAGGGCCTCGTTGGAGAACTCCTTTTCCGGCACGCCGAGTTCGCGGCACACGGTGGGCAGAAAGCGCGTGGCGATGAGCGGGATGTCCTCGGCCCGCTCGCGCAGGGGCGGCACGGTGATGCACAGCACGTTGAGCCGGAAGTAGAGGTCCTCGCGGAAGGCGCCCTCGGCGATCTTGCCCTCCAGGTTCTGGTTGGTGGAGGCCAGGATGCGCACGTTGACCTTGATGGACTCGTTGGTGCCCACGGGCCGCACCTCGCCCTCCTGGATGACGCGCAGGAGCTTGGTCTGCACGTCGGCCGGGATGTCGCCGATTTCGTCCAGGAGGATGGTGCCGCGGTCCGCCGCCAGGAACAGGCCCTTGCGGTTCTTGTCCGCACCGGTGAAGGCGCCCCGGACGTGGCCGAAGAGCTCGCTCTCCAGGAGCGTGTCCGGAATGGCCGGGCAGTTCACGGTGACGAAGGGCGCGCCGGAGCGGTTGCCCAGGGTCTGGATGGAGCGGGCCACCAGCTCCTTGCCCGTGCCGGATTCGCCGCGGATGAGCACGGTGTAGTCGGACATGGCCACGGCCTGGATGGACTTGCGCAGGCGGCGCATGGCCTGGCTTTCGCCCAGGAGCATGGGGCCAAGCTGGCGGTCGGCCTGGGCCTCGCGCAGGCGCAGGTTCTCGCGCAGGAGCCGGCTGCGCTCCATGGCCTTGCCCACGATCTGGAACAGGCGGTCCTGGTCGATGGGCTTGGTCAGGAAGTCGTAGGCCCCTTCCTTGAGCGCGGCCACGGCGGTCTCCACGCTGCCGAAGGCCGTGAGCATGATCACCGTGAGCGCGGGGTCGCGCGCCAGGGCCGCGGTGAGCAGGTTCTGCCCGGAGACGCCCGGCATGCGCAGGTCGGTGATCAGCATGGCGTAGTCGCCGCGCTCCAGCTCGCGCAGGGCCTCGGCCCCGGATTCGCGCACCTCCACGCGCCAGTCCGGGAACTGGCCCGCGAGCAGCCGCCCCAGACCGATCGCGAAGTCCCGCTGGTCGTCCACCACGAGCACGGACCCGCAGAGGCTCGCGTCAGTCGCGTCCATTGCTGTCCTCCTCGGCGTTTTTCGGGCCTTGCCCCGCAGCATCCCCGTCGGCGGCGGGGAACGTCAAGACAAAAATGGCTCCCGGCCCGCCCAGGACCTCCACCGTCCCGTGCAGCTCGCGCAGGAGCTCGTGCACCACGGTGAGCCCCAGGCCGGTGCCCTTGTTGATCTCCTTGGTGGTGAAGAAGGGGTCGAAGATGCGGCCCAGGTTCTCGGGCGGGATGCCCGGGCCGTTGTCGGCCACGCGCAGGCGCACGGAGCGTCCGCCCGGCACGGCCTCGGTGGACACGCGGATGACGCCGCTGTCCCGGGGCGCGGCGTCCAGGGCGTTCACCAGAAGGTTGGTCAGGATCTGCTCCAGGGCCGAGGCGTTGGCCTCGATCTCCGGCAGCCCCCCGGCCAGGTCCAGCTCCAGCCGCACGCCGCAGGCCTCGGCCTGGGCCCGGAAGATGCGCTCCATGTCGCGCACCACGGCCCCGAGGTCGCTGGGCCCCTTGGCCGGTTTGTCCACGCGGGCCAGGCCCAGCAGGCCCTGGAGGACCTCCTTGGCCTTGTTGGTGTGCCGCACGATGACCTCCAGGTCCGACTGGGCCTGCGGGTCCTTCTGGCTTCTTTGCAGCAGCTGGGCGTAGCAGCTGATGACGCCGAGGGGGTTGTTGATCTCGTGGGCCAGGCCAGCGGCCAGCTGGCCCAGGGCGGCCAGCTTCTCACTCTGCTGCATCTGGGCCATGAGCCGCTTTTCGGCCGTGGTCTCGCGCACGAAGACCACCGCCCGGCCCATGCCGCCGCCGTCGCGCAGGGGATACACGCCCACGGCGAGGTAGCGTGGGCCGGGCAGTTGGAACTCCAGGCTGGCCGGCCGGTCGGCGGCGATGGCCCGGGCCAGCACGGCGGTCTGCTTTGCCGGCGCGGCCATGGCCGCGAACCAGTCCAGCACGCGCGCGCCGGCGCGGCAGCCCTCGGCCAGGGCCCGGGCCGAGGAATTGGCCAGGACCACGGCCCCGCCCTCGTCCACCAGGAGCAGTGGGTCGCCGATGCCCTCCACGATGAGCTCCAGAAGCTGGTTTTGGCGCAGGAGGGCGTTGATGGCCTCCAGGTTCTCCAGGGCGATGCCGAGCTGCTGGCCCAGGGCGAGGAGCACCTCGGGCGTGAGCGCCGGCGGCGCGCCGGAGTCCCAGGTCAGGGCCATGAGGCCGCGGCTGAGTTCCGAGGTGGCCACGGGCACGCAGACCCGGCCGCCCTCGATGCGCACCTGACCCGCGCGAGCCAGCTCCAGCCAGTTTTCCGGAATGTCGCCCAGGCCCTTTTCGTCGGGCCAGTGGTAGCGGTGGCGGCCCAGGGACGAGCAGAGGTAGGCGATGCGATCCGCGCCGAAACGCTGGGCGATGCGCGGCAGGGCGCTGCCCAGGAGCTCGTCGTGGCCCTGGCTGCGGTTCAGGTCGCCCAGAAGCTCCACGAACAGGCGCACGTCGGTCTGGTGCTCCTGGGCCTCGCGGCTCAGGTCGGCGGTGCGCCGGCGGACCTTGTCCTCCAGGTTGGCGGCGTAGTCCTCCAGCTGGCTGCGCGCCTGGCGCAGGTGCGAGGCGAACTCGCCGAAGGCCTTGAGCAGGGAGTTGATTTCGTCGCCGCCGTCGAGCTTGGCCAGGATGGACTGGTCGCCGGGAGCGGTGAAGTTGGCCCGGAAGATGCCCGACAGCCGCCGCAGGTTGGCCACCACCAACCGGTTGAAGAAAATCAGGATCAGCAGGAACACCCCGCCGGACACGGCGAAGAACGAGGCCCCGAAGAGCGAGATGGAGCTCTGGATGTGCTTGAGCGACTTGTCCACCGGCGTGCCCACGAAGTCCAGCCCGGCCAGCTCGCCCTCCTTGCGGCCGAAGCCGCGCACCGAGCCGTAGCGCTCGATGAGCACGCGCGGGGCGTCCTTGGGGTCGCCATGGCAGGCCAGGCACTCCTGGTCGAAATGGACCGGCCGGGCCAGCACGAAATACTCCACGCCGTCGATGACCTTGTAGCCGCGGTAGGTGTGCTCGTCGGGGTGGTTCTTGAAGTGGCGGATCAGCCCGCGCTCCAGCTCGTTGGCCTCGGAGGCCGGGTTGCGCGGGAAGAGCGAAACGCGCCGGTACAGGTACTGGTCGCGCTGGGTGTTCAGGTCCACCAGCACCCTGCGGGTGACGAAGGAGGTGCTCATGGCCTCCAGCAGGAACTCGTCGTGGCGGATGACGTTGCGCACGGTGGGGCGCAGGGTCTCGCGCACGTATTCCTGCAGCGAGGACAGGTGGGAGAAGACGAGTTCGGCCTTGGCCTCGGCCTCGATGTGCAGCATCTCGCGCAGGTGCATGTTCAGGGCGACGAGCAGCACCACCCCGAGCAGCAGGAACATCCCGGCCAGGCCGAGGAAGAACTTGTGCTGGAGCTTGCCGTGCAGCGGGGCGGACAGGGAGGACAGCGAGGGCAGGGCGGGCATGACTGCGTTTCCGTGCGGGCGCGTGACGCGCCGGGATTGCCTCCGGGCCGGGACAGAGGGGCGGGGAGCCCGGCCCGGAGGCGTTTCAGCGGCGGAATCAGCCGCCGTGGGCCGCGGGGAAGAAGGTGGCGCTGACCCAGTAGAGCAGGACGAGCGACACCACGCCGATGCTCAGGCTCCAGGCGATGAGCTTCTTCTCGATGGGCAGAAGCGGCTCGTACTCCATCTTCTGCATTTCCTCAGCGATCTTGTTTTCTTCGAGCTGCATATGCGTGCTCCTTGTGCGTTTGTGGCGGAATCGGCCCTAGGCGACGGGCGGGTGCACGCCGTGGAAGAACAGCCAGGAGATGAACAGGCCGATCCAGATGATGAATCCGAACAGGCAGACCACGTACACCGCGGCCAGCTTGCCGATGCCCTCGGCCCAGAGCTTCTTGAAGTTCGACACCACGCCGATGGTGAAGAAGGTGAGCACGAAGAAGATGCCGCGGAAGATGCCCGTGCCGCCGATGGTCGCCTTGCCCATCTTCACCAGGTCCGGACCGGCGGCGCAGATGGCGAGCATGATCAGGAAGGTGATCACGTAGCCGAGCACGAAGCGCGGGAAACGGTCCAGGATGTCGGTGAACTTCATGCGCTGGCCAGGCTTGCAGTCGATGAAGGTGCACCACACGGCCGCCAGGATGAACGACCAGATGCCGATGAACACGTCGATGAAGATCTTGATGGTCGTGGCCGCCATGGTGATCCAGCCTTCCTGGTACACGATGCCGGTCTCGGTGACCGCCTTGGCGCGGATGAGGGCGTCGGTGATGGCGCCGGAGGCGATGGCGCCGCCGTCGCTCTTCACGGCCAGGCCCATCCATGCGCCGGCGACCATGGGCTCGTTCCAGAGGCCCCACTGCGCGGCGAAGGGCAGGATCAGCATCTCAATGCAGGTGAACACAACCACCAGCGAGGAGACCATGATCGGCACCACCGGCCGGGCGCGGATGGAGCCGCCCGTGGCGATGGCCGCGGAGACGCCGCAGATGGAGATGCCCGAGGCCAGGGGCGCGGACCATTCCTTGCTGAACTTGAAGTACTTTCTGGCGACGTAGTACACGAGCGCCCAGTAGATGAGGTAGGCCTCGACGATGGCGCACAGGCCTCGGAAGATGACCGAGGAGGCCAGCCCCAGGGCGTCCACGGCCTTCACGCCGAGCTCCGCGCCCAGGATGACGATGGCGATCTTGATGTACATCTCGGGGCGCAGGGCTTCCTTCAGCTTGTCGGACAGGCCGGGCATGAAGTTGCCGATGAAGATGCCGGCCAGCAGCGCGATGATGAAGCCGGCCTCGCCCGTGAGGCCCATGGCCCAGTCGAGGTGGTACTTGGCCAGTTGGTCGGGCGTGGCGGCGATGACCGCATAGTGCCCGGCGGCCCAGCAGGCGATACTGATGAAGAAGACCACGGTGAACGACTTGACGAACTTGGGCACGTCGCCGCCGAGGAACTTGACGCCGACGCCCAGGAACGCCGTGACGAACACGAACGTCATGATCAGGGACGCCAGGCCCGGCACGCCCTTGTACTTGCCGGACGCCGCGGAGAAGATCTTGTCCGCGTTGGTCCAGACGCTGGTCTTGACGCTCCAGCCCAGGGCGTCGATGCCCATGAAGTTGAGCATGCCGAGCGCGAAGAGGATCAAGCCCAAGATGAGCGCGAGCTTGTCCTCCGTGAGCCATCGCTTTTGTTCCGCCATTTGGAAACCTCCTTCACGTAGAAAAGTGTTGAACTCCTGCCTGCGGCGGCCGGCTTGGACGCGCCGCTCCGGGCCAGACTGACGCCAAGGTCCGGGCCCGAGTCCGCGCACCCTTTCGGTGCGCCCATCACGCTGCTCCGGCCTCACCCTCACCCGTATCGCCATGGAGCAAAGCAAAAGCGGGGCCAGAATCATCGACAGGCAACATGGCGGTTTTGTAGGATTATTTTTTATGATGTCCAGGCGTTTCGCCAACTTTCGTTGGCAGGCCGCCTCGCGGTGGAGGCAGAAAGGCGTCTCCGCTGGGCGGCACTTCGGCCGTCCTTCCGGAGGCGGTCCGGCGGAGCGGCCGGCGAGAGGCTGGAGGGGGCGGGAAGGGGCTGTGGCGGCGGGCCGGAAGCTTTTGCCGTCATGGTTTTCCGGATGCGGCAAATTCTTCCAGAGTATCTTATGAGAAACTCTTAATATTTTAATACATTGATTTTAAAGTATGTTTTTGAAGTGCGCTTCAACTGAAAATCAGCACCGCTGCTTGCCGGATGCGCGTGCGTTGTGCTGCCTGCGCCTTCGTTTCGGTGGCGGCGGCCGAGCAACGTACGTTCGGCGTTCGGAAATGGCGGTCGAATGTCGCCGCGTGCTATTGCTATTTGCTATGAAATCGGTCAGTTACGCGATTGATGGCTTTTTGTGATCTCCTGCCTTGACAGTCCCCAAAGCTGAGCTTAAATGCATTTTTAAACCTTGTTCTAATCTTTGTTTCTCAAGGGGGCCGACATGCTCGAGGACAGCGATACCAAGCGCAGGCTGCTGCAGGGGGCTCGGGAAGCCTTTGCGCAGCATGGGCTGGACGACGCCACGGTCCGGGACATCTGCGCCCGGGCCGGGGTCAACGTCGCCGCGGTGAGCTATCACTTCGGAGGCAAGGAGAAGCTTTACGCCGCAGTGCTGCAGGACTATATCGAGCAAGAGCAGCGCCGTCATCCGCGCGATGCGGGCGTGACCCCGGCCAGCCCGCCGGAAGAGCGCCTGCGCGCCTATGTGCGCGGCCTGCTGCTGGGCGCCCTGTGCGAGGGCGGCGACGAGGACGAGCGGCTGGGCACGCTGGTGCTCCAGGAATTCGTGGAGCCCTCGGCGTGCTTCTGGACGATCTTTGACCAGGCCTTCCGGCCCACGATGGATCTGCTGACGGACATCGTGCGGCAATTGCTGCCCGAGGCCGACGAGGCCGCTGTGGCCCAGTGCGCCTCAAGCATCAACGGCCAATGCGCGCTGTACTGCTTCGCCGGGAAGGTCATCGCCCGCCAGGCGCCGGAGCTGGCCCTGACGCCCGACAACGTGGACCGGATCACGGATTTCATCATCCAGTTTTCCCTGGGGGGCGTGGCGCGCGTGCGCGCGAGCCGGCAGAACTGATCCCCCCGGGATTCGGCGCGCGGCGGGGATGGTCTCCGCGGGCGCGCAGGCGCATCTCCTCCTTGAGCGCGCCGCCGGTCCCCTTCCGCTTATGCGGGGGGCGGGCCGGCGGTCAGCCGGAGGGGACGCGGCATGAGACATGCAACATGCGGCCTTCGGCTGCACAAAATTGACGGGCTACAGCACAAGTCAATCACGGGAGAGAGCGGATGCTTTCGAAATTCTTCCTGGAAAGGCCGGTCTTCGCCTGGGTCATCGCGATCATCATGATGACCCTGGGCTGCCTGGCGATCTACAAAATGCCGATTTCCCAGTATCCGCCCATCGCGCCGCCTTCCATCTCCGTGGACGCGTATTTCCCGGGCGCCTCGGCCGAGACGGTGGAGAACACCGTGACCCAGGTCATCGAGCAGAAGATGACCGGCCTGGACAACATGCTCTACCTCACGGGCACGAGCTCCTCCTCGGGCGCATCGCGCATTGAGATGACCTTCGCCGCGGGCACCGACCCGGACGTGGCCTGGTCCAAGGTCCAGAACAAGCTCCAGCTGGCCATGGCCAGCCTGCCGGAATCGGTGCAGCAGTCCGGCGTCAAGGTCAGCAAGTCCACGCGCAACTACCTCATCGTCGTGGGTCTGATCTCCGAGGACGGCAGCATGAGCGGCGAGGACCTGCGCGACTTCTCCCAGTCCAAGCTGGAGAAGGTCCTGGCGCGCGTCCCCGGCGTGGGCGAGGTGGAGAACTTCGGCAGCCAGTACGCCATGCGCGTCTGGCTCAACCCGGATCAGCTGGCCAACTACAGCCTGACCATGAGCGACGTCATCACGGCGCTGAACGCCTACAACGTCGAGGTCTCCGCCGGCCAGCTCGGCGGCGCTCCGGCCAAGGCCGGCCAGCGGCTCAACGCCTCCATCGTCGTGCAGCACCTGCTGCAGACGCCCGAGGAGTTCGCCAACATCCCGGTGCGCTCCAACCCGGACGGCTCGGTGGTGCGCATCAAGGACATCGGCCGCACGGAGCTGGGCACCGAGCGTTACGACATCGTGGCCAGCTTCAACGGCAAGCCGGCCGCGGCCATGGCCATCCGCCAGGCCGCCGGCGCCAACGCCCTGGAGACCGCCGACGCGGTCAAGAAGAAGATGGATGAACTCAGCCACTACTTCCCCAGGGGCATGAAGGTCATCTATCCCTACGACACCACGCCCTTCACCAAGGTGGCCATCGACGAGGTGGTGAAGACCCTGTTCGAGGCGGTGCTGCTCGTCTTCGTCATCATGTACCTGTTCATGGGCAACATCAGGGCGACGATCATCCCGACCATCGCGGTGCCAGTGGTCTTGCTCGGAACATTCGCAGTCCTCGGATTCGCAGGATTCTCCATAAACATGCTGACGATGTTCGCCATGGTGCTGGCCATCGGCCTATTGGTCGACGACGCCATCGTGGTGGTGGAGAACGTGGAGCGCATCATGTCCGAGGAGGGCCTCGGACCACGCGAGGCCACGGCCAAGTCCATGGGCGAGATCACCAGCGCGCTGGTCGGCATCGGCCTGGTGCTCTCGGCCGTGTTCGGGCCCATGGCCTTCTTCCAGGGCTCCACCGGCGTGCTCTACCGCCAGTTCTCGGTGACGGTCATCGCCTCGATGATGCTCTCGGTGCTGGTGGCCTTGATCCTGACGCCGGTCCTCTGCGCCACCTTCCTCAAACCCGTGCCCAAGGGCCACGAGCCCTCGGACAACGCCGTGTTCTTCCTGCGGCCCTTCTTCCGCTGGTTCGACCGGGTCTTCTTCAAGGCCAGGAACACCTACGTGAACGTCGTCAGCCACTCCTTCGGCCGGAAGACGCGCTTCCTCGTGCTCTACGTCCTGCTCGTGGTGGTGGTGGGCATCTCCTTCCAGCGCATGGCCACCTCGTACATCCCGGACGAGGACCAGGGCATCCTGCTGATCCAGGCCCTGCTGCCCTCCGGCTCCACCCTGGAGCAGACGCAAAAGGTCATGGATCGCGTCAGCAAGCACTTTCTGGAAAACGAAAAGGAGGCCGTGCTGTCCTTCTCGCCGGTCTGCGGCGTGAGCTTCGGCGGCCAGGGGCAGAACATGGCCCTGGGCTTCGTCCGGCTCAAGGAATGGGACAAGCGCAAGCGGCCCGACCTCAAGGTCAAGGCCATCGCCGGCAGGGCCATGGCCGTGTTCTCGCAGTACAAGGACGCCATGGTCTTCGCCTTCCCGCCGCCGCCGGTGGTGGAGCTGGGCATGGCCTCGGGCTTCGACTTCCAGTTGCAGGACCTGGGCGGCGTCGGGCATGAGCAACTCATGGCCGCGCGCAACCAGCTCCTCGGCATGGCCATGAAGGACCCGCGGCTCGTGCGCGTGCGGCCCAACGGCATGGAGGACGTGCCCGAGTACCATGTCGACGTGGACTGGGATCGCGCCGGGGCCATGAGCCTGCCGATCTCCTCCATCCACACCACGCTGTCCGCGGCCTTCGGCAGCGCTTATGTGAACAACTTCATCCAGAGCGGCCGCGTCAAGCAGGTCTATGTCCAGGCGGACGCGCCCTACCGCATGCTGCCCCAGGACCTGAACCGCCTGTACGTGCGCAACAGCCTGAACAAGATGGTGCCGTTCTCGTCCTTCGCCACGGGCCGCTGGGCCCTGGGTTCGCCCAAGCTGGAGCGCTACAACGCCTTCCCCTCGGTCAACATCTGGGGCGAGCCCGCGCCCGGCCACAGCACCGGCGAGGCCATGGCCGTCATGGAGGAGCTGGCCGGCAAGCTGCCGCGCGGCATCGGCTTCGACTGGACCGGCCTGTCCTATCAGGAACGCATGACGACGAAGCAGGGGCCGATCCTCTACGCCTTCTCCATCTTCGTCATCTTCCTCTGCGTGGCCGCGCTCTATGAGAGCTGGACCATTCCCTTCGTGAACCTGCTCATGCTGCCCCTGGGCGTGTTCGGCGCAATTTTGGCGACCACCGCGCGGGGCATGCCCAACGACGTGTACTTCCAGATCGGCTTTCTGACGACCATGGGCCTGTCCACCAAGAACGCCATCCTGATCATCCAGTTCATCAAGGAGCGCATGGCCCACGGCGACGGCCTCATCGACGCCACGCTCGGCGCGGTGCGCACCCGGTTCCGGCCGGTCATGATGACCTCGCTGGCCTTCTTCTTCGGCGTGCTGCCCCTGGCCATCGCCACGGGCGCGGGCGCCGGCGCGATGAACGCCATCGGCACCGCGGTCTGCGGCGGCATGCTTTCGGCGACGTTCATCGACCTGATCTTCATCCCGCTGTTCTTCGTCGTCGTCTCCCAGGTGTTCCAGCGGAGGCGGAAGAAGAAGGGCGGCGCGACCCCGCCGGACGCCCCGTCCGGTCCCGGCGATCCTTCGGGCCCTTCCGCCCCGCAGGGCCCCGAGGGGAAGTCGGGCAAGACGGAAGATGCGGTCCCGGCGGCCCCCGCCGCGGACGCCGCCCCGGCGGAGCCTGCGGCCCCTACGGCCCCGGCCGCCCCTGCCGCTCCGGCGGCGGGATGACGGCAGCGGCGGCGAACGGACAGACGTAACAGCGAGGAGGCGAGATGGCGGAGTACGACAAGGTTCTGGTCCTGGCCGACGGGTCCGAGCGGACCACCATGACCGCTGGTCACCTGAAGGAATACCTGCCCGGCAAGACGGCCAAGCGGGTGGTGCTCTTCCACGTCGTCAGCTCCCTGCCCGAGGAGCTGCGCGAGCTGGAGGAGGAGGCCTGCTGCCCCGCGCTGCTGGAGCGGCTCAAGCGCCAGGCCGACGAATCGCAGAAGGGCATTCTGGAGAACCTGGAGTGGTCCAAGCGGATCCTGGTGGAGGGCGGCATGCCCGAGGACGCCGTGGAGATCCGCATCCAGCGCGCCAGAAGGGGCGTGGCCCAGGACATCATCGAGGAGGCCCGCAAGGGCTACCGCGCGGTGGTGATGCGGCGGCGCGGCATGGGCTCGCTGAAGAACATCATCCTGGGCAGCGTGGCCTTCAAGCTGCTCCAGTCGCTGACCTTCATTCCGATCATCCTCGTGGGCAAGGCCCCGGCCGTGCGGCGGGTGCTGCTGGCCGTGGACGCCTCGCCCAACTCCCTGAAGGCCGTGGATTTCGTGGCCGCCATCCTGGGAGGCCACGGCTTCGAGGTCTGCGTGTTTCATGCGGTGGTCGGCCTGGGCGCGGTGGCCTTCAACCCCGACGAGGACGCCAGGCGTCCGCTGCCCGAGTGCGAGGACGAGGACGGCGGCCTGGAGGCCTACAAGCAGAAGGTCGGCCGCCTCGTGGTCGGCGTGCGCGAGCGGCTTATCGCCACGGGCTTCGACGCGGACAAGGTCTCGGTGAAGGTCGCCTGCGGCGCGCGCAGCCGGGCCGAGGCCATCGTCAACGAGGCCGAGACGGGCGGTTACGGAACCATCGTCGTGGGCCGGCGCGGCCTCTCGCGGGTCGAAGCGTTCTTCATGGGCCGCGTCAGCCACGGCGTCGTGTACGAGGGCAAGCAGTTCACGGTCTGGGTCGTTTAGCGGCGTCCTCCGGCCGTTTTTCGTGGTGCCCGCGGACTTTTTCGAACAGGAAACACCAACCGGCTCCGGAACCCTCGCCAGACGGGTATGGGCCGCATATTTCATCAGGATACAGCCATGATGCGCCGAAAAGTTTTCGCCATGTTTCCCGCCTCCCTGGTTCTGCTTCTTTTCCTTATGTCCTGCGGCAAGGACAAGCCCGCGGCGGCGCCCGCTGCGGCGCCGGAGGTGACGGTTCTGACGCTGTCGCCGCAGCCGGTGACGCTGACGACGGAGCTTCCGGGCCGGACGTCGGCGCATCTGATGTCCG
>Ga0268263_1000438_pt1 | contig 69868 bp, 55 predicted proteins | sample Biomet5_FD_190358 | JGI IMG/M metagenome (GOLD analysis project Ga0268263, IMG submission 190358) | Microbial communities from bioreactor (seeded with sewage sludge) at LBNL, California, USA - Biofuel metagenome 5 (SPAdes) (version 4) | ecosystem: Engineered > Bioreactor > Anaerobic >... | reverse complement strand
ATCCGCCAGGCTTTGCTGCTTTTCCATCTTCATCACCGTGTCGCTTTTTCCCTTATTATACCACGCCGCCCTGCTGGTTTAAATCAGTGATTACCTAGATCAGATGCTTTGAGAACGAGTTGCATATGGTTGTCATTTTCCCCCATAGTACATGTTTACTTTTATGCGCGTAGGGCGGAAACGCTGAAAGAGTTATTTCGTCGGCTCACATCTTCGCAGATAGGGCTGGCGCAGCAGTAGATCAAGGTCTGGTGGCGCGAGGACGAATGGGCGGTAGTCTTTACCAGTTCCGGTACTCCGAGGGCGTCATCCCGGTCAGCTCTTTGAAGAGCGTTGCGAAGTATTTTGTGTTCTTGAAGCCTACTCGGTCGCCGACGGCGTAGATCTTAAGACCGGTGGTGGTCAACAACTCGCAGGCCTTTCGCACCCGGGTGCGGGTCAGGTATTCGTTGAAGGTGTAGGACGTCTTGTTCTTGAAAAGGCGGCACAGATGGCTCTCCGAAAGGAAAAAGCGCGCGCTGACGCCCGAGAGCGTCAAATCCAGCTCCAGGTTCTGGTCGATATACTGCAGCACTTCTCCCATCATCGCGCCCGGGGACGCGCCACGGGCTTCGTCTCCGGCGAGGGAGGAGGCGTGCAGCAGCGCATCGTGGCAAAGCGATTCGATCTCCTCGAAGCGCTGGCAGCAGATCATGCGGCTCAAAAGCTGCTCGGGCTGTTTGAAGCAGAGGCGCGCGCTGGTGTCGGGCCGGTCGAGGGCGGCCTGCAGTGTCTGCTGCAGGAAGAGAACGCTGGCCTCGTCGCCGTACTTTCCGGCGGACAGGAACTGGTATAGGTCGTTCGACGCGCGCCGGACGCCGTCCGGGTCGCCCTTGTGGACTGCCTTGACCGCTGCCACCTTCAGTGCCTCAGTGCCGTTCAGGAACGCCGCGTGATCATAGCTGACCGGGCTGGGGTGGTAGCCCGCGGTGGGAGACGAAGCCCGAAGGCAGCTAAGCGCCGCATAGAGCGCCTCCCGGTAGGCGCGGTTGATCAGCAAGATGCACTCGTACATGCGGCTCACGCCTATGCGGACGGCGTAGCGGCTGGGATCCAGCGCGATGGCTTGGTGCATGGTGTGGGCGACCTGATGCGGGTTGGGTAGCATGTCCGGGAAGGGGAACACCGCTACCGACACACCGTATTTCAGCGTGGTGCGGGCGGGATGGCTGACCTCCCGGACCGCGGCGGAGAACCGCTCCGCCACCAGTTCCATATAGTCGCCCTCCGCGTCCTCCAATGGCGCGACGGCGCAAACGGCCACCATGTAAGGCGTGTCGCCGCAGCGCCCGGATAGGATCTGCAGCGCTTCCGGGTCGTCCGCCAGCGCTCCAGAGAGCAGCCTGGCCTCCGCGAGTTTCGCATCCTCTCCAGCGATCCTCAGCATCGCGAGCTGCTGCAGCACCTTCTCGGAGAGCAGCTGGTTGTCGATGGGCTTGAGCAGGTAGTCGGCGACGCCGCTGCGCATCGCATCCTGCGCGTACTCGAACTCGCCATAGCCGCTGAGCACGATCAGGCGACTGTGGTGGGCGGATCGGGCGTAGCGGCGCAGGAACTCCAGACCGTCCATGACCGGCATGCGAATGTCGGTCAGGATTAGGTCAGGCGCGCGTTTCAGCGCTTCCTCCAGTGCTTCCGCGCCGTTCTTGCAGGCATAGACATCCGAAAACAGGCCCATCCCTGAAAGAAAGCCCCGGATGCCCTCGCGGATGGGTGCCTCGTCATCCGCTATCAGTGCAGTATACATGTATCATTCCTCCTGAAGCGGGATGCGGAGGATCACCTTGGTGTATTTGCTGGGCGCGGAGCGGATGGCGAGAGAGTGGTCCCGGCCGTATTTGAGCATCAACCGCTCGTTGACGTTTCTCAGTCCTACGAACTGGCTGACCCGCCCGTCGCGCAACGTGTCCAGCGCCTCGTAGGGGAAGTCCTCCGGCATGCCCCGGCCGTTATCATAGACTGACAGCTTCAATTCGCCCTTATCTCGTTCCGCATAGACGATGACGACGCCGCCCCGCTCCCGGTCCTCAAACCCGTGCAGGATGGCGTTCTCAATCAGCGGCTGCAGCATTAGCTTGGGGACGGGCGCCTCCTCCAGATCGTCCCCGATCATGAAGAAAGCGCGGAACTTCTCCGGAAAGCGGGCACTTTGCAGAGAGAGGTAATAGCGCGCCTGCTGGATCTCCTCCCGGAGAGGTACTTCCCGCTCCATCTCCTTGAAGCTGTAGCGCAGCATGGCGCTGAGGGAGGCGATCATCTCGCCCACCTCGTCCTTGTCCTGGCGGGACTGGGTGGCGGCAGCCTTCCACTTGATCGTCTCCAGCGTGTTGTAAAGGAAGTGCGGGTTGATCTGCATCTGCAGCGAGATCAACTGTGACTCCTTCTCCTTGAGCCGGGAGACGTAGGACTGCTCGATCAGCACGTCCATACTGTCCAGCATACGGTTGAATTGGCGGGTGATCTCATTAAACTCTACCTGCCGGACCGCGGGTGCGCGGGCGGTCATGTCGCCTTCCCCGATGCGGTTGATGGTGGCGATCAGCCGGCTGAGCGGCTGGGTGAGCCCGCGGGAGATCATTAGCCCCAGGATCAGGTTGAACACGAATAGCATCAGCGCCATCAGAGTCATCGAGTAGACGAAGCCGCTCGTGGATAGCACGAGGTCGCGAAATGGGATGTAGGAGCGCACGGTGACGTCTCCCAGCCCCGCCTGCCGTGAGGCCATGAGGCCATTCTTCTCCGAAAGCTCACCCCAGGGTGCGGTTCCGTTGGCTGCCAGCACGTTGCCGTAGCGGTCGACCAGATAGATCAGGTGTCCGTCGGTGAGCGCCTTTCCAGTCAAAAGTCCCTGGAAGATGGATTCCTCCGCATCCAGCGCCAGCACCGCGGTGGGAACCTTCCGGTGCTTGATCGAGATATCGGACATCAGCCGCGAGTAGGAGATCAGCTTCGAAGAGGCACCGGTCTGCGGGTAGGGCGGGGAAACGACCGCGCGCCCGGCCGCGCTGATGGCGGCCTGATCGAAACCCGCCTCCCGGTACGCATCCTCGGCGGGGGTTGCCGAGTCGCTGGAAAAGCCGGCGTAGATGGCGCGCTCTCCCATATAGAGCCGAGCAGAGCGGATGAACTCGGTGGTGGAGATGTACTGCTTGAGCCGGTCGACGATGACGCCCTCTAGGAGAATCCCCTCGATGTCGCCGTCGGTCCCGGCCGCCACCTTCTCCGTGAAGCGGCTGATGTCGGCGTTCAGCGTCAGGTCGGCGTAGACGGACATGGAGATTTCGTCCAGCCGCCGAAAGATCATGTCTGACGAGGAGGCTAATTGGGACAGCAGTGAAGACGCCTGCTTTTCAAGGCTCCGGGCCTCCGAGGCGGAGTAATTGGAATACATGATCGCACTGAGCGCGCAAATGGTCGCGAAGTTGATCAGCACACAGGCCAAGAATATCTTAGCCTTGAATGTGAGCGGCCGCCCCGATTTATTTACTCGTTTCATGCTATGATTATAGCATAACCTTTAGAAATGAAAACCCTGTTCCGACGGTAAGGCAGAAAAGTGAACCATTTGATTAGTTTACTGCCTTGTGGCGATCCTCTCCGCCGGACTATACTGGCAGTGGGCAAAAATTCTTCAAGGGGGGTTTGGTTCCATGAGGAAGATCTGTGCGCTGCTGCTGGCCCTGACGCTCGTGTTCGGCGTGGTGAGCGCGTCGGCAAAGGTGGTTATTTACACGTCCGAAGCCGGTGGAGACGACTTCGCTGCCTTCGCGAAGGCCGCTTCCGAGGCGACCGGCGTCGAAATCGAAGGTCTGACCGCTCCGACCAACTATTCCGACTTCGTACCCAAGATCACCGCGATGCTCTCCTCCAATTCGGATGCGGTGGACATCGTCTGGATCGACGAGCTGTTAGGCGTGAGCTTTGCCAGTGCGGGCTACCTGGAGCCGCTGGATGGCGTCATCGACGATGCGACCAAGGCTCAGTTCTCCCCGGATGTGCTGAACAACATTTGCTCCAAAGACGGCAAGCTGTACATGATCCCGGCGACCGCCACCCCGATGTTCCTGTTCGTCAACAAGAAGCTGTTCAAGGACGCGGGCATCGCCTACCCCACCACCCAGCAGGAGTTTTTCGCGGCGGCCAAGGCGCTGACCAAGGGCGACGTGTACGGCTACGGCGCCGCGTGGTCGCTGGGCGGGCAGCTGTTCAACGACGTGATCCGCTGGATGGACGCCTACGATGGCGACTACATGGACTGGACGCAGGAAGGTTCTCGCCAAGCGCTTCAGGCGATGCACGACATGATCTATGTCGACAAGATCACGCCGGTCGCAGCACTGGGCGACATCTACGACGCGGTGAACCAAAAGTTCATCGACGGCAAGTACGCGATGATCTATCAGTGGCCCTATGTTTTCGGCGTCATCGGCGCGGACAAGTTTGACGAGAATTACGAGGTCATCCCGGTGCCCACCTTTAAGACCAACAAGACCATCGTGTCCGGCTGGCAGTACGCCATCAACGCTTCCTCCGCCAACAAGGACGAGGCGAAAAAGGTAATAAAATGGCTGGCATCCGCGGAAGGCCAGAAGCTGCACATCACGCTGCGCGATTCAAGCGCCGCGCGCACTGACGTGCTTAACAGCCCCGACGTCATCAAGCAGTACCCGATGCTGGGTGCGACCGGCACCTATGCCGCGGCGGGCAGCCTGATGCCCCGGCCTATGAACGACAAAATCAACGCCATCATGGACGCCACCGAGGCAACGCTGCAGAACTACCTGACTGACAAGATCACCCTGGACGAATGCGTCGAAAAGGGTATGGCGGATATGGACGCCATCATGGCCGGCAAATAATTTCCCACGTTGGTCGCCGCGGCACGCGTTCTTTGCCGCGTGCCACGGCGACCGATACGGGCTGGAGGAACACGCGATGGCCCATATTAAAAAGCGGTGGGATCTCTTGTGCTGGCTCCTGGTGGCCCCGGCGCTCGGTACGCGAATCTTCTGTACCCTGTACCCGATCCTCCGCACGGTGTACGACAGTTTATTTCAGATCAATAAAATCCGCAGGATCAACCGCTTCAACGGCATCGGAAACTACATCCAGATGCTTCAGGACACCAACCTTCTAGATACCATTCAGTTTACCGCAATTTTCACGATCGCCTCCATCGCGCTGCACACGCTGCTGGGCGTGGGGTTGGCGCTGCTTCTGAACGCGCAGTTCCGCGGGCGCAAGGTGCTGCGCAGCGTGGTGCTGATCCCCTGGGCGACGCCGCTGGTTGTTGCGGGCATTGCCGCGACTTGGGCGTTCAATGATATGTACGGCTTCGTCAACGATCTGATCCGCCGCGTCCTGCCCAGCTTTTCCTGCGACTGGCTGGTTGGCCTGGCAACGGCTCGGTGGGCCGTCATATTGGTTGATGTCTGGAAGGACACGCCTTTCTACGCGATCATGATCCTGGCCGGACTGCAGAGCATCCCGGCGGACCTGTACGAGGCGGCTCTGGCGGACGGCTCCGGCCCGGTGAGCAGCTTTTTTAGGATCACGCTGCCCAACATCGCGCCGCTCATGTGCACGATGACGGTGTTCTTCTCGCTGTGGAGGCTGACCCAGTTCGACCTGGTCTACGCCATGACCCAGGGCGGCCCAGGCACATCCACATCGCTCCTCAGCTACCGCACTTACATCGAGGCATTCAAGAATCTGAATTTCGGCTACGCGTCGGCTATCTCGGTGGTCTTATGCCTGTTCATGGTGGTGGTGGCGGCGGCCGGCTTCCGCGCGAAGAAACACCTGGACTTTGAAACGTAAGGAGGGAGCCGGATGAAACGCCATCCCATCAAAACTTTGGGGGTCTGGTTCCTGGCGGCAGTGACGGTCGCGGTGATTGTCTTTCCCGTATGGTGGATTGTGCTCTCCTCGATCACGCCCAAGGATCAGTTGTTCCAAACGCCGATCCACTACTTTCCGGTGCACCCAACGCTGGAGAACTACCGGGGCCTCCTGGAGAAGGTAAACCTATCGTCTTTAATCCGGGACACCGCGGTCGTCACGTTCTTCGCCATGTCGCTTTCTTTGCTCATCTGCCTATTGGCGGCCTACGGCTTCAGCCACGCGCGCTCCAAGGGTATTAAAGCGGCATACGCGCTGCTGATCGGCTCCACGTTTTTACCGATGATCTCCACGATTCTGCCCATGTTCGAACTGTTTTCCTGGCTCAAGCTGTGCGACACCTATTTCGTATTGATCCTTCTGTATACAAATAACTTTATCCCCTTCACCTCACTGATCCTGGTCTCCTTCATGAATCAGCTTCCCGCCTCGCTAGAGGAGGCGGCCCGCGTAGACGGCGCGGGCGCGATGACTGTGATCTTCCGGATCCTGCTGCCGGTGATGAAGCCCGCCGTCACCACGATGGCGATCATCAACTTCATCCTGTGCATCAACGAGTTTATAACGCCCTTGATCTTCACCACCTCGAAGGTTTCCATGCTCAGCGTGGGCATCACGATGATCCCACGGCTGAACCAGTATCAGGTGCCATGGGACAACATCAGCGCGCTGGCGACCATCATGTTGGTGCCGATCGTGCTGTTCGTATGCCTGTTTGAAAAGAACATCATGAGCGGGCTGATGGCCGGCAGTATTAAGCAATAATGGAGGAATTTTCATGACTTCCCGCGAAAGAGTATTGGCCATAGCGCGGCGGGAGGCGCCCGACCGCATCCCTAAGGACCTGAGCTGGGGGCTATGCCCGGCAAAGATTGAGGAATTCCGGAAACGCACGGGCGCGGAGGACTACTGGGACTATTTCGACCTGGACTACCGGGTGTTGGAGTTCGCGCCCTCCCGCATGGAACGCGACTCCAAGCGCTATTTTGCCGGACGGGACGGCGAACCCGGCTTCCGGGTGGATGAGTGGGGCGTCGGGCTTGGACACTCTACCGACCCGGCGCTACACTTCGAGCACCTGATCTCGCCGCTCAGGGACGGCATGGACGAGGAGCAGGCGGCGAGCTACCCGCTGCCCGATTTTCTGGAAGACTACCGCCACGCCCACTTCAGCGAGGACGTCTCACGCTGGCACGGGCGGGGTCTCGCCGTCTGCGGCGGCCTGGCCCAGACCATCTTCGAAAAGGCGTGGGCGATCCGGGGCTTTCAGGAGACGCTGATGGACATGATGGCGGAGCCGGAGGCGATCGAGATCCTTTTCGACCGCATCGCGGACCTGCGCATCCATCAGGCGCGCCTGATGATCGACGCTGGGATCGACATCCTGATGCTGGGCGACGATGTGGGTATGCAAAGCGGCATGCTGATGCGGCGCTCGCTCTGGCAACGGCTTTTAAAGCCCAGGCTCCAGCGCGTGATCCGGGCGGCGAAGGAAATCCGGCCGGACCTGCCCATCTTCTACCACTCCTGCGGCAACCCCGGCGAAGTGATCCCCGACCTGATCGAGGCGGGCGTGACCATCCTGAACCCTTTGCAGCCTGAATGCCTAGACCATGAGGCGGTTAAACGGGAATATGGAGACCGGCTCGCCTTCTGGGGCGGCGTGAGCGCCCAGCGGAACCTGTCCTTCGGCACGCCCACGCAAGTCATGGAGGAGGTCCGGCGCTGCATTGAGACGCTGGGGCAAGGCGGGGGCTACCTGATCGGGCCCAACCACATGGTAGAACCGGAGGTGCCCTGGGAAAACCTGACGGCCTTCTTTGAGGCGGTCGAGAAGTACGGAGATTACACCTGACGGAGGCCCAGCATGATCCATTGTGCCTCGTTTGACAAAATCGCTTTGCGCCACTTGGAATACTGGAACCTGGAGAACCACGACCGGCCGCTTTTAGACCTGACCGCGCCGATGCCCAGCTATGACCCCCGCCCGCTGCCCCGTCCCGGGACGCTCCGGGAGCGCTGGCTGGACGCGGAGTACATGCTGAAAAGCGCCCGTGCTGGGATGGAAGGCACTTTCTACGCGGGCGAAGCCTTTCCCAGCGCCTTCCCCAACTTGGGCCCGGATATCTTCGGCGCGTACTTCGGGTGCGAGCTGGACTTCGGCGAGGACACCAGCTGGGCGGTCAAGCACGCGGACGACATCAACGAGCTGGACGTCTCCCGGTTGGACCCGGACAACTTCTGGTGGAAGAAGACCATAGAGTTGACCGAGATCATGGCCGCCGACGCCCGGGGCGATTACGTCGTGGGTGTGACAGATATCCACCCCGGCCTCGACGCGCTGGTGTCGCTCAGGGGCCCGGAGGCGCTGTGCTTTGACCTGTACGAGGAGGGGGATGCGGTCAAGCGCCTGACATTCCAGCTGTTTGACCGGTTTCGGGAGGTGTACGGCTGCCTGAGCGGGATCATCGCGCGCCACCAGAGGGGTGCCACCAACTGGATGGGCGTATACCATCCCGAGGGCTGGTACGTGACCTCCTGCGACTTTATGGGCATGATTTCTGACGCGATGACGCGGGAGTTCGTGCTGCCGGAACTTACGATGCAGCTGGATTACCTGAAGGATTCGATCTTTCACCTGGACGGCCCTGGCGCGCTCAGGCATCTGGACCTTTTGCTCGCGCTGCCCGCCCTTAAGGGTATACAATGGGTGTACGGCGCGGGCCAGCCCAGCGCTTCTCACTGGATCGATGTACTCCGGCGCATCCAGCAGGCGGGCAAAATGATCCACATCGACATCCTGCCGGAGGACCTTCCGCCGCTTCTAAACGCGCTGAAGCCGGAGGGTGTGCTCTTTAGAGCGCGCTGCCGGGACCGGGACGAAGCGTTGGCGTTAGAGAAGCTGGCGGAGGCCAGCCGGCCCAAACAAATCTTTTGACGGAGGCTTCACATGAAAATCTGCTTCATCGGCGCGGGGAGCCTGGGGTTCACCCGGCAGCTGTTCACCGACCTCATGAGCGCGCCGGAGCTTCGCGCCGCGGACATCGCCTTCACCGACATCAACCAGCGAAACCTGGACATGGTGACGGCGCTTTGCCAACGTGATCTGGACGAAAACGGCGTACCCATCAAAATTCAGGCCACCACCGACCGGCGGGCGGCCTTCGAGGGCGCGAAGTACGTGATTGACGCGGTGCGGGTCGGCGGGTTGGAAGCGTTTGAAACCGATGTGGAGATTCCGCTGAAATACGGTGTGGATCAGTGCGTGGGCGACACGCTGTGCACCGGCGGCGTCATGTACGGCCAGCGGGTGATCGCGCAGATGCTGGATTTTTGCAAGGACATGCGCGAGGTGTGCGCGCCCGATGTGCTGCATTTGAACTATTCCAACCCCAATGCGATGGTCACCTGGGCGTGCAACGAGTACGGCGGGGTAAACACTATCGGCCTCTGCCATGGGGAGATGCACGGCGAGCAGCAGATCGCGGAGGCGCTGGGTTTCAAGGACCGGAAGGAGCTGGACTTCGTCTGCGCCGGGCTGAACCACCAGACGTGGTACCTGTCGGTCAAGCACAACGGTGTGGAACTGAAGGACAGAATTCTCGACGCCTACCTGAACAATGAAAAGCTGATGCGCGAGGAGAAGGTGCGCATCGACGTATTGAAGCGGTTCGGCCACTATTCCACCGAATCCAACGGGCACCTGTCGGAGTACCTGGCCTGGTACCGGAAGCGCCCGGATGAGATCAAAGGCTGGATCGACCTGGGCAGTTGGATCAACGGAGAAACCGGCGGCTACCTGCGCGTATGCCGGGAGGGCCGGGACTGGTTTGAGACCGATTACCCCAATTGGCTGAAGGAGCCCGCGAAAAAATACGACGGCTCGGAACGCGGCCAGGAGCATGGCTCCTACATCGTGGAGGCGCTTGAGTGCCGCAGATTCTATCGGGGCCACTTCAACGTGGTCAACCGGGGCGCCATCCAGAACCTACCTGCCGACTGCGTGGTGGAAGTGCCCTGCTACGTGGATGGCAACGGCATCTCGGTGCCCAAGGTCGGCCCGCTTCCGGATGGCTGCGCGGCGATCTGCTCTCAAAGCGTCTGGGTGCAGCGCCTCGCGGTGAAGGCGGCGGTGACGGGGGATGCGTCTCTCCTCAAGCAGGCGGCGCTTCTGGACCCGCTGACCGGCGCGGTGTGTACACCGCCCGAGGTGTGGCAGATGGTGGACGAGATGCTGGTGGCCCAGGCCCGGTGGCTGCCTCAGTACGCGGGCGAGATCGAAAAGGCCAAGGCCCGCATGGCCCGAGCCAAGGCCGACGGCAGTTGGATTCCGCCACGCGACTATCACGGCGCGGCGCGACTCAGGCAAAAAACTGTGGAAGAAATGGCGCTGGACGCGGATCGGATGCGCCGCATGGCTTCCGCTGCCGCCAAGGAAAGCGTGGAATAGCCCTTTTGATTTTCGGAATATATCGTAGGCAGCCCTGCTACCCCGCACAAGGCTGCCCGCCTTTCTTCTCTCCTCACACCCCGGATGCCTGCCGGGGCGTTTCTTAGATGTCGCCTTCGAAAAAGCGAATGTACGGTTCCGGGGCTTCTCCATGCTCGCAAGGCTCAGTAGCTTCGGGATGATCTTGACCTCCACGCCCGGGCGTGCAGGTTGCTGGCGAAGGAATGCCGGAGCGCGCGTGCAGGCCGCGCGTTTCACGCCTGCCGTCTCGCAAGCCTTCTCCATCGTGGCCAGCAGGTTCCGATAGCTCAGGTACTTGCCGGTCTGGGTGGCGAACACGAAAAGGCAGCCGACGATCCGCTGCGCTTTCAAGTGCCGGATGGCCTCCATCGCCCTGCTGTTGAGCGGAATCGTGCGCTTGCCGGACTCTGTCTTCGTGGTGCGCTGGACGAGGTTCTTCCCATCCACCCGCACCATGTTCTTGTTGACCTTCAGCGAGAACATGGTTCGATTGTCAGGCCTTCAGAGCGCGAGTAGCGCCGCCGGTACCAAGCCCTTATTGACCTACTTAAGCCACCAGCTCCTTCGGCGGTACATGACTCTAAGCGCAAGCCCTACAATGAATATTGGTTGGAATTGAGGAAGTGATATGCTATACTGTAATCGATGAAAAGGAGCGCCGGGCGGAGGAGTTGTTCCATGGAACACATTTTGAAGAGTTTTGAAAAGAGCTATGCCGCGACCATGGAGCGGATACTCAAAATTGTAATGGTTACGGGTATCTTGGCGGCATCCGTCGGTGGGGCATACAATGCGCTGAACGGCTATTCCGGATGGCCGGTATATGTTCATGTGGTGGGGTTTTTGCTGCTGTGTACGCTGCTGATCTTCTATTCGCGGATTAATAAAGATATATTGCGGGTCTCTGTATTTGGATATTTTTGTTTCGTATACACTCCATTCGCCTGGGTCAACCTCATGGGGCTGTACAGTAGCGTGACCTATGTGAGCTATGTCTTCTTTTTATTGATTGTTCTGCTGCTCGATGGCAAGATGAACATTGTGTTTTCCGTGGCATATTTCGCGGAGATCATTGTACTGTTGGCGGTGGATGTGCTCGTCCGCCCGGTCGCAAACCCGTATACGCCATATTTCCCGATGGCCTTTAGCTACATCGTCATGCTGTGTGTGCTGATCTTCGTCGCCAGGGCATATAAAAAGCAAATCAAAAGCCCGCTGCGCTTAAGCCACCTTGCATCGGTTACCGACCTTTTGACAGGGCTGAGCAACCATCGTTTCTTGACCGAGGCCATGGCCGAGGCGGAGAAGTGGTATTTGGAGAAGCCTGGACGGGATTACGCCATCGCGGTGGTCGATCTGGATGACTTCAAACGGATCAACGATGAATACGGCCATAGCGTTGGAGACGAAGTGCTTTCGGAGCTTGGCGGGCTGTTCGATGATTCGTTTCCCGGGCATATCATGGGTCGATATGGCGGCGACGAGTTTGTAGTTCTTTTTCAAGGTACTCCCCTCGATCAATGTTTCGACCTTTGCGAGGCGTTCAGGCGTCGGGTAGAAAAGCACCGGTTCTCAGACCGTAAGATTGCGCTCACTTTCAGCATCGGCCTGTGTAACCGGACGCAGATCGCGGGGGCTGACCTATTTAATGAAGCCGACGCGCTCATGTATGCGGCCAAAGGACGCGGCAAAAACTCTGTCAGATCCAAGGGTACATCCGGAAAAATCGAGGGTATCCAGTAGCCTGCTGTTTGGCACTCTTGATCTGCTTTTGGACGGTAAATACAGCTGGTCAGTCACGATCCAGGCGGGCGCGATCGTTTCGATGGCGGCGGGGTCGTTCGGCCAATCCTCGCCCATGCATGACTTCTCTCTTTCCGGGTTAAAATGAGAACGATCAACCATTGTGAGGAGGTCAGAACATGGAACCGCCCGATCAGTGGCCGGTGGCTAGTCTTTCCCCGCAGGATTTGCAGAAGCTTCAGCAACTGGAGTCGCAGATTCATGCTGATGGTGGCAAGGGCATTGTGCTCATCGCCTATCAACACAAGTAATGGTGGATCGAAAGCCTCTTGGCCATTCGGTCAAGAGGCTTACGCCTTTCACGGCGGAGGTCTTGAGGCCCAGATACCTCCGCTTGAACTCGTACTCGCTCATGGTGGTGATCGTCCGCTTGTCGCCAGGCACCTCACCCACATGCCAAGGTATACATCGGATCGGTAGCGGATCGTGAAGTTGATGACCCCTTCCGCGTTCTCGGTGTTGGCGGCGCGGAAGATCTGGCTGCCCGCCTCGATGGCGGACGCCCGGCGCGCGGAGCACACTACAAACCCGGATGATCCTTTAACGTTCCCGGAAATTTACGACAGGCTGCCACATTTTGGGTTTCCCGTTGTCTAATAGAATTGAACGACAGCGCGGCGCGCAGTCCCGCCTTTTCCTGGGAGGATCGATCCCAAGGCGGGCCGGCGCCGCATTGCCGACCCGGTTCCTTTGTAGGATGATGGGGCAGAAGAGCAGATTTGGGAGGGATAATCATGAAACGGGTGATCGCGCTAATCCTGGCGTGTTTGCTGCTCTGGGGGCAGGCGGCGCTGGGCGAGATGGGCGCTTCCGTCGGGGCCGACGGCCGGCTGATCGTGCCGGGCGGCGAGGCCGCGGGGGTCGGGGAAAACGTGGAATCCATCGTGGCGGAGACGGACGATGCCGTGTACTTCACGCAGGGCGCTGAAGCGGGCGGCGCGGAGCAGTCGCTGTGGGTCTACAAGGGCGGATCGGCCCAGCGGGTGAGCGATCTGGCTTCCAATGCCCTATATGGAAAAGCGGAGGGGAAGATTTATTTTCTGCTCGGCGGCGTCGCGCCTCGCCTGATGGCGCTGGATACGGCGACCGGGCAGATCTCCCCCGTCTCTGAATTGGATTTGAAGGGAGCCGCGCTGAACGAGCCCGAGATCGCGTTGACGGACGGCGGGATCACGGTCTACACGAAATCGGAATCGGGCGAAAAGACGATCGCGGCCATCCTGTCGATGCCCGCCGCGCCTGCGGCGGAACCATCTCAAACCCTCTCGAAGGGCTCGAAGGGCGAGGACGTTCTCAGCCTCCAGAAAAGACTGGTTGAACTGGGCTACCCAGCGGGCGCTTCGGACGGCGTGTTCGGATACAATAGCTATCAGGCGGTGCGGTATTTCCAGGACGCGCTGGGCGTGGATCAGACCGGCGTCGTGACGCCCGAACTCAAGGCGCAGATCATCGCGGAGGGTGCGCCCAAGTATCAGCAGTACGTTGCGCTGGACAGGGGCAGCCGCGGCGTCCGGGTGGAGGCGCTTCAAAACCGGCTGCGCGCGCTCTACTACACCACCGATTCGGTGGACGGCAGCTACGGCGGCCGCACCGCCGAGGCCGTCCGGCTGTTCCAGCGGAAAGCGGGCTTGAACCAGACCGGCTCGGCCTCGGTGGAGACGCTCAAGATACTGATGGCGAAGAACGCGCCGGCGTACAGCGGATACGTTCCGCTCGCCAAGGGGGACTCCGGCAGCCGCGTCAAGAAGCTGCAGGAGCGCTTGTATAAGCTGGGCTACTACGCGGGAGCGCGCGGCGGCACCTACGACGACAGAACCGCCGGAGCCGTCAAGCTGTTCCAAAAGCGCATCGGCGTCAAAGAGACCGGGGCGGCCAACGCCAAATTGCAGGAGCGGCTGTTCTCCTCCAAGGCCCCCAAGTGCAAGGAGTACATCGAGTTGAAGTACGGGGATACGGGAACGCGCGTCAAGGAACTGCAGACGCGGCTCAAGGACCTCGGATACTACGATGGCAAGATCGGCGGGCATTTCCGCTCGGAGACCCGCGACGGCGTCAAGGCGTTCCAGAAGGCGATCGGCGTCAAACAGAGCGGCGTCGCTTCGGTCAGCCTGCAGAAGAAGTTGTTCGCGGCCGACGCGCCGGTTGCGACGCCCTAGCGCGCGCTGGCTCCGGCTTCGGAATCGTAATCAGGCCCCGGGATGCCCTTGACCGAATACAGGATCTGTTGGAGGTGGACGCATGCGAAAAGCATTTCGCGCGGCGCTGATTACGGCGCTGATCGCGGCAGCACTGACCGCGGGGCCGGCCCGCGCCGACGGCCAACCGGGTATCCTGGGACGGCTGTTTCCCTATGGCAATCCCAGCGAAGCCGCCCGGCAGCTGCTCACGCCGGTGGGCAGGGGGTTGGCGGATGGCTGCTGCGCGCTCTCCGTCGACGAGTGCCTGTTCGATGGAAGTGAGTTGTATGTCAGCTGGACGGCGAAATCGGAATCCGCGGACATGGTGCTCTTCACCGCTTCCAACCTCGAATCGCCCTCTGAAGAGCTCCTTCGGCATGGTGACACGGAGAGTTTGGGGCTGTACACCTTCGTGCCGCTGGGTGGATCGCTGGGCGGCGCAGCCGTTCCCCGGGAATTCTACGGCTATACGGTGGTCACACTGCCGGGCGGTGCGGAAAACAAACCCTTCAGCGTGACTCTCCGGGGCGTGTTCCTGAAGCCCGTCGCCCCGGTTGTGATGGATTCGGAAATCAAAGAGGGCATCGTGAACCGGCCCACCTGGGTGGCGGAGCGCCGCGCGGAGCAAGTGTATCTGCACTTCTTCAGCAATGTGACGCCGGACCCGGAGGGCGGCTATTCATCCGATTCTCAGGATGTGGACCTTTACACGGGCGGCCTGACGCAGAATTCCTCCGGGGCGGAGATTGCCGACGCCTGTGTGAAGGGGTTGACCGGGGAGGGTTATGCGCGGCTGCTTTCGGAACTGGCGGTGACATTCACCGTCACGCCGGACGCCGCGCGCATCCGCCGCACCGGGATCGACGGGCCGGCGACATTCGAGTTTGACGATCGGACCGTGACCGTCACCAAGGCCGATTTTGCCGCCGCCCACACCCATGTGGAGGGCGTGATGGTGGCGAAGGGCGGCCTGACGGAGGAGGAGCTGTTCGACCTGCACTACGAACTGTGCCCGGATGGGAAGCCGACCGCCGCGCGGGTTCAGAACGGATGCGGCTCCGGCGACGCCGTCGATGGCCGCGCTTGCGTCGAGTTCAAGCTCTGGGGCGATCCGCTGCCCGAGCCGCCGTCGATGCTCCTGCTGGAGGCCTACCGCTACCCCGAGGGGTTCTTCGGCGATTCGGTCGGCGGAAAAAACGAGCCCGTCCGCGAGCCCGGATATGACATCACGCTCAAGCTGAAAAAGGCGCCTTGACCGGCGCAATCTATGCCCCCATGATTTTGGAGGTTCGATCGCTTCAATGCCTCTGAAAGCCCAGATAGCGCGCCCCCTGGAAGGTGAGCGAGCCGGTATCATCCTTCGAGAGCAGCCCGTATTCCTCACCGCCGACGGCGAATTCCATCCGGTCGCCGCTTTCGACCTCAAAGGTCGCGTAGTAGTCCGTCAAAGCGCCGCTCACCGAGAGGTTGTCGCCCGCCGTGTGCATCCCGCCGCTGACCCGCATCCTGAGGTTGACCACCCGCGCCTCGACGGACAATACAGGCGAGCCGTTGTTGCGAGACCATTGTGCAATACCCTTGGCGATGGCGATCCCGATGATGGCGAGCACAGCGAGAAACAGGATCGGCCCGGCCTTTTCGATTGCCCGGAAGATGGGATCGGCTTCCGGCATGGGATCAAAGCCGTACATGGGATTTCCTCCTCGCCGCTGTTGACAAACCTCGTCGCGCTTTCAATTCGTTCCCGGCGACCTGTGCGCCGGGAACGCGTTTCTTCCATCAGTGCGCCCACTGGTGGAAGAAACGATCCCTTCGGTCAGTGCGCCGCCGGAAACGCCGCAGCGTTTCAGGCGCACGCAGTCTTTCTTCCTTTGCTTTGAAAAAACCCTCAGGGTTTTTGAGTGCTCTGGCCGGCGGGCATCAGTCCGCCGGTTCTTTGTACCCCTCCACCTCGTGGACGCTGACCGCGATGTCCAGCGCAGTCTCCATATCGCCGTCGATGTAGACGATAATCATCCGGTCGCCGGTTGACCATGTCACCCAGGTGAAGCCCTCTTTTTTGTTTTCCGCCACCATGGACATGATGCCGTTCAGGCTGACGTGGCTGATCTCGCAGCCCTCGGTGTTGATGTTGACGGCGGCGTCCTCGGTGTATACGCTGAAGCGCAGGCACTTGTCCTTGGCTGCGTTCAGATAGAGCGCATCGGCGAAAAGCTTGTCGATGCTGTCGAGCGTCCAGCCCTCGGGGATGTACTCGGGGTAATATTTCTCCGTCCAGCCCTCCGGCGCTGTGACGTAAAAGGGCTCGATGGGGTTCAGGCTCAGTTCGCTGTAGTAGGGGGTCACGTTGACGAACAGCGTCAAAAACTTCTCCCGCGCGTCGGCGCTGACCGCCAGCACCGTCGTCAGCGCCAGATAAAACAAAAGAACCACCGCCGCGGCGGCTTGGGCGACTTTTGGCAGCGTGGCCCTGGCAAAGCGGCGCAGACTCCGGCGCTTCAGCGCCCGGTCGACGGCGCGCAAAGCGAGCGGATTGGGCGCGGCGTCCTCCGCCGTAAGCGCCTCCGCTTCCTCCTGCGCGATGTCGATCAGCGCGATGCGGATCAGAATCTCCTCCTGCATCGCGTACAGTTCCCGCTTGTCTGGGGTCACCCCTCGATCGCCTCCCGCATCCGCCGCCTGGCGCGCATCAGCATGGGCCGGACGCTGTTCTTGCCGACGCCCAGCGTGCGCGCGATCTCGGCGTCGGAGAGGTCGTCAAAATACTTCATGGTCAGCGCCAGCCGGTCGCGCTCGGAGAGGCGGAGGATCGCCCGCTTGACGGACTCGGCATCCTCCCGCTTCATCAGCGGAGCGTCCGGCGCGTCGTCCTGCGACGGCAGGCCCGAAAGCGCCTCGTCGTCCATCAGGAAGGCGTGTTTTGACTGCCGGTCGCGCCGGACGACCCAGTTGATGGCGGTGTTTCTGACGGCAGAGACAACGTATGCGCGCAGGGTGTAGCACTCCAGCGCCTTTAAAAGCGGAATCTTGTCGATCAGCCGGACGAGCGCCTCGTTCACCACGTCGTCCGCGTCCTCGCTGGCCATCAGGACTTTTCTCGCGGCGGCGCGCATCAGAGGGTAATGGTCGAGGTAGAGCTTTTCCATGAACTCACGATCACCGTCGTTTTTGATCGCCAGAATGATCAGCGGCAAGGCCGTCATGTTTCCACTCCTTCGCGGCAACGGTAAAAAAGCTGTAACTTCATGCTGATACCGTGGTATACGGGCCTTACCTATCGGACGATTGGCCCGCCGCGAAGGTTGCCGCTTTTACCCATCCTCCCGCCATAATTTCCCATGCGCGGGCGTCCGGACGGCAGAAAAACCGCCGTGCATCAATTCAGAAAGCCTCGCCATTGCCCGCGTCGGTGCGCAGCAGGAAGGCGTATTGATATTCCTCCTCGCCCCAACGGCAGGTGAGCAGGAAGCCGCGCAGCACCGCGCCGGGCAGGTAGTCCGCGCTGTCCGAGCTGAGGCAGGCGGCAGGGTCAGGCCGGAGGACAAAGGAGCCTTCGCCGTCTTTCAGCACCAGCGGGACGGGCGCAACGGGCGCAGCATATTTGATGCTGCCGTCCCGGTTCAGCACGTAATCCGCGATGGTGGCGGAGTCCGCGGGCTGGTCGCGGAAGCTGAATGCAACAGACTCGCCCAGGGCCGCGGTGTAGACCGGCGCGTGCATACAGGCGATCTGCGGGAACATGGTTTCGGCGTCGTACGTCACGCCGTCTCTGGCGACCTCGCCCGCCTTCGCCATCGCGTAGGAACATTCGTCTTCGCCGACGGTGACGGCGATCTCCGGATCCTTCAAATCGCTCAGATAAAGCCGGATTATATAGTCCTGCGCCTTGTAGCGCGTCAGCGGCTGAGAGTAGACCGCGCATGCGGTTTTGAGCGCCTTGCCCTCGCAGGTCACCGCCAGCGCCGGGAGTGTGTACTGATCCAGGAAGCTGTTGACCAGGGAACCCATGATCAGCGGCTCCTTGCGCGCGCCGGCCTTTTCCAGCGCCTTGTAGAATTCCCTGGACAGGTCAAGGCGGCCCGCGCGCTCATCGAAGGACAGCACCCGGACGCCTGCCGGCAGCGCGCCGCCCTTGATCAGCGCGCCGATGATCCCCTGCGGCGTATTCACAATCTTCATCTCGCGGGTCGCGATCAGGTTCCGCTCGAAATCGGGGATGTACAGGTTTGCGGGCAACGTCAATTCGGCGATGGCGTGGGTGCTGATGAGGAGCAGGCACATAATCAGGCATGCGAGACGCTTCACAAGGATCGACCGCCTTTCATGTACAGTCTCTTTTACAGTCTCTTTCGGGCCTTTCTGGCCGAAAGCAGTTGGGAAGCCATATCGGGCGCGGCCGGATGGGGTTTTACCGCCTTTTCCGGCTTGACCGCCTTGGCCGCGCGCTTGCGCCCGGCGGCGCGCGTGTTTTCCAGCGCGCGATCCCACGGCAGCCGGTTCAGCGCCACATCCAGAAGGAACAGGAGCAGCGTTATGAGCATGAGTGCGAGCGAAAGATCCCGGCGCGTGCGCGCGGGCTGGCTGCGGGCGGTGAGCAGTTCCGCGGCATCGGCCACCACGCGCCCGCCGGTGGCCTGGGCGAGAGCGGCCAGCTTGCCTTTTTCCGACCGCAGCCGGAGGTCGTATTCCTCCGGCCAGGCGGCCACCGCGCCTCCCTCGGCCACGTTCAACGCTTCGCCGCCCTCCGCCCTCGACAGGGTGACCGCGTAAGCGCCCTGATTCAAAGCGGGCAATTCCGCCTCGTAGACGCCAGGCGCGGTTTCGCCAAGGGGCGCGGACCGCTCCTCGCCTCCGGGCGCCAGTACGCCCGCCGAGAGCTTCAGGCCGGACGCGCCGTCCTCCGGCTCATACCGGAGGCGGAGCGCGCCGTCTTCAATTTGGGCGTTCAGCACCCCTTCCTGCCGGGCATCGGGCAGCACATAGGATACCAGCCCGCCGAAAAACACCGCGGCTTGATCCCAGGCGAGGAAGGAACGGCTCCACGCACCCGACGCGTCGCTGGCCCACGCGGCGACGCGCCCCGCGCCGTAGCGCCAGTCGGCCAGCACCGGCTCATCGGTATCGCTGGAGAGCGACACCTGGGCCAGCGGCCGGGCGGTGGTCGAGAGATAACCATTCAGCGGCGGGAAACCGTCAAAGGCGGTCATGGAGTTTTTTCCGGTCACCACCGGCGTGAACGCGCGGTTCTGCACGTACCGGCCGGTGGCCATGTAGGTCTCCTTGGTGAAGATCTTGGGCAGGCTGTCAAATTCCCCCGCCACATAGGCGCGGCCCCCGCCCAAATCGGCAAGTCCCCTCAGCAGTGCGGCGTTCGCGCCGGAACCGATGGCCACGCTGGTCAGCGTGATGCCGCTCTGGGCCATATCGAAGGCGATCTGCTGAAACCCGCCGTCCCCCGGCTCGCCGTCGGACAGGAAGATCACGTGCTTTTGCGCGGCGTCCGATTCCGAAAGAGCGCGGAAGGCCTCGCTCAGCGCGCCGGAGTAGGCGGTGCCGCCGCCCGGGCGGATGGTGCCGATCATCGATTGGATTTTTTGAATATCCGTAACCTTCTGAAGCGGCACCGCCCACTTGGCGGTGTCGTCAAAGGCGATCACGCCGATGGAATCCTCGCCCGTCAGCACCTCGCAGGCGCGCATGGCGGCCTCCTTGGCCAGTTCCAGCCGGGTCACGCCGTACTGCCCCTCGGTCATGGAGCCGGACTTGTCGATCACCAGCACAAGCGAAAGCGACGGCATGTCCAGCCGCCCCTTGACGTCCATGGTGACCGGCAGCAGCTTCTCCAGCGCGCTGCCCTTGTATCCGCCCAGCGCGTAGCTCTGGTCGCCGCCGGTGACCACCAGGCCCCGCCCAAAGGCGCGCACGGCCTCGTCCAGCGCAGCGGTCTGCGCGTCCGAAAGGTCGCCCGCGTCGACGTTGCACAGCGCGATGGCCTCGTACTGGCGCAGTTCCTCCGCGGTCTCCGGCAGGCGCGCGGGCAGCACGGTGCGGACTTCAAAGGACGCCGCCGCGAGCATCTTTTGAAGTTCCGCGCCCTCTCCGACCCTGCCCTCCACGATCAATACGCCCGCCCGGCCCGCCACGCGGGCGTAGGCGGCCTGGCGGTTGTTGCGGGATTCCCCATCGCCGTCCGCAACCAGCCGCGCCTCGTAGGTGACCAGCCCCGGCGCGCCCGCCACCTGCTGGAAGGAGAAGTTGTTCTCGCCCTTGCGCAGCGTGACAGTCCGCGTGGCGACCGCCTTGCCGTTTTCGTAGAGCGCCAGCGTCGCGTTGGTGGCAAAGGTGGAATCCGCCTTCAGATCGATCTGGAACGACTGCCCCTCCCGAAGCGAGCCGGGCAGCGCGAGGGCGGTAAGCTGGGCGTCGGGCGTTTCGGAAGCGGGAACTTCCATCACGTCTACGGGAATGCCCCGGGCGGCCAGGAGCTCCGCCTGTTCGGCCGTGTCGTCCACCAAACCGTCGCTCACGACCGCGACGCGCCCGGCGGACGGCGTCAGCGAGGAGGCCATGAGCAGCGCCTCCGACAGCCGGCTGTCGTCCCCGTTCAGGCTCAGGTCGGGGTTTTCGGCTTCTCTTTCGAGGGATGGAGGCGTCACCACCTGCGCGCCGCGCCCAAAGGCGATCTCGCCGATCCGCACGTCCTTCGGCGCGGCCGCGAGCGCCTCCTGGAGCGCGCCTGTCATGCCGCCCCGGGCGCCCTTGACCGAGTCGGAGGCGTCCATGACCACCCAGATCAGGCTGTCCCGCGTCTGAAACACCACGCTGGGGGCGGAGAGCGCCAGCGCGACCAGCGCGATCAACAGCGCGCGGTTTATGAGCATCAGCCGCTTTTTCAGACCGCGGACGCCCCGGCGGTTTAAAAGCCAAAGCCCGCCCAAACCCAATGGAATCAGCGCCAGCATCAGCGGTTTCACGAATTCAACGGCCATGCGCGCGCACCTCCCATTCCACAAAGAGCATCGCGAAGAACAGGAGGAGCAGAAGCGCCGTCAACTCACGCCCGGCGCCCGGACTGGCGTCGGCAGTGGGCGCGCTCTGGGAGGCGGGGATGGAACGGAGGTCGCTCTCCGACAGCGGGATATTCCGGGCCGTATCGCCGGCGGAGCTTTCCTCCGGGAGCAGCCAGTTTAAAAGGTTTCCGATCAGTACCGGGAAATCCATCCTGGCGGGCAGGTTGCTCTCGTGGGGGTCAAAGCCCAGGAGCGCCACCCGGCGGCCCTCCTCGTCGTAAACCGAGAGCACCGCGTCGCCGCCCGCCATCAGGATGGGCGTGCCTTTGTCCAGCGCCCGGTAGGAGCGGACCGCAAGGCCGGAAAGCGGCATGTTGGCGGTCAGAAGCCGCGCCAGTTCGCCATCTGCCGCCGCGATTCCGGACGGGCGCTGCTTCGCGCCCGCAAAGTCGATCAGCATCAGCGGCACGCCTTCCGGCAGCGCCTCCGGGATATCGCCCTCAAAGGCGTACAGCGAAAAATCATTCGCCGCCACCGCCTCCCGGGCCGACGAGCGCACCAGCGTCACGTCGTCCCGGAGCGACAGCGCCTTTTCCAAAAACACGTCGTCCGCGCCCGCCAGCGCGATGGCCTTTTTTAGTTTTTGGGATGCCGCCGCTTCGAAGGAATTGTCCGCGGCCAGCGCGTCGTCCTCCACGATGCGCGCCCTCAGCCTCTTCGCCCCCTCCGGGATCTGGAACTGCACGCCCTCGTCGCCGCCCTCGGGCAGGTCCGCCTTGCGCACGTCGCACAGCACACCGTCGGCGTAGCACTCGACCGTCACGCGGCAAGCCGCGCCGTAGTTGACCAGCCGTGCCAACGCCTTGCCCTCGTTGGCCGCGAGGGACTTGACCGCGCGGTTGTCCGCGCCGGAAAACGGGGCGCGCAGCGTGACGCCTGTGTCGTCCGGCGCGGGAGAATCGGAATAGAGATAGGTCACAAGGCCCTGGGCCTCGCGGGACAGCGCTTTGGCCACCGACAGCGCACCCGCAACCTTCGCGCCGCCGTCCTCCGCCGCCAGCGCGTCCAGCGCACGCTTGACCTCGGCCGGGTCGTGTGATCGCGCCAGCACTTCATGCACCGACCCGCCCGCGGTGATCACGGACACCCTGGCGCCGCTGCCCATGTGCTGCACGATGTCCCACGCGTCGGCCGCCGACTTCTCCAGCCGGGTCTGGCGTCCATCCATCGCGCCCATGCTGGCGGACACGTCGAACACGAAGGCAGCCTCCGATCCGCCGCCGCCCGGCAGCGCCGGACGCATCATCGAGAGCGCGATCAGAAGCGCCATAATAAGCTGGCAAAGGAGCAGAAGATTCTTCTTCAGCTTCTGAAAGGGCCTGTCGGCGCTCAGATCGTTCAGCGCCCGCCGCCAGAGCAGGGCGCTGGGCACCACCTGATCCGTATAGCGCCTTTTGAGAAGGTACAGCGCCGCGACGACGGCGAGAGAGATCAATGCCCAGGCACCGGAAGGGTTTATAAACTGCATAGCACGCTCCGTTTAGGGGACCGCGACGCCGCTTTGCATCAGAACCCGCAGCGCGGTCTGTTCAAAATCGCCCGAGGCGCTGATAAGCACGCGGGGCGCGGCGTATTTGGAGGCTGTTTTTGAAACCTCCGCAAGGAACGCTTCCAGCGCGCGCGCATAGGCTTGAAACGCGGCGGCCCCCGCCTGAATCCGGACCTCCCGCCCGTCCTCCGAGTCGATCAGCCGGAAGGCGCCCTCGAAGCCGGGGTCAAGCTCCTGCCCGGACAGCACCTGCGCAATCATTGGGGCCTGGCCCCGGAATTTCAGCGCGGCGAACCCGGTGTCGAAGCCGTCCTCCGACAGATAGTCGGAGATCACCGCCGCAATGCCCTTTCCGCCCGGAAACGGCACCCTGGAAAGCGCCTGGTTTAGCAGCAGCTTGCCCTCCGGCGACGCACCCGCGAGAAATGCGGACGCGCGGGGATAGGCGGCCCGGCCCGACCAGGACGCGCTCTCCCGGGGGATTTCCGAAAGCAGCACGATCCGCGCCCGGTCGCCGCCCGAAAGCGCAAGGTATACGAGCGCCTCCGCCAGCTTGACCGCCATCTCCCACTTGCCCTCCAGCGCCATCGAACGGCTGGCGTCCAAAAGCACGGTCAGCGTGGTCTCCCGCTCCTCGGTGAACAACTTCAAAAACAACCGGTCGAAGCGGGCGTAGGCGTTCCAGTCGATCCGGCGAATGTCGTCGCCCGGCGCGTACTCCCTGAAGTCTGAGAACTCCGCGCTGGTGCCCAGGAGCTTCGATCGCCGCGCGCCGCCGGAGGCGCCCCGGGCCGCGTCCATAAGCGCCAGGGAGAGCGCGTCCAGCCGCCGGAGAAATCCCTCGCTCAGCATGGCTTGACTTCGTCCAGCACGGCCTGAATTAAGGAATCCGCCGTCTCGCCGTCCGCCACGCCCTCGAAGCCCAGCGAAATCCTGTGGTTGAGGCAGGGCCCCGCCAGCGCCCGGATGTCGTCAAAGGCGGCGTTGAAGCGTCCGTCCATCAGCGCGCGCACGCGGGTGGTGGATATAAGCGCCTGCGCCGCCCGCGGGCTGGCGCCATAGCGGGCATACTTTCGCACCTTTGCGGGGCTGTCCGGCAGTTCCGGATGGGTGGCCATCACCAGCCTCAGCGCGTAGTCCATGACCGCCTTGGCCACCGGCACCTGCCGCGCGACGCGCCGCATGGCCAGGATGTCCTCCCCGGAGGCCACGGGTTTTGCGGACTGTACGGCTTTCGTCACCGTCATATCCACGATGTCCCGGAGTTCGTCCAGGCTGGGGAACCCCACGATCACCTTGAACAAAAAGCGGTCGAGCTGCGCCTCGGGCAGCGGGTAGGTGCCCTCCTGCTCAACCGGGTTCTGGGTCGCCAGCACGAAGTAAGGTTCGGCCAGCTGCCGGGTCTCCCCCGCCACGGTGACCGCGTGCTCCTGCATGGCCTCCAGCAGCGCCGACTGCGTCTTGGGCGTGGCGCGGTTGATCTCGTCCGCCAGCACGATCTGCGCAAACAGCGGCCCCTTTTGAAAGCGGAACACGTTGCCCGCCTCGCCCTTTTCCACGATGTTGGTGCCGGTGATGTCGGCGGGCATCAGGTCGGGCGTGAACTGGATGCGGGAAAAGGGCAGGCTGACCGCGCTGGCCAGCGCGCGCACCAGCCGCGTCTTGCCAAGGCCGGGCACGCCCTCCAATAGCACGTTGCCCCCCGCCACCAGCGCCATCAGGAGGTGATCCACCGTGTCCTTCTGCCCCACGATTTCCCGGGCGACCTCTCGGCGGATCGCCTCGATTTTTTGCTGAAAGGCCAGAATTTGTTCTTTTGAAGCCGTTTCGGTCAAGTTTACCCCTCGCTTTCGTCGATCAGCGCGCTGAAATACGCGTTCACCATCTTTTGAACATCCTCCGGCACGCCGGGCCGATCCGCAGCTTTTGCGGCCGCCTGGCCATAGGAACGCGCGCCCTGGGCGAAGGGCACCGTGCCGCCCGCCGTGCCCAGCCCCGGCGCCAGGTCCGCGCGGGACACGTTGCCGCCGGAAACCTGTCCGGCGGACTGGGTAATCTCGCCGCCATCGCCCAGCCGGGTCGGCTCATAGATCGATTCGTAAGCGCCCGTCTTGACGACCGGCGCGCCCGAACCCGTGTTGGAACCGGGCCGCCGCGCGCCGCCCTCCCGGTAGCCCGCGTCCTGGTTGGTGGTGCCCATGCCCGCGCCCGAGCCGGCCCCGCTGCCCTGGCCGCCCTTTCCGGGGCCGCCGCCGCTGCCCGAACCCTTCTGACCGCCGGCCCCCGCGGCTAACGCGCCTTTGCCGCCGGAAGCGCCGCCCAACTGCGCCTTGGCCGAAGCCACCAGCGCGCTCAGCTGGCTGGCCGAGGCGGAGGAGGCGGTGGCGGAGAGTTTCCCGGCCAGTTGGTTCAGCGCCGCGCTCTGGGCCGCGCCCGGCGCCGCCTGAGCCGCGTTTTGAAGCGCCGCCCGCAGCGCGCTGCCCGAGGGAGCGGAGGCCGCGGCACTCGAAAGCGCCTGGTTCAGCGCGCCGGAATCGCCCGCGGCCAGGTTCTCCACCGCTTTTTGCAGCTGGTTGGCGTCGCCCGATTCCAGCGCCTGCCGCAATTCGCCCAAGCCGCCCGCGCCCAGCGCCTTCGAGGCCGCGCCCACCGCGCTCTGAACCTGCTGCCGCTCAATCCTTTGGATCGCGTCGCCCGCCTCGTTCAGCGCCAATAGCGCGTCCCGGGCGGATTCGCTGGCCCGGAGCGATCCGGCCAGTTCCCTCGCCAGCTTGCTGAGCTGGGCCAACTGCTCTGGGTTCATGGACGCCGGCAGCGCGTCCGCCGCCTTCTCGATCTTTTCCGCCTGCTCCCCGAGTTCCTCCCGCATGGACTGCTTTTCCGCGATCACCGCGCCCTGCGGGTTGGGCAGGAAGCTCAGCGCCCCGGAAAGCGCGATACACAGCGACATCGCCGCCATCCATCTGCGGTTCATATGGATCGGCAGCGCGCGCTTTGCGTCCAGCGCCCGGAGGGATTCCAGCGCGTCGGCACGCTGCATTTGGGCGATGGGGGAAGTATCCGCCGCAAGCTCCAGCGCGGTCAGCGCGCGCTGCATAAGGCCGCAATCGTCCGCTGCCCGGACGGCGCGGCGGTTCGGGACCGGCCACAGGAATACGGCGGCCACAAACAGCGCCGCGAGCGCCAGAAACGGCGCCAGGTACGCCGCCGGGCGTTCAACGGGCACGAAGAACATGCAGACGCGAAGCCCCAGCATGAAAGCCGCCGCCGAAAAAAGCGCGTAACCCGATGCGCGCGCCGCGCGGCAAAGGCGCACGCGCAGGCGTACGGGCCCGAGCGCGCGGGTGAGCGCCTTCATCGCTTCGCCTTGCCGCGGAGCCTGAACGCCCTGGGGCGCACCAGCGCGGCGGAGGCCAGCGCGAAGGCCATGCCCAGCCCGGCCATCAGCGCCATGTTGATGTCCGAGATGATGTCAAAGCGAATCTCCTTGAACAGCGAATAGTAGATGTAGCCGTTGGCGATGGTGCTGCTGAACGTCTGCCGGATCAGCTCGGTCTGATCAACCAAAAGCGATACCAGGCCGATCGCCGGGTTGGCCAGCGCCACCTTGGGGATGACGGCCAGCGCGCTTTCGGCGGTCATTGACTGCATCAGCGCCGCGTCCTGAGCCAGGCGGCTGATGACGGCGCTGGAGCCGTAAAAGAGCGGCAGCAGCGTGCCCAGGCCGATGGCGAAGAGAATCAGGTAGGCCGCCACGGCGGCGGCCGCCGTGCGCTTGAACAGCGACGAGGCAAAGATGCCCACCGACAGCGCCGCGAACGCGCACACGATCAAGAACAGCAGCGTCCGGACGACCTCCATCGGCTCGATCCCGCCGGTCAGAAAGACCAGCGACAGAAACGGCGCGGAGGAGAGCACGAGCACCACCAGAAACAGAAAACCGTCCAGCAACTTGCCGAGCACGATCTTGAACGAGCCGGTGTTGGTGACCAGCAGCAAATCCAGCGTCTGCCGCTCTCGCTCGCCGGAGATCGCACCCGCGGTCATCGCCGGGGCGATCAAAACGATCAGCGCGAACTGCAAAAACGCGAGCCAGATGTAGTTCTCGATTCCGGCGCGCATGTCCGAGGCGGTCACATAGCCGCGCCCCAGGCTTGAGAGCGCCTGCGTCAAAGACAGCGCCAGCAAAATCAGCGCGTACAGCGTGAACACCGCGCTGGTGCGGAAGGAGCGCATCCTGCGCTTGATGGAGAACACGAATATCGGATTCGTCATCCTTGAGTCACCTCCAGGAATACGTGCTCCAGGTTCATCTTTTGCCGGTGGACGTCCGCCAGCGGAATCTCGCTTTCGACCAGCCGCCGGATCAGATGGGAGACCTTCTGATCGTCCTGGCCCAGTTCCACCTGAAGCAGATTGCCCTCCAGCACCTCGATGGCCGTGACGCCCGGAAATTCCGACAGGAGGGACACCGCGTCGTCCAGCGCGCGCTCCTCCGCGCCTTTGACCAGCCGGATCTCAAGCGGCGCGTCGCCCTGCATCTTCCGGGACAGCGCGTCCACGCTGCCGGAGAATACCAGCCTGCCCTTGTCGATGATGGTCAGCGCGTCGCACATTTCGGAGAGTTCCGGCAGGATGTGGGAGGAGATCAGAACGGACTTGCCCATCGCCCGCAGGCGCAGAAGGATTTCCTTCATCTCGGCCCGCGCCCTTGGGTCCATGCCGGAGGCGGGTTCGTCCAGGATCAAAAACTTCGGGTCGTGGATCAGCGCGTGGGCCAGGCACAGCCGCTGCTTCATGCCGCGGGACAGTACGTCCACATAGGTATCCCGCCGGTCTTGCAGGTTCACCAGATCCAGCAGCTGATCGATCATGCGCGCCCGGTCCCGCTCACGCAGGCTGTGGCAGCGGGCGTAGAAGTCCAGGTACTCCCAGGTTTTCAGCCGGTCGTACACGCCGAAGAAGTCCGGCATGTAGCCGACGATCCTCCGGATCGATTTGGGGCGCTTGCGAAGATCGACGCCGTCCACGGTGGCCGTGCCGCCGGACATCGGCAAAAGCGTGGCCAGAATGCGCATCGTGGTGGTCTTGCCCGCGCCGTTGGGCCCGACAAAGCCGTGCAGCTCGCCGTCCTGAATGGTCATGTCCAGCTGATCCAGCGCGCGGAACGCGCCGTAATCGCGGGTCAACCCCTTTATCTCGATCATTTTTGAACCCTCCCCGCAACGGAAATCGCCGGCGGCGGGATCTCCTGATAGCCGTCGCCCTTGGGGCCGGGGCTGTAGCGCACGTAGAGCGAGCCGTCCGCGCCCAGATAGGGTGAAAGTTTGGCCCCCTTGAGCGAAAGGAAGGCCGTGCTCATCTCGTCCCACGCGCCCGTTTGAGCGTTGTACAGCTGGGTGGCGGCCGGCTGATCGTAAAACCGGCTTCGCAGCGTGAGCGCCATATTTTCCAGCTTGTCCGCGCCGGGGATCCGGAAGCCGAAGACAGGATTGGCCGTGATGCGGTAGGACTTGTCCTTTTCCGCCTCCGCGCCCAGAGTGGGCGCGCCGGTTTCGGCGCTGGCGACGTGGGCCGGGATAACCCCCAGCGGGTAGAACGCCACCCCTGTGGGGCCTACCGGCTGGTAGGCGATCTCCGCGTCCACCACGGCCATGTGGGCGGCGCGGGCGACCGCCTCGCCGTCCAGCGTCACCTGAACCGCGCCCAGCTGGTCGCTGAAGCCATAGAACCGGAAGAACGAATCGCCGCTGCCCCACCCGCTGTTATAGGCCCACTTGTCCATGCACATGCCAATGAGATCCCGCCGCGCCGAGCGCTCGGCGCGTGCCAGGCTGGCCATCTGGTTAAGGGCCTCGCTGCGCTTGGCGAGGTCCGCAATGCGGTTCTCCTTTATGACGGCGCCGTTAAAGATGACGGAGATGTCCACGCAGCCAGCCGTGCCGTCGGGCGAGGTTCCGATGATCCGGCCTTCCGGCGCGAAGTCGTAGTTGTCGCCGCCCTGCGCCGCCTTGAGCTGGTCGGCCTCCTGATCGGTCAGCCTGAGCAGCTTGAAGTCCGCCTGCTGACCGGGCGCCAGGTCGCCCACGTCGGCATAGCCGGCGCTGGTGATCGCCGCGCAGTCCGTCAAGGGGTAGGGCGTGCCGTTTTTTACGTGGCCGTGGAGGCCGTCGTCCTCCATCCAGATGGCGGCGGGGATGCCGCCCTCGAAGGCGCGGTTGTCCGTGGCGGTCATCGAATTCAGCGTCCAGGCCGCCTGGGCGGGCAGCGTCACCGAGTTCTCCGTGCCCAGCGTTCGCAGGTAGCGGAGTTTTGAAGGCGTCTTGAGGAAGGTGGCGCTGTCGTAGTAATTATCCTCGAAGTCGTTCTGCTCCGCGGGCGCAAGCGTGATGCCGCTTCCGGCGGACAGGCGCACGGCCTTGCGGGATGGCGTCGCGGCGCCCACGCCGGTGGTCGTCGAGCTTTGGCCGCCGGCGTCCAGGATCGCCCAGGTGTAGGAGGTGGCGATGGGCTTTGCCGCGTCGCTCGTCTTTCCGATGGAGTAAACCAGCAATGAGGCGATCAGCGCGCAGGCGGGCATGGTGAACCACAGAAGCCCTCGCCGATCCAGCTTTTTGAGCAGCAGATACATGAAAATGCCGGACACCGCCACGAAGCCGCCCAGAAGCCATGCGATCAGCGCCCTGGGCGCGGTGGCGTTCTTCACCGGCAGATCGCCCAGCACCTGCGAAACCCGGAAGTCGGAATTGCCGTTCCAATCCCCCGATCCCGAGAAAAGGCCGGTGTAGGCGTCCGGCGCCCATTTGATCATCATCCGCTGCCACAGCGTGCCGATGCCCGCCCAGTCGGTCAGCGGCCTTGCGCCCAGTTCAAACGCCGAAAGGAAGACGGCGCCTCCGCCGGACTTGCTCAGGTTGACCAGGCCGCCTTCCGCCGTCTGCGCGATGGAACCCGCGCCGGGCGCCAACCGGCTCAAGAGCACGCCCTGCCCCAGCGGGTCCCCGGTTTCGCCCAGCGCGGCGAGCAGAACGGGCGTAATGTCCGCCGCCTGGTACAGTTCGCCCGCCGAAACGCCGGTGTAGGGCTCAAAGAACGGGTAATCGGCCGCCGCATGCGCGCCTCCGCCCACGATCGCCACGCCGCCCGCCCTCAGCCATGCGTCAAAGGCGGCCTTCTGCGCGTCGTTCAGCGTGATCAGATCCACGCCGTCCACCGCCAGCATGCCGAAGGCGCCCAGCGCGTCCGCCGTGTCCGGAAAGCTGTCCACGTCCAGCGGCACAGTCTGGAAATGCTCGCCGCGCAGCAGCCGGTCGTTCTTTGCGTCAATATTCAGATAGCTGAGCGCACCCGGGCTGGGCGACAGGGCGCCGATCAGGCAGGTGTCCGGGGAGATGGCCTTGGACGGCGAAACGTTGACGGAGGCGACCGTCTTAACGCCCGCGCAGTATTCGACGGTGAACACATCCTGCTTCATCGTCAGCGTCACGTAAAACCGGATCCGCTTTTCCGAACCCGCAGGCAGGTACAGCGGGTATTCCACCCGGTCGTAGGAACTGCTCGTGCGGTACAGATTGACGCACACGCTGCCGGTCAGATCCGCGCCGCTGTTCTTCAGCGTGACCTCGACGGGTACCGGCTTGGTGTAGAGGACGGTTCCCCCATAACCCAGCGCGGCCTCAATGGACAGGTCGGGGTTTGCGACCTCCGTATGCAGCGCGGACTGGAGCTTCTTTTCGGCCTCGCCGATTGTCTGCTGCTCGGACGACGTGCGGTTCTGTATCACGCTGGAACCGCTGTCCCAGCCGCCGCCGGAGTCCTGCTGGTCCTCCGCAGCGGCCGCGTCCTGGGCATCCTCGTCCGCCGGGGCTTCCCCCTGGCCCTCCTCGCCGGAAACATCTTCCTGCGAAGCCTGGGTTTCGCTCTCGCCCTGGGGCGCGTCCGCGTCATTCCAGCCCTGCCCAGGTCGCGGTGCGGCCGTAACGGCGATGCCGGATGCCGCCGCCTGGACGGCGCAAAAAGCCATCCATCCCGCGAGGAATAGCATGAGAATCGCTCTTCTGCTTCGCTCTGTCCGCATTTCGTCCTCCCGTTTCCGTCCGTTCCCCTGTTGATGGGCCGCATTTGCTCTTTAGGCGGAATTGTGGCGCTGGGGTTCCAAAACCTGGCAACCCTTCCGGCACTCAAGCAGTCCATGAAATAGACATACCCGGGGACGGTTTGTAGCAGCAACATGGACGAATTCCCGCTTTTATTCGCTACACGCCGGGGGCCTGCGTTGTTATTCACATATGGCGCACCGGATGAGGGGAGGTGACCGGGAAGTGACGCTTAACCGGGAAGAACTCCAGGCGATGTTCGAGGAGGTTATGATGCGCATCGCGCTGACGGATATCGGGGTGGACGAGGCGCGGGCGCTGGAAGCGGAAGCGGAGGAGGCTCCGCCGGACCCGCGGGCGATCCGGGCCATCGATCGGGCGATCCGGCGCGAGAAATGCAGAAAGATCGCGCGCGACATCCCCAGGGCGGTTCGCATCGCGGCGTGGCTCATGCTGACGGTTTATCTGGCGCTGACCGCTGCGTTCCTCGCCAGCGCCGGGGCCCGCGCGCAGTTCCTGCTGTTGATGAACCGCGTCGCGCCCCTTCGCGCCGGGGCGAACCTCGACCCTGCCGGAGCGCGGCCCGCCATCGCGCCGGAAGGCTGGACGGAGAAATACTACCCGGCGTACATCCCGGCGGGCTGGACGCTCGAAATGCTCGATCCCGCGCTGGGAGACGTCGTATACCGGAAGGATCGGGATCATATCCTGCAGTTCGGCGTTTACAGCGGGGACGCCGGCCTCAACATCAACTTTGAAGGCGCCGAGGTCAGCCGGGTCAGCGTGGACGGCGTCATGGTCCTGGCGGCGGAAAATTCCGGGAAGGGCTTCAGCTGGGTGACCTGGCCGGCGGGCGGCAGGACGATCGTCATCTACATGGACGCGGACCTCGATACAGCGCTGGATGTCGCCTCCAGCGTCCGCGAGACCGAAGTCCCCGGGAAGCGTTAGGGGTTGCGCCTTCCCGATTGGCGTACTTTGGGAGCAACTGGAATGTTAATTTTACGCACGCTGTAACTTTTGGGCCTTTTGCGTTGTTTCTATTATCAAGCGGTGCGAATGATTTGCCTTTTGCGCCGAGCTTGCCGGGGAGATGGCGCGATACTGCCGGGGCGGGTTGCATAGTAAGAAAACGGGTACTGTCGCGCCACCTGATGAGGTAAACTGGAATGGTTATGAAAGGAGTGAATGAACGATGGAAAACATGAGGCAAATCCGCGGCGTTCGCGCCGTGGTGACCTGGATCGCGGCGCTTGCGCTGGCGGTGAGCATGGCGCCCGCGGCGCTGGGCGCCGCGCTGGACGGTGCAACGGAAGCCGAGGCGTCGCTCTATCTCTATACCGACGGCAACTACTATGAGGTCATCGACGGCTATATCGTGGTGGACGGGGTGAAGATCTACGTCACCGACGACATGATGGAACAAGGGCTGATCCAAGGGGTACCCGAGCCCACAAAGAAGCCCAAGCCAACGCGGAAGCCCAAGCATACGCGAGAGCCTGAACCCGCCGTGGAGCCGGAGCCCACCCCGGGGCCCGAACCCGCCGTGGAGTCGGAACTCACCCCGGGGCCCGAACCCGCCGTGGAACCGGAGCCCACCCCGGGGCCCGAGCCCGCCGTGGAGCCGGAACCCACCCCGGAGCCTGAGCCCGCCGTGGAGCCGGAACTCACTCCGGAGCCCGAGCCCGCCGTGGAACCGGCACTCACCCCGGAGCCCGAACCCGCCGTGGAGCCGGAGCTCACCCCGGAGCCTGAGCCTGCCATAGAGCCGGAGCTCACCCCGGAGCCTGAGCCCGCCGAGGAACCTTTGGAAGCGCCGGAAGTCCAGATCAGCGTGCACATCTTCGCGCAGTACGCGGGTGATGCGCCCGCCTATGGCGATACGGTGACATTGGTGTCGGCGGTGCAGGCGGACGGCATCCCGGTGAGCTATCAGTGGCAGTACAGGGCGCCGGGCGGCGACTGGGCCGACATGGAGGGTGCGACGAACGGCAGTTTTGCCTATGTGCTGGACGAGGTCAACGCGCGGTATGTGTGGCGGCTCATCGTCCGGCCGCAGGCGTGAGGGGGATTGACGAGCGATGAAAAGAATGCTGATCCAGACGCTGGCGCTCGCGCTGACATTGGCCCTTGCGCTGGCGTTCGGCGGCTCTGCCGAGGGCGTTTCCAACGAATTGACGGTACCCTTCCAAGCAGGAGAGGCGCTCCAACCCAAGGCGCAGGCCGATACGGCCATCGGGATGACGGTCGATCGAGGCACTTCCCAGCGCGGAGACACAGTCAAGTATACCATCACGCTGACCAACAGCGGCGGTGGGGCCGCGACCGGCCTTGCGGTGAACGCGGTGTCGCCGCTCGTCGTGGTGGACCGTTCGAACAACGGCCTGGTCAGCGGACTCGATATCGCGTGGACGAACCTGACCGTGCCGGAAAACAGCTTCATCACGCTGTGGTTCACGGTTCGGATTCCGGAAAACGCGTACCACGGCCAGCGGTACGAGGCCAGCGCGTCCCTGGGGGAGGGCAAGAGCGCCAGCGCCTGGATCGAGGTCGAGGTACCCGGCACAAAACTTGAGCTGATCAAGACCGCCGGCCGCTCAAGCGCGATGCCGGGGCAGGCGATTCACTATGCGCTGACGCTGGACAACACGACCGGAACCGCCGATTATGCCAGCTTGACCGTCACCGACCGGCTGCCGGAGGGCATGGCGCTGGAAGGCGACGCGCCTGCGGGCGCCACGCTGGCGGGCAACGTGCTCACCTGGACCGTGGACAGCCTGAAGGTTGGGCAGAGGGCGACGCTCAACTACGCCGCCGCCATTTTGCCGGGCGCCGCGGATGGTCAGCAATTCGTCAATGAGGCGGTGATCGCCGAGCCGGCCCTTTCGGGCAGCTGCACGGTGGCGGCGCGCCTGCCGGTGCTCGCGCTGACCAAGGACGTGGACGACGATACGCCCGAGCCGGGGCAGTGGGTTCGCTTCGCAATCACCGTGCGCAATACGGGCAGCGCGGCGGCGACCGGCGTCGCGGTGACAGATGAGCTGCCGGGCGGCATGAAGCTCAACACCAAAAAACTCTCGAGCGACGCGCAGTATGACGCGGACAGCCGCACGGTCACGTGGGTGCTGGATGTGGACGCGGGCGGCAAGGTGACGCGCACCGTCTGGCTGCGCGTGCCCACCGACGCCCCGGACGGCAAGGAGTATGTCAACGCCGCCGCAATGAACGGAAAACGCGCCTACGCGGACATCACCGTGGAAGCCGATCCGCATCTGGCCCTCAGTAAGTCTGTCAGCAACCGCACGCCCGAGGCCGGAGAGAGGATCAAATATACCGTGCGGGTGACCAACCGCTCAAATTATACCGCCAAGGGTGTCCGCGTGATCGATTCGCTGCCCTTCGGGCTTGCGATCGACGAGGAATCCATCACCCGCAATGGCGACTACGACAGCGCGGATGAGGAGATCCGGTGGAAGGTCGACGTGCCGGCCAACAAGACCGTGTCGATGAGCTATTGGGCCGCCATCCCCGAAGACGCCGAGGACGGGGAATCCTACACCAACCGCGCCTACATTAAAGGCGTGGACAGCGCCCGCGTGACCGTGTATGTGACCGAAGGCGGCGCCGTGCCCAAGACCGGCCTGCCGGATACCGTTTCCCCGGCGGCCTGGTGGATGGGCGGCAGCCCAAAGACGCCGTCCGCCGCCATCCTCCCGGAGGGCGAGGAGCAGACCGCGGCCAGCCTCGGGGAACCGCCCGAGCCGAACGCGGATTTTGCGGGCGACTACGCGCGAAATGGCGATCTGGTGGGCTGGCTCGTGGCGGGCGGCGCGATCAACCAGCCGGTGTTTCAACTGGACAACCGGTATTATATGACGCACGACGCGCAGGGGAACAAGTCGGCGGACGGCGCCGTGTTTCTGGACGAGCACAACCAGATCTGGCCGCGGGACGTCAACCTGATCGTCTACGGCCACAACATGAAGTCCGACGCCATGTTCGGCACGCTGGACAACTACCGCGCGCTGAGCTACCTCAAGGAACATCCCATCATCACGTTCCAGACGGTCTACGACAAAACGCCGGCCTCCTACGTGCCGTTCGCGGTGTTTGACGCCTCCATGAACCCGGACAGCGAGGGGTACGTCAAAATCCGCCGGATCGGGTTCGGGTCGGCGGAGGAAAACGCGGCGTACCTGGCGGAACTGAAGGCCGCCTCGCTGTTTGACATCCCGGTGGATGTGCAGGCGGGCGATCAACTCCTGACGCTGGTCACCTGCAGCTATTCCCACGAGGACGGGCGCTTTGTGCTCGTCGCCCGCAAGTTGCGGGAAGGCGAGACGCTGGACGGCCTGAATACTCAAGTGGTCATGGCCGATAAAAAGGCCTGATTCCAGCGAAAAAACCGGGATAAGCTGGCCGATGCCGCGGCACCGGCCAGCTTTATTCGTTTAGTTTTGTGAGACGTATTCACGCTGCGGGCGGCCGATGTTCCGCGCCTTAAAGACCCCCATAGAATGATAAGGAAGCCGCTCGACCTTTTGAATCTGCGGAAAGCGCGAAACGTGGGCCGCGAGCGCCTCTTCATCCTCGTTGAGCGTGGGAACGATCGGGCAGCGCAGGATGATCCGCGCCCCGTTTTTACACAGGAATTCGAGGTTGCGCAGAATCAGCCCGTCCTCCACGCCCGTCAGGATCCGGTGCAGCGCCGTCGGCGCCTTGTAGTCGTAGAGAAACCAATCCACATAGGGAAGCACGCGCTGGAAATCTCCGGTCGCCGCAAAGCCGCTGGTCTCCATCGCCGTCCCGATTCCGCGCCGCTTGGCCCCTTCGAGAATCTCCAGCGCGAAATCCGGTTGCGCCATGGGTTCGCCGCCCGAAAGGGTGATGCCCCCGCCGCTCGCCTCATAGTAGGCCCGGTCGCGCTCCGCAAGATCCAGAATCTCCTCCGCGCCCGTCGAATAGCCGTAGATTTTCAGTGCTCCGGCATCGCAGGCCTGGACGCAGCGGCCGCACGCGAGGCACCGTCCAAAATCTACCTTATGGCCGCCCTCAAAGCTGTGAACGCCGTTCGGGCAGATCTGGCATCGCCCGCACAGAACGCACCGGTTCAGATCGCAGGAAAGCTGCGGCTCCGGGCGGACAGACTCTGGATTGTGACACCAGAGACATCTGAGCGGACATCCCTTGAAGAATACGGTCGTGCGGATTCCCGGGCCGTCGTTCAGCGAACAGCGCTGGATGTCAAAGATCATGCCCATACAGCGTCCTCGATACGATCTCCTCCTGCACTTTCCGCTCAAGCTCTATAAACCGGGCCGCGAAGCCGCCGACGCGCACGATCAGGTTGGGGTAGAGCTCCGGACGCGCCATCGCATCCTCCAGCGCGCCCCGGTCAAGGATGTTCAGCATCGCCTGCTGCCCTTTCTGGAAATACACCCGGAGCAGCGCTTCCGTCTGCGCGCGGTAGCGGGTGAACATCTCCTTTGTGAACTTCATGTTCTGCACCGCGCCGGCGTGCAGGGTGTTGTCCAGTTTGACCAGCGAATTGAGCATCGCCGTGATGCCGCTTTTGTCCATGCCGCCCGCGGGATTGTTGGCGTTGGCCATAGGCTCGCCCGCGAGCCTTCCGTCTGCGGACGCGCCGGTGTAGCGCCCGAACGCCGTGTTCGCGCTGTTGTTGATGACGACGACGAGATAACTGTGCAGGCCCACTTTTTCCGCGCATCCGCGCACGTAATTGCAGACGTGTTCGTGGACGCGCGCGGCCATTTCATCCGCCGTCCCGTCATCGTTGCCGTACTTCGGGCAGGATAAAAGCATTCGCCGCTCGCGCTCATGGCCCGTGAAATTGTGCCGGAGCATTTCCCGCAACTGTTCGAGGGAAAAGCGCTTTTCCTCGTACACCATCTTCCGGATCGCCGTCAGGCTGTCCGAGGTGTTTATGTTGCCGTAGGTTTCAAGCGTCCCGCCCAGGTAGCGCACGCCGCCCGAGAGCAGCGGCTTCCCGCGTTCGACGCAGTCGTCGTAGAGGAGGGTGAGCAGAAGGTGCGGCGCGGTTCGGGCGGCGACCTCATACTCGATCTTCTCCTGCAGCGCCAGTGCGTCCACATAGCGCTCCACGTTGCGCCGATAGGCTTCAAACAGCCCCTCGAAGGTATCGCAATTGGCAGGGAGCCCCATGCGCCTGCCATCCGTCAGGTCGTACCCGTCAAACAACGTGACCTCCAGCGCCTTCAGAAGGTTGATGACGCCGCTGGGTGTCCCCATGCTTTGGTGATTGATGACGTATTCGCCGCAACCGAAGGGCACATACTGCGCGGCGGTCCCCTCGTCCAGGCGGAATGCGTGCATCACCGCCGGGATGTTGACCTCATCCCGGTACAGCATCGGATAAATCCAGCCCTGCTCAAAGTTGTCGTAGGCTGCGCGCATCAGCGCCGGATCCTGGCCGTCATAAAAGCGAAGCGTGAGCTGGGGCAGCGGCTCATGGAAGATGTGCGAAGCCCGAATGGCGAGCAGTGCGAAGCGGTCCGCTGCCTTTCCGTTGCGCCGGCCCGCGCCGCCGACGATCACGCGCGCGTCGGTGGTGCAGCGCCGCTCGTTGGTCACGCGGTAGAATTCCAGCAGGAGGTGCAGCGCCTCCTCCTCGTCCTCCCCGACCAGGCCGCCCAGCGTTTCGTCCAGCCGCCCGTAGTTGAGTGCGCCGGACAGTACCGCGTACAGGTGCACCAGCTGGAGGCCTTCGCGCAAGGATCGCGGCGCGGAATGCGTAAGCGCCTCCAGCGCTTCATATAACCCTGTCAGGTTCTTCGCCTTCGCTTGCGCAGCATAGCGGCAGAGCACCCATTCCATCTGCGACAGGGTTTCGATCAGGCCTTCATATAGCGCCCCGGCTTCGCCACCGGCGTATTTCAGCTTTCCTTCCAGCAGACCGCGCAGCCCCGGCAGCCCCAGTTGCACGAGCTTTCCGTAATCCGGTTGCAGGCCGCCTACCCGGTACAACGGGAAGCCCACCCCGGCGCTTGAAAAGCACTCGTCATTGTCCAGCACCGCCGCAACTTCCGGCGGGTAGCTTTCCCGAACCTTGCGGATGGTGATTTCCTCTTCCCAGAAGATGCGCGCCGCCTCGAGCCGCCCGCGCGTCGCCTCGTCAACGCTCGCGCACAGCGCGTTGTACAGCGTCCGGTCGAGAAAATAGTCCATCATGCCCGCTTCCTGAGGCGAAAAGCCGACCGCGAGCGAGCGCAGGCGGCCCGCGAAGACCTCGCCATCCCGGACATCCTCCAGCGCGTACCCGAGGCGCACGCGCTGGCAGGCAAGTTCCCTGGAAAGCGCGGAATCCGGGTGTGCGCGATAGGCCTCGATGAATTCCAGCACATACTGCGCGTGCTCCGAGGGCATCAGCATACGGTCGTCCTCCCTGCGCCGGAAACCGGCGCGCGCTATTGACTATAATGATATTATACCGTATAATCCGCGGTGAGGCATTGATTATTTTGACGTGCAGGGTGAGCATTTTGATATTGCTTGCAAAAGACATCATCGACGAAACCATCGGCGTCCACTACCAGATCACCAGCCAGAGCCGGCTTGCCACCTATTCGCACAGGCACGATTTTTACGAGGTATTTCTGGTGGTCGACGGCTGCATGGAGCACGTGCTCAACGGGTGCGCGCGGCGCCTGGAACGGCATGAGCTGGTGCTGGTCCGGCTGGGGGACGAACACTTCTACAGGCGCATCCGCGGCAGCGTGCTAAACATCGCGTTCACGCAAGAAATCTTCGCGCAGATCGACGCGCTGTTGAAAATGGGGCCCTGCGAGAACGTGCGCATCAGCGAGAGCGCCGCGGCGGAAGCGTTGAGTGGCATCCGGGAGATCGCGACCGGAGACCTGACGAAGGAGGAGACGGGGCTGAAGCTGAGGCTGTTGCTCGTGCGCCTGCTTTCCCTTTTCCGGCTCCGGACGAAGCCGGCGGGGTATCCCCCGTGGCTGGAGGAACTGCTCTGCGCTATGAACACCCGCGAGGGCATCGCGGAGGGGCTGAAGCGGCTGTACCACCTTTCCCCCAGGACGCCGGAGCACACCACCCGCTCGTTCCGGCGGTACCTTGGGCAATCCCCCACGGAGTACATCAACGGCCTGCGGCTGCAATACGCCGAAAACCTGCTTTTGACGACCGATCGCACCGTCACGGCCATCGGTCTGGAAGCAGGTTTTCAGGATGCCAGTTATTTCTCAATATGCTTCAAAAGGAAATATGGCGCTTCGCCCGCCGAATATCGCCGGGGACGCCAGAGGCCGCTGGTTTGAACGGTTAGCCGTTTCGCCACGTGCACGCCGCGATCCGGGGCCGTTCGCGCGGCGCCCGCATGGATAAAGTTGAAGTTCATATCCGTCTCCTCGGTTTCCCGCACTTTGCGGCCGATGGCGGGAAGGCCCACCGGAAGCGTATCGGCCAGGCTCGCCAATACCTCGGCACAGCGCGCCCGCCGCTTCAGAAGGCCCTTATTCCCTCGCGCCCATGTTCCCGGATGGTTTCGGGAATCCTTCGCGCCTTGTCAGGTTTCGGATCGCTTCGCTGTGAGCATCGGCTGATCCAGGAACAGGTCTACGATCAGCGAAGTGGCGGCCTTCAGCGCCTGAAACTGGTCCGAAGGCTTGACCACCAGCTTGGTGCGCGCCAGAATCTTGGGGGAAAGCCGCTGGGCCAGCGTATCCTGCAGCACCGTTTGCAGAAGCTCCGTGCACTCGGCCAGACTATCCGTGACGATCACGATGTCCGGGTTGAGGAAATTGATCAGGTTGACCAGCCCGTAGCCCAGATATTCGCCCGCCCGGGTGAATAGCCGGACGGCCAGCTCGTCCCCGGCCTTCACCGCCCGCACGATGTCCTGGAAATGCGGCTTTGTACCGTGCATGGGATGATCCGGCCGGCTTTGAAGGGCCAGCGCCATTTCCCGCTCCAGGGCCAGCGTGGAGGCGTAGTTTTCCATGCAGCCGTAATTGCCGCAGTCGCAGCGGGGGCCGCTGGGGTTCAGGCTCATGTGGCCGATCTCCCCCGCGCAGCCCAGCGCGCCGCGCACGGGCCGGCCGCCGTCGATGATGCCCGCGCCCACGCCCTGCCCGGCCAGAACGCACAAAAGCAGCCTGTAATCGTCCTGGTCGCACTTGCGCCATTCGGACAGCGCGAAGCACAGCGCGTCGTGCTCCAAAAGGATCGGCATGTGGAATTCCTCGTACAGGATTTCCTTTACATTGATGTTCTCCCAGCCGGGGAAGGCGCTCATGAAGGCGATGGAGTTTTCCTCGTAGATGATGGGGCCCGGCAGCGCCAAACCGATGCCCAGGATGGCCCGGGCGTCCGCCCGGGCCATCAGGTTGTGCACCACGTCCTTGATCAGGTTGATCGCGTCCCCGGGGGTGGACTTGTCGGTGATCGCGCGCTCTTCCTCGGCGTAAATCTCGCCCGCGATGTCAAAAAGCCCGCCGTGGATGTTCTGGCGCGTCAGGCGGATGCCGATGCACAGATAGCGGTCCATCTCAAGGGTCAGGCCGATGGACCGGCGGCCCTTTTCGCCGCCGATCAGCCCGACTTCCTTGACCACGCCGGCGTCGATCAGCTGCTGCGTGATCACCGTGATGCTCGCTTTGGTCAGACCGCTCTGCTTGGCCAGCTCCGCCCGGGAGCACAGCTCGTTTTTGTGGATCAGCCGCATGACCAGCGAACGGTTCAGGCGCTGCAGATCGTCCTGATTTTTACCTTCCTTGTGTGTCACACCATCACCCTATTTTCCAATCTTTGATGCATCGAATAGACCATCCAGGCCGGCGATTTTTTGAAGCCAGTTCTTATAGCGGTCAAAGGAGAACGGCGGCTTGCCCAGCACGTAGTGGTTGCAGCCGGTCTCGCCGTTCGTCGTCCAGCGCATCAGAAGCAGCCGCTGGTCCCCGTGAGAGACGCGCAGGGGCTCAATTTCGCTGGTCTGGTTGGCCTTGGCAAAGAATTCGCCATCGTAGAGGATTTCTCCTGTGTCCCCGTCCCAGACATTGCAAGTTCCCGCGCGGTCCGTCAGCGTATCGTTCCCGGCCATCAGCCGGATGTGCCAGTTCTCCGGCTCGGACATCATCAGGCACAGCGGCTGCTGGGAGCGCTTGATGTAATAGTAGGCCAGCTTTTTCACGAAGTCGTAGCTGACCACCGCATCCGAGAACTGCGGCCAGCCGTCGATGATGTTCCACCAGATCACGCCGGTGCGCCGCCACTTTTTGACGCGGGTTGTCTCAATGAAGAATTTCTTGGCCTCCGCCTGGGAGATTTGGGAGGCGAGGATGAAGTCCTCCAGATTGTCTGCGTCGAAGCCGAACAGCTCGTGGATCTGGTCGGCCATCAGCTTGATGCGGTAGGAGAAGGGGCCTTCGGGGCCGTTCATCTCGGCGGCGTGGGTCAGCCACTCGTCGTTGTCCTGCCAGGGCCAGAGCTTTTCGGCGCTGATGAAGTTCTTGATCGAGGAGAGGCTGTTGCAGCCGTGGCAGCCGGTCTCGCTGGCGAAATGGGTCTGCGAGTTGGCGTAGAAGGCGCTCTTGAAGTAGTCGCGGGGGCCCCACAGGTGCGCTTCGGGCAGCAGGTTTTCGATCTCGGAGTAGTCCCGGCTGAGCCGGGTGGCGGCGGGCGAGATGTAGGGCGAGGAGGGCAGAAATTCACGGTAGGGATCCAGCCGGTGCACCACCTGCGGGAGCACCTCCCGGGTGATGCGGTTCCAGTTGGGGTCCTGGCCGGACAGCATCAGCATCAGCGCGTCGCACTCGTTGTCGCCGCTCCAGAGCACGATGGACGGATGGTTGCGCAGCTTTTTAACCACCCTTTCCGCTTCCTCGCGGATGACTTTGAGGAACTCCTCGTCCAGTGGGTACACGCCGCAGGCCATCGTAAAGTCGTTCCAGATCATGATGCCATGGCGGTCGCAGTAGTCGTAGAACGGGTGATCCTCATAGACGTTGCCGCCCCAGCAGCGCAGGATGTTGCAGCCGGTGTCCGTCCACAGGGAGAGCATCTTCTCGTAGCGGGCCGCGTCCCGGCTGTGCAGCGCGTCGGCGGGCACCCAGTTGGAGCCCTTGCAGAGGATCTTCTCCCCGTTGACGTGGAAGCAGAATTCGCCCTGATAGGAATCGGTGACATCGGTGCGCTCCAGCTTCACGGTGCGGATGCCCAGCACCGCGTCGAGGGAAGCGATCGCGCGGCCTTCCCGAAGGACCTCCGCCCGCACGTCGTAGACGCTGGCCGGGCCGTAACCCGCGGGCCACCAGAGTTTCGGGTTTTTGACCGTAAAATCAAAGCGGCCCGCCACGAAGCGCAAGGGGCGCTCCTCCATAAAGCCGGTCGCACCGTTCACCGTGCCCGTCAGGCGGAGGGACAGCCCCTCGAAGCGGGGGGTATCCGTCCGGAAGCGGAAGGCACAGGTGATAAGGGCTCCTTCCTTTTCCAGCGCGCGGGTGGCCAGGAACAGGGATTCAAATTCGTTTTGCCCCTCGATCTCAAGGTCTACATCCCGCCACAGGCCCGCCGACAGCGTGCGGGGCATGATGTCCCAGCCGTAGCAGGAGGGGGCCTTGCGCAGGCGCAGGGATTCGTAATTGTCCGGCAGATGGGTGCAGTAGGCGTCCACAGGCTTTGAGGCCGCATAGAGCACCGGCGAATGCAGTTCGACGGCGAGCGAATTCTCGCCGGGCTTCAAAAGGCCGGTCACGTCGAACCGGTGGTCGATCAGCGCGTTTTCGCTTTGGCCGAATTTTTCGCCATTCAGATAGTAATCCGCCACGCAGTCCACGCCCTGGAAGTGCAGGAAGGCGCGCTCGTGCGCCTCCAGCGCCGGGGCCTCAAACGCGCGCGCGTAGCGCCAGCGGTAGAATTCATAGGGCCGGAGGAGCTTCACGTTGTTGCCGAAGAAGATGTCCGGCAGTTTGCCGGCATTCATCAGGTCGATCTCCACGTTGCCGGGGACGACGGCGGGAACGCTTTCCATGCCCGCCATGCCGGAGGGATTTTCCTGCTCGTCGGCGTAATAGAGCGTGTAGGCGCCGTTCAGAGAATACTTCTTCATGATCGGTCCGTTCCTTTCTTGATGGTACTATCTCGCCGCGCCGTTGGCCGCCACGGCAAGCGCGGCCACGTCGCCCAGCCGGTCGCCCAGCGCGCTGGCGACGATGCGGCACTTTTCCAGCGCGGTGGGCAGCGCCTCCTCACGCAGCACGCGCTCCATGTCCGCCCGAAAATATTTCTCCGCCCGGGCAAAAACGCTGCCGATGACAATGATCTCAGGATTCAGAATGTCGATCAGGATCGCGAGCCCCCGGCCCAGCATTTCGGCGCTCTCCTGGTAGACGCGCCGCGCGTCCTCATCGCCCGCATCGGCGCGCTCAGCCAGTTCCAGGGCGGTAATTTCACGGCCCATGCGCAGCGCCGCCAGCCGGTTCAGGCCGCCGCCCGAGCAATACCCCTCGAAGGAGCCGCGCTTGCCGTAGCCCACGGGGCCGTCCTCCGTCAGCCGGATGTGCCCGACCTCGCCCGCCAGGCCGCCGGCGCCCTCATAGAGCTTTCCGTCCAGGATCAGTCCCGCACCCAGGCCGGTGCCGAAGGTGAGAAAAATCGCGTTCCGGGTACCCATTGCCGCGCCGTAGCGCCATTCGGCCAGCGCGCAGGCGTTGGCGTCGTTTTGCAGAAATGCCGGAACCTTCATGCGCTTTTGGATGAAATCCGTCACGGGCACCTCGTCCCAGCCCGGCAGGTTGGGCGGCGAAAGGATCATGCCCCGCCGCTGGTCCAGCGGCCCGCCGCAGCTGACGCCCACGGCACGCGCCTCCCGCCCCGCCAAAAGCACGTCCATCTCATCGCACATCCGCGTCAGCACCTCCCGCCAGCCGCTCAGGGCCTGGGTGGGGAACAAAGCGCGCGAAAGGATGCGGCCGCCATCGTCGCCCAGAATGACGGCGCATTTCGTGCCGCCGATATCAAACCCGATATCGTATGCTGTCATGAGTTTTCCCTCTTTCCGGCGCCGCCTTCATCCTTTAATCGCGCCCGCGGAGATGCCGCTGATGATCTTTTCCGACATGAACAGGTACACTAGGATGCTGGGCAGCACGCCGACGATGATGCCGGAGAGCAGAATGTTATAATCGGTATAGAATGCGTTTTTAAAGCGGACGATGCCCAGCTGCAGCGTCTTCTGCGTTTCCTCGTTCAAGAAGATCAGCGACAGCAGAAGGTCGTTCCACACGGACAAGAAGTTAAAGATCGTCACCGTGGCCAGCGTCGGCTTGAGCATGGGGCAGACGATGCTGACGAAGGCCCTGGGGATGCTGCAGCCGTCGATGACCGCGGATTCCTCGATCTCTCGCGGGATCCCCTTCAAAAAGCCGATAATCATGAAGGTGGAGACGGGGATGGTGTTGGTGATGAAGATCAGCATCAGCGCCATGCGGTTGGTCACGCCGATGCGCGTGGTGAGAATGTACAGCGGCACGATGATCGCGTGCATGGGGACCATCAGGCCCGTCATCAAAAGCCCCAGCGCCACCTTGGAGAGCTTCCACCGCATCCGCCCGATGGCGTAGGCCGCCGTGGTAGTGACCACCAGGCCCACAAGGCAGACGACCGTCGCGTAGAACAGGCTGTTCAGCAGGTACGACTGCATGTTGAACTCGGTGAACAGCCGGATGTAGAAGTGCAGGCTCAGCGACTGCGGCAAGGCCCACGGGGTGCTGAAGATCTCCTGATTGGTTTTGAACGACGACATCAGCGTGAACAGAAGCGGGTATACGATCATCACGCCGTAAAAGCCCAGGAACCCATAGCGCACAAAATCCGATTTACGGACATGCTTTTTTGTCCTCTGCCTCTGCATTGCGGCACCTCCTTCCTATTCTTTATCCCGGAACGCGCTCGAAATGATCCAGGAACAGACGACGCACAGTATGAACAGCAAAAAGCCGATCGCCGAACCATAGCCGTAACGGAGCTGGAAGAACGATTTGTTGTACATGTGGGAGGCCATGACCTCCGTGGCGTGCACCGGACCGCCGCCCGTCAGGACGAACACGGAGTCGAACACCTTGAGGGAGCTGGTCGTAATCAGCACCAGGCTGACCTTGATCACCGGTTTCATCAGCGGCGTGATGATATGCCATACAGTCTTCCACCGGCTGGCGCCGTCGATCTGAGCCGCCTCCAGAATGTCCCCGGAGATGGAGGTCATCCCCGTGATGAAGATCACCATGTGGTAGCCTACAAACTGCCAGGCGACAGCGACGCACACGCAGAACATCGCGGCGTTCGGATCCGCCAGCCAGCCGTGGGAATAGGAGGAGCCGGCGAATAGGCGGATGAAGTTATTCAAAAGCCCCACTTCGGGATGGTATATGAAGTAAAACATGAGCGCGACCGCGGTGCCCGACAGGGTGACCGGGACGAAGATGATGTTCCGGAACCCCTTGTCAAACCTTCGGCCCTGGGTCAGCAGCACCGCCAGCAGGTACGCCATGGGGATTTGCAGCACAACGGACAGGAGCAGGTAGTGGATCGTGTTCAGGACAGACTGGAGGAAGATGTCGTCCAGTGTCAGGAGATTCTCAAAGTTGCGCAGGCCAATGTACTTCATGGGGCTCAAAAGATCCCACTTGAAGAAGGACAGCCCCAGCGACGCAACCAGCGGCGCCAGCGTAAACATGCAGAACAGCAGGATCGCCGGAAGCACGAACAGGGCGATGACTTTTTTGTCCCTGAGCATCTGTTCCATGCACTCACACCCTTCGGCTTATTCTTCCGCCCGCTGCGCGGATAATGGCGCGGGGCGGGATGAGCATCCCGCCCTGCGTCCGGTCACCAGGGTTCCTTATTCCCACTCGAGCTGAGCGGTCTTCTGGAGCTTGGCGAACAACCCGGCCACGTCCTGGCCCGCGATGATGCCTTGGCAGGTCACGTTGACTTCCGTGCCGATGTTGGTGCCCAGCGGGTTGTCCCACGGGATCTCGAAATAGTCGGAGCCCGCGAAGGCGCTCGCAATGTCGGTCATCAGCGGGAGCACCTTGCTCTGGTCCAGCTCCACGTTCTTGACAGCCAGAATGTTGCCGTACTCACCAAATTCTTTCTGGCGGTCCTTGGAGAACATGAACGCCAGGAACGCTTCGGCGGCCGCCTTGTTCTGGGTGTTGGCGGAGATGGCGTAGGCGTCGTCATAGTTCTTCAGCCAGTTATTCGCGCTGCCCTTGCCGCCTTCGATCATCGGGAAGTTGAAGAAACCGGCGTTGTCGCCCAACTCCTTGCCGTAGTAGGAGGTCTGCCAGGAGCCGTCGAAGATCATCGCAGCCTTGCCCTGGGCGAAGGAGGTCGTCGCGTCGGAATAGGAGATCGCGTTGCATTCCGCGGAGAAGACGCCGGCCTTGACCATTTCCTGGAACTTCTCGCCCGCGGCGATGAAGGCGGGATCGTCGAACTTGGCGGTCTTGCCCAGCACGACTTCCTTGTACAGGTCAGGCCCGTTCAGGCGGTCGAAGATCATCATGTAGGGGATCGAGCAGGGCCACACGTCCTTGCCACCCATGGCCACGGGCAGCACGCCGGCGGCCTTCAGGGTTTCGCAGGCCTTCATGAACTCGTCATAGCTGGTGGGAACCGCGATGCCGTTGTCGGCGAAGATTTTCTTGTTGTAGAACACCATCTCGCCCGAACTGAGCAGCGGGAGGGCGTAGAACTTGTCGCCAAAGGTGGCCAGGGAGATGGCGTCCTGGCTGATAACTTCCTGAAGCGCCGGGGTGTTGGCCAGCAGGTCGTTCAGTGGCATCACGCGGCCCGCCGTGACGAAGGGCTCAAGACGGCCGGTCAGCCAAGTGCGGAACACGTCCGGCGCGTTGCCGGCGGCCATTTCGGTCGTGATCTTGGTGAGATAGTCGTTGCCGTCCGCGATGACGGTCGCCTCGATCTTCACGTTGGGGTTCTGCTGCTCGAACAGTTCGATGTTCTTCTTGTGCCATACGGCCGATAAGTCGTTGGGATTGGATTCGTCCGCCGTGTACCAGTAGGTAATGGTTCCGCTCAGACCGCTGTCCGCCGCGAGGGCGACGGGCATCAGGGACATCACCATCATGGCGATCAGCAGCAAACCGAGGACTCTCTTCATGGGCTTGGCCTCCTTCATATTTGGTAACCGGACGGCAGATGCCGCCGGTAGACCATTCGGTTTATTAGTCCGTTCGCCAATGTAGTTCACCTGAATTACTAGTTATCGCGTTTGACTAAATGCATTATATTACACATCCAAACCAAAAGCAATAGTTTTCGTACTATTTTTTTGCACATTAAGCGGTGAATCTATATGCCAATTTTTGCGGAAGCCACCGGGAAGAAGCTGTGCAGCCACTATGATGACATAATTCAGAGCGCATTTGGGAATGAGCGCGTTATCCCTGTTGGTTATGAAAGGCCGGTTTTATAGCGTATAGGCGAAGTGCCTGAGATGCGCAATATCATGAACACCTGCGCTTCGCAGTAAGGGGCTGCCTCTCCGCGATTTTCGCGTTGAGGCAGCCCCTTATGGCGTCAACGGGTGATGATGTTCGGGTATACGGGACTCAAAACCGTCATGGCACGGTGGAATATATCACGAAACAAAATACGGGAATTGCGAGATCCGCAGTTTTGTGCAACCGAATGGTATCAAGCGGACATCCTCTTCAAACGCGTCGGGTGCGTCGACGGGACTACGGGGCAGATCCCCCGCGTTGCCGCCCTCAAGAGTCCAGCCTTCGAGGCGCTTCCCCCGGGCTTTGAGCTTCACGGGGGGGTGCGACTTGGCGAACGGCGTGGCGGAAACCTCGCCTTCCTCGGCCCCGATCGCGCCATCCTCCGATAGCGCATAGTTCCACGGCGTTTCAGGGTAGACGCAATAATCCTTGACGCCGCCCGCCTCCCGAAAAGGCTCCCAGCGCTCGCCGATGTCAAGGCCGTAAACCAGCGGACCGCGCTCGATGGCGATGCTGTCGTGGTACCAGTGCGTGCGCCTCACGTTCATTGGTAGCTTCACACAGACCTCGTCGCCGTCTTGAAAGATTTTGGTGATGTCGGCGATGCCGCCCTGGATCGAGACAAGGGCGCCCCCGCAGGCAACTTCCGGAGAATCGCACCAGCCGGGGATGCGAATCCGGAGGGTCATCCTTTTCGGGCTCGCCTTTTCAATGCGATAGACCAATCGTTCCCGGAACGGATACTCGGTTTCAAGTCGGATGGATACGCTCTCGCCGCCAACCACGGTCGATACGACGGAGGGCGCGAAGACCATCGAAACGAGGGCGTCCTCCCCCTGTTTGTACCACAGAGCGTCCACAAACTTCGGCCAGCCCTGGTGCATGTTGGCCGTGCAGCAGCCGAAATTCGGCTCGAGCCCGAATATGTTTGCGTCCGAACCGTTGTTGAACCAGGGGCGCTCCTCGTCGGTCACCAGCACCTGGTTGGCCTGCTGCAGGTATTGATGGCCCATGAAATCCTCGGTGATCGTAGCGGGCAGCGCGTTGTAGGCCAGCTTTTCCATGAGGTCGCCCAGGTAGGGCTCCCCGAAAACCTCGATCAGCGACTGGAGGCTAAACATGTACTCGACCACGGAGCACAATTCTGCGCCCTGATTGGGGCTGTTGCCGGCCAGGTGCTCGTCGCCGTTGATGCAGCCGGAGGCCACGCCGTGGCTGCGCGTCAGTTCGCCAATGCCCCTTTGGGCGATGGCGCGGTACGCTTCGCCGCCGCCGAAAAAGTATTCTATCGCGGGGTGCTTCAGGGCCATCGCGACGTTGACGATGTGCGTGCCGTGGTAGGGGAATGTCTTGTCGTACTCTTCCGGGGCGAAACGCTGGATCTGATCCCAGTTGATATAATGACGGGCGGGGCGCGGAAACGGCAGCTCGCGCAGGAAGTCATTCCAGTCATAGGACTGCGCATCGATCTTCTTGGCCAACGCGATCAGCGCGTTGTCGCCGGTTTTTTCGTAGGCCCATTTGACGCAGTAGAGCAGGTCCGGCACCCGCGCGCTGGACCAGTTTGTCATCGGACGCTTGTCCACCGCCCCGGCGACGTACTTAAAATACCGAACCATAAAGGGGACGACGCGTTCGTCTCCGGTGATCTCTTGATATTGGATGAGCGCCTTGAGCATCACGTAGCGGGACCAATAATCGCTCTGCGTAGTCTGCGGACCGAAGTTGCCGTCCTCATTCTGACTGTTCAACGTCCACTCGATGAAGCGCATGCACAGCGCCCAGCGCTTTTCATCGCCCAGGTAATGGGATAGCGGGAGGAGCCCGTCCAGATAGTAGGGCGCCCGCTCCCAGTTTTCGCCCGTTCCACCCAGCCAGCCGGAGTAGCTGCCGACGCTGTCCCAGATTTCGTACAGCCGCCCGCTGAGGCCGTCCATTTGAATTTGCAGCTGGCGCCTTAGCCAGCCCACCGGTCGAATCTCTGTGAGGTTCAGCCTATCGAATGCCTTATGCGCTACCATACATCCTCCTTGAGCGGGCGGCGTCACTTGACTGCGCCGCTCATCATACCCTTGATGAAGTATTTCTGCAGGCCCAGGAACAGCGCCATGATCGGGAGGAGGCTCACGATAGAGCCGGACGTCATCATACCCCAGTCCAGCACGTCGCTCATGTTTGCCAGGTCCGCGATCGCGACGTTGAAGGTTTTCCAGGCCGTGCCGCCGAACGTCAGCGCGATCAGGTAGTCATTCCAGGTGGTGTAGGCGGTGTAGACGATGGTCGTTACAACGCCGGGCATCGCCAGCGGCAAATACACCTTAAAGAAGATCGTCAGGCTGCCGGCCCCGTCGATGTAGGCGGCTTCCTTCAGCGCGTCCGGAACCATGTCGAACGTGTTTTTCATCATGTACACGCAGAAGGGCGATTGATAGGTCGCGTAGATCAGCACCATGCACGGAAGCGAATTGAGCAGCTTCAGCCCGGACATGGTGTTGTACAGGGGCACCATCAGCGCCTGGAAGGGCACCATGATGGTGAAGAGGATCAGCGTCATCCAGAACCTTTTCCCGATCAGCTCCAGCTTGGAGAACGCAAACCCCGCGAGCACGCAGATGACTGCGACGAGCAGCACCGTGCTCAGATCGATGACGACCGAGTGAAAAAAGCAATCGAGGTATGCCCCTCCCTGCGCGGTGAACAGTTTGGCGTAGTTATCCCAGGTGAAGGTATGCGGAAACAGCGTGGGCGGCGACGCGTAGATTTCGCCCTTGTCCTTGACGGAGGAGATGAATGTCCAGTACATGGGCAACAGGAAGGCCAGCGCCAGAAGTATGTTGGCGGCAACTATGCCTGTCTTCCCGCGTTCCCTGCCATCTCGCCGGATGGGATTGGCGCCAGATGTCATGCCATTTCCCCCCTTATTCGGTTGGGTCCTGCAGCAATTTGAACTGGAAATAGCTCAGAATGCCCAGAATCACCAGCAGCACCATCGACAGCGCCGCGCCATAGCCGAATTTGAAGTATTTGAACGAAGTGTTGTACATGTAGTTGACGGCCGTCATCGTGGTGGAGGAGGGGCCGCCCTTGGTCATGATGCGGAACTGCTCGAAGGCAAGCACTGAACCAATGATGGAGATGACCAGCGCCAGGCCTACATGCGCGCGGATCATCGGCAGCGTGATGCGGAAGAAGCGCTGCGCCCCGCTCGCGCCGTCGATGGAGGCGGCCTCGTGAACGTCTTCGCCGATGCCCTGCAGGGCGGCGAGCAGCATCAGCATGTTGAAGCCCGCCATCTTCCACGTGATCATGAAGCAGACCGCAGGCAGCGAGGTGCTCGCTTGGTTCATCCAGGTGATGTTTTTGGAAATCAGCCCGGAGGACGTCAAAAGGTAATTCAGCACGCCATACAGGTCGTTGTAGATCCACAGCCAGATGAGGCTGCAGGTGGTCATCGAGATCACGACCGGCGCGAAATAGATGGTTCTAAAGATCCCGATGCCGCGCACGCTGTGGTTGACCAGCAGCGCCAGCACGAACGCCAGGACGAACAGCATCGGCGTCACCAGCAGCGCGTATTCGAACGTGAAACCCAGCGAGTTTAAAAACGTCTTGTCTTGGAACGCGGTCATATAATTCTTTAGGCCGATGAACGAGTGGGTACCCAGCAGTTCCCACTTGAACAGCGACATGTAGAACACCTTGACAAACGGGATTGCGAAGAACAGGATGTTGATGACGAGAACGGGCAGAATGAACGCCGTGTTGAAAACCCGCCGTTTCAGCGCGGCGCCTTCCAAAATGGTTGTCGTTCTTACCGTCACTTTCCGCTCATCTCCTTTGCGCCTTTCACAAGAAAGAGCCTCTCCCTCCCCCCGCAAGGGGCGGGAGAGGCCGTACCCCGGAGATCAACCAGCCAACAGGGCGTTGATGTTCTGCGCGGCGGAAGTGAACGCGTCCTGCGCGGACATCGTGCCGTTGATGGCAGTCTGCACGCCGTCCAGGAACGGGACGTACATTTCGTTGTACTTCAGGCTGTAGGGCGCCTCGCCAACGCGCAGCGCTTCCTGCAGCACCTTGAACTCGGGGTTCTCGTTAAAGTACTTATTGTCAAACAGGTCGGAACGGGCGGGGAGCTGGCCAAACTGCGCCATTTCCTCCACCTGCACTTCCTCGCTCAGGCAGTACTGGATGAAGTCCCACTCGGCGTCGGGATTGCTGCAGCCCTGCACAATCGCGATGCTGTCGCCGCCGCTGAAGGAGGAGTAGGTCTTGCCATCCGGCGAGGGGATCAGGCAGATGCCCGCGTCGATGTCATACTTGCCGGTGATCATGCCCCACACCGCGTTGCTGCCCAGCACGATCATGCTGGCTTTTCCGCTGAGGAACGCGTCCTGCGACTCAGTCCAGCCATAGGAGGTGATGCCCTCGGGGCTGACCTTGTACTTGTTCTCCAGGTCGCACATCAGCTGCAGCGCCTCAACCGCCTTGGGCTGATCCAGCATTGACTTGGTGCCGTCGGCGCTCATCACATCGCCGCCGTTGGCCCAGATGTAGGGCACGAAGGTGAACATCATGGTGCCGGAGTCGCCCGCGCCATAGATGTAGCCGTAATGGTCGGCGATCGTGAGCTTCTGCGCGTAATCGATCAGCTCCGCCCAGGTCGCCGGGCCGGCGTCCGGGTTCAGGCCCGCCTCTTTGAAGTGCGCCTTGTTGTATAGCATCACGGACACGTCGGGCGCGAACGGCACCGCATACTGCGCGCCTTCATACTTGGCAAGGTCGAGCAGACCGCCGCTGAAGGCATCCTTGTACGCAAGCGCATTGAACTTGTCGGTGATGTCCGCCAGCGCGCCGATGGAGGCGTAGTAAGGGATCAGCACGCAGTCCATCGAAACGATGTCCGGGGTATCACCGCTGGAAAGCGCGAGCGCAAATTGGTCGGACATGTCCGAGGGCTGTACGACGTTGAGCGTGACCTCGGGGTGAAGGACCATATACTTCGCGGCAGCCTTGGAGACGATGTCGTAGAAACTGGCGCGAACCCAAATCTCCAGGCTGACCTTGTCGGTGGTCTCCGCGCTTGCGGAGAAGGCGATCAAGCTCAGCGTCATGAGGATTGCCAGCGCGAGGCACAGTGTTTTCTTCATTCGGGATACCTTCCTTTCACTATGGTTGAGGCGGCCGCTTCGCCTGCCGCCGGCATTGACCGGCGCGAGTAGTGATCGCGGCCCAAACGGATGCAAGGCGCCGCGTGCGGCAGCCTTTGGTCTTCTGTTATTATAGGGGAGTTCGGAACAAATTGAAATAGACCCAATTAGCGGGATGTGTTATAATATTAGCATTAGAAATAATAAAACCTGAACAATTGGATTGGTGAAAAAACGAAGAAGCCCTTTCGTTGCTGAATATTCGATATTAAATTATTAGCGCTTCGGAGGACAAAAATGTGGAATATATTATTCTGGACGCTCCGCCTTATCCCTATTTTGTCGTCGCGGGCAATGCCACCTATCGAAAGGGCGACCGGCACCGGAAGCGCTCAGGCATCGGCTATTTTGATATGATTCTCGTGGAGCATGGCACATTGTACATGGAGGTCATGGGCAATTCCTATGAAGTCGCCCGGGGCGGCGTTCTGGTGATCCCGCCCGAATGCGCGCACAGCGGCTACAGCGCCTGCGAAGAGACGACGCGCTTCCACTGGCTGCACTTTTATACCGACAGCGCCTACAAAAAAGCCGATACGCCGAATGTGCCAAGGCGGACGACGTCCTCCACGCTGGTCGTCAACAATCACGACCTGAGCATCAGCTTCGCGCTGCCAGTGTTCCAGATGCTGGACAGCCAGCGTACCAAGGACGTTCTGGCGGTAGCGACGATGCTCGAATCGATCACGGTCAACAAGTTTGACCAGATTTTTTCCGCGATTGAAAACCCGAACGGCACGCTTCAGCAGCAGGCGTACTTCCTTCGGCTTCTGTCGATGCTGGTCGTATCCTCGGATACGTCGCAGGTCAACACCATCGCCTTTTGCGTGATGCAGTACATCACGATGCACTATGGAGAAAAAATCCTGCTGGAAGACCTCGCGGCCATCGCGAATTGTCACCCGACGCATGTCATCCGCTGCATGAAGCAGAAATACGGCCTGACCCCCGTAAAGGCGATCCTGAACACGCGGCTGCAGCGCGCATGCGTCCTGCTGCGGACGACCGAGATGAACGTCCAATCCATCGCCGACATCGTCGGCTTCTCGACGCCCGCGTATTTCTGCAAGGTCTTCCGGAACAACTACGGCGTGACGCCATTGCACTATCGGCAGGTTGAGACGGCGCTTTAATTCGCAGGTATAAGCGTTAGGAGCGTTCGGTAGACGACTGAGATTCCTTGAAGACTGGGCGCTATTCTGAGTGTGTGGTGTGATCAGGATTTATGCTCCAGTTTTTGCATTTGGATTGTGCTTTCGGGCGGATTCGGTAGGTTGGGGTGTTTTGGGGGGAATATGCTGGACGCATCGATGCCTTGGGTTGGCATTATGCCTCCCGTTCAAATTCTATAACGCGGCTGGCATACGCGCCCTGCAATTTCAGATCGATTCCATGCCGCATCAGCCATGCGCCCGATTTTTTGTGCGTTTCGCCATCGATTGCGTAATTGTATATGCCGCCCTCCGCAAGGCCCTTCAGCCGCAGGCGATGGTATGGCCTGGCAAAGCCGCCGGCCTGCAAAAACGCAAACAACACGCTGCGGCCGTCCTTCACATACTGCACGGCGCACAGCGAATCCCGCCCGGCTTCAAAGCGCGCCAGCCGGTATAATTTGCCCAGCTGTACCACGTCGCGAAGGCGTTTGTATTCGGCAACGTAGCCCGCCATCTCCGCGAGCTCCCCTTCGCTGGCCGCGTTCAGGTCGCGACCGATGCCAAACGCGCCGCACATGGCCGCGTGGGCGTAGAATGCCATCGGGAAGCCGCGGCCGTTCAGAGCCCCGCCGCTTGTCAGCCACGCGCGCATGTATCGCACCGGATAGAGCAGACTGTATCCCCATTGGATGGAAAGCCTGTCCAGCGGATCGGTATTGTCGCTCGTCCAGAATTCGTCAAAGAAGGCCATCGCGCCGTAATCGACGCGCCCGCCGCCCGAGGAGCAGCACTCCCACTCCACCTCTGGGTGCGCCTCGCGCAATCTGCGGATCAGCGCGTACACGCCCTCCACATGCCGGTACCAAATGGACGGATAGTCCGCCGCCGCCAGCGCGCTGCTGCCCGCCTCGGACGCGTAGCGGTTCATGTCCCACTTTACATAGGCGATGTCATTTTCCCGAAGCAGCGCGTCCAGCATCCCAAACAGGTATTGAACTACGTCCAGGTTCGTCATATCGAGCATGTACTGGTTGCGGAATGTGAGCACGGGCCGGTTTTCGTACCGGTAGACCCACTCCGGGTGCGCCCGGTACAGGTCGCTGTCCTCATTGACCATCTCCGGCTCAATCCACAGGCCAAAGCGCATGCCCAGCCGCTTCACGTGCTCAATCAGCGGGCCGAGGCCGCGGGGGAACTTGTTCCTGTCGACGACCCAATCGCCCAGCCCGGCCGCGTCGCCGTTTCGCCCCTTGAACCAGCCGTCGTCCACGACGAACAATTCCACGCCGAGCTGCGCGGCTACTTCGGCCAGCCGCATCTGCTCGGTTTCGTTCACATGGAACTCTACCGCTTCCCAGGCGTTGTACAATACCGGAAGCGGCGCGTCCGCCAGGCGGCGGGGCATGATTCTGGCGCGCGCGAAGTCCGTCAGCGCGTGGGTCATGGCGGTAAACCCCTGCGCGTAGCCTGCGTACACGCTCGGGGTGGTAAAGGCCTCGCCGCCGCCCAGCGTCACGGCAAAATCCGTGTCGTTGACGCCGATCAAGAGGCTGACGTACTGGCGTTCCACCGGCTGGGCGACCACCTTGAAATTGCCCGACCACGCCAGCATGCCGAAGAAAACGTCGCCGGAATCCTCCGTGGCGCCTTGATGCAGCACGAACGCGGGCGCGTGCGCGTGGCCCGTGTTGCCCCGGAGGCTCTCATAGGTTACCTTGCCGCAGGCCACTTCCTCCGAGCAGGCCTGAAACTCTCCAGCCCAATGCCCGTTGTAGTTCAGGCTCTGCCAGCCCATCCCGTCAAGGCCGAACTCGCCGGAGTACACCCGGTCGAGCCGCACCGGCGCGCCGCCCAGGTTTTCCACCACGCGCCATTTCTCCAGGATGTTTTCCTGCTCGTACACCCGGTAGCAGAGCTTGACCCGCACCGGGTAATGCACGTCCCTGAGCGCGATGGTCAGGGTATCCCCCTCGACACTTTTGTACTCCACGGTATAGCGGAAATCCCGCGTGCCGTCGGGATGGCATAATTTCAGCGAGGTTTCCTTGAAGCGCATGTTGCCGAAGGCGGAGCATTCCTCCATCATATACTGCGCGCTCGGCGCGTTCGCGCAGCGCGGCAGCCATATGGCGTCCGCGAAATCCTCGATCCTGTCCATTCGGGGGCCCCAGTACGCGCCGCACAGCGCGCCGCCCCGCTCGATATAGACCACATAGGACATATCGCGTGTGCTGAGCAGAAATACGCGGTCCTCCAGGTTCACGATCGGCATACGACGCATCCCCTTCGAATTATCCCTTGACGGCGCCGGCCGTCATGCCGGAGATCAGGTACTTCTGCCCGAAAATGTAGAGCAGCACGATGGGCACCATGTTCACGATCATCGAGGCTGAGACCAGGTTCCAGCTGCTGACGTACCGGCTGAAGTAGTTGTACATCAGCATGACCATGCCCCATTTGCGCGAGGAATTGAGGAAGTAGAGCGGGATGATAAAGTCGTTCCAGCAGTTGAGAAAGTTCAGCACCAGCGCCGTCATGGTGACGGGCTTAAGCAGCGGAAATATGATCCGAAAGAAGATGCCCAGCCCGCGGCAGCCGTCGATCATCGCGGCCTCGTCCAGCTCCCGGGGCACGCTGCCGATGAACCCATAATACAGAAACACGGTGAAGGGGATGAACAGCGCCGTATACAGCAGAATGGCGCCGCCGAAGGTATTGATGATGCCAAGCAGCTGCATCACCTTCACGGTGGTGATGTAGTTCAGCGGCGCCACCAGGCCGAGGAGAAAGAGCATGTAGAGCAGCCGGTTGCCCTTGCTGCGGTTGCGGGACAGCACGTAGGCCGCCAGCCCGGAAAGCACGATGGTCAATACCGTGGAGCCCGCGCTGAGCAGCAGGCTGTTGAAGAAGGACCGGACGACCTTATCGTCGCTCAGCACCTGGCTGAAGTTTTCAAAGTGAAACTCGGTCGGGAGTTTCAGGCTCATGATGGCCGATTCCTTGACATTTTTCACGGAGTTGAGCAGGATCATCGCCAGCGGGATGAGAATCAGCAGGCTGATCAGCCACATCAAAATCTCAAGGCTCAAATTGGTCATGCGCGCACGCCTTTTCATTCCATCGCCCTCTCACCCTTGCGCATATAAAACCGGATCACGCTGATGGAGATCAGCGAAAGCGCCAGGAACAAAAGCGTGCTCAGCGCCGTGGCGTAGCCATAGTTCCCGTATGAAAATTCGTTGAAGATGGTGATGCTGATCACCTCGCTGCTGCGCCCCGGGCCGCCGTTGGTCAGCGCGAAGATGACGTCGAACACCTTCAGCCCGGAGATGATGTTCAGCAGCATGTTGATGACGATCGACGGCAGGATGAACGGCAGCGTCACGTTGACGAACTGCCGCCAGGCGTTGCCGCCGTCGATGTCACAGGCTTCGTACATTTCCGCGGGGACCGACTGCAGCCCCGCCAGGAAGATGACCATATTGAATCCGGCGGCCTTCCACACCTCGATGGCCACGCTGGACCCCATGACGAGCCCCGGATCAATGATCCAGCCCCTCGCAAGCGAGCCAAGCCCGATCAGTTTGAGAAACTCGTTGAGGATGCCGTGCGCCGGGTGAAATATCTGCTGAAACACCAGCCCGACGATGAGGTTTGAGATAATCATGGGCAGGAAGAAAATCATGCGCAGCACGTTGCGCGTCTTCAGCGCGCGGTTCAGAACCAGCGCGAGCAGCAGGCCGAACACCCCCTTGAGCAGGGAGGTCCATACGGCGTAGTAGATGTTGTTGCCAAACACGCGGAGGATGGCGCTGTCGCCGAATATTTTCACATAATTGGTCAGCCCGATGAAGCGCATGTTTTCGCTCATGGCGTTCCAGTTGGTAAACGAGGTGTACATGCCGAGGATGCTGGGCATCAAAAACAAAATGAAGAACAGCAGAAACGCCGGCATGACAAACCATTTGCTGTAGATTTGGTTCGGTTTCATCTCAATCCCCTCTCGGCAAGGTGATTATCAAGGTGATTATACAGAGAAAGCGGGGCCAGCGATGTTCACCGGCCCCGCCTGCTCGTGCGGCTCAGGATGCGCTGGTCGCGTCAAACATTTCCTGCCGCTTTTCGTCGATGGCCTTCAGGACCTCCGAGGGCGTCTTGTTGCCCAGCATCATTTCCTGAATGAAGATGCCGACCTGGGTGTTGTCCCAGTACTTCACGCCGTACTCCATGTCCATGCCCTGTCCGCCGGGCGCGTTCTTCACAATGGATTCGCCGGAAGACGTGGGCTTGCCCGCCACATCCACAAAGGAGGGGTTGGTCTGCAGGTCGCCGCGCCCGTCGTAGAAGGTCTTCAGGTTGTCCGGCCGGGTCAGGAAATCGAAGAACATCTTGACGTACTTGAGGTTCGGGGAATCCTTGTAGGCGACGCGCATGTTGCCGCCGGCGCTGTGTGAGTACATGTTGTTGCCGGCAAACGGGATGGGGTACATCTGCCAGGTGTCGGCGCCGCTCTCGGGGTACTTGTCCATGACCTCGTGCTGATAGGACTGGTAGGCGAGGAATCCGGCCGCGCCGCCGGTGCCCAGCACCTCATAGGCGGCGTCCCACGGGTTGGCCAGGCTGTCCTGCCCGAAGCAGCCCAGGTCATAGGCTTCCTTGAAATCCTTCAGGAACTGCTCAAACTCGGGGACGTCTGCGAACTTGATCTCGTTGCGGTTGAGCTTGCCGTACAGGTCCTCGTGCTTGCTGGCCGCGAACGGGCCGACCTGCGAGAACCACACCGCCCAGTGCCAAGACTCCTTGCCGATTTCGTACACCGGGGTAATCCCGTTGTCCTTGAGCGTCTGGCAGACGGTCTTGAACTCGTCGAAATTGGTCGGCACCTTCAGGCCGTACTTCTCGTAGACCGCCGGATTGTACAGGATGCCCCATCCGTCCACGCACCAGGTCATCAGGCCCATCACCTTGCCGCCAATGGTCGTGCCCTGCTTGGCGTAGTCCACGTAGCGGCTCACCCAGGACTCATTCGAAAGATCCGCGAAATACTTCTCCGGCAGGTACTTCTCGGCGCCGATGCCGCCGCTGACCATGAAGATGTCCGGCACCTCGCCGGTGCTCATCTTGGTCTTCAGCACGTTGGCGTACTGGTCGTCCGGCACCACCTGCATGTCAATCTTGATCCCGGTTTCTTCCTCGAACTTCTGGTTGAGCGCGTCGTCCACATTGCCGGCCTTGTTCACCCAGTTCTGGGATGCGACGTAGGTCAGCGTGACGCCCTCGATCTTCGCCGTCTCCGCGACCGCCGTGACCGCCGACGCACCCAGTAGGCTCACCAGCAGAAGCGCCGCCAGAACCTTGCTCAGTCTCCTCATCCGCCGTTCCTCCTTCGGTTGCTATGCTGGATTCATCATACCCGCAAACCGAGCGGAACGGAATACACGATTCGCGCCAAAAAGTTGGACAAAACTGAACACCTCTCCGCCGCACAGGCACGGATTCTGCATTGCGCGGCGGAGCCTATTGTGTTATGCTTTTCTTATGAAGCTGCTCAGAACGATTCGCGGAAGGCTATTCATCAGCAGCGCTTGTATTATCGCGGCTTTGATTTTTGTGCTCACGCTGCTGTTCTACCGCTACACGGCGTCGCTGCTCGAGGGCCGGGCTTCGGAGTCGCTGCAGCAGCTGGCCATCAACATCAACCAATACCTGGACGCGGATTTTGAGGCCATGAACGATACGGCCGGGCGCATCATCGCCTCCCAGCCGATCAAGAATCACTACTACGCGGGCAGCGAGGCGGCGTTCACCAGCCTGGAAAACCAGCTGGAAATGTTCGACCTCTTGTTTACGGTGACGGGGTCGTCGCTGCGGTACCAGATCAACATCGCCGGCGACGACGGCCGCCTGGTGCGGTTCGGCAAGCTCAACGACCTCAGCTACCTCCGCCCCGAGCGGATCCGCGAGGCCGGCTGGTTTACGAAGTGCCTGCAGCGGGAGGGCAAGCCCATCATCACGGAGCCTCGCGAAAGCGAGTGGGGCCGCGGGAACGGGGCGGTGGTCTCCGTGTGCCGCGCGCTGAACCGGACCTTCGGCAGCCGCTACGACAGCGCCGTGGAAATCCAGATTCCCTACGACACCGTGCGCCGCCGCATCGAAAACTCCATCGCGCTGCCGAACGACAAGTCCAACCCCGGCGTCGTCGCCTTTGTATACGGCGGGGACGGGAACCCGGTCTACACCCCGGAGGGGGATGCCGGGGACTACTTCGGCAGCGCGGCCGCGCAAGGCGGCGGATACGGCACCGTCCACCTGAAGGACAGCAGCGAAATCCTGGCTTATTCCGCCTCCGATTTCAGCGGCTGGACCGTCGTTGTGCGCGAACAGGAGGCGCAGCTTTTAAAGCCCGTCGGCGTGTTTCGCAACTGGGTGGTGCTCATCGGCATCATCGCGCTGTTCCTCTCGCTGATTATCACGTTTTTCATCGCTCGGCGGCTCACAATCCCCATTCGCAGCATCCAGTCATCCATCAACAAGCTGGAGCTCGCCCATCTGGACGCCGACACCCTCCCCATCGAAAAAACGTCCACCTATGAACTGGACAAGCTGGGCATCGCCTACCAGCGCATGGTGAACCGCCTGGAGCGCTCGCTGAACGAGACGGTGGACGCGCGGCTTCAGGAAATGCGGGCGCGCATGCTGGCGCTGCAGGCGCAGATGGACCCCCATTTCCTCTACAACACCATCACCATCATCAGCATCAAGGCGGAAAACAACCAGGACGCCGAGGTGGTGGCGCTTTGCGAAAACCTCACGGGCATGCTGCGCTACATCTCCAAGGAAGCGGCCTCGTCCGTGACCATCGCCGTCGAGCTGTCCTACCTCCACCAGTACCTCTTCCTGATGGAAAGCCGCTACAAGGGGCAGTTTGAAATCGACATCGACGTGCCCGAGGCGCTGATGAGCGTGGTGGTGCCAAAGCTGATCGTCCAGCCCATCATCGAAAACTGTTTCAAGTACGCCTTCGACATCCACCCGCCGTGGAAAGCCAGCGTCCGGGGCGAAATGCGCCAAAACGAGTGGCGCATCACCGTGACCGACAACGGCAAGGGGTTTAGCCAGGAAGCGCTCGATGCCATCAACGGCCGCATCCGGACCGGGGAATTCCGCTTTGCCATCGGGGAGACCGGCAAAATCGGTCTATTGAACATCTACTACCGGCTCAGGTTTCTCTACAAGGAGGACGCCGTGTTTTCCATCGAAAACCTGCCGGAGGGCGGTTCCCGCGTCGTCATCGGCGGCCTTGTGAAAAAGGAGGATGTCCATGAGTGGTGAGGATGCCTGCCGGGTGCTCGTCGTGGAGGACGAGCTGCCCATCCTGGACAACCTGATTCAAAAAATCGAAGCCTCTCCGCTGCCTTTTTCCGTCGTGGGCGGCGCCTGCGACGGCGAAAGCGGCCTCGCCTTTCTGCGGGAAAATCCGGTCGACCTGCTCGTGACCGACGTCCGCATGCCGGTCATGGACGGATTGAAGCTGCTGAAGGAAGCCAGGGAGCTGTACCCCGCGCTGAAGGTGCTGATCGTCAGCGGCTATGACGAGTTCTCCTACGCGCAGGAAGCGCTTCGCCACGGCGCCAGCGATTATCTGCTCAAACCGGTCAGCGCCGACAGCCTGAACAAGGCGCTCGAAAAAATGTACGCCGACCTTCGGCAGGCGGGCAGGCGGCGGGAGCGCGAGATCGTCACCAGCGGGCTGGCGGGGGCGGCCGACTTCGCCGACGTCCCCTCGAGCCTGACGCACCGGCGCTACGGGCTGCACCTCATCGCCGTGGGCAATCTGGCCCGCGCGGGCGCGGCGCCGACAAACGAGCAGATCGGCTTTTATTGGGAAAAGGCCAACCTGCCGGAGCTGGTGCGCCATTTTTCCAGCGATGAGGATGGGTGGTGGCTGGTGGACGAGCCTTCGCCCCATGCGAAAATGCTGATCAGCGTGCTGCCCTCAGAAACCTTCGGCGCGCTGCTCTACCGCGGCCTGGCCGACAGCATCGCCGGTCTTTTCCCCGTCACGGTGTGCAGCGCGGCCGAACAGGTGTCGGCAAATCAGATCTGGCGCGTGGCGCAGCAGCTTCGGGATCACCTGAAGGCGGGGCTTCGCCCCTGTTACAGCGCGCACTTGAGGGCCGGGCAAAACCCGCCGCCGCCCGATCGCCTTGACAGTGACCTGCCCGGCGCCCTGGCACTGTGCGTGAAGACAAAAAGCGTCGACAGGATCTCCGATCTGGTGACCAAGACGCTTGCCCAATGGAGGGCGGCGCACCTGCCCCAGGCCTTGTTGGAAGAAGGGCTGCGCTCCATCTTCGCCGCCCTGACCGACGAATGGGCCGACGCGGCTGAAAAGGCGTACGGCATCATCGCCTGCAACGTGGAGGAGGACGCTATGTACGCCGAACTGTGCGATTTGGCCGATGAGATTCTGGACCATTCCGATTTTACGCAAAACACCTCGCAGGCGTTGTACCTGCACGTCCGCGAATACATCGACAACCATTACCTGGAGCCCATCACGATGGAATCCATCGCCGAGAGCTACCATTTCAGCCCTTCCTACATCAGCCGCGTCTTCAAAAAGCACGCGAACCAGCCGCCGTTTCGCTATCTGCTGACCCTTCGCATCCGGGAGGCCAAGCGCCTGATCCGGCTGAACGGCGAAACGAGCTTCCAAATTGTCTCAGAAATGACCGGCTTTACGGACCCGCACTATTTCAGCCGCGTTTTCCGGAGCCTGACGGGTATGAGCCCTTCCGAGTACCGGAAATCCGTGATAAAAAATCCATTGCCGTGATGCGTCATCGGCGGCGCCCGGATGTTCTTTGCGGTGATGTTCGATAGCCCCCGCCGCGCAACGCTCTTTCATTCCATGACCGAAATGTGTCAAAGCAATAATTCTTTAATGATAGGGTGTTTAACGATTGAAACCATTGGAAAAATGGTTAGATTATTGCATATAGCCGGGAATTTTTATATCGGGGAGAAAAACATGCAACAGCAGCGGAGGTTTGCCCGCCTGCGAGCCGAATTATCAGCCCATAGGGTAAGCCGCGAGAATTTGGCCCGGCTCCTCAAGCATAACAATCGCGGCTATGTTGACCAGCGTTTTACGGGGAAAAGTTCGTGGTCACTCGATGAAATGTATGCACTGATGGATTTATTGAGCTGGCCGGTCGAAAAAATGCACGAATTGTTTCCGCGCGATGGATACGACAGCCCAAACTCAGCATCCATCGCTGTGACCTCCTCTCCCAAAGAAAGCAGGACGGAGTTTACGTGTCCGGAATGTGGCAACCTCAATGCGGTCTCCCTCGTCGGCATAGCAACACACGACAAACAGAAAGTTGAATTATCCTGCCCGTGGTGCAGCGCCACAATAGGGAATATCGTCTCCACAAGAGCGGTACTGGTTTCGAAGTCACAAGCATAAAGACTGGCCGGCTTCCGGTCTGCAGAAATGGTTTCGCTATTTTCACTGTTTGCCCCAGGGGAATATCAAGCGCAGCGAAGGACCTTCCCTGGAGATGATGCCAGGGGAAGGCCCTTCACTGCACTCAGAACGGCGGATAAATAGCTCCCGTCATCGCCGATCCATCTCCGAAAGCTTCTGCACCCTTCTCCGCACGTCCGGGTCGGCGCTGAACTCGGCCTTTAGGAACATGTCTATCAACTCCAGCGCCACGGTCGTGCCGACGACGTCCGCGCCGACGCAGGCCACGTTTACATCGTCGTGCTCCACGCATTGGTGGGCGCTATAAACGTCATGAATGCAGGTGGATCGGATGCCAGGCACCTTATTGCATGCGATAGCCGCGCCGACGCCGCTTCCGCACAACATCACGCCCCGCTCGGCCTCGTCACTGAGCAAGCTGGCGCACACGGCGCGCGCCACATCCGGAAAGTCCACCATCTCCTCCGAGTAGCAACCATGATCGATCACACTATGCCCCTGCGCCTCGAGTACCCTGATGACCGTCTTCTTTAGCTCGAAGCCTTTGTGATCGCAACCGACCGATATCCTCATATGCTAACAGCCCTTCCTTTGTAACGCCATCAAACGCCCATCTCGTCCGCCAGCGCCTTCATGCGATTTAGGCGGGCGCAGTATGCGCCATACAGGCCATCAGCATGCTCGCGCAGCGTGCGCTGGGTGTTGGTGTAAATATTCGCCTTCGCAGCAGCGTCGACCTGGTCAATCAGATCCTGCGGTATGGAGCCCGCACCGCTTAGCGCGCCGGAGATGCCCGCCGCTACGGCCGTGATGCAGTCGGTGTCGCGGCCCAGATTCACGCCGCTGATCATGGCCTTGTACACATCTCCGCCAACCATGCGGAAGATGCAGACCGCCTTGGTCACAACTTCGTTGGCGAACGCAAACGCGTACGTCATGCCATGGCCACTGTAGACGTTGTCAAAGTACTTGCGCAAATCGCGGAAGTCTTTGCAATTCGCGCTCTTCTTCAGCTCGCGATCCAGCTCTTTAACGACCAGGTCCGGGTGGCAGTAATCGTAGATCGTTCCGAGCACGCTATCCACCGTGGCCCCCGGCTTGGTCGCAGCCGCGATAGCGACGGCGGTCACACAGGCCCATTGCAGACCCCGGCTCTGGGCACTCTGGTACAGCTGGCCGACCTCGAACACATTTTCCTTCGCGCCCTGGGGATCACCCGCATTGATCAGCCCAATGGGATGGCAGGCGCGGGCAAACGAGTTCAGCCCTGCATAATCACAATAGCGGCCGATGTCCGTAGCGGGCATCTTTGTCTGGGCCATCTTCAGAAGTTCCGCCTCAAACGGTTCACTGACCATGCCTATGGAGATAGGTTTGATGTGTTTGACCCACGCGGCGCGCACGTCCTCGGCGGTCACGCGATCCTGCTTTTCAATGATCGCCGTGATCATCAACTTCTGGCGCTCGATTCCGTCCTCCGTAGTGCCAGGCTCGCGCTGCCAACCGTTATTGTAATGCTCGTAGGGCAGAAGCTTATCGAACGTGCCAAACTTCTCTTCAATCTGAGGATATAGCCAACCTTCGACAACTGCGCCCATCGAAGAACCGATATGCGCGCCCGCGATGCAACCAAGGAACTTGTCCCTTAAGCTAACGGACATGATGAACCCCTCTCAATTCTATAATATGTGTGTCTGGTTATCCTTTCACGCCACCGAACGTGATCCCTTCCACGAACGCGCGTTGCACCGTAAAGTACAGCACGATGACCGGCAGCGCAACCAGTGTGGCCGCCGCCATTAGCTGGGTCCATTGAATGTTGGTGGACTGCTTGTACTGCTGAAGTCCAATCTGGAGGGTGTATCGGAACTCGTCGTTCAGATAGATCAGCGGCCCCAGGAAGTCATTCCACGATGCCACAAACTGGAACATGCCGATGGTGAGCAGGCATGGCTGGCACAGCGGCAGCATGATTGACCAGTACACCCGGAATTCACCGCACCCGTCAATGCGCGCGGCGTCCTCCAGGCTCTTGGGAAGCTGTTTGAAGAACTGGCGCATCAGAAAGATGTAGTACGGCACGCCGAAGAACATCGGTATGATCAGTGGCGCGAAAGTGCCAACCAGCTTTACCTTTGAAAACACGATGAACAGCGGCACCATCGTGACCTGGTTTGGAATCATCAACACCGCTAAAGTCACGATCATCAGAAGATCACGGCCTTTCCAGCGCAACCGTGCCAAACCATAGCCAGCCAGCGGGCAGGAGATCAGCGCACCGACGGTGGCCAGCGCCGCGATGGTCAGGCTGTTCATGGTATAACGGCCAAATGGGATGGCCGTCACAGCATCATAAAAGTTGCTCCACTTCGGCGGGTCCGGCAGCATCCGCGGCGGATATATAAACAGCTGCGTGTCCGGCTTCAGCGCCGTGGACACCATCCAGAAAAACGGGAAGAAGTACGCGATACCGAACACCAGCAGCACTAAAAACGCCGCCAGCTTGCCCAATCGCTTAACTTTGTGCATGCTTTCCCTCCTTCCCTTTAGCCTTCATCCTGGTAGAACACCCAGTTGTTCGATGAGCGAAACAGTAGAAGCGTAAATGCGATGATGATAACAAACAGAATCCACGCCATCGCCGACGCATAGCCCATTTTCATGTATGCAAACGCATTGTTGTACAGATACATGCTGTAGAACATCAGCGAGTTCGCGGGCTTGCCGGTCCCCAGCGTCAGCGCGTACGGCAGCGTAAACACCTGCAGCGTGTTGATGACGCTCATGACCACATTGAAGAAGATCACCGGCGTCAATAGCGGCAGCGTGATGTGCATCGACTTCTGAAACGTGCCCGCACCATCAATGTCAGCGGCCTCATAGAAGTCGCGCGAGATATCCTGCAGACCCGCCAGGTACACAATCACCGCATTGCCCAGCGTCCACTGCGCCATCAGCACCAGCGATGGCTTGGCCCAGGACGGATCGCCCAGCCACGGTGGCCCCTGAATGCCGAACAGACTGATCAGGTAGTTCACCACGCCGAACTGCGGGTTCAGCAGCCACTGCCACAGGATGGACGTGGCGACGACCGGCACCAATGTTGGCATGTAGAATACCGTGCGGAAGATGCCGCGGCCGGGGAGCTTCACATTCAGCAGCAGCGCCAAAAGAATCCCGATCAGTGCGGACAGTGGCACGGCCATCGCGGCGTAGATGAGCGTGTTGCTGATGCCTATCCAGAACACCTTGTCCTTGAGCAGCATCTGGTAGTTCAGCAAGCCCACCCACTTGTACGGGGAGACCACGTTGTACGCGCTGAAACTGTAGAAAATGGAACTGAGCAGCGGATAGGCGTAAAAGATCGCCAGGCCCAGTATCCATGGCAGGCAGAACAGCATGCCCGCTTTGGCTTGAACGCGCTCTGCGTTGGCGGCCTTCGGAACCTTTCTGGCCACAGGCAACCTCCCCTTTCAACGATACAAAATCATCCCCGCAGGGCGTGGGCTCACCCTCGCCCTACGGGATGCGCAATGCCTAAGGCATGTATCCGTTAATGGAATACGCCCTAGTTCACTCCGTACTGCGCCTTTTTCATCTCAATCTCCATGTTGATCTGCTGTTCGATGCTGTCAAGAATCTCTTGGGGTGTGCCGTCGCCGTTGAGCACGCGATCCGGGGTTTTCGCCAGTTCGTCCCACATCATGTTGCCCGCCAGCACCACCGGCCGGTTGTGGCCATTGGGCAGCACGCGCAAGAACTGCTCCATCAGCGCATCGCCTTCGTAGATCTTTTCGTTGATGGCCTTCACAGCGGCATATTCGGTTGCGTTCTTCTTCAGCGACTGGGCCTCCTCGCTGGTGCAGAGGAACTTGACCCACTCCCACGCCGCATCCAGGCGCGCGCCCTCGACGCCCTTGGGGATGATGATCGCACGGCCACCGACGAACGTGGTCGCCGGGATGGCCCCGCCGGGGCTGGGAATATCGCATACGCCATAATTCAGGTCGGGGTTGTACTGCGCAATCTGTGCCGCAAACCAATTGCCCTGGATGATCATGGACAGTTGGCCGGAGATGAATGGGTTGGCGGCGTCTACGCCCGACGAGGAGGTGAAGCTGTTCACATCCTGTACGCCCAAGTCCTTGGCAACGTCTGTCATCCAGGTCAGCGCATCCACGATCGGCTTCTGGTTCGGGGTCACCTTGCCGGTCTCCTTATCCAAGAACGAGCCGCCGAATGCCCAACCCCAGGTATACAGCCAACCTTCACCCATCCACGGGATCAGGCCAAACTGGGTCACGCGGTTGCCGTCGCGCAGCGTCAGCTTCTTGGCGGCCTCGGTCAGTTCTTCGATGGTTTTGGGCGGATTCTCAGGATCCAGGCCTGCGGCAGCGAAGTGATCTTTGTTGTAGTACAGCGCGCGGGACGTGCCGTCATAGGGCAGCCCCAGGATCTTGCCATCATAGGTGGATTCCTCCACCGCCCAGGGGTAGAACATGTTCATGTCGATGCCGTCGCGCTCCACCAGATCGTTGACCGGGGTCAATGCGTCCATGTATTCGGCGATGCCATAGCGGCTGGCGAGCATGGTTTCCGGCGCGGTGCCGCTGGCCACGGCTGTGATCATCTTGGAGGTGATGGAGTCGCCACCCTCCTGGGCCACATAGACGGGCTTGACGACGATTTTGTCCTGCTTTGCGTTGAACAGCGCGGCGGCCTCTTCCAGCGCCTTGCCGCCCGGGCTGTTGGACCAGTTGTGCCAGAATGTGATCTCGATCTTGTCAGACTCAGCCATCGCGGCCATGGGAGCCACCATCGTGAGCAGCAGCGCCAGTGCCAGTAGTCCGGTCAATACCTTCTTGTTCATGGTGTGATCCTCCTCATTTCAATCTGTCGTTCGGCTATCCGGTCGGGCGGATTCAGTCATGGTGTGGGAAAGAGGGTGTCACCTCCTCGCGCTTATCATCGGCATCTATCTATTTGGTGGCTGGCGCCAGGCCCAGCGTCCCACCCATGCGCAGCTGGGGCATAAACAGCACCTCACGGTTGCTCTGTGCCACACCGGCAATGCGGGTAAATACCAACTCCACCGCCTTCGCGCCCAATGGCACGGGATCGCGGGTGGTGCAAGTGGGGTTGACGTAGAGAATGTCGGAGTTCGCGATCTCGCCGATGTTGACTACGGATACGTCGCCTGGCACGTCAATGCCATGGTTTCTCAGGTAGCTCAGCGCACCGACGGCCATCATGTTGTTCATCACGATCAGCGCCGTAGGGCGCTGGGGCTGATCCATCATCCAACGCGCGGCGGAATATCCGCCCTCTTGAGAGAAGTCCGCATCGTAGCGGTGCAGTGCTAGCGGCTGCTCCAGACTATAGCGGGCAAGGAGCTGATCTGCGGCCTGCTGGCGCGCGCGGGCGCTGGAGAGGTGGATTGGGCCGTTGATCACGCCAATACGCTGGTGCCCATGGGTGATGACCTGTTGCACCAGTTGGCGCACGCTGTCCAGTTCATCGTAGGTCACAAAGTCGCCCCGGAACTCTGCGTCGTCAATCCGGCGCTCCAGCAGCACAAGGGGCATGCTCTTGCTGATGGCGGACACGTACTCGTTGTTCAGGCCCGTCGTATTCAGCAGGATCGCATCCATTTGTTTGCCGACAAGCATCTGTAAGTATGACAGCTCGCGTTCCTTCTTGTTCTCGGTGCTGCACACGATGATGTTATAGTTGCGCATGCTCAGCACGTCCTCGATAACCTTGGCCATCTTGATGAAGTAGTCGTTTGATATGTCGGATACCAGAAACCCAATGGATTGCGTCGTCTCATTTTTCAGGCTGCGCGCCAGCACGTTGGGTGTGTAATTCAGCTGCTCGATCGCCTGAATCACCTTTTCGCGCGTTTTCTCGGTCACATCATAATTGCCATTCACCACGCGTGATACCGTCGCGGCAGACACCCCCGCCCGCTTTGCGACATCTTTGATGGATGACATCCAAGATCAGTCCTTTCGTTTCTGAAACTGCTTGAGGGTTTCCGAAATTGCGCATCAAAAAGAAAACGTTTACTTTTTGCGTGAAATAAAAAATCCGGGTGCAATCTGTTTTGATGGCATCATATTACCATATATGGTTTGATTTGTCTATGGTAACTGCATAATTTGTCAATAGTCAAGTGATTTGTATTCGGAATATGGTGAGATTGTAGTAAACGTTTGCAACAGTACATTGGATTTACCGGTCGCCACAACGCGTACGCCGGTAAATCTTTAAGCCAATACGGAATGGTTCCCATCGTGATTCTTTACCTTATTTTGCGGCTCTATACTATTCGTAGGGGTAAGGGGAGGAAAAGAGAAGGAGACAAGGTCGGCGGCTGCGAGTAAAATGGAGTTACCACATACCATCACTTGCAGGAGCGAAGGCCATGTCTCAAAGAGATTAT
>Ga0268263_1000435_pt1 | contig 70214 bp, 68 predicted proteins | sample Biomet5_FD_190358 | JGI IMG/M metagenome (GOLD analysis project Ga0268263, IMG submission 190358) | Microbial communities from bioreactor (seeded with sewage sludge) at LBNL, California, USA - Biofuel metagenome 5 (SPAdes) (version 4) | ecosystem: Engineered > Bioreactor > Anaerobic >... | reverse complement strand
CCCCCGCCGAAGCCGCCTCCGCCGAAACCGCCGAAGCCGCCCCCGGAGCGCCCGCCGCCGGAGCCGCGGGATCGGCCGCCGCCGCCAAAGTTACCGCCGCCGAAGCCGCCTCCGCCAAAGCCGCCCGGCCTGGGCCCCCCGAAGCCGCCGCCCCAGGGTCCGCCGCGCCTGCGCCCGCCGAACAACGTGCCGCCCAGCCAGCCGCCGAACAGGCCCGGCAGGCAGCCGCAGCCGCCGCGGGCGCCGCCGAAGATCGACAATACGACCACGACGATGCCGATGGCGATCAGGATGTTGCCGAAGCTGAACAGGTTATCGCCGCCCTGGGAGGCACGGCCGTCGTAGCCGTAGGAATAGTCCTGGCTGTAGCCGTTCGAGCCGTAGGAATTGTTCGGGTTATAGTTGTTCGAGCCGCCGGAATTCGACGTGCTGCCGCCCGCGCCGTAGTAGGAGGTCTGAGAGGTGGTGTCCAGCGTCAGGTTCGCGCCGTAGATCGTCACCAGCCGCTCGAACAGCGCGTCAAAGTACTTGGCGGCGCCGGCGGAGTAGTTCCCCGCGGCGAAGTCCGGCTCCAGGTACTGGTTCCACATCGCGCTTAAGTCGCTCGGGGGCAGGTTGCGCTCAAGGCCCGTGCCCTCCAGCGTATAATAGTCGCTGTCCGCGATCGCCATCAGCACCAGGATGCCGTTGTTCTTGGTGGCGTCGCCGATCTTCCAGCTGCTAAACAGCGCGTTGGCGTACTCCTCGGTGGTGTAGGGCTGCACAGTCCGAAGCGTCACAAAGTAGATCTGCGCGCCGGTCGCCTTCCTCAGCGCCATGCCGTTGACCTCGATGTGGTTTTTCACCTCGCCGGACAGCACGCTGGCGAAGTCGCTGGCGTAGTAGCCGGGGTTCTGCGCCACGTTGATGGCCAGCGCGGGCGCGGCGGCAAGCAGCAGGCAGAAAGACGCCAGCAGCGCCGCAAGGGTTCTTTTCACAAACGTCCTCCTATCGGCGTCACTGGAACAGCTCCAGCGCCGGCGCCCCGCCCTTGATGCCGCCGATCAATTCCGCCGGGAAGCCCGAGTACATCTTCTTCATGTCAATGTTGTACTGGCTTGCCAGTTCGTTATATGGATCGCGGTCGATGGTATTGCCGTGGGACTTGAAATCGTCGTATACGGAGCGCGAGTCCCGCTTGTCCGGGTCGGACAGCGGCGCGTTGCTCATCGCGGTGTATAAATCCTCGATCGCCTGATTCAGCGCCCGGTTGGCGTCGCTCCTGGCCTTGATCTTGGTCTGCTCCAGGCCGTTCGCCTCGTCCAGCGCCTTCTGGGCGCCCGACGCCTTTTGGATCAGCGAGGCGTCGACCGCCGGATACCCCTTGGCGATGCCGATGATCGTATAGGCGTCCTTCGCGCGCGCCTTGAGGTCGCTGTCAATGCACAGGCCGTCGCCGCTGGCGCCGGAATAGAACACCTTGAGCACGTCGTCCCGCATGTCCATCGCGTTCTTCTCCAGCGCGTTGCCGCTCAGGCTCAGCGCGAACACGACCGCCATCGCGAACACGATCCACGCGAACGTCCTGTTCTCCGACAAGCGCATGATGATGACCCCCCGTTTCCTCGTCTGGAATTAGCCGCGCACCTCGAGCAGCTTGGCCTTGAGCTGTTTTTCGATCTCGGCCAGCGAGACCTCCGCCTGGCGGCGCTTCTCGCGGCCCTCCTGCTGGATGGTCAGCACCTCGTCCATCGTGTCGATCAGCTTCTGGTTGGTTGTTTTCAGCGTCTCGATGTCCACGATGCCGCGCTCGGACTCCTTGGCGGTCTCGACGGTGGCCTGGTGCAACCGCTCGGCGTTGTCGCGCAGCAGCTGATTGGTCAGGTCGGTCACGGCGCGCTGGGCCTCCATCGCCTCCTGGGTGTGCTGCAGCCCGAGCGCTAGCACCATCTGGCTCTTCCACAGCGGGATGGTGTTGACCAGCGAGGACTGAATCTTCTCCGCCATCAGCTGGTTCGAATTCTGCAGCATCCGGATCTGCGGCGCCATCTGCAGCGACACGTTCCGGGTCAGCTCCAGGTCGTGGATCTTCTTTTCGAAGCGGTCGGCCTGGGAGGCCATGTCGTTGGCGGCCTGGGCGTCCTCGGGCAGCCCAGAAGCCTGCGCCTTGTCGCGGGCGGCCTGCAGTTCGTTCGCGCGGAAGTCCTTCAGGCGGATCTTTCCGGCGGCGATGTACATGGACAATTCCTTGAAGTAGCGCAGGTTCTCGGCGTAGAGCTGATCCAATGTCGCGATGTCCTTCAGCAGCTGCACCTGGTGCTGCTCGAGGCCGGACACGATCTTGCCCACGTTGACCTCCGCCTCGTCGTAGCGGTGCTTGAGCATCGTCAATTTATCGACGTTCTTCTTGAAGAAGGCGAAGAAGCCGCCCTCCTTCTCGTCGATGGTGAAGCCCTTGAGCTCGGTCACGAGGCCGGTGATCATATCGCCCACCTCGCCCAGGTCCTTGGTCTTGACGTTTTTCAGCGCCGAGTCGGAGAAGCTGGCGATCTGCTGCTGCGCGCTGGCGCCGTAGGCAAAGACCAGGTTGGCGTCGGTCACGTCGATCTTCTTGGAGAAGTCGCGGATCATCGCCTCCTCCTCGGGGGAGAACTTGCCCTGCACCTCGTCGGCGTCCGGCACGGCCTTGGCGGGCTCGGCGATGGCTTTGGCCACCTCGGGCGGCGTCGGCTGCGCGGCGCCCAGCGTCAGCGTAATGCCCTCGCCGGTGGACGCCGCTTCGGCGACCGCCTGCTGGGCTTGGTTCAGCACATCGTCCACCTGAGAGGGCGCAAGAGAGGGATTGTTCAAGCCGTTGTCTCGCGTTTCGCTCATGGGAGTACCTCCTCATTCATCCTTCATTCAATCTTTCTTCGCCTGCTGCGCCTGAGCCGCCGCGCCCGCGGATGCGCTTCTGGGCGCGGACATCGCCTTTGAGATGCCCTCGTCGGTCAGCCCGTCGGAGGCCATCATGGTCTCCAGCACCTGGATGTCGGTGGTGATGTCCATCGCCTCGTCGGAGTAGAGTTTGTCCAGCTGCTTTTCGAAGGCCAGCGCGATCATGTCCAGGCTGTTCTCGACGCTTTTCTGCGCCTTTTTGACCGTCTCGCCGGAACCCGCCCCGGCGAGCAGCTTGTACTGGGCAATGAGTTTATCGGTGGTGGGCAGGTAATACTCCATGAACTTGCGCACCTCGTCGTAGCGGCTGCGCTTATCGGCGACGGCGGTGAGGATCTTGCGCCCGGCCTCGCTGATGCGCTTCAGCTCCTTCGAGACGGCGGGGTCCTGCGCCGCGGCGGCGGCCTCCCGGAGCCGCTTCAGCGCCTCCAGGCTGCCGGCCAGCTTTTCGTCCACGGCGCGGTCGCCGGTGGCCAGCACGTCCTCCAGCTCGACCGTGCGGCCGGGCAGGAACTTGCGGGATACGAAGAACGTGACCAGCGACAGCGCGATGGCCAGCAGGATGTTGGAAAACTCATACAGATGCCCAAACAGCCCGAACACCACCCACACCGCGGCGGCCAGGTAGATGGGAATCGCGGACGGAATCACTTTCGTCTTCATAGCGCACACCTCTTTGGACTATTTTACCGGAAATACCAGATTGAATCAAGCCCCCGGCATTCAAAGCAGAAATTTCATGCGCGAACTGTCGCGCCAGGCGTCCAAAAATTCCGTTTACAACCGGCCCTCCGCGTGATAGGATGGAAAAAAACGAAGGAGCCATTGCTATGAAGCGCAGAATCGGCCTTTTGACCGCGGGGGGTGACTGCCCGGGCCTCAACGCGGCGATCCGCGGCGTCGCAAAGGCGGCGTACGAGCTGTTCGACGCGGAAATCGTGGGCATCGCGGACGGCTTCGGCGGCCTGATCCGCGGCGAGTTCCAGGAGATGAGCCAGCGGGATTTCTCCGGCATCCTGAACCGGGGCGGAACCATCCTGGGCGCTTCCCGGACGCCGTTCCGCGACATGCGCGTGATCGGCGAGGACAACGTGGACAAGGTCAAGGCGATGAAGGACAACTACAAGTGGATGAGGCTGGACTGCCTGGTCACGCTGGGCGGCAACGGCACCCACAAGACCGCGAGGATGCTGTCCGAGGAGGGGCTGAACGTAATCGGCCTCCCCAAGACCATCGACAACGACATCTGGGGCACCGACGTGACCTTCGGCTTCAACACCGCCTGCGATACCGCCACCGAGGTGATCGACCGGCTGCACACCACCGCCGACAGCCACGGCCGCGTGATGGTGGTGGAACTGATGGGCAACAAGGCCGGCTGGCTGACGCTGCAGTCCGGCCTGGCGGGCGGCGCGGACGTGGTGCTGATCCCGGAGATCCCCTACGACATGGATCGGGTCATCCGGGCGGTGGAGGCGAGAAAGGCCAACAAAAAGACCTTCTCAATCATCGCGGTGGCCGAGGGCGCGCAGTCCAAAGAGGAGGCCATCCAGAAGCGCAAGGATCGCCAGCCGCCCGAGAACCCCTACAGGACCGTGGCCCACCGGATCGCCGAGGCGGTTCAGGAGCGCACCGGCCTCGAGGCCCGGGCGGTGATCCCCGGCCACATCCAGCGCGGTGGCAGCCCCAGCCCCTACGACCGGGTGCTGTCCACCGAGTTCGGCGTGCACGCCGCCAAGCTGATCGCGGACGGGGTCTACGGGGTGTCGGTCGCGGTGATCGGCTGCGGCTGCGGCGTGGGCCACAACCCGCTCAGCGAAGTGGGCGGCAAGACCAAGCTGGTCACCCAGGAGCACCCGCTGGTATCGACCGCGCGGAGCATAGGGATCGAGTTAGGCGGCTAACGCCGCTGCAAATGAAATCCGCTTCGCGTCTTTCATTTGCCTTGGAACGATCGATGAAAATCCGCTGCGGCGTCTTTTCATCGAAGGGGAAAGGCCTGCGCGGGCCTGAAACGATCGATGAAAATCCACTGCGGCGTCTTTTCATCGAGGGGGAAAGGTCTGCGCGGGCCTGAAATTCCTGCGGGAATTTCCGGGCGGCCCGCTGACTTAAGGGTTTGTTTCCTCCACCAGTGTGCGCACTGGTTACGGAAACGCATTCCCGCCGACTTGTCGGCGGGAATGAATGAAGCCTGGGGAGACGCGCGGGTCGATAAGAATGAATGAAGCCCGGAGAGGCGCATGGGCCGCCGGGAACGCATTGAAAGATGGCTCTGGTTTCTCGCCGGGATCCGGGAACGGGCACCGGCGTTTCTATTGGCTCTTCCGCTTCTGGATGATCTCGTCCCTGAGTTTGAGGGCGACGGGCCAGGCCACGTCCTCCGGGATCGCGAAGGCCAGGCCCTCGTAGCTCTCCTCCCCGGCGCCCGCGGCGATCTTCATCGTCGGGATGCCCACGAGCCTTCCGTCCACCCCGAACAGCGCGCCGCCGCTGTTGCCCGCATTGATCGCCGCGTCGATCTGGATCATGCCCACATCCGGCGAAATGTTGCCGGCGGTCACGTTCAGCCGGTTCAGTCCGCTGACCACGCCGGTGGTCAAAGTGTCCGGCAGCACGTCGTTCCCGACCCTGGGGTAGCCGACGGCCACCACCGGGTCGCCCACGCGCAGCGCCTTGGAATCCCCCCGCTCCACCGCCGCCAGCCCCTCCACCGGGCCGGTGTACAGCACCGCCACGTCGTAGGTGCGGTCAAAGGCGCTGTCCAGAACCGCCAATTCCCTGCCGGTGGACAGCCGCACGCGGACGCTGGCCGTATCCTGGATCACGTGGTAGTTGGTCAGGAAGAAACCGCCCGCGTCGAAGTAGACCCCAGAGCCGTTGCCCCGCTCGATCGACTGGAAGCGCCTGCCGGCCTGGTATTCGATGTCCACCTCCGCCACGCTGCCCAGCCACTTCTGCGCCAGGTCCGAAACCGCGCCCTGGGCGGCCTGCGGCTGAGCCGTGGGCGCGGCGGCGGTCATCAACTGCCGGGGCGCGCCCTGGCGGAGCAGCAGCGCGACCAGCGCGCCCAGCAGCGCGCACGTCAGCCCGAAGGCCGCAAGGATCAGGTATTCCCTGCCACGCCCGCGCCTCGCCACTCCCTCACCCGCCCTTCGGCCCCGGCTTCATCCGGATGGCCACGTACAGATTGCCCAGCGAAAACACCGCCGCCGTGAAGAACACGTACTGCGGCCCCAAATACTTCCAGACCAGCCCGCTGAGCTGCGCCGCGATGATCGCCACCACGTGGTCGAGGCTGGTGCCCGCGGACAGCGCGTCGGCCACTTCTTCCCGCGGCGCGCCGATCCGGTTCACGAGGTCGCGCAAGTACACCGATCGCACCACGCCCACCTGCATCGACAGCCGGTCCAGGATGAACATCGCCATGATGGCGAACCCGGCCCAGCCGCCCGCCGCGTACTTTCCGCCCGCGACGCCGCCCACGAACACGCCGTAGAAGATGTACACGCCGATGAACGTCAGCGCGTCCAGGTACAGCATCGCCTTGATGCCCAGCCTGTCCAGCCAGCGCCCCACCAGCGCGATGAAGAACACGCCCAGGAAGCTTGCGGCGATGGTGAGCAGGCTCATCACGTCCGCGCCCTTGCCGAGCAGTTCAATGATCGCCCAGGAGCCGAACACGTAGGCGATCTGCTTCTGCACGCCGCTGAGCATCGCCAGAAAGTAATAGCTGCGGTACTCCTTCCGGAACCGCCGCTTCAGGTAATCGGGCAGGCCGCGCAGGATGCCGGGGATCGTATACACGCCGCCCGCGGGTTCGAAACGGACGCGGGAGGCGCGCGAGCGCTTCTGGCCCGGGCCGACCTCCTTCAAAAGGTATGCCGCCGCCGCCACCGCCAAGCAAAACGCCGCCGCGCCCGCGAGGAATATCCATTTGACGGGCGTCACGAACGAGAAAAACCCCAGCCGGAAGCCGAAAAAGACCAGCACCCCCGCGCCGCAGCTGACCGCCGTGCGCAGGCTGCCGTACTGCCCCATCCGCCGCCCGACCCGGTCCGGCTCGGCCAGCGCCATGCCGATGGAGTCCTGCAGCGGAAAGAACAGGTGCATGCCCATCGAGTTGACGAACAGAAGAACGCACATCAGTGCGAACGACGGCGTGAGCAGCCCCAGCGCCGTCAGGCCCAGCGCGGCCAGCACCTGGGCGATCAGCGCCACGCGCACTTCGCCCAGTCCCGCCAGCAGCGACAATACGACCATGCACAGCATGCCGGGCAGCTCCCTGGGGAACTCCAGAAACGCGCGCCGAACCGCATCCACATGGTAGGCGTCCTTGAAATAGTTGGCGTACACCGCGTCGCTCATGCCGTTTCCCAGCGCGACCGCCGCCAGCAGCACAAAAAACCAGATCAGGTCCCGTCGTCTTTTGTTTTCCATCCGCCGCGGATCCCCTTTGCCGACGTTATTCTCCGGGTTCAGCCTTTCCAGAGGAAGGACTCGCCCGGCCGCGTCAGGCAGACCGCGCGGACGCCCCCGGGCATCTCCTTCCGGCAGAAGGCCCGGGCCGCTTCTTGATCGTCCCAGAAGTGCATCGGGATCAGCACCTTAGGCCTCACCCGCTCCGCGAACAGCATCGCGCCCTCGTCGTACCCTTCACCCATGCGCGGGTCGACCGGGAAGAACGCGATGTCCACCCGCCCGCCCTCGATAGTGGAGAGAATCCGGTCGAAGGCCTCGTACGCCTCCCGAACCTCGGCTTCGGTGGATTCCGCCCGCCAATGCCAGTAGTTGAGGTCGCCCGCGTGGAACACGCGGACGCCGCCCGCCTCCACCAGGAAGCTGACGCCCTCGTCGGTGGAGCCGTACACGCGGACGTCGATGCCGCCCGCCTCCACCCGGTCGCCCGGGCGCACCGAGCGCCACAGGCCGCGGCGGGTCACGTCGAAGGACACGATGCCCCGGGCCAGGCCCCGGTCGATCAGGCTCAGTGCGGCGCTGGAGCAGTGGTCCCGGTGGGCGTGGCTGACGAACACCCACGCCTCGGTCAGGCGCGATTCGTCCAGCCCCTTGCCCAGGTAGTCGAACACCAGCATTTTCCCGCCGGTCTCCACGAGAAAGCCGCTGTGCCCCAGATAGGTCGCGACAGCCTCCACGCGCCCCACCCCCATTTTCATCAATTATAGCGTAGCCGGGCCGGAAGCGCAACCGGGGTTTGATTACAGGCTATGAAGGGTTTGGGCGCCGCGCTTGTGCGAACGGCGGATTGCCTATATAATACAAAGAGGCCAAAGAGATAGAATAATGGAGGATCAACATGGATTTCATGCACGAAGCCATCGAGGAGGCCTATCAAGGCATTCGCGCCGGGCACGGCGGGCCGTTCGGCGCGGTGATCGTCAAGGACGGCCGCGTCGTGGGCCGGGGCCATAACTGCGTGATCCGGGATCAGGACGCCACCATGCACGGAGAGATCGCCGCCATCCGGGACGCCAGCCGGGCGCTCGGCACATTCGACCTGTCCGGCTGCACGCTGTACTCCACCGCGGAGCCGTGCCCGATGTGCCTTTGCGCGTCGATGTGGGCCAACGTCGACCGGGTCTATTACGGTTGCACCCGGCTCGATACCGAGGGCATCGGCTTTCGGGACAACGAGTTTTATGAAGTGATCTGCGACCCGGGCGACCGGGTGCAGGCGTACCAGCGGGACAAGTGCCTGGAACTGTTCCGGGACTATCAGAACATGAACAAAACCATATACTGACCCTCCGGGTTACAGGCTCCTGAGCGCGTCCACCAGACCGGTCTTGCCCTTTGTCTTGTCGTCCTTCATCTTGACGAACCTTGCGGGCACCCCGGCCACCACCTGGTTTTCCAGAACGTCCTGGATGACCACGCTGCCCGCGGCCACCACCGCGCCGCGCCCGACGCGCACGCCCTCCAGCACCACCGCGTTGGCGCCGATCAGCACGTCGTCCTCCACCACCACGGGCGTCGCGCTGGCCGGCTCCACCACCCCCGCCAGCACCGTGCCCGCGCCGATGTGGCAGCGCGCGCCCACCTCGGCCCGGCCGCCCACCACCACGTTCATGTCGATCATGGTCTCCGGGCCGATTACCGCGCCGATGTTGATCACCGCGCCCATCATGATTACCGCCCGGTCGCCGATGGTCACCCGGTCGCGGATGATGGCGCCCGGCTCGATGCGGGCGTTGATGTTTTTGAGATCGAGCAGCGGCACCGCGCTGTTTCGGCGGTCGGCCTCGATGACGATGTCCTCGATCTTGCCGCGGTTCTCCTCCAGCGCCTTTGAAACGTCCGCCCACTCGCCGAACACGATCCGGTCGCCGGTGCCGAACACCCGGCAGCCGGGCATGTCGAACGGTTGGCCTTTCAAATACACCTTGACCGGCGTCTTCTTCGGCGCCTCGTGGATGAAGCGGATGATCTCCTCCGCCGCGTTCATGTGCTCACCTCGCCCAATACGTCTTGCATCGTGTACAGCCCCGGCCCCCTGCCCGCGGCGAACCGCGCCGCCCGCACCGCGCCGTTGGCGAATATCTGGCGGCTGGTGGCCGAATGGGTGAACTCGATCACCTCGTCCTCGCCGTAGAAGATCACCCGGTGCTCGCCCGCCACGGTGCCGCCCCGCACCGCGTGGATGCCGATCTCGCGGCCCCTCGCGCCCACCTGCCCCTCGCGCCCGTACACCCGCTCAAATTTGTGGCCCGGGTCGATGGCGTCCGCCAAGAGCTTTGCGGTGCCGCTGGGCGCGTCGGCCTTTTTGTTGTGGTGGGTCTCGATGATCTCCACGTCGAAGGCGTCCATGAGTTTCGGCGCGGCCAGCTTCAGCGCCTCCACCAGCACCGCCACGCCGGTGGAGTAGTTCGACGAGTGCACGACGCAGGTTCTCTTAGACGCCTCGCGGATCAGCGCGATCTGCTCCTGCGAGTACCCCGTCGTGCCCAATACCAGCGGGCAGCCCCGCGATGCGCCGAAGGCCAGCACCTTTTCCAGGTTGCCGGGGTAGGAGAAGTCCACCAGCACGTCCGGCTGGCCCGGCACGTCCTCCGGCTTCTCAAAAAGCCCCACGTCCACCACGCCCAAGAGCTCAAAGTCCCCCGCGCGGGCCATCGTTTGCTCGATCATCTGCCCCATCCGGCCGTGGCCGGCCAATATCGCGCGAATCATGCTTCCAATACCTGCATCGCGCGGATCAGCTTGTCGCGGTTTATGGGGTCCATCTCGCTGAGCGGAAGCCGGTAGCCGCCCACGCCCATGCCGCGCAGGTTCATGGCCTCCTTGATCGGGATCGGGTTGACCTCGACGAACAGCGCGTTGATCAGTTCCAGGTACTTGAGCTGCAAAAGCGCGGCCTTCTTGAAGTCGCCCTTCAGGCACGCGTGGACGATGTCCCGGCACTCCGAAGGGCAAAGATTGGCGAACACGCTGATCACGCCGCTGCCGCCCAGACTCATCACCGGCACGATCATGTCGTCGTTGCCGGAGAGCAGCTGGAAGTCGTCGCTCATATAGCGGGCGACCTTCGCCGCGTAGGAGATGTCGCCGCTGGCCTCCTTGAGCGCCACGATGTTCTTGTGCTTTGAAAGCGCGGCCACGCAGTCCACGGAGATCTGGCAGCCGGTGCGGCCGGGCACGTTGTACAGGATGATCGGCACGTTCACCTGGTCGGCGACCGCGGCGAAGTGCAGGTACATGCCCCGGGCGTTTGTCTTGTTGTAGTAGGGAGTGATCAGCAATAGGCCGTCCACGCCCAGGCTGGCGTAGGTTCGGCTCTTCATCAGCTGGGTCTCGGTGCAGTTGGACCCCGCGCCCGCGATGACCGGGATGCGCCCGTTCACCGCTTCCAGCACGCACTTGACGACCGCCTCGTCCTCCTCGTGCGTCATGGTGCTGGATTCGCCGGTGGTCCCCAGCGCGACGATGCCGTCCGTGCCGCTGGCGACGTGCCATTCGCAAAGCTCTCTCAGCTTCTCAAAGTTGACCGAGCCGTCCTCGTGAAAGGGCGTCACGAGGGCCACGTAGCTCCCCTGAATCATCTGCCTTCACTCCTTTCGAGAATTTTTGCCATCATAGCAGATTTACCATCCAAAATCAACCGAATGATCGAATTCTTCACTTTTTTCACCCCATGAAAAAGAGTATGATGGAAATCATACAAGAGGGGGCGTTGGGAACATGCTCGAAATCTTACGGCGCGACCGCCGGGCGCTGCACAAAATCCCCGAACTTCAGTTTGATCTGCCCGAGACGCAGCAATACATCCTGAACGCTTTACAGGAGACCGGCGCTGAGATCGAGGCGCTGTCGCCCGCCGGCGCATTGGCCTTCTTCGACGGCGGGAAAAGCGAAACCGCCGCCTTCCGCGCCGACATGGACGCGCTGCCCATACAGGAGATCATGCAGGGCGGCTACGCCTCCACCCATCCGGGAAAGATGCACGCCTGCGGCCACGACGGCCATATGGCGATACTTTTGCAGTTGGCCCGGTACGCCTCCCAGCATATTTCGGAGCTTCCGAGAAACCTTTTGCTGATCTTCCAGCCCGCCGAGGAGGGCGGCGGCGGCGCCCGCGGCGTCTGCAAGACCGGTATATTCGAAAAGCGGAACGTTAAGCACATATTCGGCCTGCACGTGGCGCCGGAATTGCCCGCGGGGGTGCTGGCGTCCCGGCCGGGCGCGTTCTTTTCCAAGTCCAGCGAGGTGTACGTCACCGTCCGCGGCAAGGCCGCCCACGCCGCGAACGCGGAGGAGGGCCTCGACGCGCTGTCCGCCGGGGCGGACTTCCTCTTGCGCGCCGAGGAAATGGAGCGGGCGTTCCCGGAGGATGCGCCGCGCCTTCTGAAGTTCGGCAAGTTCGTCGCGGGCACCGCGCCCAACATCGTGGCCGAGGAGGCCAAGATCACCGGCACGCTCCGCGCCTTCGATAACGGCGTATTCGCGCGATTGCAGCACGGCCTGGACGAGGCCGCCCGCCAGGCGGAGGAAAAGTGGGGCGTCGAAATCGGCCTCGCCTACTCCCCCAGCTACCCGCCTCTCCTCAACGATCCCGCCGTCTACGCCCGCGCGGTCCATCAGCTGCGCGGCTTCGACTACCGGGAGCTGCCCAGCCCCACCATGCTCAGCGAGGACTTCTCCTTCTACCTGGAGCGGGTTCCCGGCGTGTTCTTCAAACTCGGCGTCGGCACCGGCATCCCGCTGCACACGCCGGAGTTCGACTTCGACGAGCGCGCGCTGATGACCGGCGTGGAGGCGTTCATCGCGCTGGCGCACCTTATTTAGCCGCGAAATCCGCTTCGCGGCTTTCGCGGCTCAACGCGGGGAAGAAGAACTGCGCGGGCCTGAAAATCTACGGATTTTCCGGGCGGCCCGCTGACCAAAGGAACTGTTTCCACCCCCAAGTATGCGCACTGGGGGCGGAAACGGCGTTCCCGGCGACAAGTCGCCGGGAACGATTTGATTTTGGGGGATGCGGCGCGTTTGCTTTATCTTAGTAACGTAGTATAACGTTAACTTGACATCATAGAAAACTCGTGCTAGACTTCGCGGCAAGGGGTGATGCCGGTGAACCCGTTCGAGGACATCCTGAAGCCCGAGGAGCGCGTGACGCTCAAGCTGCGCGGCATGTACGAGCGCCGCGGCTACCAGAAGTACCGCATGGGCAAGTTCGAGGAGTACGAACTGTACCTTGAAAACAAGAACTTCCTGGGCGCGAAGTCGATCATCACGTTCAACGATGCGGACGGGCGGCTGCTGGCGCTGAAGCCGGACGTGACGCTTTCCATCGCCAAGAACACCCACGCCACCCGCGCCTCCAGCGAAAAGTTTTACTACCTCGAAAACGTCTACCGGCAGGACCGGCACAGCGGCGCGTACCAGGAGATCAGCCAGCTGGGGCTGGAGTACATCGGCGCGCTGACCGACTACGCGGCGGGCGAGGTGCTGACGCTGGCGATCCGCACGCTGCGCGAAATCTCCCCCGCCGGCAAGCTGCAGTTGTCCCACGCGGGGTTCGTGCAGTCGCTGCTCGAAAGCCTCACCGACGACGGGCGCGCGCGCAGAAGCCTGACCGACCTGATCCGCAGGAAGAACCTGGACGACCTCGGCGACGCGGCGCTGAATCTGGGCGTCGCCCCGGCGGCGGTGTCTCTCCTCGCCGCGGCCGCGGAACTCAACGGGCCGCTGCCGGAGGCGCTCTTGCGCGCCCGGGCGGTGGCCATCACGCCGGGCATGACCGAGGCGCTCACAAAGCTCGACCGGATGTGCGCTGTCCTCGAGGCGGCGGACTGCCTCGCCGGCGTGACGCTGGACTTCTCGCTGATGAACGACCTGGATTACTATTCGGACATCGTGTTCCGTGGATACGTGGAGGGGCTGCCCCGGGCGGTGCTCGCGGGCGGGTGCTATTCAAGCCTGATGCGCAAATTCGGCCGGGACGTGGAGGCCGTGGGCTTCGCGGTCTACTTGAACGAACTGACCTTCCTCTACGAGGGCGCGAAGGCCCGGGATGTGGATTTGCTGCTGCTCTACACCGAGCGTGACGATCCCGCCCGGGTGATCCGGCGGATGGATGAACTCACCGCCCAGGGCTTTACCGTGCGGGCGGAGACGAAAGCGCCGCAGGGCCTGCGCTACGGCCGGATGATTGCGCTCGAGGAGGCGGTGTCATGCTGAACATCGCGCTGCCCAAGGGGCGGCTGGGCGATCAGGTGTACCGCCTGTTCTCCGGCATCGGCTACGAGTGCGCCGCCATCTATGAGGACAACCGGAAGCTGGTGTTCGAAAACCCGGAGCGGCGGGTGCGGTATCTGCTGGTCAAGCCCAGCGACGTGCCCATCTACGTGGAGCACGGCGCGGCGGACGTGGGCGTGGCGGGAAAGGACGTGCTGCTGGAGGCCCAGCCCGACGCGTATGAACTGATGGATCTCAAGATCGGCAAGTGCCGGCTGTGCGTGGCGGCGAAAAACGGCTACATCGAAAACCGCGACAGGACGCTCCGCGTCGCCACAAAATACCCGCGCGTGGCTCGGGATCACTACGCGTCGGTCAACCGGGAGATCGAGATCATCAAACTCAACGGCTCCATCGAGCTGGCGCCGATCCTGGGGCTTTCGGACGTGATCCTGGACGTGGTGGAGTCCGGCAAGACATTGCAGGAGAACGACCTCTCCGTGCTCGAGACGGTGCACCCGGTCACCGCGCGGCTGATCGCCAACCGGTCCAGCTACATGTTCAAGCAGGACCTGATCCGGGAAATGGTGGGGAAACTCCGGGAGGTGGTCGTGTGATCCGGATTCTCAAGGCGCCAGAGGTCGGGCCGGAGGCGCTGCGCACCCGCCAGCAGGCGCTGAGCGAAAGCGCCGACCGCGCCGCCGCCGAGATCATCGAGCGGGTGAAGGCGGAGGGCGACCGGGCCGTGCTCGAATTGACCGAGAAGTTCGACGGCGCAAGGCTTTCCTCCCTCGAAGTGACGGAGCCGGAGTTTCAAGAAGCCGAAGCCGCGGTTGACCCGCAGTTGAAGGACATCCTATGTCGCGCGGCGGACAACATCCGCGCGTTCCATAAAAACCAGCTCCGCACCGGCTTCACGCTGGCTGAAAAGCCCGGCGTGGTGCTGGGGCAGATCGTGCGGCCGCTCGAGCGGGTGGGCCTGTACGTGCCGGGCGGCACCGCCAGCTATCCCTCCAGCGTGCTGATGAACGCCATCCCGCCCGCGCTGGCGGGGGTGGCCGAGCGCGTGATGGTCACGCCGCCGGGCCGGGATGGACGCATCGCGCCGCAGATTCTGGCCGCCGCGCGCATCGCCGGGGTTCCCCGCGTGTTCAAGTGCGGCGGCGCGCAGGCGGTGGCGGCGCTGGCCTACGGCACGGCGTCCATCCCCCGGGTGGACAAGATCGTCGGCCCCGGCAACGCCTACGTGGCGGCGGCCAAGCGGCGGGTGTACGGCCTCGTGGACATCGACATGATCGCCGGCCCCAGCGAGGTGCTGGTGATCGCGGACGACCCGAAGGACGCCCAATGCATCGTCTGCGACATGCTGGCCCAGGCGGAGCATGATCCGCTGGCCGCGGCCATCCTGGTCACCCCCAGCGAAGCGCTGGCGCTGGCGGTGCAGGCCGCGCTGGAAGAGGAACTTTCGAAGATGCCCCGGGCGGAGATCGCGGGAAAGTCCATCGAGGACAACGGCCGCATCGCGCTGGTGAAGGATCTTTCGGAGGCGGTGGCGCTGTCCAACGCCATCGCGCCGGAGCACCTGGAACTCTGCGTGGACGACCCATTCCAGCTGCTCGGCGCGGTGAAAAACGCCGGCAGCGTGTTCCTGGGCCGGAACGCGCCGGAAGCGCTGGGTGACTACTGGGCGGGCCCCAACCACACGCTGCCCACCGGCGGCGCGGCCCGGTTCTCGTCGCCGTTGTCGGTGGACGATTTTCTCAAAAAGACCCAGTTCGTCAGCTACGACCGGGCGCGGCTCCAAGAGGCGAAGGACGACATCATCCGCCTGGCCGAGGCGGAGGAGCTGTACGCCCACGCGCGCTCGGTGGCGGTGCGGTTTAATACCAATTCCGGTCATTAATGCATCGTCGCAGGGGATCTTTTCGCGCAGGGCGTTGTCGCTCTCCGCTCGATGTAACGCTGCTACGCCTCGCTCCGGCTTCTAGCCCTGCATCGAAAATTCCTCCCTGCTTTGGATGCATTCATGATCTTCATTGGTATAAGGAGGCACCATGAGCCGATTTCTAAGCCCCAAACACCAATCCCTGCACGCCTACGCGCCGGGCGAGCAGCCTCGGGTGAAGCTGATCAAACTGAACACCAACGAAAGCCCCTATCCCCCGTCGCCGGAGGCGATCCGGGCGCTGTCCCCGGAGGCGCTCGAGCGCTGCCGCCTGTACAGCGACATCCCCGCCCGCGACCTGTGCTGCGCCATCGCGGAATTCTACGGCATTTCTCCGGAAAACGTGCTCTCAGGCAACGGCTCGGACGAGATCCTGGCCTTCGCGTTTCAGGCGTTCGGCGAAAAAGGCGTGTCCTTCCCGGACATCACCTACGGCTTTTACCCGGTGTGGTGCGGCCTGTTCGGCCTGCCCGCCGCGGTGATCCCGGTGAAAGAGGATTTCTCGATCGATCCGGACGAGTACCGGGGCGGCGGGCTGATCGTCCTCGCCAACCCCAACGCGCCCACCGGCATAGCGCTGCCGCTCCCCGCGATCGAGGGGCTGGTTCGGGCCAACCCGGACACCGTGGTGCTGATCGACGAGGCCTACGTGGACTTCGGCGGCGCGTCGGCGGTGCCGCTGGTCGAAAAATACGACAACCTGATCGTGGTGCAGACGTTTTCCAAGTCCCGGTCGCTCGCGGGCGCGCGGCTGGGGTTCGCCATCGCGCAGCCCCATCTGATCGCGGACCTCAACCGCATCAAGTGCTCGTTCAACCCCTACAACGTGGGTACGCCCGCGCAGCTGATGGGCGCGGCGGCGATGCGGGACAGAGCCTACTTCGAAAGAACCCGGAAGGCCGTGATGGAGACCCGCGAATGGGCGCGGAACGAGCTGCTGTCCCTCGGCTTCACGGTGCCGGAATCCTCCGCAAACTTCCTGTTCGCAAACCCGCCGAAGATTTCCGGCGAGGCGCTGCAGAAGGCGCTCCGGGCGCGCGGCATCCTGATCCGGCGCTTTGACCTCCCCCGCATCCGGGACTTCCTGCGCATCTCCATCGGTTCGAACGACGACATGCAAACGCTGCTGGACACCGTCAAGACCATCTTGGAGGAATCAATATGAGAGAGGCCAGCGTTTCCCGAAAGACCGCCGAGACCGACATCCGTTTGACGCTGAAGCTGGACGGGCTGGGCGCGTCCACCATCCACACCGGCTGCGGGTTTTTGGACCACATGCTGACGCTGCTTGCGTTCCACGGCCGGTTTGATCTGACCGCGCTGTGCGAGGGGGATACGAATGTGGACGACCACCACACGGTGGAGGACGTCGGCATCGCGCTGGGCCGCGCATTCTCCCAAGCGCTGGGCGACCGGGCCGGCATCGCGCGCTACGGCAGCTTTCTTTTGCCGATGGACGAGGCGCTGGTGCTCTGCGCGCTCGACATCAGCGGGCGGGCGCACCTCACGTATGACCTAACGCTGCCCTCCCAGAAGATCGGCGCCTTCGACACCGAACTGGGGCGGGAGTTCTTCCTGGCGGTGGCCCGGGAACTGAAGCTGACGCTGCACCTCAGGCAGTTTTCCGGCCTCAACAGCCACCACATCCTGGAGGCGGCGTTCAAGGGCTTCGGCCGCGCGATGAAGCAGGCGGTGGCCATCGACCCGGACGCCCGCGGCGGCGCGGCGTCCTCAAAGGGCGCATGGGTATGATCGCGGTCGTCGATTATGGCGTGGGCAACCTGTACTCCCTCAGCCGTTCGCTGGACGCGCTGGGCCTTCAAAACGTGGTCACGCGGGAGGAGAGCGAGCTCCGCGCGGCGGAGAAGATCATCCTGCCGGGCGTGGGTGCGTTCGGCGACGCGATGGAAAAGCTGGCGGCGACGGGCCTGGCGCCGGTGGTTGTGGAGCGCGCCAGTGCGGGGGTGCCGCTATTGGGCATCTGCCTGGGGATGCAGCTGCTGTTTGAAAAGGGCTTCGAGTACGGCGAGCGCGGCGGATTGGGGCTGCTTCACGGCGAGGTACGCGCGCTGGCGGACGACCTGCCGGACGGCCTCAAGGTGCCCCACATCGGCTGGAACGCGCTTAACATCCGGAAGAAATGCCCAATCCTGAAGTACGTCCGGGAGGGCGACTGCGTGTACTACGTGCACTCATTCTACGCGAAGAACTGCGAGGACGAGACGGCCGCCACCAGCGAGTACGGCGTCCCGGTGCCCGGCGTGGTGCAGAGGGGCAGCGTCTACGGCACCCAGTTCCACCCGGAAAAGAGCGGGCGTGTGGGGCTATCGATTTTGAAGGCGTTCGGGGAGGTTTCGGCATGATCTTGTTCCCCGCCATCGACCTCCGCGGCGGATACGTGGTGCGGCTGGCCGAGGGCGACTACGACCGCATGACCGTCTACGGCGATAGTCCCTTGGAGACGGCGAAATCTTTCCGAGGCGCGGGCGCGACCCACCTGCACGTGGTCGATCTCGACGGCGCGAAGGACGGCGCGCAGGTCAACCTGCCGGTGATCGCGTCCATCGCAAAGGAGACCGGCCTCATCGTGGAGGTGGGCGGCGGCGCGCGGGACGAAGACAGCGTCCGGCGCTACCTGGACGCGGGCGCGTCCCGGGTGATCCTGGGCACGATGGCGGTGGAGAAGCCGGGCCTGATGGAAGCCCTCGCGGCAAAATACCCCGGAAAAATCGCCGCGGGCGTGGACGCGAAAAACGGCTTCGTCGCCATCCACGGCTGGCGGACGGTCACAAACATCCCGGCGCTGGATTTTCTGAAAACCCTCCCGGCGCGCGGCGTCACGGCCGCGGTCTACACCGATATCGGAACCGACGGGATGCTCGGCGGCACCAACCTCGCCGCCTTCCGGGAAGCCGCGTCCATCCAAGGCCTTGACGTCATCGCCTCCGGCGGCATCACCTACGAGCGCGAGCTGGTGGCGCTCCGGGATTTGAAACTCTACGGCGCGATCGTCGGCAAGGCGCTCTACGCGGGGAAGCTGGACCTCCGGCGCGCGCTCGCGCTGGCCAAGGAGGGGGATTCATGATCACCAAGCGCATCATCCCCTGCCTGGACGTGAAGGACGGCCGGGTGGTCAAGGGCACCCACTTCGAATCCGTCAAAGACGTGGCCGACCCTGTGGAGATGGCCGCGTTCTACAACGCCAGCGGCGCGGACGAATTGGTGTTCTACGACATCACCGCCTCCTGCGAGGGGCGCAAACTGTTCTCCGACATCCTGCTCCGCACCGCGGCGGAAGTGTTCATCCCGCTGACCGTGGGCGGCGGCATAGGCGATCTGGACGATTTCGACCGGGTGCTGAAGGCGGGCGCGGACAAGGTGTCGGTCAATTCCGGCGCGATCCGCGACCCCTCGCTGATCGGCCGCGCCGCCAAGCGCTACGGCAATCAGTGCGTGGTGTTGTCGATGGACGTTAAGCGGGTGGACGGCGCGTTCCGCGTGTTCGCCAAGGGCGGGCGGGAGGACACCGGCATCGACGCGCTTTCCTGGGCGCGGGACGGCCAGGCCCGGGGCGCGGGAGAACTGGTAGTCAACTCCATCGATGCCGACGGCATCAAGGGCGGCTTCGACCTGGAACTGTTGGACGCCATCGCGCAGGTCACCTCCATTCCGCTGATCGCCTCCGGCGGCGCGGGCAGCATCCAGCACTTCATCGAGCTGTTCCAATCCTGCCCCCGGGTGGACGCGGGGCTGGCCGCCTCGATCTTCCACCATAGGGAAGTGGCCATCGAGGACTTGAAAAACGAAATGGCGGCGCGCGGCATCCCCGCGAGGAGGCTGAACCATGTTTGAAGAACTGAAATTCGACGAAAGCGGCCTGATCCCGGCGATCGTCACGGACAAATGGAGCAAGGAAGTATTGACGCTGGCCTACATGAACCGGGAAAGCCTTGAGCTCTCGATCCGAGAGGGCCGCACCTGCTTCTACAGCCGGTCCAGAAAGTGCCTGTGGCGCAAGGGCGAGACCAGCGGCAACGTGCAGCGCATCGCCTCCATCCGCGCCGACTGCGACGGCGACGCGCTTTTGATCGAGGTGGATGCGGACGGCCCAGCCTGCCACACCGGCGCGGAATCCTGCTTTTTTAGCACCGTGCACGAGGCGGAGCCGCCGTTCTCGCTGGGCGCGCTGTACAAATTGATCGAGGAGCGCAAATCAGCCCCTCAAAGTGGCTCCTACACCAGCTACCTGTTCGAAAAGGGCGTGGACAAAATCCTGAAAAAGGTCGGCGAGGAGTGCGCGGAGGTGCTGATCGCGGCCAAGGGCGGCGACAGGGCCGAGACAGTCTTTGAAATCAGCGATCTGACCTATCACCTCTTGGTGCTGATGGTGGAGATGGGCATCCAACCGAAAGATGTGCTTTCGCAACTCGCCTCTCGCCATGTGGTGGACAAAAAGGTAAAACAGGAAAAAATGCAGTAACTGTGCGATGAAAATCCGCAAGCGGCTTTTCATCGCATGGGAGGATCTGCGCGAGCCTGAAATTCTCTGGAATTTCCGGGCGACTCGCTGACCTGTGGTATTGTTTCAGCTCCCAGTGTCCGCACTGGGGGCTGAAACGCGTTTCCGGCGGAAGCCGCCGGAAACGATTGAAAGGTACGAGGTAACCGTCCAGCAACTCGGACCGCCGCAGGGCCAACCACGGATATTGCTTTTGGAATCCCGGCCTGCGGTTCTGGGCATGCTGATCCCGGAGCGCGGTTCCGGGCTTTTATTGTAGAAACAATCCGCCCTTTCACGAAACGGTAAAGGAACCGCGCCGTTCGCGCGCATTCGGCACTTTCCGGTGCTTTCCCATTCATTACATACGTTTAACAGCCGAAAGTTTGCAATCGTTCGGTAATTATCGTATAATACGGCTTGTCAGATGTCTAATGTTCGTGTTTTTGAGGTGCCGGCAATGAAGAAGGTAGCCATCATCATGGGCAGTGACAGCGATCTCGCCGTTATGAAGGGCGCGATGGACGCGCTCGACCGCCTGGCGATCCCCTATGAGGTACGCGTGCTCTCCGCGCACAGAACGCCCGCGCTCGCGCAGCAGTATGCCTGCGAAGCGCGGGCGAACGGTTTTGGGGCGCTGATCTGCGCGGCGGGCAAGGCGGCGCACCTGGCGGGCGCGATCGCCGCCAACACCACGCTGCCGGTGATCGGGGTGCCGGTCAGCGCGTCGCTTGAGGGCCTGGACGCGCTGCTCTCCACGGTGCAGATGCCGCCGGGCATCCCGGTGGCCACGGTGGCCGTGGACGGCGCGGGCAACGCGGCGCTGTTGGCGGCGGAGATCCTGGCGGTATCGGACCCGGTTCTCGCGGAAAAACTGGACGCGGAGCGGGCGGCAATGGCCCGGAAGGTCGTCGAAAAGGACAGCGCCATTCGAAAGCAGTACGGCGGAGGGAATCAAAATGGTTGAAAAAACGCGGCAGCTCTACGAGGGGAAGGCCAAGAAGGTCTTCGCCACCAACGACCCGGATTACTGCATCGTGTGCTACAAGGACGACGCCACCGCCTTCAACGGCCTGAAGAAGGGCACCATCGAGGGCAAGGGCGCGATCAACAACCGCGTCACCAACCACCTGATGCGGCTGCTGGAGCAAAAGGGCATCCCCACCCACCTGGTGAAGGAGCTGAACGACCGGGAGACGCTGGTCAAAAAGGTCAAGATCATCCCGCTGGAAGTCATCGTGCGCAACATCGCCGCGGGATCGCTGGCGAAGCGCTTAGGGTTAGCGGAAGGCGTGAAGCTCTCCCGCACGGTGCTCGAATTCTGCTACAAGGACGACGAGCTGGGCGACCCGCTGGTCAACGATTCCCACATCCTGGCGCTGGGGCTGGCGACCGAAGAGGAACTAAGGATCATCACCGACTACGCGCTGAAAATCGACAAAATCCTCGCGGACTACCTGAAGGACCTGAACATCGAATTGATCGACTTTAAACTGGAGTTCGGCAAAACGCCGGACGGCACCGTCGTACTGGCCGACGAGATCTCGCCGGACACCTGCCGCTTCTGGGACAGCGTCACCCAGGAAAAACTGGACAAGGATCGCTTCCGCCGGGACCTGGGCGGCGTAGAGGACGCTTACCGCGAAATCCTGAAGCGCCTGCTGGGAGAATAATATGGCCAAGATTCACGACGAGTGCGGCGTTTTTGGCATGTACAGCCCGGATGGCCGCGACGTGGTGTCCGCGTCCTACTTCGCGCTGTTCGCGCTGCAGCACCGGGGCCAGGAGAGCTGCGGCATCGCGCTGAACGACCGGGGCGTGATCTCCTGCCACAAGGACGCCGGGCTGGTGAGCGAAGTCATGACCGAGCAGGCGCTCCGCGCGATGGGCCCGGGCAACATGATCGTCGGCCACGTGCGCTACGCCACGATGGGCGCGGAACCCAGGAAGAACGCCCAGCCGCTCGTGGTCAACCACGTGAAGGGGCAGATGGCGCTGGCCCACAACGGCGCGCTGAGCAACGCCGCGGAACTTCGGGAGGATCTCGAACTGCGCGGCTCGATCTTCCATACATCGTCCGATACCGAGGTCATCTCCTACGTGATCACCCAGGAGCGGTTGAAGGCCACGTCCATCGAGGAGGCGATCGCGCGGGCGATGGACCGGCTCGAGGGCGCGTACTCGCTCGTGGTCATGTCGCCTTCCAAGCTGATGGCGGTGCGGGATCCCCACGGTTTCCGCCCCTTATGCATCGGCAAACTGGGCGAGAGCACGGTCTTCGCGTCGGAATCCTGCGCGCTTGACGCCATCGGCGCACACTTCGTCCGGGACGTGGCGCCCGGCGAGATCGTGGTGGTGGACAAATCCGGCATGCACAGCCTGACCGGCCACATGAACTCCGCGCCCAAGACCACCTGCGTGTTCGAGTACATCTACTTCGCAAGGCCTGATTCGGTGATCGACGCCTCCAGCGTGCACACCGCCAGGCTCCGGGCCGGGGCGTTCCTGGCGCTTGAGCACCCGGTACAGGCCGACGTGGTGGTGGGCGTGCCCGACAGCGGCATCGACGCCGCCGTCGGCTACGCGCGCCAGTCCGGCATCCCCTATGGCATCGGCTTCATCAAGAACAAGTACATCGCCCGCACGTTCATACAGCCCTCCCAGCGAGACCGGGAGAACAAGGTGCGCATCAAGCTGAACCCGGTGGCTGCGACGGTCAAGGACAAGCGCGTGGTGCTGATCGATGATTCCATCGTGCGCGGCACCACCAGCGCCCGGATCGTGAACCTGCTTCGGGACGCGGGCGCGAAGGAAATCCACATGCGGGTGTCCGCGCCGCCGTTCATGCACCCCTGCTATTTCGGCACCGACATCGACTCCCGCGAAAAGCTGATCGCCTGCCACCACACGGTGGACGAGATCCGCAAGATCATCGGCGCGGACACGCTGGGCTACCTGTCGGTGAACAGCGTCAAAATGCTGGCCGACAACACGCAGGGCTTCTGTACCGCCTGCTTCACCGGCGAATACCCTTGCACGCCGCCGGAGAAGCCGTCAAAATCCCGGTTCGAAACGAAAATCCCGGAGGATGCGCAATGAAGAGCCACAGCGAGAGCTACAAACAGGCGGGCGTGGACATCACCGCCGGATACCGCGCGGTGGAACTGATGAAGTCCCACATCGCGCGCACGGCGATCCCGGGGTGCCTCTCCGGCATCGGCGACTTCGGCGGGCTGTTCGAGCTGGATTTGACCGGGATAACGCGCCCGGTGCTGGTCTCCGGCACCGACGGCGTGGGCACCAAGCTCAAGATCGCGTTTTTGATGGACAAGCATGACACGGTGGGCATCGACTGCGTGGCGATGTGCGTCAACGACGTGATCTGCTGCGGCGCAAAGCCGCTTTTGTTTCTGGACTACATCGCCTGCGGCCGGAACGTGCCGGAGAGAATCGCCGCGATCGTCGCGGGCGTCGCCGAGGGCTGCGTTCAGGCGGGCTGCGCGCTGGTGGGCGGCGAGACCGCCGAGATGCCCGGCTTCTACCCGGAGCACGAGTACGACCTGGCGGGCTTCTCCGTGGGCGTTGTGGACAAAGCGGGGATATTCGATAAATCCCAGATCGTCCCCGGCGACGTGCTGATTGCCCTCCCCTCCTCCGGCGTCCACTCCAACGGCTTCTCGCTGGTCCGCAAGGCGCTGGACGTGGAGCGCAACGGCGTTTTGACGTACTGCGACGAACTGGGCATGACGCTGGGCGAGGCGCTGCTCGCCCCCACCCGCATCTACGTAAAACAGTTGCTGGCGCTGTCGGAACAGCTGACCGTGAAGTCCGCCTCCCACATCACCGGCGGCGGCTTCTACGAGAACATCCCCCGCGCGCTGCCGGGCGGCATGACGGCGGTGATCGACCGCTCCGCCGTCCACCCGCAGCCGGTCTTTGGCGTCATCCAAAGGGCGGGCGGCATCCCGGAGCGGGACATGTTCAACACCTTCAACATGGGCGTCGGCATGGTGCTGACCGTTTCGAAGGCCGACGCCGGGCGCGCGCTGGAAATCCTGAAAGGGCTCGGCGAGGACGCGTTCGCGCTGGGCGAGGTCGCGCCGGGCGATCAAGGCGTGGTCGTCAAATGAGGGCGCGGGTGGCTGTCCTGGTGTCGGGCGGCGGCACCAACCTGCAGGCGCTCCTGGACGCGGAAGGAAGCGGCATCCTGAAAAGCGGCGAGATCGTGCTGGTGGTCTCGAGCCGCCCGGACGCCTACGCGCTCACGCGCGCGCGGCGCGCGGGCGTCGAGGCGCTGACGATTGCGAAGGCCGACGGCGAGGCGGCGCTGATCGAGGCGCTGGAATCCCGGAAGATCGACCTGGTGGTGCTCGCCGGATACCTGACGATTCTGGGCGCCGAACTGGTCAAAAAGTACGAAAACCGCATCGTCAACGTGCACCCATCGCTGATCCCCGCCTTCTGCGGCAAAGGCTTTTACGGCCTCATACCCCACGAGGAGGCGCTGAAGCGCGGCGTCAAGGTGACCGGCGCGACGGTCCACCTGGTCAACGAGATCCCGGACGGCGGCAAAATCCTCGCCCAGAAGGCGGTGGACGTGCTGCCCGGCGACACCCCGGAAACCCTCCAGCGGCGCGTGATGGTCGAGGCCGAGTGGGTGCTCTTGCCCCGCGCGGTCGAAGCCCTGTGCGCCGATATCGCAAAGGAGAAGAATCCATGAATCTGATCGACCTGCCCGCGCTGAAATCCTACCCCGGCCGCGGAATCCTGCTGGGCGCGGCCCCCGATGGCCGCGCGCTGATCGGCTACTTCCTGATGGGCCGGAGTCAAAACAGCCGCAACCGCGTGCTGGTGAGGGACGGCTCCGGCCTCCGGGCGCAGGCGTTCGACCCGTCGAAGGTCGAGGACCCTTCCCTCATCATTTATTCCCCGGTGCGCGTGCTGGGGAAGCGGATCATCGTCACCAACGGCGATCAGACCGACACCGTTTACGACTTTCTTTCGCGCGGCAAGACCTTCGAGGCCGCGCTGTCCACCCGCGAGTACGAGCCGGACGCGCCCAACTGGACGCCCCGGATCAGCGGGCTGGTCACACTTGAAAATGGCGCTTTTTCCTATCAGCTCTCCATTTTGAAGCGCGGCGCGGGCTGCGAGCGCTTCTTCTTCCGCTACGAAAGCCCGCGCCCGGGCCGACTGCACCTGATCCACACCTACCAACCCGGCGAGAACCCGCTGAAGCCCTTTTCCGGCGAGCCGACCTCGGTCGAGACCGACCTCGCGCCCGCGGCCCTCGCCCAGGCGCTGTGGGGCGCGCTGGACCCGCAAAACAAAGTCGCGCTGTTCGTGCGCGCGATAGACCCCGCGACAGGCGCATATGAGGACCACATTATCAACGCACTGGAGGCGTGAACCATGCAGTCGATCGAGCTGAAATACGGCCTGAACCCCAACCAGAAGCCCGCCAGCATCTTTGTGGAACGCGGCGAGCTGCCGGTCCATGTGCTGTGCGGGCAGCCGGGCTACATCAATTTCCTGGACGCGCTGAACGGCTGGCAGTTGGTGCGGGATCTGAAGGAAGCCACCGGCCTCCCCGCCGCGGCGTCGTTCAAGCACGTCAGCCCCGCCGGCGCAGCGGTGGGCGTGCCGCTGACGCCGGATTTATACAAGAGCTTCTTCCTCCCGCCGGACGAGCCGCTCTCCCCACTCGCTGTCGCCTACGCCCGCGCGCGGGGCGCGGACAGGATGTCGTCGTTTGGCGACTTCATCTCGCTGTCCGACATTTGTGACGTGCCCACGGCGAAATTGATCGCCCGGGAGGTGTCCGACGGCATCCTCGCGCCGGGCTACGAGCCGGAGGCGCTGGAAATCCTAAAGGCCAAGCGGAGGGGCGCCTACAACGTCATCGAGATCGACCCGACCTATCAGCCGCCCGATGTGGACAGGCGCACGGTGTTCGGCGTCACGTTCGAACAGGGCCGGAACGACGCGCGGATTGACGAGGCGCTGCTTCAAAACGTCGTCACCAAGGCGAAGGATTTTCCGGAAAGCGCGGCGCGGGACCTGGTGATCGCGATGGTCGCGCTCAAGTACACCCAGTCGAATTCCGTGGTCTACGCGGAGAACGGCCAGACCATCGGCGTGGGCGCGGGGCAGCAGTCCCGCATCCACTGCACGCGCCTCGCGGGCGATAAGGCCGACCAGTTCCACCTCCGGCTCCACCCGAAGGCGCTGGGCCTGAGGTTTGTGCCCGGCCTGGGCCGCCCGGAAAAGGACAACTGCGTGGACGGGTTCCTGTTGAACCTGCCGGAGGTCTTTGAAAACTGGCAGCAGTTCTTGCTGGAGAAGCCCGAACCCATCGCCCCGGAGGAGCGCAAGGGCTGGCTGGCCCGGTTTACCGGCGTGTCGCTCGCCTCGGACGCGTTCTTCCCGTTCGGCGACAACGTGGAGCGCGCGGCCAGGAGCGGCGTAAGCTACATCGCGCAGCCGGGCGGCTCCATCCGGGACGACCACGTGATCGAAGCCTGCGACCGCCTCGGCATCGCGATGGCCTTCACCGGGCTGCGCCTGTTCCATCATTAGTCATAGGAGAACGCCAATGAACGTCATGATCGTGGGCGGCGGCGGGCGCGAACACGCGCTGGCCGTCAAAATCGCCGAAAACAAGCGGGTGGAAACGCTCTACGCGCTGCCGGGCAACGCCGGGATCGCGCAGGTCGCCGAATGCCACCCGATCGCGGCCACCGATATCGAAGGCATCGTCCGTTTCGCCAGGGAGCAGAAAATCGACTTTGCGGTGGTCGCGCCGGACGACCCGCTGGCGCTGGGCGCGGTGGACCGGCTGCACGAAGCGGGCGTCCGCTGCTTCGGCCCAACAAAGGCCGCGGCGATGATCGAGAGCAGCAAGATCTTCTCGAAGGACCTGATGAGAAAGTACGGCATCCCCACCGCCGCCTACCGGGCGTTCGACAGCGAGGCGGAGGCGATCTCCTACCTGTCCGAATGCGCCTTCCCGCAGGTGGTCAAGGCAGACGGGCTGGCGCTGGGCAAGGGCGTGGTGATCGCGGCGGACTATGACGAGGCGCGCGGGGCCGTCCACCGCATGATGGCGGAGGGCGCGTTTGGCGAAAGCGGAAAGCGCGTGGTGATCGAGGAGTTTTTGACCGGCCCGGAAGTCACGATGCTGGCGTTTACCGACGGGCACACCGTGCGGCCGATGATCTCCTCGATGGATCACAAGCGCGCGTTTGACGGCGACCAAGGCCCCAACACCGGCGGCATGGGCGTCATCGCGCCGAACCCGTTCTACACGGAGAAAATCGCGAAAATCGCGCAGGAGACGATCTTCCTGCCCACCGTCGCGGCGATGAACCAGGAGGGCCGGCCGTTCAAGGGCTGCCTGTACTTCGGGCTGATGCTGACGAAAGACGGCCCCAAGGTGATCGAGTACAACGCCCGCTTCGGCGACCCGGAGGCGCAGGCGGTGTTGTCGCTGCTCGAAAGCGACCTAACGGACATCTTGGTGGCGGTGGAGGAGGAGCGGCTGAAAGAGGCCGACATCCGGTTCAAGGACGGCGCGGCTTGCGTGGTGATGGTGGCCTCCGGCGGGTATCCGGGTGCTTACAAAAAAGGACTGCCGATCGACCTGAACGGCGCGGACGAGCAAGCGACGGTCTTTCACAGCGGCACGGCGCTTCAGGACGGCGCGCTGGTCACATCCGGCGGCCGGGTGCTGGGCGTTACGTGTGTGGCGAAAGACCTCAAAACCGCGGTGGCGCGGGCGACGCAGGCGGCGGAGAAGGTGCGCTTTGAGGGCGCGTTCTTCCGGCGGGACATCGGGCGGCGCGCGCTCGAAAATAAAGGAGATTAGCATGGTCTACCGCGTATACGTGGAGAAAAAGCCGGGGTTCGACGTGGAGGCGCAGGCGCTGAAGCGGGATTTTTCCGACTTCCTGGGCATTGAGGGGCTGACAAACCTTCGCCTTCTGAACCGTTACGACGTGGAGGGGATCGACCGGGCGCTGTTTGAAGCGTGCGTCCGCACGGTGTTCTCCGAGCCGCAGGTGGACGAGGCGTATTTCGAGCTTCCCCAGCGCAATTCGGCAGCCTTCGCGGTGGAGTACCTGCCCGGCCAGTTCGACCAGCGCGCGGACTCCGCCGCCCAGTGCATCCAATTGGCCTCCCAGCGGGAAAAGCCGCTGGTGCGCACCGCGCGGGTGTACCTGTTGGAGGGCGCCTTGACGGACGAAGCAATCGGCAGGATCAAAAAGTACGTCATCAACCCGGTGGAGAGCCGGGAGGCGTCGCTGCAGCCGGTTGCGGCGCTGGCGCTGCCGGTGGACGCGCCGGAGCGGGTAGCGGTACTCACGGGCTTCCGCGATCTGGACGATGGCGGCCGCGCGGCGCTTTTGAAACGGCTCTCGCTGGCGATGGACGCGGCGGATCTTGAATTCTGCCAGAATTATTTCCGGGACGAGCGGCGCGACCCGACGCTGACCGAACTTCGGGTGATCGACACCTACTGGTCCGACCACTGCCGCCACACGACGTTCCTGACCCACCTGACGGACGTGGCCTTCGACGACCCGGACGCCGAGGCGGCCTACCAGCGCTACCTCTCCGCCCGGAAGGAACTGGGGCGCGAAAATAAGCCCATCACGCTGATGGACATCGCGACCCTCGGCGCGAAAGCCCTGAAGGCGAAGGGCCTTTTGAACGACCTGGACGAGTCCGAGGAGATCAACGCCTGCACGGTCAAGATCACCGTGGACGTGGACGGAGTGCCGGAGCCGTGGCTGCTGCTGTTCAAAAACGAGACCCACAACCACCCCACCGAGATCGAACCGTTCGGCGGCGCGGCCACCTGCATCGGCGGCGCGATCCGGGACCCGCTTTCGGGCCGCGGCTACGTGTACCAGGCGATGCGCGTGACCGGCGCTGCGGACCCGACCGTCCCGATTTCCGAGACGCTGCCCGGCAAGCTGCCGCAGAAGAAGCTCACCACCACCGCGGCGGCGGGCTACTCCTCCTACGGCAACCAGATCGGCCTGGCGACCGGCCTGGTGGACGAACTCTATCACCCCGGCTACGCGGCGAAGCGCCTGGAGATCGGCGCGGTGCTCGGCGCGGCCCCGGCGTCCCACGTGCGGCGGGAGACCCCCACGCCCGGCGATCTCGTGGTGCTGCTCGGCGGGCGCACCGGGCGCGACGGCTGCGGCGGGGCCACCGGCTCCTCGAAGGCCCACGACGCCTCGTCGCTGGAGCAGTGCGGCGCGGAGGTGCAGAAGGGCAACGCGCCCGAGGAGCGGAAGCTCCAGCGGCTGTTCCGGGACGAGCGCGCCGCAAGGCTCATCAAGCGCTGCAACGATTTCGGCGCGGGCGGCGTGTCGGTGGCGATCGGCGAACTGGCCGACGGCCTTGAGATCGACCTCGACGCCGTGCCCAAAAAATATGAGGGCCTGGACGGCACGGAGCTGGCCATTTCGGAGTCCCAGGAGCGGATGGCGGTGGTGCTTTCGCCGGAGGATGTTTCGGAATTCATGGCCCTCGCCGCGTCGGAGAATTTGGAGGCCACCGCCGTCGCGCGCGTCACCGGGGCGAAGCGGATGGTGATGACCTGGAACGGCGATGTCCTCGTGAATCTCTCCAGGGACTTCCTGAGTTCCAACGGCGCGTCCCGTTCGGCCTCGGCGCGCGTGTCCGCGGCGCGGAACCCGGAGGCCGGTGCGGGCGCGGACTTTGAGGCGCGGCTCTTTGAAACCGTCGCCGGACTCAACGTGTGCTCAAAGCGCGGCCTTTCCGAGCGGTTCGATTCCACCATCGGCGCGGGCAGCGTATTGATGCCCTTCGGCGGGAAATTCCAGCGGACACCCGCCCAGGCGATGGCGGCGCTGATCCCGGTATTGCGCGGAAAGACAGGCACCTGCTCGGTGATGGCCTGGGGCGGCAATCCCTATGAAATGGAGAAAAGCCCCTACCGCGGCGCGTACAAGGCGGTGGTGGAGTCGGTCGCGCGGCTGGCGGCCTCGGGTGGAGATTGGAAAACTGCCCACCTGACGTTCCAGGAGTACTTCGAGCGGATGGCGGCGGACGCGCGCCGCTGGGGCAAGCCGCTGGGCGCGCTGCTCGGGGCGCTCGACGCGCAGCTGGATTTGGGCGTCGCGGCGGTGGGCGGCAAGGACTCGATGAGCGGCTCCTTTGAGCAGCTGGACGTGCCGCCGACGCTCGTCTCCTTCGCGGTGGGCACCGCCAACGCCAACGACGTCATCTCCCCGGAGTTCAAGCGCGCGGGCGCGCGGGTGCGGCTGATCGCGCCAGAATGCCGAGAAAACGGGCTGCCCGACGCGAGATCGCTCAAGGCTCTGCTCGACGCGGTGTCCGGGATGATCCGGACGGGCGGCATCGCCTCCGCGATGGTGCCGGGCTTTGGCGGAATCGCGGCGGCGGCGTTCAAGATGTGCCTGGGCAACCGGATCGGCTTCCGGTTCGCGCCGGAATTCGACTTGAACCGGGCGTTTGACACCCCCTCCGGCGCGTTCGTGGTGGAACTTTCGGAAGGCGCGCCGGATCTTGGCGAGAACCTGGGCGAGACCACCGCGGAATACGCGCTGAACGGCATCCCGATGGAAAAGCTGGAAGCGCGGTACGACGAAAGGCTGGAAAAGGTGTTCCCCTCCGGGCGCGCGGGCGGCGAAGCGGTCGAGGCGTACTCCTTCCAGGCCGCATCGCGGATAGCGCCCCGGGCAAAAATCGCGAAGCCACGGGTATTGATCCCGGTTTTCCCCGGCACCAACTGCGAGTACGACTCCGCCCGGGCGTTCGAGGCGGCGGGGGCGGCGGCGCAAGTAGTCGTCGTGAACAACCTGTCGGCGGAGCGCGTGGCGGAGTCCGCCGCAGAGTTCGCCGGGAAAATTAAAAAATGCCAGATCGTGTTCATCCCCGGCGGCTTCTCCGGCGGCGACGAGCCGGACGGCTCCGGCAAGTTCATCACCGCGTTCTTTCGGAACCCCCGCATCCGGGAAGCGCTGATGGAGCTGCTTTCGGCGCGGGACGGCCTGGTGGGCGGCGTGTGCAACGGCTTCCAGGCGCTGATCAAGCTGGGCCTGGTGCCCTACGGCGAGATCCGGGACATGCGGGAAGGCGACCCGACGCTGACCTTTAACACCATCGGGCGGCACCAGTCGAAGCTGGTCCGGGTGCGGGTGGCGTCCAATCAATCCCCCTGGCTGATGCGGGAGGAAGTGGGCGCGGTGCGCATGGCGCCCGTCTCCCACGGCGAGGGGCGGTTCATCATCCAGCCGGAACAGCTGAAGGCGCTCGTCGAAAGCGGCCAGATCGCCACCCAGTACTGCGACGAGGCGGGGCGGCCGTCGATGGACATCTCCGTCAACCCCAACGGCTCGGTGGCGGCGGTGGAGGGCATCACCTCGCCGGACGGAAGGGTGTTCGGCCGCATGGCCCACTTCGAGCGCAGCGGCGACTTCCTTTACCGGAACGTCCCCGGCGACAAGGTCAGCACCATGTTCCGGGGCGCGGTGGACTATTTTCGCTAGCCCGTGAGCGCGTTCCGCCACGGTCACCCCTCGCGGGGCGGATTCATAGGATGGGCAGCGAGGATGTGATCCGCTTGCCCTATGACCGCGAAAGGGCCGTCGCCTACGCCCACCGATGGGCGTTTTTGCGCAACCCGCGCTACGGCGTGTTCGATGAGATCGGCGGCGACTGCACCAACTTCATCTCCCAGTGCCTGTACGCCGGCTGCCGCCAGATGAACCCGACGCCGCGCACCGGCTGGTACTATGAATCGATGCTGAAGCGCACCCCCTCCTGGACCAGCGTGTTCTTCCTCCACCGCTTCCTGATCGAAAACCGGGGCCTGGGACCGTACGCGATGCGCGCGCCGCTGGAGGAAGCGAAGCCCGGCGACGTGATCCAGCTGGCGTTCGTCGAAAACCGGTTCACCCATTCCCTTCTGGTGGTTCAGGTGCCCGATCCGATGGACGTGGGCAGCATATTGATCACGTGCCACACGATCGACAGCGACAACCGGCCGCTGCGCACCTACCCGTTTCAGGAGGCGCGGCTATTGTCCATCCTGGGGGCAAGAGGATAGATAACAAAGTTGCACAAAAAATCGGCCTTCACGCCTGAGAAGGCCGATTCCTTATCCAACGGGTTCCCTCATATTTCTTCAATAAAACTATGCAGGAATGTGAGCGCCGCGCCGGTCGCCGCGCCGCCGCCCTTCTCCCGGCAGGCGCGGACGTAGTCCCCCGACCGCTCGAAGATGTTGCGCATCGCGGTCCGCCCGCGCAGTTCCTCCAGGTATGGCGGCAGATAGCGGCCCAGGTAGCCGCCCACCACCACCTCGCAGTCGTAGGCGCAGCGGATGTTGTTGATTAAAAGCGAAAGGTTGCCCAGGTACTTGTCCCACACCGCCCGCGCGTTTGCGTCGCCCTTTTTGAGCTGGCGAAAGAAGCCGTCCAGCGTGCCGCCCGCGTCCGACAGGATGCGGGTGTTGACGTAGCAGTAGGCGCAGCCCTTTTGCCCGCAGTAGCAGAACTTGCCGCCCGGCACCAGCGTCATGTGGCCGAACTCGGAGGAGTGCTGCTCGTCGCCCTCGAACATGCGCCCGTCGATCAGCACCGATCCGCCCACGGTGTTGCTGACCGACAGGTATACGAGGTTCCCGGGCCCCTCCCGTCGGCCGATGGGGTTGCCCGCCCAGAACTCGGCGTAGCCGCCGGCATTGGCGTCGTTGAACAGGCGGCAGGGCCAGGGGATGCAGCGCTTGAAGCTGTCCAGCCACACGATGCGCTTGCCCAACGGGTCCGCATTGGTGGTGGACGCTCCGTCGCCCGCGATGATGGCGGGCAGCGAGATGCCCACGCCCACCAGTTCCTCCGGCCGGATATCCGCCTTCTCCAGGTGATCGCTCAGCAAGCGGCCCACCTTTTCGTAGTATTCCGGGCGGTCGCTGAAGGGCAGCCTGGATTTCGCGCTAAGCACCGGCTGCCCGGCGAGGCCCAATACCGAAATCGTCACATCCGACCGGGTCACGTCCAGCCCCGCCGCGAAGCAGGCGCGCTCGTTGACGCCGTAGGCGCGGGCCTTGCGCCCGCCGGTGGACTGCTGCGTGCCGCAGACGATCGCCAGATTCCGCTCGGTCAATTCGTTCAGGTTCTGGATGACGGTGGGCGTACTCATGGAGAGCGCCTGGGAGATGTCGCGCACCGACGCGGGGCCCCGCTCCATCAGGTGCAAAAACACCGCCCGCAGGTTCAGCCGCTTGACCGCGATGTTGCTGACGCCCAGCTTTTCCATGCCCACGCCCGCCTCCGCCCTGTGATTGCTCCATGATACAATAAGTTCTCCGCCTTGCCCAGCCTTTGGCAACACTTCCGGGCAGGCGCAAGGCCCAGCCCGGCGCTTTTCGCCCGGCGATTCGGCCAATGTGCTGTCGGAAGCTGCGGATGAAATGAGGGGGACGCCTCGCGGCATCCCCCTCGCCGGATCACTCGAACACGATGACGCCCTTGACGACCTCGCTTGCGCGCTCGGAGACGATTTTATAGGCCTCCGGCGTCTGGTCGAAAGTGAACCGGTCGGAGACGATGCCGGAGATGTCGATCGAGCCGGCGGCGACCGCGTTGATCGCGATCGGGTAGATGTTGCGGTAGCGGAAGATGGAGGTGAGGGTCAGTTCGTGGGTGCTGACGAGGCTGAAGGGCAGGCCGTTCAGCTCGCTGTCGCCCAGGCCCACCACCACGATCTTGCCCGCGATGGCCGCGGCGCGGAGCGAGGAGGCCACGGTCTGGCTGAACCCGGCGCAGTCCAGCACCACCTGGGCGCCCTTGCCGTCGGTCAGCCGCATGACCTCGGCGACCACATCCTGCTCCTTGGAGTTGACCGGGATGCCTCCCAGCTTCTCCGCCACCTTGAGGCGGTTGGGCAGGATGTCCGCGACGATCACCTTTGAGGCGCCCGCGGCCTTGGCGGCCAACAGGGACACCAGGCCGATGCAGCCCGCGCCGAACACCAGCACCGTGTCGCCCAGCTTCACGCCGCCGGTCAGCGCCGCGTTGATGCCGATGGCCAGCGGCTCGATCAGCGCGCCCTCGATGGAGGACACGTTGTCCGGGAGCTTGAAGGCGAACTCCGCCGGGAACGCCACGTAGTTCATCAGGCAGCCGTCGTAGGGCGGCGTGGCGAAGAACTTCACGTCCGGGCACAGGTTGTAGCGGCCGCTGCGGCACTGCTCGCATTTTCCGCACGGCACGCCCGGCTCCAGCGCCACCCGGTCCCCCACCTTGAGGCTGGTCACGCCCTCGCCCAACTCCACAATGGTGCCGGCGCACTCGTGGCCCAGGATAAATGGGAATTCCACCACGAAATCGCCGATGCGGCCGTGGTTGTAATAGTGCACGTCCGAGCCGCAGATACCCACCGCTTCCAGTTTCATCAGAATTTCGCCGGGCGCGGGCGACGGCATCGGGACATCCCGAAACTCCATCTTTTTAAGTTCCGTCAGTACGCAGGCCCTGTTTTTCATTTCCTTTCCTCCTCCAAACGAATTTTCCTCATTATAACATATGGCCCGTTTATTTCACAGCGCCCATCGAAAATCCCTTGACCAGGTATTTGCGCATAATCAGGCCGCAGATCAGCATCGGCAGCACGATGATGATGCCAATACTTTTATATAACTGTTTATAGAAAGTATTATATCGATACGCTCGCGGTTGTCAATACCCCATCGTTACATTTCATGATATCGCGCGCTTTGCGGGCGGAAATCCGGCGCATTTTTCTCTCGAAGAGCGGGAAAAATAGGCCCAAATCATCAGGGAGGGCTGAACATGGATCGGGACACTCCTTTCATCGGCGTGGGGCACAATCCGGAGGGGCCGGATCTGCCGCTGGGCTTTGGGATGCTGCTGGCGCAGGAGCCGGACGCCATCTCCAGGTACGGCGCGCTGACCAATGAGCAGAAGACGCAGGTGGTCCATTACATCCAGTCAGGGGCCACCGGCGAGGACGCGAGAAACCGCATCGCCAACGCCGTCATCGGCCTGAGGGACAACGATATGGGGTTTTTGAACGGCTGAACAGGCGCTTAATTGAATAAAAGAAGGGCCGCCAACGCAAGTCGACGGCCTTTTGATGAATGCTGTCAATGGATCAACCAAGGGAAATCCTGCCTGCAGTCCGCGACGTAATCCACGTAGACGGTGGCGTCGCGGATCTGGTAGAGGATCAGGTACCAGTTTTCCGCGAACATCTTATGGTACTTGTTCGCGGGGATATACGGCTCGCTCAAGAACGGGTACCGCGCGGGCATTTCTCCGGGGGAGCGGATCGCCTCCATGAGCCTTTGGCGAAGGCGCTGCGCCGCTTCCATGTTTTCTTGCGCGATGAACAGCACGCAGTTCCCCAGCTGCCTTTGCGCCTCGCCGGAGATAATGATCCGGTATTTATCCATGATCGGGAACCTCCCGAAGCGCCGCGCTCAGGTAGGCGTCCAGTTCCTCCGGGGAACAGCCCGCGCGCCCGGCCAGCCGGTCCTCCTCCACGCGAATCAGCGCTTCCCGGAGCTCCAGCATCTTCTCCCTGCGCCGGAACGCCTCGATGTCCATCACCACCAGATCGCCCTCGCCGTTCTTGGTCAGGTAGACCGGCTCCTTCGTCTTTTTGCACAGCTGGGAGACTTCGTTATAATTCTGGCGGATGGCCGCCGAAGGCTTGATCTGCATTTGCCTCACCTCATGGTAATATTCTGAACGAATTCTATCATAATTCCGCCACGCCGTCAAGCGTCCGCCTACCAGCGCGCAAAGAAAGCCCGCGGCAAAAATCTGCCGCGAGCTTTCTTCAATTAACTGATAACTGATCGCCTTTTAGATCGCGCGCTCCACCTTGCCGCTGCGCAGGCAACGGGTGCAAACGCTCATCCGCTTGGGCGCGCCGCCCACGATCACCCGCACGCGCTGCGTGTTGGGCGCCCAGGTACGCTTCGTCTTCTTGTTGGAATGGCTGACGTTGTTCCCGCTCGAAATGCCCTTATGGCACACTTCGCAAAATTTGCCCATCTGCTACACCTCCTTCAGGCGTCAATTGACATCAAAACAGAAGTATTATATCATCCACCGCGCCCGAATGCAAGCCCCGGAGATGTAAAACTTGGCGCATCGGCGTCGGCGATGTAAAAACGAACCGCGGTGCTTGCATGCCCTCCAAAAAAACTGTATACTAATGGATACGGGGCGATAGCCCCTCAATGGAGGAACAGCTATGGATTGCAAGTTCAAAACCGATCTTGGCACGGTCAGCGTGAACGAGGAAGTGCTGCTCAAGGTCGCCGGCTACTCGGCGCTTGAGTGCTACGGCATCGTCGGCATGGCTGCGAAGCGCACCACGGACGGCTTTGTACAAATGCTTGGCCGCGAAAACCTCGGCCGGGGCGTGAGGCTTCGCCCCGCGGCGGAGAGCGTGGACGTCGATCTGTTCATCATCGTGGAATATGGCATTTCGATCAGCGCCGTGGCCGAGACGATCATTGAGACCGTAAAATACAAAATCGAGCACCTGACCGGCATTAAAGTCAACCGGATCAACGTGTCCGTGGAGGACATCCGCGTCTGACGCATCCGCAGGGGCTGGGAGGGAATTCTTTTGCCGATACTGACGATTGACGGGATGATGCTCAAGGACATGTTTCTATCCGGCGCGGCGCTGCTCGCCAAAAACCGCGAGAGCATCGACGCGCTGAACGTGTTCCCCGTGCCCGACGGGGACACCGGCACCAATATGACCCAGACGATGGCCACCGCCGTCAAGGATCTGGCCAGCCGCACCTTCCCCACCGTGTCGGACGTGGCGTCCACCGTGGCGAAGGGTGCGCTGAAGGGCGCTCGCGGCAACTCCGGCGTCATCCTGAGCCAGATTTTGCGAGGCATCTCCCGCGCCCTCGAAGGCGTGGAGGAGATGGACGCGCCCACCTTCGTCAAGGCCCTCCGAAGCGGCGCGGACACCGCCTACAAGGCCGTCATGAAGCCCAAGGAGGGCACGATCCTGACCGTCGCCCGGGTGATCGCGGAGGAACTGGAGCGCGAAAAGACCACCGACATGCTGGAATTGATGCGGAAAGTGCTGTCCGTCGGCGACGCCATTTTGAAGCGCACGCCGGAAATGCTGCCGGTGCTCAAGCAGGCGGGCGTGGTGGACTCCGGCGGCAAGGGCCTGATGGTCGTCTACGCCGGGTTCTACGCGGCGCTGTCGGGCGAGCCGGTGGTGGAAGCCGCAGCCGGCGAGGTCAAGGCCGCGCCGCTGCCGGGCGAGTTCATCGACGATCATGAATCCTTGGGCGAGATCAAGTTCGCCTATTGCACCGAGTTCATCGTCTCCCACCCGAAGCCCGACCTCAAGGACAGCGAGGTGGCGCGCCTTAGGAAGCGCCTGGAGCGCATCGGCGACTGCGTGCTGGTGGTGGGCGACTTGGAAGTGGTCAAGGTGCACGTGCACACCAACGAGCCGGGCCGCGCGCTGCAGATGGCGCTGGAACTGGGCGAACTGGACGCCATTAAAATTGACAACATGCTGGAGGAGTTCCGCGAGCGCCTGGCGAAGAAGCCGCCGGAGCCGGAACTGAAGGATTTCGGCATGGTGGCGGTGGCGCTGGGCGCGGGGATCACCGAGATCTTCCGCGACATGGCGGTGGACCAGATCGTGGACGGCGGCCAGACCATGAACCCCTCCATCGACGAACTGGTGCAGGCCATCGAGGCCACCCGTGCCCGGCAGGTATTCGTGCTGCCCAACAACACCAACATCATCTTGGCGGCCCAGCAGGCCAGCGAGCTGTCCGGCAAGAAGGTCTTTGTGGTGCCGACGAAATCCGTGCCGATGGGCGTCGCGGCGGCCATCGCGTTCATGCCCGACCTTTCGGGCGAGGAGAACGCCGAGCGCATGCGCGAGGCGGCGGAGCGGGTGCACACCGCGGCCATCACCTACGCGGTGCGCGATACCACCTTCGACGACCGGGAAATCCACGAGGGCGACATCATGGGCCTGGTGGACAACAAAATCGTCCAGCTGGGCCACGACTCCGCCGCCGTCGCCGAGGAAATATTGTCCGGCATGGTGACGGAGGACAGCGAACTGATCACCATCTACTACGGCGAGGATACCCCCAAGGAGCAGGCCGAGGCGCTGCAAGCCAAGCTCGCCGAAACCTACGACTTCTGCGACGTGTCCGTCTACTCCGGCGGGCAGCCGCTGTACTACTACCTGATCGCGGTGGAATAATGGATGTGAACCTCTCCGGCATCCGCGGCCTGGGCAAGGCGCGGCTGCAGGCGCTCAAGGCGGACGGCATTGAAACCGTCCGCCAGCTTTTATTGCGCCTGCCTTCAGAGTACCGGGATCTGACGCGCGTCACCCCCATCGACCAACTCCGGGAGGGCGAAGCGGCGGCGGTCTCCGGGCGCATCGAGGCGCCGCGCACGTTCCGCAAGGGGCATCTTTCCATCACCAGCGCGAAGGTATCCGATGAAAGCGGCACCATCCGCGCGGTGTGGTACAACCAGCCGTGGCTGGGAAAGGCGCTGGAGGATGGCCGGGAGGTGCTGCTCTACGGCCGCGTCGAGCGGAGGAATGGCCTGCAGCTGACCAGCCCGTCCATCGAGAAGGAGCGCGGCATCGTGCCGGTGTACCGGAAGACCGCGGGCATCCCCGGCGCGGTGTTCCGGGACATCGTGGCCCAGGCGCTGGGCGTCATGGAGGGCCAGTGGCCGGACGAGCTGCCGGAGGCGCTCAAAAAGCGGCACCAGCTGGCGGAGCGCAACTTCGCGATGCGCGCCGCCCACCTGCCGGAGAGCATGGAGGCGCTGGAGGCCGCGAAGCGCCGCCTGGCGTTTGAGGAACTGCTGATCTACCAGGTGGGGCTGTGGCTCTTGCGCGGGCAAAGAAGCGCCGGCGCGGCGATCCCGTGCCCGCCGGAGGAGATCGAAGCGTTCTGGGGTTCCCTCCCCTACCGCCCCACGAAGGCTCAGGCGCGGGTGCTGAACGAGATCGCGAACGACCTTGCGGACGGCTGCCAGATGGCGCGGCTGGTGCAGGGCGACGTGGGCTGCGGCAAGACCGCCATCGCGATGGGCGCGCTGTACCTGGCCGCGAGGCAGGGCTACCAGGGCGCGCTGATGGCCCCCACGGAGGTGCTGGCCCGCCAGCACTATGAGACGGCAAAGCAGATTCTAGAGCCGCTGGGCGTCTCCTGCGGCCTCCTGACCGGCAGCATGACGGCGAAGGAGCACCGCCTGGCCCACGAGGCGATCGCCAGCGGCCAATGGCGGGTGGCGATCGGCACCCACGCGCTGATCTCCGAAAAAGTGGCCTACGAAAACCTGGGCCTGGTGGTGACCGACGAGCAGCACCGCTTCGGCGTCCGGCAGCGCACCGCGCTCGGCGCCAAGGGCCAGTCGGCGAACGTCCTGGTCATGTCGGCCACGCCCATCCCCCGCACGTTGTCGCTGATTCTGTACGGCGATCTGGACATCTCGGTGGTGGACGAGCTGCCGCCCGGCCGCACCCCGGTCAAGACCCGCGTAGTGCCCGGCGAAAAGCGGGAGGCGCTGTACGGCTTTCTGAAAAAGGAAGTGGCGGCGGGGCGGCAGGTGTACGTGGTGTGCCCGCTGGTGGAGGAGTCCGAGGTTCTGGACGCCCAGAACGCGCAGGCGATGTACGAGGAACTCCGCGACCATTCGCTGAACGGCCTTCGCGTGGGGCTGGTTCACGGAAAAATGAAGAGCGCCGAAAAAGACGCCGCGCTGGAATCCTTCCGGCGGGGCGAAATGGACGTGCTGGTGTCCACCACCGTCATCGAGGTGGGCGTCAACGTGCCGGGCGCGTCGGTCATGGTGGTGGAGGACGCCGACCGGTTCGGCCTGGCGCAACTGCACCAGCTGCGCGGCCGGGTGGGCCGCGGGGCCGAGGCGTCCTGGTGCTTCCTGATGGCCGAGCCGAGCGAAAAATTGAAGCTGATGACCCAGACCAACGATGGCTTCGAGATCGCGCGAAAGGATCTCGAAAACCGCGGCCCGGGCGATGTGCTGGGTTACCGGCAGTCGGGCGGGGCAGGCTATGGCCTGTGGCAGATGGCGGACGGGCGGCTTTTGAAGGAGACCCACGACGAGGCGCGGAGCCTTTTGAAGCGCCCCGATTCCGAGGAGGCGCGGCAGGTGATCGCGCTGGCCCGGGAGGAACTGGCCGAGCGCCTGAGGGAAGTCGCGATGAACTGAACGGCGCTTAAAGCTGGTCAAAGAATTAACATTCGAACCCATTGACCTTGACGTTGCGTCATGCCTTATGCTCCTTTCCGAAGGGAGGCGAGCGGATGTACACCGTCGGAGAGCTGGCGAAAAAAGCGGGCGTGAGCGCGCGCACGCTGCGCTACTACGACCAGGCGGGGCTTCTGAAGCCCGATCGCGTGACCGATGCGGGCTACCGCCTGTACGGCGACGAGGCGGTTCCGGCCCTCATGCAGATCCTGTTCTTCCGGGAACTGGATTTTTCGATCGACGAGATTTTGCGCCTTCGCTCCCGCCCGGATTACGACGCCCGGGAGGCGCTGGAGAGGCAGCGAGCGCTGCTCACGCTGCGGCGGGATCGGCTGAACCGGCTGATCGCCCTCGCCGGGCGCGCGATGGAAGGAGAGGTCATCATGGATTTGAACGCGTTTGACATGGCGGAGATCGAGGAGGCGAAGGCCAAGTACCAGCAGGAGGCGCGTGAACGCTGGGGTGATACCGACGCCTGGAAGCAGTCCCAGGAAAAGGCCGCGCGCTACGGCAAGGCAGATTGGGCCAGAATTTCCCGGGAGACGAAGGAAGTGTTCGAGGGCTTCGCAAAGCTCCACCAGGCCGGCGCCGCGGCGGACAGCCCGGAGGCGGCGGCGCTGGTTCGGCAGTGGCAAGGCGTCATCACCCGCAACTTTTACGACTGCACCGACGAGATGCTGCTGGGCCTGGCCGCGATGTACGAGGCCGACGAGCGCTTCGCCAAGAACATCGACAAGTCCGGCCCCGGCACCGCGGCCTTCATGACCGCGGCCATCCGCGCCGCTCTCAGCTGACGCGGCTTTGTGAAGCGCACGAATGGAACACGAATCTGTCACGCAAAATCCCGGCCCGCCCGCGAAAAGCCCCGCGGCGCGGGCCTTTTCGCGCGGATTTTCGCGCCGGGGACGCGCTTGTGACACCACATGGCCGCCCGCAAAAACTACCAGTCTAAAAAGCTCGAACGAGGTCAAAATAACATCAGACTTGTTCGGGAGGTGAAAAGATGAGCAGGAGCAGAATCAACGTTCGCGAGAGCGGAGCGGCGCTGGAGAAGATGAAGTATGAAATCGCTGGACAACTTAACGTCAACCTGAAGCAGGGATACAACGGCAATCTCACCGCGCGCGACAACGGCTCTGTCGGCGGTTTCATGGTCAAGAAGATGATCACCGACTACCAGAATCAGGCTTCCGGCAAGTAAGGCCGGTCGAACTAAACATTGAAAAGGAGCGATGAAACATGGCGAGCAATTCCAACAGCAACCGGATCAACGTCCCCGAAGCCCGTCAGGCGATGTGGAACATGAAGCATGAAATCGCCAGCGAACTGGGCGTCAACCTCAAGCAGGGGTACAACGGCGATCTGACCAGCAAGGACGCCGGCTCCATCGGCGGCGGCATGGTCAAAAAGATGATCGAGGCGCAGGAGCGCGCGATGTCGGGCCAGCGCTAACGTAGGCGCACCCAATCGGGGGGCCGGGTTCATCCCGGCCCCCGACTTTTTGCGCTCGTTAATTCCAAAGGCTAGTCTTAACCAGAAAAATCGCGGTTGGGTATTGACAAGGCATCCGTTTTCTAGTAGAATACCATCTGTCGCCGCGATTTGCGGCGGGTGTGGAACATATGGGAGCATAGCTCAGCTGGGAGAGCACTTGCCTTACAAGCAAGGGGTCACAGGTTCGAGCCCTGTTGTTCCCACCAACAATGCGGCCTGGTAGTTCAGTTGGTTAGAATGCCAGCCTGTCACGCTGGAGGTCGAGGGTTCGAGCCCCTTCCAGGTCGCCAATATGCCTTGGTAGCTCAGCTGGTAGAGCAGTAGACTGAAAATCTACGTGTCGGTGGTTCAACTCCGCCCCAAGGCACCAAACCCGTGCGGTAGTAGCTCAGTTGGTAGAGCGCCACCTTGCCAAGGTGGAGGTCGCGAGTCCGAGTCTCGTCTACCGCTCCAACAGGAATCGGTCTGGGCGGGTGCAAGCCCGCCCAAATTGGGTTCCGCAAAATCCGCGGCGTGATAGCCAAGTGGTAAGGCAAAGGTCTGCAAAACCTTTATTCGCCGGTTCAAGTCCGGCTCACGCCTCCAGACAAAGGCAACCTGCTTTGAGCGGGTTGCTTTTTGTTATGCCGCCGGGCCTCCCCCTCCGGGATGGCGGATCGGGTTGAAATCTCCCGTTTCCCGTGATTTTCCGAATCCGGATGTGTTATCATCGACATAAATTTACACAGATATAAAAAATATTATCACTTTCATGGTGCAAATTGGTTTATAATAGATGAAGATGTCGCAGTCGACCCATTTCCGTACAGCCGGTGGATTTGTAGCGTTTCAGTACGGTTACCGTTGGAAAGGGCTGTGCTCCCCATGCAGAACGAGTACCATTCGGTCAATATGATGGAACAGGCGGTGGACTTAAGGCTGTCGGAACTGATGAAGAAGTCGGGAATGTGCACCTGTGAACGGTGCCGCAACGACGTTCGCACATTGGTTTTGAACAGGCTGCCGCCCAAGTATGTGGCGACCCCGGTTGGCGAGGCCATGACGCAGTTTGAACTGCTGACCACGCAGATGCAAGCCGTCGTCGTCTCGGAGATCGTGTCCGCCATCGAGAAAGTGCACCGGAATCCTCACCATTCAAAAAACTAGTTTGCGTTCAGCGACGCTTTTGTATCGTCATGTCCGGAGACGGGCGCGAGGTTATTTTGTGCTATTTGTTGAAAATCGAAAGAAAACCGGAGTTTCGGCAAAAGAAGCGTTGACACCCGGCCGGGCGAGGTGTATACTATTTCCTAGTTTCATATAGAAATGCTGCGACAGCGAAGGAGTACCGGTTGCTGGCCTTTCAGAGAGCCGTCGGTCGATGCGAGACGGCAGGTGCGGGCCGGGAATACACGTTAGAGCAGTCCACCCAACGGCTTCATGAAGCCCAGTAGGCTGGAACGGGTTCGCCCGTTATCGCGGTGGAGTATCGCGGAGCAGTCCGCCGTACTTGAAAAGGCGTGCGTCGTGAGGCGCAGGCAAACTGAGGTGGTAACACGGGATTTGGCGCTCGTCCTCTATTAGCGGGGGACGGGCGCTTTTTTTACCCGCCGCGAAGGCATCGGGCCAAAGGGTGCCTCCAAAAAACACAAAGAGGAGGATGACTCATGGAACCCATCACATTCGCGAGCGGCAAAAAGCTCCCCCTGGAGATGCACAAGGTGCGCATTGTGCAGAAGCTCAACCTCCCGCCGGTGGAACGCAGGCTCGAGGCGATTGCGGAGGCGGGCAACAACACGTTCCTGCTCAAGAACAAGGACATCTTTCTGGACATGCTCACCGACAGCGGCGTCAACGCGATGAGCGACAACCAACTGGCCTCCATGATGATCGCGGACGACAGCTATGCCGGCAGCGCCACATTCACCCGGCTGGAAACCAAGGTGAACGAAATATTCGGGACCAACTACTTCCTGCCCGCGCATCAGGGCCGCGCGTGCGAGAACATTCTGGCGCAGACGTTCGTGAAGCCCGGCAACGTCGTCCCGATGAACTTCCACTTTACCACCCCCAAGGCGCACATCACCCGCATGGGCGGCCGCGTGGAGGAGCTGATCATCGAGGAGGGCCTCAAAGTCGTCAGCGACCATCCCTTCAAGGGCAACTTCGACCTGGCGAAACTGCGCGCGCTCATCGAGCGGGAAGGCGCCGGCAACATCCCCTTCATCCGCCTGGAGGCCGGCACCAACCTGATCGGCGGGCAGCCGTTCTCGCTGGAAAACGCGCTGGCGGTCGCCGACATCGCGCGGGAATTCGGAATCATCACAGTGCTGGACGCCTCGCTCTGGCAGGACAACCTCTACTTCATCAAAAAGCGCGAGGCGGCCTGCCGCGATATGACGCCGCTGGAGATCACCCGCGCGCTGGCCGAGCGCATGGACATCATCTATTTCTCCGCGCGCAAGCTGGGATTTGCGCGGGGCGGCGGAATCTGCATGCGCTCAAAAGAGCTGTGCGACAAGATGAAGGAACTGGTGCCCATGTACGAGGGCTTCCTCACCTACGGCGGCATGAGCGTGCGCGAGATGGAGGCCATCGCCGTAGGCCTTGAGGAGACGATGGACGAGAGCGTCATCTCCCAAGGCCCGCAGTTCATCGAGTACATGTGCAACGAACTGATCGCGCGCGGTGTTCCGGTCGTCACCCCGCCGGGCGGCCTCGGGTGCCATCTGGACGCGATGCGGTTCCTGCCGCACATCCCGCAGGCGCAGTACCCGGCGGCCTGCCTGGCGTCGGCGCTCTACATCGCCGGCGGCATCCGCGGCATGGAGCGCGGCACCGTCTCCGAGCAGCGCGAGCCGGACGGCAGCGAGCGCCTGGCCGAAATGGAGCTGTTGCGCCTGGCCATGCCCCGCCGCGTGTTCACGCTCTCCCAGGTGGAATACGCCATCGATCGCATCGCGTGGCTGTACCAGCACCGCGATCTCATCGGCGGATTGACGTTTGCGGAGGAACCCGCCACGCTGCGCTTCTTCTTCGGCCGCCTCGCCCCGATCGGGGACTGGCAGCAAAAGCTGGCCGCACAGTTCAGGAGCGACCTCGGGGACAGCCTGTAACCGCCGGGAACAGCCCGATAGGAAAAATCCCCCTGAAACCCGCTATTTCAGGGGGATTACAGGTCAAGCAGGCGGCGGACTGCGGCAATCCGCGGAAAGGGAGGCGTTTCTATCGTTCGGGGAACCCCCGTTATACTTCGGGCAGCGCCATCCCGTGCATCCTCCCCTACAGCGCCTACGGGGCGCGGTCTTCTCCAACGGCCATCAGAAATTCCGCGAAGTCATTTCTGTTGTCAATGAACCACTTGGCCTTGGATTCCTTCCTCAGCACCAACGTCACGTACTCGTCCAGCCGCGTTACGGCCGTCCCTTGTCATCCCGCAGCCTCCCGCGCCGCTTGTGCGGCGTTGTTCATTCAGACACAAATTCCTTTAAATTTCTCTCTATCTTTTAAGCGACATTTAACCCTTGTTTAATTGAAGTCAATTAACGATGTACTATAATGTGCTTATTGTGCTACGAAACGAGTGAGTTGTATGGAAGTACGACAGACGCGAGCGCTTTTCACCAGGAAGCCCAGAGTATTGGACGAAATCGGCGTCCTGGCCACCGTTGAGAAGTTAAGGCCGGTAAAAATTGAGAAGACAATTATTCTTCCGAGAATTGAGTATAAGAATTTCATCACGGACATGACGGTGGAGCGGCTATTTCTCAGGAAATACAGTTCGCTGTGCAAAGTGGATGACAAGGGAATCTGGCATTCACTTTTGGTCGCCCTTCAGGGAAGCCAAGCCGGCGTTCTGGTGATGGCCGACCAGGAAGGTTTCCCACTCTACGCCGCGCGGTTCTGGAGAAAAACCAAATCTCCCCTTTTGCGGCAGCACACGAACTCATTATATTCCTGTCAATAGAATTGTCAATATACATTTATAAATTCTGGTGCCGCTGCGGCCGCGGCTTTTTTTCGCTTTCGCTGAATAACAAGCCGGTCAAAGCGCATAAAGGTGGTTTTTACGTAAAAGAGTGGTAATGCGCGCACATCTATGATATAATAAAATTCATGGAATACACTCCGCGCAAGGCAAGTGATCACCCAAATGGATTCCTGTGGCCTCAAAAGGAAGATCGGAAGGACAGACATCCGATCCATGGATATGTGCAGCGGTCCGCTGTTCAAAAATATATTGGTCTTTGCCTTGCCCATCATGGCGATGGACCTTCTGCAGCTGCTGTTCAACGCCGTCAACATGGTGGTCGCCGGGCAATTTTCGGGTAAGGAGGCGCTCGCGGCGATCGGGGCGACGGGTTCGCTGATCAACCTCATCGTGAACCTTTTTATGGGCCTTTCGGTGGGCACGAGCGTCGTCGTGGCGCAGGAGTATGGGGCCAAACAGCCGGAGGATATCAGCCGATCGGTGCACACTTCCATCTGCATCAGCATCATCAGCGGGCTGATCGTCATGGCGGCCGGCCTCATCCTGTGCAAGCCGCTGCTCATCATGATGGGGACGCCCGCGGACATCCTCCCCCTGTCGGTTCTGTACATGAAGGTTTACTTCCTGGGCATTCCGGCGAGCATGGTGTACAACTTCGGCGCGGGCATCCTGCGCGCCATCGGCGACAGCCGGCGGCCGATGAACTATCTCCTCGTTTCCGGCATCGTAAACGTCGCCCTGAACCTGTTCTTTGTGGTCGCGCTGCATATGGGCGTGGGCGGGCTTGCGTTGGCCACGGACATTTCACAGTACCTCGCGATGGTTCTGATCCTGATGTACTTGATCCGAAGCGACGGGGTCATCCGGTTTGACCCCCGGAAGATGCGCATCGACGGGGAAAAGCTCAGGCAGATCGCAAGAATCGGCCTTGCCGCCGGCATGCAGAGCCTGTTGTTTTCCATCTCGAACGTGCTGATCCAGGCGGCGGTCAATTCCTTTGGTTCCGCGATGGTGGCGGCGAGCTCCGCGGCCGCCAACATTGAAGGATTTGTCGGAACCTCGATGAACGCCTACTATTGCGCCGCCGTCTCCTTCACCGGGCAGAACATGGGCGCGAAGAAATTCGACCGGATCGACACCATCGCGAAGGTATGCACCGCATTGGTTTTCGTCACCTGGTTTCTTCTGAGCGGTTTGACGATGCTCTTCGCAAGGCCCTTGCTCGCCTTGTATACGCCCGATCGGTTCATCGTCGAGCTTGGCGTGACGAGGCTCAACATCATGATGATCGCCTATTTTACCTGCGGCATCATGAACGTATTCCCCGGCATAACCCGCGGAATGGGCTTCTCCGTGCTGCCCATGCTCTGTACGCTGGTAGGCGCGTGCCTTTTGCGAATTCTATGGCTGTGGACATTCTTCGCCTGGCACCCGACGATCGTCATGCTGTTCGTCTGTTATCCGATCACCTGGACGCTGGCGGGAATCGGTCAGGTGGCAACTTTCTTTTATGCGCGGCGCAAGGTGCGCAGCCTCGGAAGTACGGCGGAGGCGTAGCGTAGCCCGGGCGCCGCGCGCGGCTCGCCAGGCGGCGGAGCAAAATTGAAGTTTGCAGGGAGCCATTGAGGTGCGACATAGCAACTGAACGCGGGGCGGCAGATTCTGAACAACCGAATTTGGGCGATTTCAGAAATTGCCGATTGACGGCCCGTGCAACATGAAATACTCTGATCCCGTGTACCCAATCAAACAAAGTGGCAAACGCCTAACGGAGCAGGAACATGAAAAATCAGGGAAAAATGTTACTCATAGGGTGTGTGCTGGGCGCGGTGCTCGGCGTGCTGATTTGGGCCTATCTGTTTCTCGTGCACCAGGCGACCCACCTTTTGTGGGTCTACCTGCCGGGCAAGACCGGGTTTAAGTATTATCCCATTGCGCTGTGCCTGGTGGGGGGCGTCCTCATCGGCCTGATGCAAAAGAATTTTGGACGGTATCCCAAAGAACTCGAAGACGTGATGACCGATTACAAGTTGAACCGAACGGTGCGCTACGACAACCTGTACATCGTGGCGCTGGCTGCGTTCCTGCCGCTGGTATTCGGGGGTTCCATCGGCCCCGAAGCGGGCCTGACGGGCCTCGTCATGGGGCTGTGCTGCTGGGTCGGCGACCACATCAAGTCCATGGCGAAGGAAGACCGCAGTTTCCGTGAAATGGGTCTGTCCGCAGCGCTTGCGCTGATTTTTGTCAACCCGCTGTTCGGGCTGGTCAGCCCTATGGAGTACGACGCCGAGGTGGAGATCCCGCGCGCCCGCAAGATCCTGACCAATTCGGCTTCGGTTGCCTCCGCAACGCTCGCCTATCTGGCGCTGCGCAACTGGCTGGGCGGCGGATTGGGCATCGCGAGGTTTTCCGGCCTGCGGATAGGGCCTTCCGAATGGCTGGCGCTGGTGCCGGTTGCGCTGTTCGGCTGTGCCGTAGGCTATGCGTATCTGGGGGTAAGCAAGCTGATCAAAGCGATTGCCAAGCCCTTCGCCGCGCGGCCTGTGGCGCTCGCAATCGTGGGCGGCTGCCTTCTGGGCGTCACCGCGCTGCTGTTTCCCCAAATGCTGTTTTCAGGCGAGGCGCAGCTGTTTGACCTGCGGGATCAGTGGCAGGGTATGGCGCTATGGCTGCTGCTGTTCAGCGGATTCATAAAGTTTGTAATCACGGAGATTTCCTTTGAGTCGGGCTGGCGCGGAGGCAAGATTTTCCCGCTGATCTTCTCGGGCGTGTGCTTTGGATACGCCGTCTCCCTCGCGTTTCCCGTGGACCCAACCTTCAGCTTGTGCGTCGTTTCCGCCATCCTGCTTGCCATGGTCATCCGGAAACCGCTCGCGGTTTCGGTGCTGCTGCTGCTTTGCTTCCCGCTTGAAGCGTTGATCTTCATCGTGCCCGCGGCATACCTGGGCAGCTATATTCCTATCCCCAAAGCGTTGCGCCGCCACAATGAGGCAAAGGCAAAATAGTACAAATCAAAAAAAGAGAGGGAACCCTGCGCCGGCGGGATTCCCTCGATTTAGTTTGCATTTGACAATTTTCTGACCCATACTGGAAATGCTCGCAGTATCCGGTGCGTTGCCGTTGCATTCCCCAGGCGCTTTGGCCCACTGAGAACAAATCGCACAAGGATTCCATATTGTATACGGGAAGAACACTTTCAAGAAAAGGAGTGGCCACCCATGTATACAAGAAACTGTCTCGGCATCGTCGCGGAAAGCGCCAATCGCAGGATCAGCATTTTCAACACAAACACGCTGGAAGTGCTGCAGCAACTGCCCCTCGACGCAGACGTCCTCGATGTGGCGATCAACAGTGACTGCACGCGCGCCTTCGTATCATCCTTCAGCAGCGGGACCCTATATCAAATTGACCTGTGCGCAAGGCCTGCCCGGGTTGTGGGCAGCGCGGTTTCCCCAACACTGCTCGAGGATGTGGCGCTGACGCCGGACGGCAAATACGCGCTGTCCGTAGACGGATCTGCCGCAAACCAGGACATCGTGTCCTACTCGTCCCGGCAAAACGCGTTTGTATCGGCCCTGCCCACCAGCGCGCAGGCCGTCGCCGTTTCTCCGGACGGCTGCGGGCTTGTCTTGACGGCGCAATTCTCCAATAACAGCGTCCGCAGGTTCATAGTCCATCCCAATGGCGCTTTGGAGGACACGGGGCAGACCTTCCCCGTCGGAGCGGGCCCGATCAACATCGCCTTCAGCCCCACCGGGGAATTTGCCTTCGTGGCCGCCTTCACTGGCAACAGCATCAGCGTGCTGAGCACATTGATCCCCGAAAACATCCTTTTGCTGGGCAGCGCGCCGTCCTCCCCCAATCCCCAGAGCCTTGCCGTCGCGCGCGATGGCAGGCATGTGTTCGCGCTGACGGATTTGAACGTCGATATCTACGCCTTCGACCCCGTCGCGGGCAGCCTGACGCTTGAGCGCTCGTTCGCCCACGGGCTCGACATCGCGTCGTATTTCGGCGTGGATCAGATCGCCCTGGACGCCTGCGGGACAAAGCTGTTCATCTCCGCCACCGAACAGGTGGCCGCGTTCACCACCTACGGCCTGCCGCTCGGCAATGTCGCTAACGTGGAAGGCCCGGGCGGCATCGCGATCTGCTCCTGCGATTTCGATCACCCCATGCGCGATTGACGTCGGAAGGCGTTCCCTTCAATAGATGGAAGCCAGACATGCCTTGGCGCATGATCTGGCTTCCATCGTCCGCTGCATTACACGGAAGGTAAATTCCCAAGATTGTTCCCTTCGTCCTCGTCCGGCAGCGATTTCAAATACTCCGTTCCATTTCTTGTGGCGACGCCGACGCCGCGGATCCCTCCCTGCTTTGCGAGTTGGACGCCTTCTTCTTTGTTCAATATGCGGCCGTCGGACAGCTGATAGCCGGTAATGCGCCCGTCTTCCTTTACCAGGGCCGTAATCTGCTGGGCGTCCGCGTTCGGCTGGGGTATGTCCTTCAGCGCCATCATCGGCAGCTTGGACAGATCAACGTCTTTGTCAGGCAACAGAATCACCCCCTCCAAAAAACATGCCAGCATACGCTATTATGCGCAAGGATTCATCCGGTGATCCGGTTCAACGATTGGGCGTCTGGGCGGAACCAAGAAACGGATAAAACGCATCCGGCATGGAAAACTAGGCAGGAAGTATTGCCAAAGGAGCCTTGCGATGATGGATCAAGGAATCAACCCCAAAGCGTTGGCCGCCCACTGCGCGTATCATCTGGCGGACGTAGAAAAGACCGCGCCTCAATTTGGCGCGATAACGCCCAGATGGGTAGCCAGGTTTTTGGAGTGGAAGCCACTCGATACCGGCATATTCCGGCTGAACAAGGTAAAAGGCGGAGAAGAGCTGTTGGACATCCTGTGCTCCCAGTCCAATGGCGAGGACATCCCGGAAGGGTTTATCGACTATGACCCAAATCCCAGGGAATACGTGCTGACGTCCGTCTCATCCATCATCAAGATCGAGACGAGGGTTTCCGACATCTACAGCAAACCCTATGACCAAATCAAGGAACAGCTTCGGCTGGGGATGGAAAGCATCAAGGAGAAGCAGGAAAGCCTGATCCTCAACAGCTGCGACTATGGGCTGCTGAAGAACATAGCCCCCGGCCAAAGGATCAAATCCCGCTATGGATACCCGACCCCGGACGATTTGGACAACCTGATTGCAAGCGTATGGAAGGAGCCTTCCTTCTTCCTCGCGCATCCCGCGGCGATTGCGGCGTTCGGGCGCGAGTGTACCCGCCGCGGCGTGCCGCCCGCAGCCGTCACGCTGTATGGTTCTACCTTCCTGACCTGGCGCGGAATCCCGCTGGTGCCTACGGACAAGCTCTATGTGGATGGAAAGAAGAAGCCCTCCGGCAGTGGCGGAAAAACAAACGTCCTGCTGGTGCGCAGCGGGGAGCAGAAGCAGGGCGTCATCGGGCTATATCAATCCGGCCTGCCCGGAGAACAGTCTATGGGCCTTTCCGTTCGGTTTATGGGGATCGACAACCAGGGGATTGGGTTGTACCTCCTGTCCATTTACTGCTCCGCCGCGATTCTCACGGAGGATGCGATCGCCGTGCTGGAGGATGTGGATATCGGCCATTACTATGACTATGCATGATGTCGCGCCGTGGAGCCCCATCGCCCCTATGGATGCGGCCGGATTGAACGCTGAACAGGACCGGTTGATTCGATCTCTGGCAAAAAGCATGACCCAGGAGTATTTCCCCGAACTGTCCGGGCAAACGGCGCCCCGAACCGGCCTGGGGCTTTATCAGCAGATGCCCCATGCACCCCTGGTGTATGCGCCCCAGTGCGTTCCGGAGGAATTTCTTGAGGACGGTTTCGACGTACAAGCGATTCGGAGGGACTTTCCGATTCTGGCAGAAAAGGTCAACGGAAAAAATCTCGTCTGGTTTGACAATGCCGCGACCACCCAAAAGCCCGCGAGCGTGATGGAGCGGCTGGTCTACTTTTACGAGCACGAAAACTCCAACGTTCACCGGGCGGCCCACACCCTCGCCGCCCAGGCGACGGACGCTTATGAAGGCGCGCGGGCGAAGGCGGCCGCGTTTTTGAACGCCGGAAGCGCCGAAGAAATCGTGTTTGTCCGCGGAGCTACGGAAGGCATCAATCTTGTCGCGAATACATACGGCCTTCAAAACCTCAAGGAATGCGACGAAGTGATCGTCTCCATGCTGGAGCACCACGCCAACATCGTGCCTTGGCAGATGGTCTGCGAAAAACGGAACGCCAAACTGAAGGTGATCCCGGTGGATGAAACCGGTCAGATCATTCTGCCGGCTTTTGAAAGGCTATTGAGTTCAAAAACAAAACTGGTCGCGCTGACGCAGATTTCCAATGCGCTCGGGACGCAAGCCCCTGTTGCCCAGATGGTGAAGATGGCGCATCAATGCGGCGCCAAAGTGCTGGTTGACGGAGCGCAAGCCGTGGCGCACGTTCCGGCTGACGTACGAGCCTTGGATTGCGACTTTTACGTATTCTCCGGCCATAAGGTATTCGGGCCTTTGGGCATCGGCGTTTTGTATGGAAAGCTCGAACTGCTGAACGCGATGCCTCCCTATCAAGGAGGCGGCAGCATGATTTCAAATGTCGCCTTTGAAAAATCCTCGTTCAGGCCTTCCCCCTACCGCTTCGAGGCGGGAACGGGAAGCATCGCCGACGCTGTCAGCCTTGGCGCCGCCATTGACTATATTGCGCGGGTGGGGCTTGACCGGATCGCGCGGTATGAGCGCCAGTTGTACGCTTATGGCGCGGAAGCGCTGCAAACCGTCGACGGTCTGCGCTTGATCGGAACGGCAAAACACAAGGTGAGCATACTGCCTTTCACGCTGGAGGGCTTTACGCCCGAAGAAGTCGGGGAGGCGCTGAACCAGAACGGCATCGCCGTTCGCACGGGCCATCATTGCGCCCAGCCTGTGCTCAGAGCGTTTGGCCTCGACAGCGTCGTCCGCGTTTCGCTGGCAATGTACAATACCACGGAAGAAATCGACCGGCTGGTTGACACCCTAAAAAAGCTGAAGCAATGTCCTTCAACCTGCGATAAAAGGATGCTGGAGACTTGGAAGTATTTATGAAGCCTGAATTCGAAAACCACAACAACGTTAGCGGATCTTACTTTCCCGCCTCGGCCCACGATTTGCCAAAGCTTGCGTCCTGCACCGGCTTTCCGGCTTTGTTGCAATCCAGGATTGATCCAGCGTCATCGTTCCCGCAGCCCCTGTACTGCCGGTATTCCGGGAAAAATGACTTCCTCACATTCCCGGCGGCCAAATATATCTCCATCACTTTCTGATAAACCTCCGGGTTCCACACTTTTCTGCCCGTATAATACTCTTTCACATTCGCTTCCGTTCTGCCAAACGTATGCTTGAACGCAAACAGAGGGTCCGCCTCATCCGCTGTAATGCCCCCGCCGAGAAATAGCCATTCGCAATGGATGCCCTGAAAATGCTCGCACGCCTTGTCAAGGACCAGGTTGTTGCCTTCATATTTGTAGTATTCCGGCAGCGTCGCCGCCAGATGGCAATGGGCGTATTGAGGAGAATAAATGAACAGCGCGGCGGATATCGTCTTTTCGTCCAGGCGGGCGTTGATGATGCAGGCGTTTCCCCGCAGATTCTTTGTGAACCGTTCAAAGTACGCATGGGAAAAAAAGTAATAGGGGTCGGCGTTGTTCTTTTGCATCGTCCTGTAATAGATATCGATAAAATCCTCCATCGTCTCCAGGGACGAATCCAGCTCCGCCCGAACGCCGCATTTCAGCGCCCGCCGTACATTGTTGCGGCAGTTATGCTTGAATTGATCCCGGATGTCCGGATATGTCAAGTCGATCGCGATCATCTTCCGGTCCAGCCGGACATCATATGTTTCAGACCAGCTGCAGGCGTTGTTCAGCAGTGGATGGAACCGCACAAACTCGCAGATGATGCCGCTGCGCATGCAGTATTCCCGGAATGCCTCGGTGAACCCTTCGATCAGCAGCCGGTCGTTGCTGGATTCGACGATCACCGGGCCGCCGAAGCCATAAGGCGTTATGATGTCGTAATACCGCCTGTTTCCGGTATTGAACGGAATCGGCCTTTGGATAAATGTCGTCATGACGGTTCCATATTCGGACGTATACTTCACCGAATGGCATGTGCCGCCTTCGATCTCGTTATAAATCTCTCCGTACCGCGTCTCGCAGTAAATATCGCAGCCGTCCTTCGCTTCGCATTCCAGCAGCACGTCAATCACCTTTCTGCCCACTCGCGTGCATCCTATACGCCGAGTCCGTTTGCATTCAGGCCGCTTTCATAATCGTCACGCTCTTCGCGGTAGTAATTGTAGTGGCGATAATAGCGGCTGGAGCGGTTGCGCCGCTCTTTGACAAAGTTGAGCGCCACACCGACGACCGCGGCATTCGCGTTCTGAAGCTGTTCCACAATCTCCATGCCCAAGGCGCGCTCTACGCGCCCGGAAGCGACCACCAGGAGCGTCCCGTCCGCGATGCTGGCCAGCATCGCGGAATCAATAAACAGGCCAATCGGCGGCGTATCGAGGATGATGTAATCAAACCGTTGCCTCGCGGCGGCGAGAAATTCCTGATATTGGGGCGACTGTACGACGTTTGACAGCAGGATGCGCTTGTGGTAGCTGTCCACCAGATAGAGCCGATTCACATTGGATTCCGAGATAATCAGCTCCGTTTCCGCGGTGCCTTTCAGCACGTCGACGATATCGAGCACGCCCCGAACCCCCAGGTATTTCCCCAGGGACGGATTCATGAAGTCCATGTCGCACAGCAAGACGCGCTTCCCCTCCTCCGCCAGCGAGGTGGCCAGCATGACCGCGGTCGTGCTCTTTCCCTCGTTGGGCATTGCGGAGGTGATCGCGATGGTCTTGATATTTTTGCGGAAGGAAATAAACTGGAGGTTCATGGACAGCGTCCTGATTCCCTCGCGTGTATCGCGCGAAACCAGGGAGTACAGTGTTTTGCGCGCTTCCTTCTGGGACAGGAACTTCCGCATCCCCCTTTTGTAGCCCGCGACGCGGGCCAAGACTTGCAGATGAAGAAATTCCGCGATATCCTCCGGCGTGCGGAGCGTTGTGTTCATTTTTTCAATTGCGATCAGCATCCCGGCTGCAAACAGAATGGACGCGACCAGCGCGATCGCGATGATGTAGACGCGGCCGAGGCCGGTTGGGGCGGTGGGAATCATCGCCTTCGAGGCGATGCTGACGCTCTTCGTCTGGGTGATGGTCGACAGGTAATCGATAAACACCTCGCTGATCGCGTTGGCGGCGTTCGTGCAAAAGATGGGATCCATTCCGGTGACGGAAAGGTCGATCACTCTGGTGTTCCCTTCGGAGGATACGTTGATGCGGAGCGAATCCAGGTTTTCCACTCCCAGCTTTTTCGCCGCGGCAGAGATGACCTCATGGGTCATCATCAATTTCTGGTAATCCCCGGCAAAGGACGTACTGGTGTTCACATCGTAGCGCATGCTGCCCATCGCAGCCCCATAATCGATCAGCACATACAGTTCCGCCTCTGCCGTATACTTGTCCTTTGCGTAAAGATACAAATACGCGCCGACGGCGGATGTGATCACCAGGGGCACAAGGATGAGGAACGCAATACCGCGCCTCAGGATGGCCGCCAATTCTTTGATTGACAATTCTCCCATGATGCAAATTCTCCTCAATGGCCGCATTCCAATATGGCATCGGAAGTAACCGCGAACCCCGGCCCGCCGCGTCACACCCCGCGAAGCGCCTCCAGGTACCTTTTCAGCGCGTCCTGCCAGGCCGGAAGGCGTTCAAAGCTGGCGGCGTCCAGGCTGGCCTTGGACAGGCAGGAATTGATTGGCCTTTGGGCCGCCGAGGGGTATTCGCTGGTCGGGATGGGCAATACGCGGCAGGAAAGTCCGCCCGCTTCCATGATGGCCGCGGCAAACTCGCACCAGCTGCACCAGCCTTCGTTGGCAGCATGGTACGTGCCATATTTCTCCGTCTGCAGCATCCGGCACAGGAGCTTCGCGAGGTCAACCGCGTAGGTGGGCGAGCCGATTTGGTCCGACACCACCTTGACGCTATCCTTTTCCGCGCCCAGTCGCAGCATGGTGCGCACGAAATTGGCGCCGTTTGTGCCGAACACCCACGAAGTCCGGACGATAAAGTGCTTCCCCACCCGTTTCAGCACCTCGTCTTCGCCCAGCGACTTGGTCAGGCCATAGTAGTTGATGGGGTTTTTCGGGGAATCCGCCTCGAAGGGAGCCTCCCCCTGCCCGTCAAATACATAGTCGGTGCTGATGTACACCATCTTGGCGTTCAGCTTGCGGCAGCTGTCCGCCACATGCCTGGTACCCAGCACATTGACCGCGTAGCACGCTTCCCGGTCCGATTCCGCCCTGTCCACCGCCGTATACGCGGCGCAGTGGACCACCGCGTCCGGGCCATAACCTTCGATATAGCCCCGCGTCTGCCGCTCGTCTGTCAGGTCGAAGTCAGCGCGGCCCGCGCCCCTGTGCTCGACGCTCAAATGCGCAAGCTCCCGGCAGACGTCAAACCCCAACTGGCCGCCCGCCCCTATCACCAACACCTTCATGTGCGGTCCTCCGGTTTCCGTACATCCGCTCATAGTAGTTCCGGTATTCCCCATCCAGAATCCGCTGCCACCAGTCCCTGTTGTCCAGATACCAGCGCACGGTTTTCGCGATCCCGTCCTCGAACCGGGTCTCGGGGCGCCAGCCCAGCTCCCGCTGGATCTTCATGGGATCGATGGCGTAGCGCATGTCGTGCCCCGGCCGGTCGGCGACAAAGGCGATGAGCCGCTCCGGCTTCCCAAGCTCCCGCAGGATCGCCCTGACCACCTGCAGGTTCGTGCGCTCGTTGTGCCCGCCGACGTTGTATACCTCACCCGGCCGGCCCTTCCGCATCACCAGGTCGATGGCCGCGCAATGGTCCTCCACGTACAGCCAGTCCCGCACGTTCTCGCCCTTGCCGTAGACGGGCAGCGGCATGTCGCCGAGCGCCCGCGAGATCATGAGGGGGATCAGCTTCTCCGGGAAGTGGTAAGGCCCGTAGTTGTTGGAACAGCGGGTGATGGTGACGGGCAGCCCGAACGTGCGATGATATGAAAGCGCCAAAAGGTCCGCGGCAGCCTTGGACGCCGAGTACGGTGAGGAGGCGTGGATGGGCGTCTCCTCGGTGAAGAATAGGTCCGGCCGGTCCAGCGGCAGGTCGCCATACACCTCATCGGTGGAAACCTGGTGAAAGCGGCTGGTGCCGACTTTCCGGCAAGCGTCCATCAGTACCTGGGTGCCCAGCACGTTGGTGCGAAGGAAGATTGCCGGGTCCTCGATCGAGCGGTCCACGTGGCTCTCCGCCGCGAAATTGGCCACGATGTCCGGGCGTTCTTTTTCAAACAGCCGCTCCACCAGCGCCCGGTCGGCAATGTCGCCCCGGACAAAGCGGAATCCGGGCCTGCCCATCGCGCCCTTCAGCGTATCCAGGTTGCCGGCGTAGGTGAGCGCGTCCAGGCAGACGATTTCGTCCTCCGGATGATGCCGCATTTGGTGGTATACGAAGTTTCCGCCGACAAACCCGGCGCCGCCGGTCACCAGAATCTTCATCGGACTCCCCCTCACATCTCATAGGTAAAGTTGCAGTCGCTATCCTTGAGAAGCGGCGCGCTCTGATCCTTCTGGGACAGGATTGGGTCGGTGATGTCCCATTCCACGCCGATGGATGGGTCGTCAAACCGGATCGAGCGGTCCAGGGCCGGACAGTAAGGGTTGTCTACCTTATACAAAAACTCCACATCCTCGGTCAGCGTCAGAAAGCCGTGGGCAAACCCCCGTGGGACGAACAGCAGCCGCTTGTTCTCGGCGGACAGATCCACCCCCACCCACTTGAGGTAGCTGGGCGATCCCTTCCGGATGTCCACCGCCACATCCAGAACCGCCCCCCTCAGTACTCTGACCAGCTTGGCCTGCGCCATCGGGCCGTTCTGGAAGTGCAGCCCGCGCAGCGTCCCCTTCCGGGCGGTAAAGCTGTGGCTATCCTGCACGAACGGGCAGTCGATCCCCAGCTCCCCGTACGCCTTCTGCGAGTACGGTTCCATAAACCATCCCCGGACGTCGCTGAACACCTGCGGCTCCAGAATACACACACGGGGAAGCGACGTTTCCAACTTTTTCATTGCGATGAATCTCCTTGGCTGCGTAATGGATTCTGTCCGCGGCCACCCGCTTTAAGTGCTCGCCATAAGGTGATTTGCCATATCTGGAGGCGGAGGCCATTAAGGTGTCCCGGTCGATCCAGCCGTTCCGGTAGGCGATCTCCTCCGGCGCGGAAATCATAATCCCCTGCCGCTTCTCAATCATCCGGATGAAGTCCGCCGCGTCCACCAGCGTATCCATAGTCCCGGTATCGAGCCAGGCGAACCCCCGGCCCAGAAGCCGAACGTCCAGATCGTTCTCGGCAAGGTACAAGCAGTTGAGGTCGGTGATCTCAAGTTCCCCCCGGGGGCTGGGCTTCACCCGTTTGGCAAAGTCCACCACCCGATTGTCGTAGAAGTACAGGCCCGTCACGGCGTAATTGCTCTTGGGCGCGCGCGGCTTCTCCTCCAGGGAGATCACCTTGCCCGCCTCGTCAAACTCCACCACGCCGAAGCGCTCCGGATCGCTCACGTAATACCCAAACACCGTCGACCGGCCTTGCTCCGCGCTCTCCCCCGCCGCCCGAAGCATCCGAGAGAGCCCGTTGCCGTAAAAGATGTTGTCGCCCAGCACCATCGCGCAGCTGTCGCCGCCGATGAAATCCTCCCCCAGCAGGAACGCCTGCGCCAGCCCGTCCGGCGAAGGCTGAACCTTGTAGGACAGAGAGATCCCGAACTGCGCCCCGTCCTCCAGCAACTGCTTGAAGCGCGGCGTATCCTCTGGCGTGGAGATGATGAGGATTTCCCGTATCCGCGCCAGCATCAGCGTGGACAGCGGATAATATACCATGGGCTTGTCGTATACCGGGAGAAGCTGCTTACTTGTCACCATGGTCAACGGATACAAGCGCGTTCCCGCGCCACCGGCAAGGATGATACCCTTCACATCCTCACTCCTTTTGGCAGGTCTGGTTACATTGTGCATAGAATTTCCCGCCTGGAATCGAATGGAAAACGCTTCCGTGGCCCGCGGTGCAGCGCCAGATCACATCGCAGATTCGTTCCACGTCGGCCGTCGCGATGTCGGCGTATAGCGGCAGGATGAGGATGCGCCTGGCCACGTCCATGGCGACCGGCGTATCCTCCGGATTGTACTTTCCGCGGTAGCATTCGAAGGCGCTGGTGAGCGGGAAGAAGTACTTGCGCGCGTTGATGTTCTGCTCACTCAGCCGGTCAAATACTTGGTCGCGGTCAAAGCCAAACACGGTTTCATCAAAGACAACGGGGAAATAGGCGTAGTTTGAGACGACACCGCGCTGCGGCGCGGGAAGGCGAATCCCCTTGACGCCGCCCAAGCATTCCAGATACTTCTCCACCACGGTCTTGCGCTTCAGAATCTCGTCTTCCACATGGCGCAGGTTGCATAGCCCCATGGCGGCCTGGAACTCATTCATCTTCGCGTTGGCACCGACCAAGCCCACGCTTTCCAGCCCGCTGATGCCAAAGTTTCTGAGCCTGTTCAGATTGGCGCCCAGTTCCAGGCTGGAGTGACAGACCGCCCCACCTTCGATCGTGTGAAACACCTTCGTCGCATGGAAGCTGAACATGGAAGCGTCGCCAAACGCGCCGATCCCCCGGCCATTGTACCTGACGCCGAACGCATGGGCGGCGTCGTAGACGACCTTCAAAGCGTATTTGTGGGCGATTTTCTCGATCTCCTCAATGTTGCACACGTTTCCGTATACGTGTACCGGAACGATGGCCGATGTCCTCTCCGTAATCAGCGCCTCGATCTTCCCGGCGTCCATGGTATAGGTCTCCGGGTCGATGTCGCAAAAGACTGGCTCCAGCCCGTTCCGGACGATCGCGTGGGTAGTGGACGCAAACGTAAAGGGAGTCGTGATGACTTCGCCGGTGAGGCTGAGCGCCTGAAGGCACAATTCCAGCGCCAGATGGCCGTTCGTCATCAGCGAGATTTCCCGGACCCCCAGATAATCCCTTAGCTCTTTTTCAAGCCGGGCATGCTTGTCCCCCATGTTGGTGAGCCAGCGAGACTCCCATATATCATCGATTTCCTTGAGGAATTCCTCCTTCGACGGCAGGAATGCGCGCGTAATATTGATACTGTCATTCATCTTATATCCTCCAAAGCGATAACCGCCTGCCGAACATGCTCTTCAGCAGGTTCGCCAGGTATAGGTAGGCTTCGATCTTCAGAAGTCTCGAAGTTCCCGAATAGACCACCGCACCCACGGCAACTTGGAGAAAGACCGTCAGAATATTGGAGAGGCCAAGAAGTTCAATCGGGTAGATGCACGCGCCCATCAGCGCCGACATCAGCAGAAACGGCAGAATGTCGCCAATTTGTTCCCTGAACGAATAGCCAAACAATTTTTTGTTCGGCGCGGTATTGATGAATGTGGAGATGACGCTGGACGCGGCGCCGCCCATCGCGATGGCGATCGGCGAACCGAAGCAAAACAACGTCACCAGCAATATGGCCGAGTCGAAAGCCTTTTTGATAATTTCCAGCTTCAGAAGCAGGTCGCTCCGGCCCTGAGCGTTCATCGCCTGCAGGTTTGCGGTGTGGATGGGATAAAGCGCGTACGTTGCGCAGCAGATCTGCAAATACGGCACGCAGGGCAGCCATTTGTCCGTAAGCAGCAGCGAGACCAGCGGCTTTGCGATCATCGCTAGCCCCGTCATCAGCGGGAAAACCACGTAGGAACTGCTGACGATGGCCCGCCGCATGGCAATCTTCATCTGCTCCCGGTTCTCCTGTTCCCGGGAAAGAACCGGAAGCATGACCGTCTGAATCGAGCCGTTGATGTTATCCGATACGATCACCGGAAACTGCTGCCCCCGGTTGTAGTAGCCAAGCATGTCTGTGCCATATCGCTTGACGATCACCAGGCTCCGCAGGTTTTGATACACCGTGTCCAGCAGCGTGGAGCACAAAAGCTTCCAGCTGAATGAAAACAGCGACCTGACCTTTTCCCAGGAGAAAAGGCGGCCGGGCCGCCACTTCACCGTGAACCACATGATTGCGCCGCCCATAATCTGATAGGCCAACAATTGACCGATTAGCGCCCAAACGCCCATCCCCATCCCGGCCATGACGATCCCTGCCGCACCAGACGCGACGACGGCACCCAGGCTGCTGTACATCAGCTTTTTAAACTGCATCTCCCGAGTGAGCTTGGCGGTTTGGACGGAGTTCAGCACTGTCGGAAACAGAATGAGCGCGAGAACCCGCAAAACCTGCGTGAGCCCCGGCAGCTTGTACAGTGAGGCGATGACCGGAGCGATTCCAAACAGCGCCCAGTAGAGCGCCACCGAAATCCCCAGGCTCACGTAGAAGACGGATGAATAGTCAACCTCGTCCGTGTCCTTGCGCTGGATCAGCGCGATGTTGAGCCCGCTCTGCACAAAAACCTGCGAAATCGTGACGAACACGGCGATCAGCGCCAACGTGCCGTAATCCGTGGGGCTTAAAAGCCGCGCCAGGCAGATTTGTACGACAAATGAAACCACTTGGGAGCCGCCGCGCTCCAAGGACTTATAGATCAGCGATTTTACGACGGTTTCCCTGTTCATGTACCCAACGTCCTTCGGAGCGCTTGCAAGCGGTAGGCCATGCCGCGCAAAAGCGCGTACTGATCCCCCATGTGCACCTTCGTCCAGAATATCCCCTTTTGGAGCGGCGTCACTTTTTTGATGATCTCGGCGTATTCCGGGCCGCGCATCCCCCGGTAATCCTGCTGGTAGAACAGCTTTTCAAAGGATTTTTCAAGAATTTTCTGTTCGCAGGCCTTGTGGTACCTGCCGCCGGTCCACGCGTCGAAGTCCCGGTAGATTTTTTGCACGCCGCCGATGTACTTTTCAAGCTCCAATCGGCTGCTCACCTGCACCGCTGTCGCAGAATGGGGGTTCCCCTGCCGATAGGCGGACATCTCCCTATCGAAAAAGTGGGCGCTGCCCTGGGAGACGCAGATCAGGTAGGTTGGCAAGTCCCCGCAGACGCCGTTGAAGTAGAACGGCGGCGCGTCGTCCATGCATTCTTTTCGGTAAACGATGGATGCAGTCGGCAAAAAGCCGAAGCGGATCAGCGCATCCGCATCGAAGTCCCGGTCGCCGGGCTCGTACCCGTTGAAGCTGTTCCAGGCCCTTGAGAAAAACGGCCGCATGGTGTCCCCATGCAATCCGATAACCTCGGCGTTGTGAAAGGTGAACGTGCACCCGGGATGGGATTCCAGGTACTGCACCTGGCGCTCCAGCTTGTTTTCGTCCGTCCAGTAGTCGTCCCCCTCGCACAGCGCGATGTACTTCCCCCGGGCGCGCCTGAAGTTGAACTCGTAGTTCACGGCAACGCCCTTCGAATACTGGTTCCGGCTCTGGAAAACCGGAAAAATCTGATCGGGATGCCGGGCCGCGTATTCACGGATGATGTTTGCAGTGGAATCCGTCGACGCGTCGTCATGAACCAGGATCTCATAGGAATACCGGGTTTTCTGCATCAGAAACCCGTCGAGCGCCTTTCGGATGAACGGCTCGTGGTTGTACGCGATGCAGAGGATGCTGACTTGAACCTCAGTCATGGCGATGGGCCTCCATTTCCAGGCAATTTGATCTCTCATCCTTCCTCTTCAGCGCGCGAAGCGGCCCATCTTTGGGAAAGCGCCGATCCGCCCGTGCATCCGCGCCCTGGTGCAGCAGCCAGCAGCATACGCAGCAAGCGGCCATCGACGCGCCGCCAAAATACATGCCGTTCACGAAGATGCTCGATACGAACATGCAGGCTGCGACGCCCCGCCCAAGGCATTTCCCATAGGGCTCTCCCCCTCTGCCTAGGGCGGCCCAAAACCCCGCAAGAAAGGCGAAGTATAAAATGACGCCGGCAGCGCCCAGCTTCATCAGCGCGGTGTAGTATCCGTTGTGCAGGTAGGGAAGGCTGTCCTCCGTCGTCACCAGAAAGGCGTACCCGCCCACGTCCAGCGATTTCCCAAACCCCTCGCCAAACAGCTTCTGCCAAACCGACGCGTGGGAAAAATACCGCTGGGCTTCGTGCACTTCGAAGCCGCGCCAGTTTTGAACGACGTCCGCCGGCGTCCAACTCGTGCGGCTTGCGTTGATCTCCCAGAAAGAATGGAGTATTTTGTGTATGAAATCGAAAAAGAGGTCCGGCATCAGTTCGTATGCGATTCCGGCTGCGACCATCAGCACGCAGACCAGCTTCAGCATCTTCCCATAATGCTTGGTTTCGGAAAAGAACAACAGGCACGCCAGCATGATCATGGCGGTTCGTGAAAAGGCCAGCAGGAACGCGAGCATGATTCCCGCGGATAGGGCCCGGTCCGCTCCCTTGCTGAAATAGTACTTCCCCACGGACGGGGGCTTGAAAATCGACAGGTATACCCCCAGCGAAAGAACCCATTGGTTGGCCTTTTCAGAATCCAGGTCCAGAATGCTCGTACTGGACAGATACCCGCGAAGGTTGGCCAGGATGCAGTACCAGCACCACCCTCCAAAGAACAGAAAGAGCAAGCGGATGAACCGCGTCATATCGTACTGGCAGCTGTACGCCAGCTCCACGCTCATCCACCAGTAGATGAGGATTTGCGTAACCATGATGATGTCCCTGCAGTAAGGCCACGTCTGGGTTCCTTTGTTCACAAGGGCGATCGCACCCTCCAGCATGCCCAGCGTCACAAAGGAAACGTATGCACCGCCGCCGGGCAGCCGGAGAATTTTTAGGCCTCTACGATGCATCAGAAGCCGGAACACCAGAACCGCAAAATAGAGAACCCAGATCAAATACCGGTTCGATATGCCTTCTATCGATAGGATGAATATTGTAAACAGGCTGCCAAATGCCGCGGATGATTTCCCCTTCGTATCTGCCACCGAACCGATCATCGCTTCATACCTCAATCAGGCTCCTGCAGCGCCTGTAGATGCCATATTCTGCCGATCCGACGCGGTACGCCAATTGCAAAAGGGCCAGCCGGACGACGCCGGCCTCCAGGTACTTTTGGCAGTAATACATCCTGCTTTGGTGCCGTATGGCAAACCGTTCCCCGGCATGAAATGCTTTGCTGATGGATGCGGAATCCTCGTGCCGGTACGCGTGGCCGCCGAGGATGAAATTGAGGTATCCCGCCCGCCTCAGTTTGAAGGCCAGAATGTTCTCCTCATAGTACAGAAAGGTACCTTCGTCCATTAGGCCAACGCTTTGGAGCGTCTTTGTCCGGATCGCGAAAAAGCAGCCTGGCACCACCCCGACCTCATACGCGTCTCGCTTCGGCCGCACCCGCGCCCAGCGCTTTAACGCCCGGAAGAGCCAGTGGAAGAAAAACAGATCCTCCGCGAGGCACCTGCCATACGTCATCCCCTTCCACCCCGAACCCTCCGGATGGCCCTGAAGGGCGCATGAGACCATCCCCGCCTGCGGGTGCAAATCCACAAAGCGGAGCACGGCCTCCGCGGCCTCGTTTTCGATCATAATGTCGGGGTTTGCGATGCTGATCACGTCCGGATTCCATTTTGAAATCGCGTAGCGGACCCCATAATTGTTGCCGTGCGCATAACCACCATTTTCATGCGTCTGAATGGCCTCAATCTTTTCGGATTCCATCGCTTTCAAGGCCTCGAAGGACCCGTCAGGCGAGGCATTGTCCACGACCAGAAGCATGTCCACGCAGGGAAGGCGGTCGCTGTTCTCAATGAACTGGGCCGTTTTATGCGCGTCATTGTAGTTCAGTACGATCATCACATGATGCATAGCGACTCCCCTCGTTTGCACGAACCTCATTCGGATTCTAGATAAAGACCCCGCATCCTTTGTTCATGCTTTTCTATGGATGCCGCGTCCGCATCGAAAGGACACGCCTCCAGCGGTTCCATTAGCCGCGCCGCAAGCGCCTTGGCCGAGCCATGTTGCACCACCATGCCCGGAGGCAAAAGGGCTTTCGCTCCGACCAGGTCTGAGCAGATCACCGGCACGCCCCACGCGAGCGCTTCCAGAACCACAAAACCGAACGTCTCCGGCCAAAGGCTGGGAACGGCCAGCACATCAAACGAGTTCCACACCCGCCCCTGATCCGGCGGGCCGTACTGCCCGCCGTCATGGATGCGCGCATCCTTCCCCCTGAGTTCCGCATAATCGGCGCCGTACAGCCAGAGTTCCCATCCCCGCTCTCCTGCCGCATCCATGATGCGAACCGCCTCAAGCAGCACGTCCAGCCCTTTGCAAGACGCCTTCCCGCCCAGGTAGCCGATGCGGAGGGCGCCGCTTCCCGCATTTTTGCGTACGCCGCAGGCGATTCCCTGATGCGTGATGGGAATTGTGATATAGTTCAGACCGGGGAAAAGGGACGCGTATTTTCCCCTGGCCACATCGCTGTTGCAATGCACGACGCCCATTGCTCTCATAATATCCCTGTAATAGTCCAACAGCCGCTGGTAATCGCGCGGATCGGCCGCGCGGACCGGGCCCCTTCGGCCCGGCTTTTCCATAGCCTTCGAGTTCTGCCCCGCCCGCAACTTTTTTAAAAGGAAGCTGTTCTTGTAGCGCGCGTACATACTGCTCTGCATGACGATCTCCTGCGCCCTGCTGAACCCTCGGCGGCTTCCGCAAATGGAGCACTTCAGCGGATCCGGGCCATCGCACATCCGGCCGTCGCTGTCGACCGTCACGCAGTTCGGGCAGAACGGGTAATAGTCATGCGTGGTAAAGACCATGCGAATGCCCTGGCTCCGAGCGGCGTCGAAAAACTCCTTATGGATTCCCTGGATGGAATGAACGTGAACGACATCCGGCTTCAGCTCCAAGAGAAACCGCCGGTACGCTTCGCCGCCGCAGGCGGACATGTATCGGGCCGGCGCCCGTATGCCGCTGGTCAGCGCGAGGGGCAAAGGGTTCAGAATCTTGCTCAGCCGGTAACGGGAGTCCTTTACGGGCTCAATGCGCAATCCGCCGCCCAGCGTGTACTCCCCCGGGTACAGCATCGCCACTTCCTGACCGTGCTTCCGCTGTTCCTCCATCAGGTCTATGCAGTAGCGGTTCAGGCCCCCGGTTCTCAAGGGCGGCAAGCCCAAGGAGACATGAAGAATCCTCAATTTTTCACCCTCTCGCCGGGCGTGCACTCAAAACCCCGCCGTGGCGCCTTGTCCTATCCAGAGCCGTTCGTATTCGCCGCAAATCTTTTCCCAGCGGAATGTGCTGCGGATTCGGTCTGTACTCGCCTCATCGAGCGCGGCAATCTGCTGATCGCTCAGGGAATCAGCTTCATCGATCAGCGACGCCAGATTCCCTTCCTCTAGAGACCAATACAGCGCGCTGTCCTGCGCCACCTCGCGGTTGAAGGCAACGTCATATAATAGGTTCACGCGCGTGTTGGCCAACGCTTCCAGAAGACTCGGATTCGTTCCTCCGACGGAGTGCCCATGCAGATACGCGTACGCGTTTCTCCGGATCGCTGCCAGCAGCCGGGCGTTGTACACCGTACCGACAAACTTGACGCGTTGGTCCTTGCCAAACCCCGTTTTTGCCCGCAGCGTTTCGTAGTACTTGCCGCGCCTCGCGTCCGTTACGATGACCAAGTCGCGCTTTGTCCCGCTCAGCATGAACTCCCGGATGATGGATTCGTAATTGTTTTCAGGCACGAACCGGCCCACGACCAGATAGTAACCATCTTCCCTTAGGCCCAGCGCATCGCACCAGGATTGATAATCCGCACTGTCGCCGGATTGATCGACATCGGCCCCGTACGCGATGTACGCCGTCGCTCCTCTCTTTGCCGGATACGCTTCGAGAACATATTTTTCAATGGTTGTCGAATCGCAGACGACCACTTCGCTGTCCGCGATCAGGCACTTTTCGCAGTAATGCAAAAAGCGCTTGGCGACGGCGTTCCATTTCGCGCGCTTCCATTCAAATCCATCGGGATTGCAGTAGATGCACACCCCCAGCCTGCGGAGGGCTCGCGCATGCCTGCCGAAAAGGGGCCCGATGCGGCAGCCGAGTATGTAGACAATGACCTTTTTCCCCGGATGCGCCTTTGACCAGGACTCCACTTTGTAGAGGACGCGCGAAACGTGCAAAACACGGCCCAATGCCCCGGGGAACGGAACCTTCACACGAAAGCAATCGGCATCGTTGTAGGTAAAGGCCGTCTCCTCGCCGCCCATGCAGGAAACGTGGTATTGAATTTCCCGGTTCATCCTGCGGGCCGTCAGGTTTTCCACAAACGTTTCAAATCCGCCGTACTTTGCCGGGATTCCCTTGCTCGCCACAATGAACACATGTACCATACCGGCTTCATTTCCTTCGTTTGCGTCTTTGTTCCATGCCCGCCTGCGGCCACGGGGTTGAATGCTCAAGGAGGGAGATCCTCGATCCTCCTGGCCGGGACTCCGGCGTAAAGCCCATTCGGGGCGCAGTCCCGCGTGACGACCGCTCCCGCCGCGATCACGCAGCCGGAGTGGATCGTGATGCCGGGAAGTATCGTGCAGTTGGAGCCGATCCAGCAGCCGTCCTCCACAACGATCGCCTTTACCATGGCTTCGCCGGCCCTTCTGTCCGCGCCGGCAATGGAATGCGTCATGGCGACAAAGAGCGTCCGGTATCCGACGGCGCAATTCTTTCCGATTTTGATGGCAGTATCAAAAAAGCATTCGTAATTGACAAATGATCCTTGCCCGATCTCGACGCGGTTGCTGCCAAAGAACACCTTGGGGCAGATGTTGGCTTTACGCGCCCTGATTCCATACGACCTATAGATCAGCGCGCGCAATCTGTTCGGGAAAATGACCGATCCCGCGATCGCGTTCACGAAGATGTCCCTAGCGATCACCCTGAGCGCGCGAATGATTTTTTGCATCTTTTGTTCACCGTTAACAGGCGGCCTTGTGTTCCGCTTGCTTGCCTTCCCGAATTCCATCGCCCGTAATAACGCACAGGATCGTCCTCAGCACAATGGCGGCATCAAACCAGAGTGAAATGTTCCTGATATAAAACAGATCGCTGCTCACCTTTTCGTCATCGGTCAGAAGGTCTCTGCCCGAGACCTGAGAAAAGCCGGTCAATCCGGGTTTGACCCTATAGATCCCCGCCGCGGCGCGCATTTTATGAATTCCCTCTTCGCACGGAATCAACGGCCGAGGGCCAACGATGCTCATATCGCCTCGTAAAACGTTGATCAACTGAGGCAATTCGTCAATGCTCGTCCGCCTGATAATTCTACCGAACCGGGTGATGTGCCAATCTGCGTTGATCAATTCGCAGGTCGGGATATCGTGCGGAGCCGTCATCTTCATGCTCCTGAACTTGTAGCACATGAAGCAGCAGCCGTTTTTCCCAACGCGCTTTTGCGCAAAAATCGGCGCTCCATGTGGATCGTCGATGCATATGATCAGCGCGACGACCAGCATAAGCGGGAACAGCAGGACGAGCGCCATGCCGGAAAGCGCGATATCCATTGCCCTTTTTGCGAACATGAAATAAAGCGACCTGTAGTGAAGCGACCGAGCCGGGGCCTGTCTCCAGAAAAACTCTTCGTGCTGCAGCGCAAATTCTTTCCGCTCCAAGCGCCATGTCTCCTATCGTTGTTATTTGACCTTCTGGGAATTCTCCCAATTCCTTCAAGTAACAACGCAAAGGGGCCGCACAAATCGAAGGTGGGCGCACACCTTCGTCCTTACTTTATGGCATCCCCCGCCCGGGCGCCTCCACAAGCTCAAATCCCAGCCATGTCTTGACCATCCTGTTATGAAACATGAGGGCAACCTGCCCGCTCCGGTTCCGCTTGTCCACCCGGAGGATGTAGCCCTCAAGATCCTTCAGCGGGCCGCTGATCACCCTCACCCGGTCGCCCTCCCTGTACGCCTTGGAGAGCGGGATCAGCCCGTTTCTCGCAAACACCCATCGGACAAAGCGCTCGTCCGAGCCGTAAAGCTGCCAAGTGCGGTCGGACGTCGTCAGCAGTTTGTATGCGCCGTCCCCGGAAATCCGGAATACGTGCGCGTTTCCGGGCTCGGCTTCAAGGAACACGTACCCGGGAAAGACGGTCTGCGTCACGAGGGAGGTGACCCCCTTCACCGTCCTGCGCTTGACCTGCCGGACCGTCGTGGCGTGCACGCCCGGGCAATTCTTTTCAATGTTCTCGGTGACGATATCCTCCTTGCCGGTCATGCAGAAGACGCAACCGTAGGCTTTGCGCGCCGGAGCTGACTCCATGAATTCATATGTAAGCATAGCTTCACCCTCCGAGATTCTTCGGCTTTCTTGGTTCCTATGCATTCGCGTGGTACACGCCGCTGAACTCTCAGTGTGCGCTTATTGGCGAATCTTTGAGTCCTGAAACATTCCGGAATATACTATGTTACCGATGATGACAAAATTACAGTGAAACCAGAATAATAGCACCGAAACCTGCGCGAAAGAGAACAAGAAGGCGCGGCATTTGGCCGCCACCTGAGTCCTTCCGCGCGAGTCGTGCATCCGTTCGGCAGTCTTACTGTCCGGAAGAAGGCAGCGCTCGCGAAAAGGCGGCATCGAGGATCTATAAAAACCGCCTAAAATCGACCTGATCCCAAGCGGTTCGAGGTCAAGGCGCCGGGAGATGGCCAAACGATGCTTCATTCCTTCATATGCGGCATCTGTACCCCTTTGCGTTCCCATGAATAAACATGGCTAAAGCTCAGGATTCCACTAGAATGCTTGTTCCTGTTATCCGCGCCGCACATCTTCAGAATGCCGCAGTTCTTCAAACATATCTTCTCTTGTTTCTATTTGCGCCCTATTCCAGAATTACTATGTCACCGCCAATGACGGAATTACAGCGAAACCAAACTATTCGATACCGGAACCTATGGATTCAACCGTGGAGACAGAGGGTTTCTCCGGGCATTCTTTATTGCTTACAGTGATTTGAGATATTTTGGCCGTTTTCAAAATCGCTCGAATCGGGCTCTATACTATTCATAGAGGTAGAAATACGGATAAGGTTCCGGAAGAGCCGGGGCAAAGAACGCTGTCAGGGCTTACGCATGAACGAAGCGGAGGACATTTGCAAGGAAAGCGTCATCGTAGGAACAACGTCTGCGTTTTCTGGAAAGGCTGATTTTCTCGGGATATTGCTTGAGAATATCCAATGCCAAATGT